>Ga0164241_10006896_pt1 | contig 10279 bp, 10 predicted proteins | sample OricomyardsoilBY_FD_108780 | JGI IMG/M metagenome (GOLD analysis project Ga0164241, IMG submission 108780) | Backyard soil microbial communities from Emeryville, California, USA - Original compost - Back yard soil (BY) | ecosystem: Environmental > Terrestrial > Soil > Unclassified | place: USA... | reverse complement strand
GGACCAGACCCCAGGTTTGGCCGTCCTTGAGGCCCACGGCTCGCAACGTAGACAACACGGAAATCCTCTCCAAAAAGTTCATCAAGATGGCGTTGGTAATGACCGCCGCCGCGACAATGATCAACAAAACATCGATCCCGAGCATGAACACGTCAAAGACCTTGAGGAACACCAACAGACTCCCCTGAGTCTCTTGCCAGGTTTTGACTTCCACCGGCGGGGTGCGTAACTGGGCCACCTGCGGTTGAAGAGTCGTCGACAGGCCGGGATGAGACAGCCCAACGCGCAGCTCCAAAGTTTGACCGACAAGGTTCGTCAGGTCTTGGGCCGTGGCGTGGGCCACAAAAACGTGCGTCTCGTCGTAAGCGGGATTCTGCGTGTCGAACACGGCCGCCACGTGAAGGCTGCGGTACTGGGGAATGCCATCGACGTCTTGGGTCAGCAAGACCACGTCGCTTCCGGCGTGCCAGTCGAGCAGACGCGCCGTCCCCCGCGACAGGGCTACGTCGTTGGGTCCCAAAGCGAGCGACCCTGTCAGCAGATGTCTGCGAACCGTTTCCACAGCGGCCCCGCTGGGCACGATCCCGTCGGCTTCCAGGGTCAGATTGCGGCCGCCGTTCATCACGATGGCGCCAAAGGCGAGTACGGGTTCGACCTCCGTCACCCCGGGCAAGGCGCGAATGGCGGCCATCAAACCCTGGATGTCGCCGAGGGCAGGTTCCAGGCTTTCGGGATCGGTCTTTTGCGACCACCCCGCCGCGTGCACCTGGAGGTGTCCGCCTTGTCGAATCGTGTCGGCCAAGAACTGTTCTCGAACACCGGTCAACAAACTGCCCGCAAAGACCATCACAAACACGCTGAGTGCGATGGCCCCCACGACCAACAAATTGCGCCTCCATTGTTTGAGCGTAAAGCGCCACGCCAAGGTCCACAGCACGGCGCTACCCCTGGACCGTGGCGGCTGGTCCATCGAGCCGACCGTCGCGCAGCCCAATCGTCCGCGTCGTGTATTTAAGAAGCTCGCGGTTATGGGTGGTCATAAAGAACGTAACGCCCTGTTCCCGGTTGAGCGTGGTCATCAACTGCATCACGTTGCCGCCGTTTTCGGAGTCGAGGTTGGCGGTGGGCTCGTCGGCCAAAACCAGAGCTGGTTTGTTGACCAACGCGCGGGCAATCGCCACGCGCTGGCGTTGTCCTCCCGACAATTGGTCGGGCCGATGACGAATAAAATCGCCCAGGCCTACCTCGTCAATGAGACGGTGAACACGCTTCCTCCGCTCGCCCGGTCCAACCCGCGACAGCACAAGCGGCACTTCGATGTTTTCGAACACGTTCAAGACCGGCACCAGATTGAAACTCTGAAAAATAAAGCCAATCTGCGACAGTCTGGTGTCGGCTTCCTGGTTGCGAGAAAGCCCGCTAAGGTCCTGGCCGTTCAGGAAAATCTGTCCCGTGGTCGGCCTGTCGAGGCAGCCCAACAGGTTGAGCAGAGTCGTCTTGCCGCAGCCGGAAGGTCCGGTCAGCGCGACAAACTCAGCGGCTTGAATCGACAACGAGACGCCGCGAAGGGCGGCCACCTCGGTGCTCCCTAAATGGTAGGTTTTGGTCACATTCTCCAATCTCAAAAGGGGCATTGATTTCTCCTGTCTAGCGGGTCAACTGGGTCTCGGAAAACGTGGAATCGGGCAGATCCGGCCGGGCCTCCAGCGTTGCCATGGTCAGTTCGGTAAAGGCTCCCGGCTGATCCAGCGATTCCATACGATACGTCATGGGACGCGAACGGCCGGCGCGATCTTGAAAATTGGAAAACGACATGCGTTTAAACAAGAGTCCCGACTTGGCCCAGTACTCGATTTTGAGCGGTGCCTGATCCGAAGGCCGCATCCAAATGCGAATCTTGCCGTAGGTTGCCTTTTCGGTTTTGGGGAGGCCCACCAAGATCACCGCGTCGACCTTCGTCCCGTCGTCGAGGGTAATGGTCTCTTGGCCGCCCCTTGTTGCGGTGTAATCTTGGGAATACTGCGGCTCGCCCACGTCTTTGTTCGAAAACACGCTCCCCTGAAAGTCCTGCCGGGGTGAAAGTCGAATAGGACGAGTACTGCCCGAACGCGGGCTGTACAGCCACAGGGTGCCGCTTTTTTGAAGAAACCGCGTTCCCTTGTCCCGGGCCGGAGCGGTCACTTCCATAAAACTCCCCACGCCTTTTTTGTATAAGACAGTCAGGGACATTGTGAGATCGCGGTGTGCTGGTTTCTTGGTCAGCATCGTCATTTGCGCCGAATAGGCGGGCGGAACGAGGGCCGCGTCGACCTCTCTTAACAGATTTTGCGCGTCTTGGGCCGACAAACAGGGCGCACAAGCAAGCAACACCGCCAAAACGATCCAGGGTTTCATCGTCTCTCCTTTTCGATTCTTTTTTCCGCCTACAAAACAAAGGGAATAAGCGATTTTGTACTGGCCATGTATGCGGTCATCTGGTCTCCATATTTTTCAACCAAATGTTTCTCTTGCATGGGAATATTTCCCTTCCAAAAAAAGACCAGCAACAGCGCGGGAATCAACAAGCTCCAGAGGTTGCCGCTCACCAAAGCGAATCCCAGAACCCAAAGAACGTCGCCAAAATAGTTGGGGTGACGCGTCAACGAGAACACTCCGGTTGTACAGAGACGCCCCTTGTTTTCAGGCTTTTGTTTCCAGCGGAGCCGCTGAAACTCCGAGAGCGAGTTCAGAAGGCTTCCCACCGCAAACAGAAGAATTCCAGCTCCGATTTCCACAAGCGTAGGGCTTCCGCCCAGAGAAAGGAGATACAGAAAACCAACGTAATACACACCGAAAGCAATCGATACCGACACCATTTCGTCGAGGGGAGATTGCCGCTTGAGAAACACAAAAAGAGTCAAAAAGAATCGCCCAAAAGTAAGCAGGTCAAAGGTAAGAATTGTGATGGCGGCAACGCCAAAAACGTCCGCCCCGAACGACGTATGGGCGAAGAAATGAGAGGCAACCAGAAAGAAGGCCGCTCCAATCCACAAGACTTGAACAAGACAGAGAATAATTCCCGCCGTGTTGTTTGATTTGGGAACTCCGTAGACGTCCATTTCATCCTCCTTAAAACCTATTTTGGCTCCGTCCGGTGCGACTTTACCAAGTCTTCCATAAATCCCAATGAGTCGCCGACGGCCTTTTTGCCGTCGGCGGTCAGGCTGTAGACGGTCTGCACGGCCAAGCCCGCGATCTCTTTTTTCTTCGTCACGTAGCCAGCCGCCACGAGTTTCTCCATGTGCGTGTAGAGGCTTCCGTCGGGTACGCCGAGCCAACCTTTGAGCTGGTTATAGGTGGCACCGCCGGTGCGGTACAAAATCATGAGGGCCGACAGCCGCGTCTTTTCAAAAAACACGCCGTCGAAGCGGGTAAACAAATCAGACACGGTTGTCTCGTTTGACACCGATGCCAAGAAACCTTCCCCGACCGTGAAAGCCTCCCACGAAAAACGCCGCACTGCTGACGACCCCGGCGGTCCAGTAAGCGGCGGCCCCGTGCCAGCCTCCAATTAAGAGGACAATGGCCGCCGCCAAGAGAAAAAGCGCTTCCAAAAAATGGCCCGCAAAACTTACCGATCCAATCCAAAAGAAGCTCATCGAGAGAAACAAAAGGATCAGCGCCGGCACGGGGTTGGCCGGGTGGAGCGCCGCTAAAATAAAGGTGGTCCCCCCGACCCAAAAGCCGAACAAGCCGCCGAGAATCTTCAAGAAAGGCCGGGAAAGCCAGGGTTGTTGGGTTCGCCCCATGCGCACGATCAGGGCACCTGTTTCGGCTAAGCCTCCCGCAACAACAAGGGGAAGCCAAAGCATGAGAAACGACTGATGAAGGCTCCATTGCCACTGAGTTTCGGCCCAGGCGTTGAAGACCGTTCCCAGCGCGACCAGCCCGCTCCAGACCCAAAATGCCCAGGGTTCCCAAAACGGCCGGTCTTCGGCACGCGCCAAAAGTGCCTTGAGGTGACGAACTTCGTCCCATCGTTGGTCCCAGTCGGGCTTCGGCTCTTCCATCGTTCACTCCTTGCTTCCAGTTACAAAGTTACTTTGCAATTTTAAGTAGCTTTATTTGAGAGAGTAATGGCCGGGGAAAACGAAGTCAAGACAAACTCGGACGATGCTGCAGGCGAAACTCTTGCGGTGTCGTCCCCGTCCTCCGTTTGAAAAGCGTAAAAAAATACGGCGGATTGTCCCAACCGCACCGCTTGGCGACCTCGACCACGGGCAGCGACGTCGACGCCAACAGCTCGCGGGCGTGGGCTAGGCGAACCCGCGTCAAGTATTCCAACGGCGTGACACCAAGGGCGTTTCGAAACGCCGCGTGCAAGTACGTAGGGCTCAAGCCGGCTTCACGCGCCAAATCGTCCAGCGAAAGTTTTCGGGTAAACTTGGTTCGCAAAAACCGCGTCAGAGGACGAAAGCGAAGGGCTGACTCGCGAAGGGTCGATTCGGGGCTCGGGTACAGCGCCTCGTCGTGGAGCCGAGCCAAGAGTTCAAGCGCCAGGGATCGCAGACGAAGGGCCGATCCCGGTCCCGGATTCGCAAAGGTTCGTACGGCGGATTGAAACACCCGGCGCATTTCGGCGGGCTCTGCCAAGGTGATGACGGGCGGCAGGCGCGACAAAACCGGCAGGTCGACGAGGTCTTGCAAGGGTTTCGGCAGGTCCATATTGTAAGGGCCGCCGGCCGTTCGCCGCTGTCCTCGAAGGTCAAGAACCAGGGTGAGGCACGAGTACGGCAAATGGCCCTGCGTGGTCGCCCCAGGACGACGCCACACTAAATCCCCCATTAACATAGGGAAGTCCACGCCGTTGATGGTCTGCCGCCCCCCGCCTTCGGTGACGAATTCAAACTCTTCGTCGGCGACGGTCCTGTTGCGAAGTCGACCGGTAAACGCTTGGCCGTCGAAGCCAAACGCCGTGAGAATGCGTGGGGAAAGCTCGTCTTCGTAGCCCGGAATCATAAGATAGTGAACTAAACCCCAACTTTAGGCATTGTCAAGACGAGGGACCGGCGACCAAACTACATCTTATGAAAACCTTTCCTGATGACTTTATTTGGGGCACCGCAACGGCAGCTCCGCAAATTGAGGGCGGCTGGCAAGAAGGCGGCCGCGGACTTTCCATTTGGGACACCTTTAGCCGCAAACCCGGCGCGGTCGCCAACGGCGACACTCTGGACGTGGCGTGCGATCACTTTCACCGCTGGCCGGAAGATATTGAACTGATGAAGAGTCTGGGACTTCGTCACTACCGTTTGTCATTGGCGTGGCCCCGTCTGTTTCCTCAAGGAACCGGCGAGCTCAACGTCGAGGGCGTGAAGTTTTACCGCACCCTCCTCCAGGCCCTTCTTGACGCGGGTATTCGTCCCCTCGTCACCCTCTACCACTGGGATCTTCCTCAAGCACTGCAAGACAAAGGCGGCTGGCTCGACCGCAACACGATTGACGCCTACGTAGCCTACGCCACCGCTTGTTTTGAAGCCTTTGGCGACCTCGTGACCGATTGGAGCACGTTTAATGAGCCCTGGGTGTTCGCGTTTTTGGGTTACGCCGAGGGCATCCACGCCCCGGGCTACACGCGCTGGGACTGGGGTTTCCAGGTCACCCACAACCTTTTGGTCGCCCATGGACGAGCCGCCCGGGTTCTGCGGAGCCGGTTTCCGCATGCCAAATTGAGCCTCGTTGTCAACTCGGGAGCCGCCCGCCGCCGAAGCGACAGCGCCGAAGATCGTAAGGCCGTTGAACTCTTCTACTTGCTGGGCACCTGGATTTACCTTGACCCCATTTTGCGCGGCGGCTACGACCCCGCCCTCGAAGCCGAACTCAAACGCCGTGGACTCTACCCCCAGGTCGAGGCCGGCGACTTTGACGACATGAAAGGCTCGCTCGACTCCGTGGGGATCAACTACTACTCCGATCAAACCGTGTGGCAAGAAGGTGACCACGCGCACGATTTCCGTGTCGGCCCCGGCCCCAGTGTCGAGCGCACCGCCATGGACTGGAGCATTTACCCCGAAGGAATTTACCAGATCGTCGAGCGTTTCGCCGCCCGCTACCCCGGCATGGCCTTGTTTATCACGGAAAACGGTTCCGCTTGGGACGACGAGGTCACTGGCGGCCAAGTCCACGACAAAAAACGGGTCGATTATCTTAACTCGCATTTGGAACAGATCGCCCGCGCCGTAAACGATGGCCTTCCTTTGAAGGGGTACTACGCCTGGTCACTCCTGGACAACTTTGAGTGGGCCGAAGGCTACTCCAAGCGGTTTGGGCTGGTACACGTGGACTTTGCCACCCAAAAACGGATTATTAAAGATTCAGGTAAGTTCTACGCGAAGGTCATCGCCCAAAACGGGGTTTAGAAGTCCGACAGGCTCCTAGCCCTCCTCGGCCGCTTCCCATTGACGGACAAGCTCAGCGCGCAGGGAAGCGGCGTCCAACTCGGCAGCCGGCCTCCAGACCCGTTTATGAAGGTTTTTCCACGCCTCGCCGCTGAGACCCGGTTGCGCCACGATCAGCGAACTGCGGCGGGCCGCGGCCGCCAAAGCCGCCAACTCCTCTGCTGAATCGGTGAACACTTCCAGATCGGCACCCGCGTCAAGGGCACCGCCCACCAAAGCGTCGAGCCTTTCTGAATCCTCGGAGTTCCAAACCAGACAAAGGCTGGGAAGGGCCGCTCCCGCGGCCCACGACGACCAAACGCGGGCGCGTTCCACGGCGCGAAGGCCGTCTTTCCACGCTAAGCCGTGCCGTGGAGCCGCCTGCCCGCCCAGCGGCCACCCGGCTGGAACGTGAGGGTGCAAGGCAAACCAGCGCTGGGCTTCGGCTTCAAACCACCGCGCCGAATTTTCGTCTAAATCCTCGCCCCAAACCTCGTCTTCCATCCACCCCAATCCGGCCAAAAGCCGACCCGTAAAAACAACGCGGGAGGGTTCGGCCATCCAGAGGCCGTCATGAACCGTTAACGCGGCTCCATTTCCTAAAGGATGTTTGGCGCCCGACACGGGCAGACCCCAGTTTTCAACGTGAGACGCCCATGTTTTTAAATCAGCGAGTGCCTCGTTCGGAGGGGCTTCGGTAAACGCAACCGCACTAATATTTTTCCACGTAAGGCCGGCCGAGGCCAGGTCCTGGGCGAGTTCTTCGGCACCGTAACCCCCATCAAACCACGGATCAATGAGCACAGCTCGTTCGCCTTCCACAAGGTAAGAGTGTACCGCAACTCCCTCGGGTACCGACCATTTACCTTGGTAAAGCCCAACGTCGCCGCTGTCCAAATTGACCGTCATTCTCCGCAGTCCGGGAGCCAAAATCATTGTTTCGTCCATGAAATTATTGTATCAGAATCTCGAATATGAACCTATGATGGTAGGGGGAGGAGATGATGCGCATCAGAGGGAAACTGAGTCTTCTTGTTGTCCTTTCGTTTGTCGTTTTAGCCATTTGCGGTTTGTTATACCTAGCCATGATGCAACCGGTCGCCCATATTCGTTCCGACGCTTCTACGGTCCAACGCCTCGCCGACTCTGTTTTGATTGAACGCACTCTTTTGAACCGGCTCCCGATGAACGGTATGCACGAGTCGCTTACCGTACTTACAGCCGCCCACCAAGATACCGACCGCTTAGTCACTGCCGTTGCCAAGCTCAAAGCCCTCCCAGCCGCCGACCCCAAAATCGCCCGATCCCTGGGCGTGGTCGCCGACTTTTCGGCCAAATCAGATACCTTTTTTGAGAAACTAACAAGCACGACAAACGAGCTTCGTCGTGTCGCCGACCGTATCGGATTTGGGACCCGTGAAGTTCTCTTGTTTACGTTTCTGACGAATCCCCTTGTTATCGCCAGCCCCCTCAAGGGTCAGGCGGCTTCCGCCGTCAGCGAGGTCCGGACCGCCGTACACAATGCCGACAGTTGGTACGACAATATGTATCAGTCGTTGTTGTCGCAGTTTGATCTGATCCGGATCACCGTCAACGAGATCGAGACGCGCGCCACGTGGACCGCCGCCGGTGTCGTCGTCTTCCTCATCATCGGTAGTCTCGTTGTCATCTTATTAATGGCGGGCCGAGTTTCCCAAGCCATCGTTCGCATTGGAACCGAGGTCCGGCAACTGCGTGACGGCGATCTGACCCGGCATTTCACCAATAAACTCAAGGACGAGGTTGGAGTTCTTGGACGAGATATGGATCTCTTTTTGGAGAGACACCGTCTGGTCATCCATAACATTCAGGAGGTGGCGACGCAAAACCTTCATGTGAAAACGGATCTCGGTATGGCACTCGAACAGTCGACTCAATCGACTGACCTCCTCGACGGCTCGGTGGGAGCTGTTCGCTTCCAAATGGACGAGCTTAATAACGCGGTGGGTTCGTTTCGCGATGCCTTAGACGTCATCGAGCGCGCCCTCGACGTTTTGGCGGGTTCCATCGACCGTCAAAATAATAGTGTCCAAGACTCAACGGCGGCCGTGAACCAAATGCAAGCCAGCATCGACAGTATCGCCAAACTTGCCCAAAGCCGGACACAGAGCGTACGGTCTTTGGTGGACGCCACCGTTGACGGCGGAGCTAAACTTGACCGGACGACAGAGTTGATTCGCGCGGTCAACACCTCGGTTTCGGATATTCAGGGTATGGCTCAACTCATTAGCGACATTGCGGGTCAGACAAACCTTTTGGCAATGAACGCGGCCATCGAGGCGGCTCACGCCGGTGAGTCAGGCAAGGGCTTTTCCGTCGTTGCCGACGAAATCCGAAAGCTGGCCGAGGCGTCATCCATCAATTCACGCGAGATATCGACCACTCTGGAGTCCATTGTGTCCGCGATTGGCGAAGCCTTTGAATCAAGCGCGGAAACCAACCAAAGCTTCGTCCGCATTCAATCGGAGACGCAGGACGTGGCACGATCACTCGACGAGATCGCGGGCCAAATGAGCGAGTTTACCGCCGGCGGCGAACAGATTCACCAGGCCATGGCAGGACTTCGCGATGTCAACCGAGATGTCGGCGACGGCAACCTAGAAATTGCCACCGCGACAAAGACAGCAGGCAAGATCCTCGAAACAGTCGAACGGGTCAACGGCGAGGTCATCCATGCCTTCGAGCAGGTTCATGAGGCGAGCCTCTTGCTCTCCGCCTCGTCTCAGTCAGTCTCCGGGCTTCTCACAAGAATCGAAGAAGTCGCCGAAACGCTGACCACTGAAACCAGCAAGTTCAAGACCGAGTAGACCTTGTCCCTCTTTGACTCGCATTGCCATCTTCAAGTTTCTCGCTTCGACACTGTTAGAAGCGCTGTTTTAGAACGCGCCAAAGCGGCAAACGTCGCCGGGGGTGTCGTCATGGCAACCGCCCCCGACGACTGGGACGATGTAGAAAGCGTGTGCGCGGTTAGCGATGGTTGGATTCCCGCCTTTGGCGCGCACCCCTGGTATCTCCCCGACCTGCCGCTCGACCAGGTCCTGTTGCGGCTAGAGGAGCGTCTGCAATTCCACCCCGAGGCCTGGGCCGGCGAGATTGGACTCGATCGAACCGCGGGGCCGCCCCTTGCGCTTCAAGAAGAGTGGTTTGCGCCTCAATTGAAGCTGGCGGGAACCTATCAGCGGCCTGCCAGCCTTCATTGCCGCCGCACTTGGGACCGGCTCGGCTGGTACCTCAAACGCCGTTCGGCCCTCGACGTACCTGTTGTCTGCCATTCCTTTGGCGGCAGCGTGGCCGCAGCTAAGCAAATGCTCGACCTCAACGCGTACCTCTCGTTTTCGGGTTCCGTCACTCGATTGCGAAACGAGCGTCTGCCCGAGGTCGTGCGCTTTGTCCCGCGAGATCGTGTGCTCATCGAAACCGACAGTCCTGACCTTCTCCCCGAAGAATTGTGGCGTCAGAATCCCGGCAAAGCCAATGAACCGGCGAATTTGACCTATGTTTTGAAGAGAATCGCGGAATTGTGGGGACTAACGCCCGAGGCCGCCGCCGAGATTCTTGAGACGAATTTTCGAAAATTGGCTCCGCTCCCTTGAACTAAGAATACGGAACGGCACGTTGGAAAAAGATTGCCTTAGCCTCCTTTTCCAGATAGATTTTCCCCATGTCTCCCCCCCCTAACCCCTTACCATCGATCACAACCTTTCCCGACCCGGCGATTTATCAGGCCCTGGGAACCGAAGGAATGCACAAGCTTCTGCGCGCCTTTTATCGGAATCTCGGTGCCTCGTCCATTTCGAGTCTCTTTCCTCAAACGGACGAAGGGT
>Ga0164241_10006894_pt1 | contig 10280 bp, 6 predicted proteins | sample OricomyardsoilBY_FD_108780 | JGI IMG/M metagenome (GOLD analysis project Ga0164241, IMG submission 108780) | Backyard soil microbial communities from Emeryville, California, USA - Original compost - Back yard soil (BY) | ecosystem: Environmental > Terrestrial > Soil > Unclassified | place: USA... | reverse complement strand
GGTCGCCCCCGGCGGCGGCACCGTTTACCTGGGAGGGACTCTGTGATGGCAAGCTCGAGGCTGCGTTTTCTGGCCCTCGCGGGCTCCGCCGTGGCGCTCGGCGCGGCGTGCAACCAGATGCTCGGCATCGAGAACGCCAACGTCGACGCGCGGTTGAGCGCCGCTGGCCACGCCGGCACGAGCGTGTCGCCGGCCGCGGGCGCAGCCGCCGGGACCGGCGGAAGCAGCGTGACGACGGCGGGTGGCACCGGTTCGGCGGGCACCGCGGGCAGCGGCAGCATGCACCAGCACTCCGGAGGCACGGGCGGCACGGACGCCCTCGGCAACGGGGGCGAAGGCGCCGAAACCTCGGCGCCGAGCAGCGGCGGCTCGAGCGCTCGAGGCACGGGCGGCACCAGCTCGAGCTCCGGCAGCGGCGGCAAGGCCCCGACGAACCAGGGCGGCGAGGGCGGCGACGAGGGCGAGCACCACTCGGAGGACCCTTGCGACGACTACTGCGACGAGATGCAGAGCGAATGCACGGGCGAAGCCGAGCAGTACCGCGATCGCATGCAATGTCTGAAGATTTGCCACTTCTTCCCGGTCGGCGAGGAAGGCGACCCCGACTCGAATAGCGTGGCTTGCCGCCTGAAGTACCTGAAGAAGACGGAGTACGGGCTCGGCGCCGAGGTCACCGCGTACTGCCGCCAGGCGGGCCCGAGCGGAGACGGCAAGTGCGGCACCGATTGCGAAGCGTTCTGCAGCGTGATGATGCAGGTCTGCACGGAGGACACCGCGGGGCCGAACCATTTCGCGAGCGCGGACGCTTGCCTCGCGACGTGCAACGGCCTGCCGGCGCCCACCGTCCACTACTCCAACAACGATCCGGCGGTCTCCGACGGCAACCACGCGCTCTGTCGCCTGTTCCACGTGAACTCCGCGGCGATGGCGGACGCCGAAGAGCACTGCGAGCACGCGATGGGCATCACCCTCTGCGAGCCCACTCCTTAGGGCAACTTGCGCGCCTCACGTCTTGTTTGCCATCTGTTGGTGAGGCTCACCCTCGCCTGTAGCTCCGGCGTTCCGGAGTCCCCCCCGACGAGCGACACTCACGTCTCGCAAGCCGAAACGGGCGGCTTCTGCGCCGCCTTCGCCGTGATGCAGCACAAGTGCCTGCGCTGCCACGGCAACCCGACCGCGAACGGCGCTCCGTTCCGGCTCGACAGCTACGAAGCGACGCAGGTGCGCTCGAGCGACGGCTCCGAAGTGCGGAGCGATCGCATGCGCGAGGCGATCGAGTCGGGCTACATGCCGCCCGTGAAGCTGCGGGTGGAGCCGCGAGCAGAGGCGCTCACCTGCGAGGAGCGAACGACGCTGCTCGCCTGGCTCGACGAGGGCGCGCCCCCGCCACCGGACGACGATCCGCATTGCGCGAGCACTACGCCGGAGCTAGCGGCCTGCGACGGCGCAGGGCCCTGACGTTCAGCTCACTGGAAGGCCCGGCGCGGGGAAGCTCTTGCAGAGCTCGGCCACCTCGCGCGCGATGCGTGTCGTGAGCGCTTCGTCGGCGGGTGCCTTCACGACCTCGTCGATCCAGCCGGCGATTTTCGCCATTTCCGCGACGCCCATGCCACGCGACGTGATCGCGGGCGTGCCGAGGCGGAGCCCCGACGGATCGAAGGGCTTGCGCGGATCGAAGGGCACGGCGTTGTAGTTCGCGCTGATCCCCGCACGATCGAGCGCCTTCGCGGCGATCTTGCCCGGGACCGCGCGCGACGTGAGGTCGATGAGAATGAGGTGGTTGTCCGTGCCGCCCGTGACGAGCGTGAAGCCGCGCGACAGCAGGCCCTCGGCGAGCGCGCGTGCGTTTTCGACCGTGTTCTTGGCGTAGGCCTTGAACTCGGGCGTCATGGCTTCCTTCGCGGCGACGGCGATGGCGGCCGTCGTGTGATTGTGCGGACCGCCTTGGAGGCCCGGGAACACGGCGCGGTCGATGTCCTTCGCGTGCTCCTGCTTGCACATGATGACGCCGCCGCGCGGACCGCGCAGCGTCTTGTGCGTCGTGCTCGTCACGACGTCGGCGATGCCGAACGGCGACGGGTGAACGCCTCCGGCGACGAGGCCGGCGATGTGCGCAATGTCCGCGCAGAGCTTGGCCCCGACTTCGTCGGCGATCGCGCGAAACGCAGCGAAGTCGAGCAAACGGGGGTAGGCGCTCGTGCCGCACCAGATGAGCTTCGGGCGGTGCTCGCGCGCGAGCCGCCGCACCTCGTCGAGATCGATGCGGTGATCCTTCACGCTGACGCCGTACGGGACGCTCTTGAAGTAGCGGCCCGTGATGCTGACGTTCCAGCCGTGGGTGAGGTGGCCGCCGAACGGCAAGCCGAGGCCCATGATGGGGTCGCCGGGCTGGCAGAAGGCGAGGTAGGCGGCCAGGTTCGCCGGGCTACCGCTGTACGGCTGCACGTTCACGTGCTCCGCACCGAAAAGTTGCTTGAGGCGAGAAACCGCGAGCTCCTCGACCTGATCGATGACGACCTGACCCTCGTAGTAACGTTTGCCGGCGTAGCCCTCCGAGTACTTGTTCGTCAGCACGGAGCCCGACGCTTCGAGCACGGCACGCGAAGCGTAGTTCTCACTCGGGATGAGCCGGAGGGTACGGCTCTCGAGTGCCTCCTCTTCGCGAAGGAGACGGGCGATTTCGGGGTCGCGCTCGCTGAGCGCGGGGTCAAAGGTTGCCATCTGCGCGCGCAGGCTAGCACCCGAAACGCGCGTCTCGGGCGGCCGGCGCATTTCCTTCCGCCAGGGCAAGGTGCAGGCTGGCTGGAAGGCCGGCTGCGGGTCCGGCGGCTCCGGGCAAGCGGCCCAAGAACGCGTTCTCGACGGCCGCTGGCAGAAGACTAAGATCCTTTTCTTAGGCTTACATGCCCACGACTCGTCGGATCAGCGGCGACCCAGGCGCCTCGGAGCCGAGCCCCGCGCCTCGTCAGGCCACGGGCGTGGCAAGCGCCGCTGCGGCCTCGCGCCGTTCGCCGTCGAGCGCGCTGCCCTCGGATGATGCCGACACCGCTGATCGCAAACCGAAACCCGATCCAGCGTCAGCGGAGATACGCCTGCCCGCGCCGGTGAGCGTGCCCCCACGGCCCGCCGCCAAACCGGCGATCGCGGCCACGGAAGCCGTGATCGCCGACGCCGACATCTCCGACGCCGACGACGGGGAGCCGAAGAAGACGGATCCCGAACCCGCCGCCGCGAAAGCCGTCGCGGCCCTGCTGAGCGTGCCGGACAGCGCGCCGCCCAGCATTCCGTCGGCCGCGGCGGCGCCGCTCGACACGAGCGGCCGCGGCGGCGTGCCCGTGCTGCCGGGCCACGTCATCGCGAACCGCTACGAGGTGCTCGGCGTGCTCGGCGAGGGCGGCATGGGCATCGTGTACCGCTGCCGCGACAAGCCCACGGGACAAGTCGTCGCCATCAAGCGCGTCATCCCGCCGCCCGGCAATCTCGCGCACGAATACGTGATGTGGTTTTACAAAGAGGCCCGCGCGCTCGCGGCCCTCGACCACCCGAACATCGTGCGCGCGCACGATTTCGGACAGCTGCGCGACGGGTCGCCGTTCCTCGCGATGGAGCTCGTCGCGGGCGCGTCCCTGCACGATCTCACGCACGCGCGCCTCGGGTTTCCGGTCCTCTGGTCGATCGTCGATCAGATCCTGAGCGCGCTCGCGCACGCGCACGCGCGCGGCGTGATTCACGGGGATTTGAAGCCGTCGAACGTGCTCGTCGAGCGGCGCGAGGCGGACCCGCCGTTCATCCACGTGCTCGACTTCGGGCTCGCCTGGCTGCGGGTCGACGCCCAAGACGAACGGCTGAGCGGCTCGAAGCCGATGGAGTTCGCGCCGCACGCGGGCGCGGGCACGCCGGGCTACATGGCCCCCGAGCAGATCCAGCACGAGATGCACCACGTGTGCGGTGCGACGGATCTCTACTCGCTCGGTTGCATCTTGTACCGCTTGCTCGGCGGCAAGGCGCCGTTCAGCGGTAACTCGAAGGAGCTCTTGCGCGTGCACGCGTTCGACGCGCCGCCGGAGCTCAAGCCCGTGATCGACGTGCCGGAGGGCGTCGTCGCGTTCGTGCACCAGCTGCTCGCCAAGCGCCCTTGGGATCGCTGGGAGTTCGCGGCGGACGCGCGGCGCGCGTGGGCGCAGTGGCAGCCGGAGGTGAACGACACGGCGGCCTGGCGCTTCCAGCTGCCGGCGCGGCCGAGCGAGCCCGGCCCCGCGACGCGGCCGAGCGGCGCGCGCGCGCCGAACCCCGACCTCGAGCCGGCCCCCGATCGTCCGCCGGGCCTCTTGAGCATCCGGCCGAGCCCGCTCGTCGGCCGCGAGGACACGCGCCGCGCCCTCTACGACATGGCGCAGGAGCTCATCAACGGCGAAGGGCCGCCGCACCGGCTCGCGCTGTTGGTCGGCCCCGCCGGCGCCGGCAAGAGCCGCATCGCGGAGTGGCTGTGCGAGGTCCTGCACGAAGAAGGGAAAATCGTGCCGCTGCGCGCGCGTTACCGCGCGATCCGCAGCCCGCTCGACGGCATGTTGGGCGCGGCGCTCGCCTACTACAACTTCGAGCGCGTCGACCGGCACACGATCGAGCGCTCGCTGCTCGACCGCTGGAAGGTGCGGCGCGACGACAAGAACGGACGCGCCTGGGTCGCGGGCGCCGCCGAGTGGATGCGCCCGACGGGCGCCGACCATGCCATCGGCCCCTCCGGCATTCGCTTCGCGCTCGACACGCTCGAGACGCGGCGCATGGTCATTCGCTACACGCTGCGCAAGATCGCGAACAAGCGCCCGCTCTTGTTCTGGCTCGACGACTTGCACAACACGGGCCCGGCCACGATCGACGGCCTGATGCGCATCCTCGAGGACGAGCCCGATCAGCGCATCATGATGCTCGCGACGGCGCGCTCCGAAGAGGTCGCGCTCGGCACCTCCGCCGCCGATCGGCTGCGGCAGCTGCGTGAGGCGACGAACGGCACCGTGATCGACGTGCCGCCGCTCACGCCCGAGCGCACCGTCGAGCTCATCCGTTCTTCCCTGCCGCTCGACGACGCGGCCGTCGAGGAAGCGGCGCGCCGCAGCCGCGGCAACCCGCTGTTCGCGCTGCAGCAGCTCCACGCCTGGGCGCTCTCGGGGCACATGGAGTTCGCGGGCACGACGTACCGCGTGCCGCCCGACGTGCTCTCCGTGCGGCCGCAGACGACGGCCGAGCTCTGGGACAGCCGGCTCGCTTCCGTGCCCGATCAACACCGGGTGGCGGCGTACGCGGCGGCGACGCTCGGCGGCGACGTCCGCCGAAACGTGCTGCATGCCCTGCTCACGTCGCTCGGGCAGCCCGCCGACAGCGCCATGCTGAGCCTGTCGAACGCGGAGGTTCTGATCCCGCGCGGCCCGGGTCGCTACAGCTGGCCGCACGAGCTCTTGCAGGAGCATTTGCTCGCGGGCCTGCAGGCCCGCTCCGACCGCGAGAAGATTTTCCGAGCTGCCGCCGCGGCGCTCACCCTCCACCCGCTCGCCGGGCAGCGCCGCATCGTGCGGCAGCGGATGGTGAACCTGATCGAGGCGAACGACTCGGACACGGCGGCGCTGCTGCTCTTCGACTTCCTGCAACAAAGCTGGAACGGCGCGCGCGAGCCGCTCGCGACGCTCGCCGATCTCGAGCTCTTGAAGGGCAAGCTGCGCGGCCGCACGCTCGCGCTCAAGAACCGCTGGCAAGCCGAAGCGCTGCGCCACATCGGGCGCATGGCGGAGGCGAACACGTACGCCGAGCTCGCGCGTGCCCGCTTCGAGGAGCTCGGCGACGCCGAGAACATCGCGCACTGCCAGCGTCTGCTCGGGCACTTGGCGAGCGAGCAGGGCGCGTCGGCCGAGGGCCTCGAGCTCGTGCGGCGCGCGCTCAACGCGCTCGAGAGTCTCGGCAACGTGCTCGGCATGGCGCTCTGCCAGTCGGTCGCCGGCGAAATCGAATACCTGCTCGGTGACTACGAGCAGGCGCGCGACACGATCGTGCAGGCCGAGAAGAACTTCGCCGAGCTCGATCAGCCGCTCGGCCGCGGGCAGTGCCTGCTTTTGCTCTCGTGGATCGAGCACTCCGAGGGCGCTACCGAGCGGTCCCGCCGCTTCGCGCAGGAGTCGCGCGGCGAGTTCGAGCGCGCCGGCTATCGCCTCGGTACGGCGCAGGCCGACGCCTCGCTCGCGCACGTCGAGCACCGCCTGATGAACTACCACGGCGCCGAGACGGGAGCGCTCGAGGCGCTCGTCGTGTTCGAGACGCTGCGCACCCCGCGCGGCCAGGCCGCCTGCGATCGTTTGCTCGCGATGGTCGGCCTCGACACGGACGACATGGAGATGGCCGAGCTCCACGCGGGCCGCGCCCACAAGATCTACGCGAAGGGCAACGACCCGTGGGGCGTGATGGAGACCAAGCTCCTTTTCTGCCAAATCGCGCTCTTCAAGCACGACACGGCGCGCGCGCGCGAGCTCCTCGAGGAGTGCAGCCGCATCGCCGTCGAGGAAGCCGAGCCGCGCCAGCATTTCTTGCTGACGCGCGCCTGGCTCGAGGCAGAAAACGGCGACCTCGACCAGGCGCTCGAGTCCGTCGAGGCGGCAGCCGACGTCTTCGGCCCGCGCACGCGCGCCGGCGATCACTCGCCGCAGCTCCTCACCCGCTTGCTGCGCTACCGCTTCTCCGATCACGCGCGTGGCCGCATCGACGCCTGGCGTCACGCGCTGAACGATCGCACGCGCCGCAAGCAGGGCTGAGCGGGCGGCGCGAAGGCCGTTACGGCTTCGTCCAGAGCGACGAGCTCGTGAACGCGAACGTGCCGCTGACGCTCACGCCCGTCGACGGGTCGGGCGCGCTGCAGGTGCCCGTGCCGCGCAGCCGGTAGCGATCGCCGCGCATCTCGCTCTTCGTCAGCGTGTTTTCGAGCAGGTTCAGGCGGCAGGCGCCCGGGCGCGAAGTGCGGCCGTCGGTGTGCTGGACGGTGACGAACGCAGCGAGCTCGGAAGCGAGTACACCCGCCTCCACGCTCGGCCCCGAGATTTCGATGGACGAGACCGCGCTGCGGTTGGCGGGGATGAACGTGAGGTCCATGCCCGGGCCGGACTCGCCCGCGCTCGCGCACGCCTTGGTATCGGCGCCCGTCGCGTCGAACACGACACCTCCGCCCGAGAGCGTGATGGCGAGCGAGCAGGTGCTTCCGCTCGCGCCCGGCGCGGCCGCCGAATCGTCGTCGCCGGCGCCGCAAGCGGCGAGCGCCGTCGCGAGCGCGAACACGGCGATGGCGCCGAGCGCGACTTCGAGCCGGCGGCGAACTTTGACACAGCGAGCGACGAGCATGTTCGGCTAAGGAGGTGAATGATTATTGTAGCTCTCGAGCTCGCTCGGACCAAGTTCAGGGCCGCGGCGGTTGCCCGAGCCTGGTGGCTCGGCTACTAGGAGGCCCGAATGACGGGCGAGGAGCCTCGAATCGGCGCGGCGCGTCGCAGCGATTCTACTCCGCGCCGCTCCCTCGAGCTCGGCTCACGCACGGCCGACGCCCTCGTCGCGGCGAGCCTCGTGCTCGTCAATCTCTACGCGCGTTGGGTGGAGCTCGAGCCGATCGAGAACGGCGGCGATCCGCTCGACGCGTGGTTCTTCGTGCGCCAGTGGGCGCACGAGAGCGACTTCGCGCACGCCACGCTGAACCACCACAGCACGCGCTTCGGCATGCACTGGCTCACGTGGCTCGTGCAGGCCGCCTTCGGCACGCATCCCCGCTACTATTACGTGCCGCAGCTCTTCGCGTCGTGCGCGTGCGTGGGGCTCGTCTACCTGCTCGGCCGACAGGTGAGCGGGCGGGTCACGGGCGTCGTGTCGGCGGCCTGGCTCATGCAGTACGACCTGTTTCACAGCGCGTCGTGCCAGCTTCGCCGCGGCATCTTCGAGACGATGTACGTCCTCGCCGCCGTCAATTGCCTGTTGCGCTTCCTCACGGCGACCAGCGCGCGCGGTCGGCAGCTCTGGCTCGCGGCCTGTGCGTTCTGCGCGTTCCTCGGTTACCTCACGGAGCTGCCTGCGCTCTACATCGCGCCCGGCGTCGCGCTGGCGATTTGGCTCGCGCGCAAGTCGCCGCGCGAGGTCATGCTCTTCGCCGGTTTGCTCTTCGCGCTGTTCCTGCTCGAGACCGCCGCCTACGCACACTTCACGAAGTATTGGGGACGGCTCGCCGTGCTCGTGAGCAAGCACGGCCAAATCGGCATGGTGAACGCCGCGGCGGAGCCCGTGCCGTTCGGCTACTTGCTCGAGCGCTTCACGAACGCGCGGCCGCCCGTGCGATTCGTCTACTTCGCGTTCTTCGTGAGCGGTCCCGTCGCGCTCTGGCGCGGCGGGCCACGCGTACGCGCCGTGGCCCTGGCCGGCTGCGCGTACGTGCTGCTCCAAACGTTCGTCGTGCGCAGCGTCCATCCGCTGCTCGTGTTCGAGAAGAACCTCGATCGCTATCTTTTACTGGGGATCCCGCTAGCCATCGTCGTCAGCGTCACGATGGCGCTCGCCGTCGCCGGCTGGGGCCTCGGTCGCCTGACGCCCGCGCTCGCTCCGGGCTTTTTCCGCAAACGGCGAAACTTTGCCGCTCCGAGCGGGCTCGTCGCGCTGGCCGTCGTCCTCGCCTGGCTGGCGTGGGACGCCGACGAGCACCGCTCCGAGCCGCACCCGCTCGCGGAGATCGAGCGAACGTATCGCCTCGTCAACGACGCCTTGGGCCGAGGCCTGCCCCTCGTCGCGTGGCTCGATCAGCCGTATTTCGTCGGCGAACGCCCGCGCGCACGCGCGCTGCACTGGGCGGTGAAGGGCTTCGTGCGCGACGAGTACTGGCTGGAGGGAAGCGCGCTGCCGAACTACACGTCGGCGAGGCTCGGCATCCTCGAGGCGCGCTACGCCTACGTGCCGAAGCGCCTGCCGGAGGAACGCGTTCGGGAGCTCTTTCGAAGGCGCTGCGTCGTATGGCTCGCGGTCGACGGCACCTGGGTGCGGGCGGAGCCGCGCACCGAACGCCTCGACGAGCGCTGCGACCGGTAGCGGCACCGATCGGCGTTCTAGTAGTCGCACCAGCCGGTAGGCGTTTCGTCGCCGAAGGAGTAGGCGCGCGCCTGCTTGATGGCGAGCGCGCGTTCGTCACCCATGAGCTTCCACTCGATGTCCATCGCGAACCAGGCATTTTCCTGGTTCGGGTCGAGCACGGGGCGGAAATATTGGTGGATGCGCGTGAGGTTGCAGGCGAGAAAGCCGGCCTCCGTTTCGCTGAGCACGGGAACGTCGGGGCTGAAGGAGCTGCGACCGTGGTAGATGATGCGCGGGCTACGATAGAGATCGAAGGTGAGCTCGTCGCTTTCGATACCGGGAGCGGGGTTCGTGACGAGCGCCTCGCCGAGCTGGGCGTTGATGTAATAGCGATCGGCGTGCGTCGGCTGGAGCGCGTCGCGGCTGATGGCGACACCGTTCGCGCGCTCGGATTTGTAAGCGGGGTGCACGAGCACCGCCATCGCCACGGCGTGCTGATCGACTCCGGAATACTCGCGCTCGTCGTACGCGCGCCGCTCCCAGAGGCTCGCCCACACGCCGCGAATGGCGTCCTCGACGCCGCCCGGCACCTCCTCGACGTCGAGCCCTTCCGACGTGTAGAGGCCCGCGCCGCTGAACCCCGGTAAATCCTCCGTGTTGCTGCTGCTGCGAAAACGCACCGACCGTCCGCTCCAGCGCGCGAAGATGGCGTCGTTGACCTCGCGTAAAAGCGCTCGATCCACCGGGTGGCCCGCGACGACCCGACGCACGCGGGCGAGCCCCTGCTCGCGGATCAGCGGATCGGCCTGGAAACGCGGGTCGCTCCGCAGCTCGTCGACGAGCGCGAGCGCACCGCTCGCGCGGTAATGCTCGAGCGAGTGGACGAGCGGAATGGCGAAAGGCCTGTCCGGCGTCGACACGGCGCCGTCGCAGAGCGGCACGCGGCCGAGCTCGGCCATCTGCGCGGCCTTGCCGCCGATCGACGGCAGGTCGGCGTAGCCGCGCGCGGAGAGCGGCTGCACGCCGCGCACGCTCGTGTCGAGGCGCGGGGTCAGCACCTCCGTCGGCAGCCGGCTCTGCCAAAACGCGAGCGCCTGCTCCGGGTCGGCGTCGGCGACGCTGAAATCCTGCGCCGTCACGTCGAGCTCGACCAGCTTGCCGAAGTAAGGCACGAGCCGCTCGTCGAGGCGCGCGTCGCGCAGGGC
>Ga0164241_10006893_pt1 | contig 10280 bp, 13 predicted proteins | sample OricomyardsoilBY_FD_108780 | JGI IMG/M metagenome (GOLD analysis project Ga0164241, IMG submission 108780) | Backyard soil microbial communities from Emeryville, California, USA - Original compost - Back yard soil (BY) | ecosystem: Environmental > Terrestrial > Soil > Unclassified | place: USA... | reverse complement strand
TGGGGAGAGCGCCACGCCTACGTGCTGACGCCGGGGCCCGACGGGCGCCTCGCCGGCGAGATGCCCAAGGAGCTGCACGTCTCCCCCTTCCTGCCGATGGACCACGAGTACCGCTGGAAGGTCACCGCGCCCGGCCGAGAGCTCGTCGTCCACCTGGAGAACCAGGCCGGCGGCGTACGGGCGTTCGACGCGACGCTGCGGCTCAAGCGCCGGCCGCTGACGCTGCGCGCGCTCGCCTCGATCCTCGTCCGCTACCCGCCGCAGACGCTGCGGATCGTCACCGGCATCTACGGCCAGGCGCTGCGGCTCAAGCTCAAGGGCGCGCCCTACCACCCGCACCCCGCGCGCTGATGCATCGCCGGATCCTCATGCACCTGCTGCGCCACCTGCACGACGGGCGGATCGAGTTCGTCGAGGACGGCCGGCACACGATCCTGGGGCCGCCGTCGGGGCAGACCGTGCGGGTCCGGGTCAACGACCCGGCGGCGTTCCGCGCGGCGGTCCTGCACGGCTCGATCGGGCTCGCCGACAGCTACGTCGACGGCGCCTGGGAGACCGACGACCTCGTCGGCCTGATCCGCGTCGCCGCGCGCAACGTCACCGGCCTCGACCGCCTGCGCCGCCGGTTCGCGTTCGCGCTCGTCCCCTGGCACCACGTGAGCGCCGCCCTGCGGCCCGCCACGCTCCAGCGGGCGCGCAAGGACATCGAGGCCCACTACGACCTCTCCAACGCGCTGTACGAGGAGTTCCTCGACGAGACGATGGCCTACTCGTGCGGCGTCTTCGAGCGCACCGGGATGACGCTGCGCGAGGCGCAGGAGGCCAAGTACGAGCGGATCTGCCGCAAGCTCGACCTCGGGCCCGGCGACCACGTCCTCGAGATCGGCACCGGCTGGGGCGGCTTCGCGATCCACGCGGCGCGCACGCGCGGCTGCCGCGTCACGACGACCACGATCTCCACGGCGCAGCGCGAGGAGGCGATCGCGCGGGTGCGAGCCGCGGGCCTGCAGGACCGCGTCGAGGTGCTCGGCGTCGACTACCGCGAGCTGCGCGGGCAGTACCGCAAGCTCGTCTCGATCGAGATGATCGAGGCGGTCGGCTGGCGCCAGCTCGGCAACTACCTCGAGCAGTGCGGGCGGCTGATGACCGACGACGGGCTGTTCTGCCTCCAGGCGATCACGATCGACGAGCGCGCCTACGACGTCGAGAAGGGCGGCCGCAGCTTCGCGAACACGCGGATCTTCCCCGGCGGGTTCGTGCCGTCGCTCGGCGCGATCCTGCGCGACGCGGCGAAGCGCAGCCCGCTGCGCGCGGTGCACCTCGAGGAGATCGGGCCGCACTACGCCGAGACGCTGCGCCACTGGCGCGAGCGGTTCGCGCGGACGCCGGCCGAGAAGCTCGAGGCGCTGGGCTTCGACGAGCGCTTCCGCCGGCTCTGGCGCTTCTACCTCTCGTATATGGAGGCCGGGTTCCGCGAGCGGCGGATCGGCGACGTGCAGCTCGTGCTCGCCGGCCCGGGCTTCCGCGACGAGGCCGGGCTGCTGCGCCGGGTCTCCTCGCTGCCGCCGACCGACGCGGTGCGGGCGTGAGCCGGCGGGCGGCGCCGCTCAGCCGCCGCTGACGCCGAGCACGAGCGCGGCGACCGCGTCGGGCTCGTCCCACATCGCGAGGTGGCCGGAGTCCTCGAGGACCACCTCGGTCGCCCCCGGGACGCCGCCGCGCGGCGGCCCGACGAGCCGGTCGTGGCGCGCCCACGCGATCGTGACGGGGATCCCGAGGTCGCGCAGCGACCCGGGCGGGATGAAGCCGGCGCGCATCGCGTCGTTGACGGCGTCGAAGCCGGGCGCGTCGAGATAGGAGCGGACGATCCGCCGCGCGGCTTCGGCCGGCACGCGCTCGGGATGCGCGACGACGCCCGTCAGCGCGGCGCGGCGCACGGGTCCCGCGGCGGCGACGAACGGCAGCACCGCGCGCACGGGGTGCGGCAGCCGCCGCACCTTCAGGCCCGGCCGCGGGCCGAGCGGGCGGCTCCAGAAGCCGGCGGGCGCGATCGCGGTGACGGTCCGCGCGCGACCGAGCCTCGCGAGCTCCAGCGCGACCCAGCCGCCGAGCGAGTTGCCGGCGACGTCGACCCGCTCGAGGCCGAGCGCGTCAACGAGCGCCGCGAGCGATCCGGCGAGCGCGGCGGGCGTCGGCGTGCGGCCCGAGTTCAGCGCCGGCGACGAGCCGAAGCCCGGGAGGTCGACCGCGACGACGTCGCGCCGCGCCGCCAGCCGGTCGAGCACCGGAGCCCACACCCAGCGGTCGCCGCCGAGGCCGTGGACCAGCAGCAGCGGGGGTCCGGAGCCCCGCCGCTCGTAGTGGATGTCCGACGCGCCGTGCAGCATCTCTTGCTCACCATTACGAATCGGGTTGCCATGTGGACCACCGGTCAGCATGATGCCCACTCGCACGGATGCCCTCCTCTCACGCCACGCCCTCCACGGTGCGCCAACGGGCCACCCTCCTGACGATCCTCTTCCTGGTCGTCGTCGGGGCCGCGCTCGGCGTCGGCGCCTGGCAGCTGGCGCGCGCCCAGAGCAACGAGCGCAAGGACCTCGAGTCCCGCTACGCCTCGCGGGCGCCGATCGCGACGGCGCTCGTCGACTCGCTGTTCCAGCTCGTCTTCCAGCAGCAGGCCGCGAACGCCGCGAAGACCCTCTCGGGCGACGTCACCGACGCGCAGCTCGACAAGCTGCTCGCCCGCGGGGGCACCACCGCCTACCAGGCGATCATCGCCGCCGACGGGCACCTGATCGCCGGGTCGTCGCGGACGCCGGAGCGGATCCGGGACGGCCAGGGCATCGACTCGCCGCACGTCAAGACCGCGCTCCAGAGCAAGACCAAGACCGGCCTCTCCGACGCGATCGAGTCCGACGGCAAGAAGCTGATCGAGACCGCCGTCAGCTACCCGGCGCCCGACGGGATGCGGGTGCTGATCACCGGCTCGCCGCTGGACACCTACGCGTCGTTCCTCTCCGGCGCGATCAAGCCGCTGGCGCCGGTCGTCGGCGGCTCGGGCTTCGTGCTCGACGGCAAGGGCAACGTGCTCGGGTCGGTGATCTCGCCCGGCGTGCCGCGGGTCCCGGACCGGGCGCTCGTCGTCGACTCCGCGAAGTCCGACACCGGCAAGTACACGGACAACCAGGAGAAGTTCTTCGCGGCCGCGACCGTGCCCGAGACCAACTGGCGGATCGCGATCAGCGCGCCGACCAGCCGGCTCTACGGCACCTCCAACGGCACCGGGCGCTGGCTGCCGTGGCTGGTCCTCGGGCTGTGCGCGCTCGCGTTCGCGACCGTCGCGCTCCTGATCCGGCGGACGGTCGTCGCCGGCGAGCGGCTCGCGCTGGCCAACGCCGAGCTCGAGCGCAGCCAGGGCCGCCTGCGCGACCGCGCCGCCGAGCTGACGAAGTCCAACACCGAGCTGCAGCGCTCGAACTCCGACCTCGAGCAGTTCGCCTACGTGGCGTCGCACGACCTCTCGGCGCCGCTGCGCGCCGTCGCCGGCTTCAGCCAGCTGCTCGCCGCGCGCTACAAGGGCCGGCTCGACACCAGCGCCGACGAGTTCATCGGCCACATGCAGCAGGGCGTCGACCGCATGCAGCGGATCATCGACGACCTCCTCGCCTACTCGCGCGTCGACCGCGGCGACCTGAGCCCCGACGAGATCGGCCTCGAGGACGTCCTCGGCGAGGTCCTGCACGGCCTCGGCCCGGACCTCTCCGACCACGGCGCGACGGTCACGCACGACCCGCTGCCGGTGGTCCGCGGCGAGCGCGGCCAGCTCGGGCAGGTGCTGCAGAACCTGATCGCCAACGGCGTCAAGTTCACGGCGCCCGGGGTCACGCCGCACGTCCACGTCACGGCCAGGCCCGACGGCGACGGCATGGTGCGGGTCGAGGTCCGCGACAACGGCATCGGGATCGACCCCGAGCACGCGGAGCGGATCTTCAAGATGTTCCAGCGGCTGCACGGGCCCGAGGAGTACCCGGGCACCGGCATCGGCCTGGCGATCTCCAAGAAGATCGTCGAGCGCCACGGCGGGCAGCTGTTCGTCGAGGCGGGCGCCGAGGGCGGCAGCACGTTCGTGTTCACGCTCCAGGGCGAGAGCGCCGGCGCGTGAGGATCCTGCTCGTCGAGGACCTCTCGGCCGACGCGATCCTCTTCCGCGAGGCGCTGCGCGACGCCGGCCTCGCCGACGGGCTGACCGTCGTCCAGAACGGCCGCCACGCGCTCGACGAGCTCCGCGACCGCCCCGCGCCGGACCTGATGCTGCTCGACCTCAACCTGCCCGGCAAGAGCGGCCGCGAGGTGCTCGACGAGGTCCGCCGCGACCCGCGGCACAGCACGCTCCCGATCGTGGTCGTGACGACGTCGAGCGCGCCGAAGGACATCGCGTTCGCCTACGAGCACCGCGCGAACGCGTACGTCCGCAAGCCCAACGGCTTCATCGCGCTGACCGCCGTGGCGCGGTCGATCAAGGAGTTCTGGGGCCGGACCGCGACGTTGCCGTCGCCCTACGCCGCCTAGGAGCGAACCGCATCGCCGTGGGGACTTCGTCCCGCATGGCGGGACAAGTTCCCCACGACCGAGGGAATCGCGGCTAGGCGCGCGACATGTAGTCGCCCGACGAGGTCTGGACCTTGACCTTGTCGCCGATGTTGACGAACAGCGGGACCCGGATCTGGGCGCCGGTCTCGAGCGTCGCGGGCTTGTCTCCGCCGCCCGAGGCGGTGTCGCCGCGGAGGCCGGGCTCGGTCTCGGTGACCTCGAGCTCGACGGAAGCCGGCAGCTGCAGGTCGCTGGGCTGGTCGTCGATGAACAGCACGTCGACCTCGTCGTTGGGCCGCGTCCAGCGCAGCGCGTCGCGCACCGACTCCTCCGGCACGGCCATCTGCTCGTAGGACGTCGTGTCCATGAAGTGCGCCTCGGTGCCGTCGGCGTAGAGGAACTGCATCTTGCGCCCCTCGGTCCGCACCGAGCGGAACTTCTCGCCGGCCCGGAACGTCCGGTCGATCACGTTCCCGTCGGACGCGCGCCGCAGCTTCGTCCGCACGAACGCGCCGCCCTTGCCGGGCTTGACGTGCTGGAAGTCGACGATCTTGAAGATCACGCCCTCGACGTCGATGTGGTTCCCGTTCTTGAACTGGTTCGTCGAGATCATCGCGGCGGAAAGGCTAGCTCCCGCCGCGATGCCTCGACGGCTTCCGGCTCCCTATCGCCCCGGCGGCGGCGGGACGCAGGGCAGCGCGCTCGCGTCGTGGCCGGCGCGGACGACGGCGATCGCGAGCGAGTCGACGGTGCCGCTGGACGACGCGATGAGGACCCGGGACCCCTGCTCGATGCTGTCGGGGTCGACGGTGAACGTCGCGCTGCCGTCGGCGGCCATGCTCGTGGTCATCGTGAGCTTGCCGGCGTCGGCGGGGGGCGGGCCGCCGGCCGACGAGCGTGAGGTCCCGCGCTCGGGACCGCCGCCGACCGTGGTGCTCGGGCCGCCGCCGGTGGTGGCGCCCGCGACGGCGGCGCCGGCCCCCGGGCCGCCCGGCGCGCCCGCGGTGCAGGTGGGCGGGTGCGCGACGTAGTCGACGACCGCCGGCACACCCGCGGCGCGGAGCTTGGCCTGGAGGCCGCGGGCGTCGCGGAGGTCGTTGATCCTCACGGTCACGAGGCCCGCGGGGGTGGACTGGACCGCGTACGCGGCGCTGGTCCCGCCGCCGGACGCCAGGACGGCGGTCGCCACGGCGGCGGCCGTCGCGAGGCCGGCGCCGGACAGCGCGAGCCGGCGAGCGCGGCGCGGGACGGCCGGTCGCGCCCCGACGGCGCTCGGCGAGGGAGCGGGGCTCTGGGCGACGACGGCCTGGAGCCGCTCGAGGAGCCGGTCCTCGAAGCGGGCCTGGGTGCTCGGGTCGGTCATGGTCATGGTGCTGCCTCCATCGGTTGGGCGAGTGTGGGCGAGCCTTCGTCGGAGAGCTGCCGCCGCAGGGTCGCCCGGGCGCGGTGCAGGCGCACGCGGGCGGTGACCGGCCGGATCCCGAGCACGACGGCGACGTCGGCGACGCTGAGGTCGTCGAGCGCGACGAGCTCGAGGACGGCGCGCTCGCCGTCGGGGAGCCGGCTGACTGCGGCGAAGAGGGAACGCGCCCGGGCGGCGGCGTCGATGCGGTCCTGCATGCGCGCGATGTCGTCGGTCTCGAGGAGGCGGCGGCCCTCGATCCGGCGGACGGCGTGGCGCTCGCGGGCGCTGCGGCGCGACTCGGACGCGACGACGATCCGCGCGATCCCGAACAGCCACGCGGCCGGTGCGCCGCGGTCGCTGCGGTAGGAGCCCGCGGCGTCGACGGCGGCGAGGAAGACCTCCGCCGTCAGGTCGGCGGCGAGGTGCGGGTCGTCGACGCGGCGGACCACGAAGCGCTGGACCGCCTCGACGTGCTCGCGGTAGAACGCCTCGAAGACGGCGGTGTCGTGGGCGATCCGCGGCAGGTCGTCGGCGTTCATGTCCGTACTTGGTCGTCCGGGCGCGGAGCGTTACAACGCTCGCGTCTCCACCCACGAGACGACGGTCCCCACGCCGCGCAGGCTAGCCTCGACACGCCGAATGTCCCGCCGGACCGACCAGCGACGCGCCGCCGCGTTCGCCATCTACCAGCAGGACGTCACGGGGCGCGAGCTCGGGGACGTCCTCGACCGCGACGCGTCCGCGTTCACCCGGGCGCTCGCGTACGCCGTCGACGACTACCGCGACGAGCTCGACGAGATCATCGGCCGCCTGGCGAAGGGCTGGACGATCGACCGGATCGCGCCGCTGGAGAAGGCGATCATGCGCGTCGCGCTGCTGGAGATGCGCCACCCCGACGTCGCGCCCGGCGCGACGCCGATCCCGGCCGAGGGAGCGATCGACGAGGCCGTCGAGACCGCCAAGACGTTCTGCGGCGCGGACGCTCCCGGCTTCGTCAACGGCATTCTGTCCGCCGCGTTGCACGAGAATGCCGCGTGATGAGCGAGCCAACGACCCTCGACGATCTGGTCGACCGCCTGGAGCGCGCCGCCGAGCAGCTGCGCTCCGGCGATCTCTCCAGCGACGCCGCCGCCTCCCTCGTGGAGGACTGCGCCTCGCTGGCGGCGCAGGCCTCGGCCGAGCTCGAGCGCCTCGCCCGCGCCGCGGCCCACGAGCCGATGCCGGGCCAGGACTCGCTGCTCTAGGCGCGATTCGCCCGGCCGTGTCGATCTTCTCCCGCTATGCGGGAGAAGATCGACACGGAGGCGCGGTTCGCGCCCTAGCTCACGCACTCCGGGAGCGCCGCGGCGCGCAGGCGCAGGCCGCCCGCCGCCTCCCGTCGCCGGGTCTTGGGCCCCGGCGACGGCGTGACGGCGGTGCGAGCGACGCTGCGGGCGCGGATCTCGCGGATCCAGGCCCCCTCGACGCCCCGGGCGGAGCGGCGGATGCGGTCGCGGGCGATGGTGGCGGTCATGAGCGTTCTCCTGATGCTGCGTAGGCGGCTTGCCACGCCTCGCGGAAGCGCGAGACGCGGGCACGGGCGGGACTGACGAGGCCGGAGACCGAGACCAGCAGGCCGGCGATCGCCACGAGGACGACGACGATCAGCGCCTGGTGGAACCCGTCGAGCTGGGCGGCGGCGCTGCTCGGCGCGGACGACGAGCCGGCGATCCCCGCGTTCATCACGGCGGTGGTCACGGCCAGGACGACCGCGCCCCCGATCTGGAACGAGGTCGCGAGGAGGCCGGACGCCAGGCCCTGCTCCTCGTCGGCGATGCCGTTCGTCGCCGCGATGTTCAGCGGCCCGAAGCAGAGCATGAAGCCGATGCCGCCCAGGATCATCGTCGGCAGCAGGGTCGTCGCGTACGGCGTGTCTTCGCCGATCCGGGTGGCCAGCGCGTAGGCGGCGACGAACGCGGTCATCCCGGCCGCCACCACCCGCTGGGTCCCGAAGCGGTCGACGAGCCCGCCGACCCGCGTGGAGCCGAAGGCGACGATCAGGCCGGCGGGCAGGAACCCCAGCGCCATCTCGAGCGCCGACCAGCCGCGCAGCTGCTGCAGGTAGAGGGTGCCGACGAACTGGAAGCCCACCCAGGCGCCGAACACGACCATCGCGCCGAGGTTGGCCCGGCGCAGCGCGGCCGAGCGCAGGATCCCCAGCCGCAGCAGCGGATGGGTGCTCCGGCGCTCGACCGCCACGAACGCACCGCCGAGGATCAGCGCGGTGACGATCGAGCCGACGGTCCGGGGTGACCCCCACCCCGCGTCGGGCGCCTGGACGATCGTGTAGACGAGCAGCAGCATCGAAGCCGTGATCAGGCCGGCTCCGGGGAGGTCGAACTTGCGCCCGGCGCGCTCCGGCGTGCCGTGGTCCGGCACGTAGCGCAGCGCGAGGAGGAACAGGATCCCGGCGAGCGGCGCGGGGACGAGGAACGTGTAGCGCCAGCCGAGCTCGGTGAGCAGGCCGCCGAAGATCAGGCCGCTGGAGAAGCCGGTCGCGCCGGTCGCGGCGTAGACGGCCAGCGCCTTGTTGCGGGCGTGGCCCTCCGGGAACGTGGTCGTGACGATCGACAGCGCGGCGGGCGCGGTGAACGCCGCGGCCAGCCCCTTGAGGAAGCGCGTCGCGATCAGCAGCGAGCCGTCGCTGACGAGCCCGCCGAGGACCGAGGCGAGCGCGAACACCGCGAGCGCGGCGAGGAAGACCCGCCGCCGGCCGAGGAGGTCGGCCGCCCGGCCGCCGAGGAGCAGCAGGCCGCCGTAGCCGAGCACGTAGCCGGAGACGATCCACTGGAGGCTCGACGTCGAGAGGTGCAGGTCGCTGTCGATCGACGGCAGCGCGACGCCGACCATCGAGACGTCGAGCCCGTCGAGGAAGACGGCGCCGCAGACGACCAGGAGGAGCGCCCACAGGCGCCGGTCGAAGCCGTGCTGGGAAGTGGATGAGGAAGACATGAGCCGAGACTATACATGCATGCGCATACAATGTCTTTGCAAGCATTGACTGCGCATGCATCCAGAAAGTCGGTATCCTCAATGACCGTCATGGCCACCCAGAACTCCTCCCTCGTCGACGAATGGCGTGAGCTCCTCACCCGGCACGCCCGGGTCAACGAGGCGCTCGAGCGGGATCTGCAGCGCAAGCACGGGCTCTCGGTCACCGAGTTCGAGGCGCTCCAGCGCCTGGCCGACAAGAGCGACGACGGCTGCCGGCTCCAGCAGCTCGTCGAGGACGTGCACATGAGCCAGAGCGCCCTCTCGCGGCTCATCAGCCGCCTCACCGACGAGGGCCTCGTCGAGCGGCGCGGCTGCAGCGCCGACCGCCGCGGCTTCTACGCCTGCATCACCGAGGAAGGCCGCCAGCGCCTCGCCGAGGCCGAGCCCACGCAGCACGACGTGCTCAGCCGCACCCTCTCCGCCTGAGCCTCCCCGCCCGAGCGGCGCGGAACGCGCCCACCACGGCCGCGGCCTCTGAGACGATGCCGCGCGTGTCGCGGCCCGTCCGCATAGCCGGGCCCGCGGCCCTCGCCTACGCCGCCGCCGGCGCCGTGGCGCTCTCGCTGTCCGAGCCCGCGAAGGGCTGGGCCGTCCTGGTCACCTCGTTCGGCGGCTGCGCGGCGCTGCTGCTCGTCGCGCGCCTCGTCGGGATCGCCGCCTGGCGGCGCGCCGCCGCGATCGCCGTCGCCGTCTCGGTCTTCCAGATCTTCCCGGACTGGTTCCTCGCCGACGCCCTCGGAACCCTGCGCTTCCCGGACACCGGCGGGATCCGCGTCGGCCACGCGATCCCGCTCGCGATGTGCGGGATGTGGGCGCTGCCGCTGTTCGTCGTCGTGCTCGCCGCCCGCGGCAGCGCGGTCCGTGGCGCGCTGGTCGCCTTCGCCGTCTTCCTCGCCACCGAGCTGGCCGCGCCCTCGCTCGGCCTGTGGGAGCCGGCGGGCCCGCTGACGAAGGTCGCGGGCGTCGCGCTCTACGTCCTCCCCGCCGAGGCCGCCCTCGGCGCCGCGACCGTGCTCGCCGTCCGCGCCACCGAACGGCGAAGCGCCGGTGAGCGGGTCGCCGCCGTCGTGGCGGTCAGCACCCTCTACACCGGCGCGCTCGCGCTCGCGTGGTTCCTGATCAACCGGGCCGGCTGGTCGCTCTCCGCCTAGGCGGCGGGAGCCGTCCCGCCGCGCCCGCGGCGCAGCAGCCCCGCGGTGACGACGAGGAAGCCGGTCCCGGTGAGCAGGAGCGCGATGCCCATCACGATCGA
>Ga0164241_10006892_pt1 | contig 10282 bp, 10 predicted proteins | sample OricomyardsoilBY_FD_108780 | JGI IMG/M metagenome (GOLD analysis project Ga0164241, IMG submission 108780) | Backyard soil microbial communities from Emeryville, California, USA - Original compost - Back yard soil (BY) | ecosystem: Environmental > Terrestrial > Soil > Unclassified | place: USA... | reverse complement strand
ACTCCCAGCTGCTGCACCGCTTCCCGGCGTACCTCCAGCAGCTGACGATGGAGTCGAACGGCAAGGGCGTCCGCTGGGACGGCTCCCCGGTCACCACGACCACCGGCGAGGTCTTCTGGGGAGAACCCGGCACCAACGGCCAGCACGCGTTCTACCAGCTGATCCACCAGGGCACCCGGCTGATCCCGGCCGACTTCATCGGCTTCGCGACCCCGGCGTACCCGCTCCGGGACGTCCACGACGGACACAGCACAGATGTGCACGAGCTGTTCCTGGCCAACTTCTTCGCCCAGACCAAGGCGCTCGCGTTCGGCAAGACCGCCGACGAGGTGCGCGCCGAGGGCACCTCGGAGGCGATCGTCCCGGCCCGGGTGTTCACCGGAAACCGGCCGACGACGTCGATCATGGCGCCCGCGCTGACCCCGGCGGTGCTCGGCCAGCTGGTGGCGCTGTACGAGCACATCACGTTCACCCAGGGTGCGGTATGGGGCATCGACAGCTTCGACCAGTGGGGCGTCGAGCTCGGCAAGCAGCTCGCCCAGCAGCTGGGTCCGGCGATTGCCGGAGACGAGTCCGCTCTGGCGGACCAGGACTCCTCGACCCGCGCCCTGATCGGCTACTACCGGTCGCACCGCGCCTCGAGGACCAGCGGATGAGCGACTCGACCAACCCGCTCCGCGACCCTCGGGACCGCCGGCTCCCGCGGATCGCCGGCCCGTGCGGCATGGTGCTGTTCGGCGTCACCGGCGACCTCTCGCGCAAGAAGGTGATGCCGGCGATCTACGACCTCGCCAACCGCGGGCTGCTGCCTCCGGGGTTCAGCCTGGTGGGTTTCGCCCGGCGTGACTGGGCGAACGAGGACTTCGCGCAGGTCGTGCACAACGCGGTCAAGGAGCACTCGCGCACGGAGTTCCGCGAGGAGGTCTGGAACCAGCTGGCGGAGGGCTTCCGGTTCGTCCCCGGCGACTTCAACAACGACCAGGCCTTCAGCACGCTGCGGCGCACCATCGAGGAGCTGGACGAGCAGCGCGGGACCGCCGGCAACCATGCCTTCTACCTCGCCATCCCCCCGGGCTTCTTCGGTGAGGTCGTCGGCCAGCTCAAGGAGCATGAGCTGGCCGAGCCGTCCCCGGGGTCGTGGCGTCGGGTCGTGGTGGAGAAGCCGTTCGGCCACGACGAGGACTCGGCGCGGGCCCTCAACGAGACGCTGGCCTCGGTCTTCCCGAGCGGGTCGATCTTCCGGATCGACCACTACCTGGGCAAGGAGACCGTCCAGAACATCCTCGCTCTGCGCTTCGCCAATGCGATGTTCGAGCCGATCTGGAACTCCAACTACGTCGACCACGTGCAGATCACGATGGCCGAGGACATCGGCATCGCCGGGCGGGCCGGGTACTACGACGGCATCGGCGCCGCCCGCGATGTCATCCAGAACCACCTCATGCAGCTGATGTGCCTGGTGGCGATGGAGGAGCCGACGTCCTTCGATGCCGAGAGCCTGCGGATCGAGAAGCTCAAGCTCCTCTCGGCTGCCTGCCTGCCTCGCCGCCTCGACCTGACCACGGCGCGCGGGCAGTACGCCGCGGGTTGGCAGGGTGGCGAGAAGGTCCTCGGCTTCCTCGAGGAGGACGGGGTCCGCAAGAGCTCGACCACCGAGACGTACGCCGCGATCAAGCTCAACGTGGAGAACCGCCGTTGGGCCGGGGTGCCGTTCTACCTGCGGGCGGGCAAGCGCCTGGGGCGTCGTGTGACCGAGGTGGCGGTGGTCTTCAAGCCCGCTCCGCACCAACCCTTCACCCGCGCCGCGACCGAGGAGCTCACCCACAACGCAGTGGTGATGCGGATCCAGCCGGATGAGGGCATGACGGTCCGCTTCGGCTCGAAGGTGCCGGGCACCCAGATGGAGATCCGCGACGTGAACATGGACTTCGCCTACGGCGGCACCTTCACCGAGTCCAGCGCCGAGGCCTACGAGCGACTGATCCTCGACGTACTCCTCGGTGACCCGCCGCTCTTCCCGCGGCACGCCGAGGTCGAGCGGGCCTGGCAGATCCTCGACCCGGTGCTCGACCACTGGGCGAGCAAGGGCAAGCCTGAGCAGTACGCGTCCGGCACCTGGGGGCCGTCGTCGGCCGATGCGATGCTGGCCCGCGACGGACGCACCTGGAGACGGCCATGACAGGAGCGAGGCGATGATCGAGCTGATCGACACCAACGCCGCCGGGATCGCCGCCGAGTTCGTCGCGTCGAGGCTCCGGGCCGGCAGCCCGGCGATGAGCATGGTGATGACCCTGGTCATCGTGGTCGACGAGGAAGGCTCGGAGGACGCGATGCGGGTCGCGCGCCAGGCGTCCCACGAGCACCCCGCCCGGGTGCTCGGGGTGATCCTCGGCGACGGGCGCGGCCATCCGCAGATCAACGCCCAGGTCGGGACCGGAGCCGGCTGGACCGGCGAGACCGCCCTGATCCGACTGGAGGGTGAAGTCGTCAGGCACGCCGAGTCGGTGGTGCTGCCGCTGCTCCTCCCCGACTCCCCCGTGGCGATCTGGTGGCCGGCGGATCCGCCCGCCGACCCGGCCCAGGACGCGCTGGGGCGGCTCGCCCAACGGCGCATCACCGACGCGGCGGGCGCCACCAGACGCAGGAGCAAGGCGATCAACGCGCAGTGTTCGGCGTACGCCCCCGGGAACTCCGACCTCGCCTGGACCCGGATCACGCCGTGGCGGGCGCTGCTCGCCGCCGCTCTCGACCAGCAGCCCCTCAAGATCACCGCCGGCTCAGTGACGGCGGAGCGGATCAGCCCGAGCGCCGATCTGCTCGTGGCCTGGCTGAGCGACCGGCTCAAGGTGAAGGTGGTCCGCAAGAACTCCAGGGGACCCGGCATCACCGAGGCTCGTCTCGACAGCAGGGAGGGACCGATCGTGATCTCGCGGCGGGACGGAAGGCTGGCGACGTTCTCCTCGCCCGACCGGCCAGACCGACCGGTGGCGCTCAAGCGCCGGCAGCTGCCCGAACTTCTCGCCGAGGAGCTCCGGCGGCTGGACGAGGACGACGTGTACGCCGCGACCGCGCGCAAGCTGATGAAGCTGCATCTCTCATGAACGCGCTGCCGGTGCCCCGTGTCGAGGTCCACGAGTCCGCCGAGGAGCTCGCCACGACGGTGGCCGGTGCGTTCCTGCGGCTGGTGTCGGTCCAACAGGCCGCGGGACAGGTGCCGCAGGTGGCGCTGACCGGCGGCACCATCGCGAGCAAGATCCACCGCGAGATCGCTCGGCTGGGCGTCGACAGTGGGGTCGACTGGAGCCGGGTCGACTTCTTCTGGGGCGACGAGAGGTACGTCGCACCCGACTCCGACGAGCGGAACGCGAAGATGGCCAGGGTCGAGATGCTCGACGTACTGCCGGTCGACCCGGCCCGGGTCCACGAGATCCCGTCCACGGCCGACGCCGGCGACGTGGACGCCGCCGCCACGGCGTACGCCGAGACCGTGCGGTCGTTCGGCAGCGGCCGGTTCGACCTGCTGATGCTCGGCGTGGGACCGGACGGCCACGTCGCCTCGCTGTTCCCCGGCTTTCCCCAGCTCGCGATCGACGATGCCATCGCCGCCGGTGTCACCGGCTCTCCCAAGCCGCCGCACGAGCGGGTCACCCTGACCTATCCCGCCCTCGCCCGCTCCGAGGAGGTGTGGTTCGTGGTCAGCGGCAGCGATAAGGCCGAAGCCGTCGGCCGGGCCCTGTCCGCCCAGCCCCCCGGCGTCGACGAGCTCCCAGCGGTCGGCGTTCGCGGCCAGGTCGCGACCATCTGGTTCCTCGACCGGGAGTCCGCCTCACAGGTGTCCTGAGCACCACGCTCAGGCGGGCGGGTCCAGCGTCCAGATGGGCACCTCGCGAATCGGGTGCAGCTCCTCCTCCGTCTCTGCGTGGGAGTTCTGCTGGGCGACGGCCGTGCCGAACTCGATGTGCTCCATCACGGCCTTCCGGAACCCCGGGTCGGTCGGCATCCCGGCGGTGTCGAGCGCGGCCGCGTACAGCTCGATGAACCGCTGTCGCTGCTCGTCGGTGATCTCCAGACCCCGGTGCACGTCGATCAGGTGCCGGAAGCCGAGCTTCTGCGAGAATTCGTCGGGCCCGCCGAAGGACTCAGCGGTGAACATGGTCAGGTGCTCGACATGCTCGGCCTGCCCGGCGCCGAACAGGGGCTGGAGCACCGGATCACGCAGCACACTGTCGTAGAAGGTCTGCTCCAGCCGGTGCAACCCGTCCCAGCCGCCGGCCAGGTCGAAGAGAGTGGGTACGTCGCTCCCGAGTGCGTGGTCGTCCATGCGGCCAGCCTGGCACGCACGGTCAACCGACCAAGGAGACGCCGGTCACCGCCCCCGGCACCGTCGGTCGAGCTTGTCGAGACCACGGTCATCTCGTCGGTCGAGCTTGTCGAGACCACGGCCACCGCCCCAGCCCCGTCGCCGGGTCTCGAGACGCGCCGCTCACTCCCTCACTTCGTTCGGGTGTGAGCCGGACGCTCCTCGACCTGCGCGCCCGTTCCGAGCCTTCGCGAGCTCAGGCTCGGGGCGCTTCGTACTAGAAGATGATCTCGCCGGACTTGCGGCGGGTGCGGAGCAGCTGGATCGCCTCGTCGAGGATCGTCGCGGCCTCGGCGTCGGAGCGACGCTCCTTCACATAGGCGAGGTGGGTCTTGTACGGCTCGATCTTGGGCGCCGGCGGCGGGTTGTCCGAGTCGAGGCTTGCGGGGAGCCCACACTTCGGGCAGTCCCACGAGTCCGGCACGACGGCGTCGACCGCGAAGGTGACGACCGACCGGTGCTCGTGAGAGCAGAAGTAGGTGACCGCCTGCCGGGGTGCGGCCTCGCCACGCTCGGCCTCACCCATGGGACCAGCGCCGACCCGGCTGCCGCGGATCGCGTTTCCTCCACCTGCCACCTGTCAGGGACCTTTCTGTGTGTCAGGAGTAGGCCTGCAACAGGCCCAGGGCGATGACGCAGGCGAACCAGATGGCACCGACACCGATGGTGAACCGGTCCAGGTTGCGCTCCGCCACGGACGATCCCCCGAGCGAGCTGGACACACCGCCGCCGAACATGTCGGACAGCCCGCCCCCGCGGCCCTTGTGGAGCAGCACAAGTGCCACCAGCAGACAGCTGGTGATCACGAGCAGAATGGTGAAGGCGGTGGTCACGGGGTCATAGCCTACGTCACCGTTGCGGGCATCCCGAACCGGCCCACCGGCCGGTCTGGACCGGTCTCCCCACGCTCGATTCCGAGCAACGACCCGAGGAACGACTACAGAGTGGGCATGTCGTAGAAGCGGCAGATCCCGCCGAACTCCTCGGCCTGAAGGCTGGCGCCGCCGACCAGGGCACCGTCGACGTCGGCCTGCGCCATGATCCCGGCGATGTTCGCCGCCTTGACCGAGCCGCCGTACAGGATCCGGCAGCCATCGGCGGCGTCGTCGCCGGCCGTCTCGCGGAGCCGCGCCCGGATCGCCGCACACACCTCCTGCGCGTCTTCGGGTGTTGCTACCTCCCCGGTGCCGATCGCCCACACCGGCTCGTAGGCGATCACCAGCGAAGCGACCTCCTTCGGCTTGAACCCGGCCAGCGACCCGTCGACCTGGGCCAGGGTGTACGGCACCTGCTCACCTGCCTGGCGTACGTCGAGCCCCTCGCCCACGCACACGATCGGCGTCATCGAGGCCGCCGCGGCCTGCCGTGCCTTCGCGTTCACGACCTCGTCGGTCTCCGCGTGGTTCACCCGACGCTCGGAGTGGCCCACCACGACGTAGGAGCAACCGAGCTTGGCCAGCATCGCGGCCGAGATCTCGCCGGTGTACGCCCCGGAGTCGTGCACGGACACGTCCTGGGCGCCGTACCGGATCGCCAGCCGGTCGCCGTCGACGAGCGTCTGAACCGAGCGGAGGTCGGTGTAGGGCGGGATCACCGCGACCTCGGTGCGCGCGAAGTCGTGCTTCTTGTCGGCCAGGACCCAGGCCAGCTTCTGGACCAGCGCCACCGCTTCGGGGTGGGTCAGGTTCATTTTCCAGTTGCCCGCCATCAGCGGGGTGCGCGAGGCCATGTGCGTCCTGCTCTCTCGGTCTCGTGGTACGTCGGGTGGTCAGCGCTCGAGGACGGCGATGCCCGGCAGCTCCTTGCCCTCGAGCAGCTCGAGGCTGGCACCGCCGCCAGTGGAGATGTGACCGAAGGCGCCTTCGTCGAAGCCGAGCTGCCGAACGGCCGCCGCCGAGTCGCCACCGCCGACGACGGAGAGCCCGTCGACCTCGGTCAGGGCCTGTGCAACGGCGCGGGTGCCCTCGGCAAAGGCGGGGGTCTCGAACACGCCCATCGGGCCGTTCCAGAACACGGTCCGACCGTCGCTGATGGCGGCCGCGAACAATCGGGACGACTCCGGCCCGATGTCGAGCCCGAGGCTGTCGGCCGGGATCTCGGAAGCCGGTACGACGCGCGGGCGCGGCGCGCGGTCGCCGGAGGGGAACTCGGTGTCGACCACGATGTCGGTCGGGAGCACGATCTCGACCCCGGACTCCTCGGCCCGGCTCAGATAGCCGCGGACCGGGTCGAGCTGGTCGTCCTCGAGCAGGCTCTTGCCCACCTCGTGCCCCTGGGCGGCCAGGAACGTGAACACCATGCCGCCCCCGATCAGCAACCGGTCTGCCTTCCCGAGCAGGTTGTCGATCACGCCGAGCTTGTCCGACACCTTGGACCCGCCGAGCACCACGACGTAGGGCCGCTGCGGATCGACGGTGAGGCGGCGGAGGACACCGATCTCGGTGACGACCAGCTGCCCCATCGCGTGTGGCAGCCGCAATGCGACGTCGTACACGCTGGCCTGCTTGCGGTGGACGACGCCGAAGCCGTCGGAGACGAACGCGTCGGCGAGCTGCGCCAGCTGGTCGGCGAACGCACCCCGCTCGGCATCGTCCTTGCTGGTCTCACCCAGGTTGAAGCGGACGTTCTCCAGCAGCGCGACGTCACCGTCCTGCAGGGCGTCGACCGTCTTCTGGGCAGACGGCCCGACGGTGTCCTCGGCGAACGAGACGTCGCGCCCGAGCAGCTCCCCGAGGCGGGCCGCGACCGGGCGCAGCGAGTACCGCTCCTCGGGCTCGCCCTTCGGCCGGCCCAGGTGGGCGACCACGACCACTCGGGCACCGGCGTCCGCCAGCTCCTTGATCGTCGGCACGCTGGCGCGCACCCGGCCGTCGTCGGTGATCGTGCTGCCGTCGAGCGGGACGTTCAGGTCAGAACGGACCAGGACTCGCTTGCCGCGGACGTCACCCAGCTGGTCGGACAGCGTCACAGGCCGGCGCCGACCTTGGCGGCCAGGTCGATCAGACGGTTGGAGTATCCCCACTCGTTGTCGTACCAGCCGACGACCTTGACCTGGTTGCCGTTCGCCAGGGTGCACTTGGCGTCGAGCGTGCACGACGCCGGCCAGGTGACGATGTCGGCGCTGACGATCTCGTCCTCGGTGTACTCGAGGTACGGCGCCAGCGGCCCCGACTCGGCAGCCGCCTTGAACGCCGCGTTCACGTCGTCCTTGGTCACCTCGGCTCCGAGGGTGACGGTGAGATCGGTGACCGAGCCGGTCGGCACCGGAACCCGGAGGGCGTAGCCGTCGAGCTTGCCCTTGAGCTCGGGCAGGACCAGCGAGATCGCCTTCGCCGCCCCGGTGGTGGTCGGGATGATGCTGGTGGCACCGCCGCGGGCCCGGCGCAGGTTGACCTCGCCCTTGCGGTTCAGCGAGATCTGGTCGAGCAGCTGCTGCTCGGTGGTGTAGGCGTGGACCGTCGTCATGAAGCCCTTCTCGATGCCCCAGGTGTCGAGCAGGACCTTGGCCATCGGTGCCAGGCAGTTGGTGGTGCAGCTGGCGTTGGAGATCACGTGGTGCTGGGCGGCGTCGTAGTCGCCGTCGTTGATCCCCATCACGATCGTGATGTCCTCGTCGCTGGCCGGCGCGGAGATGATCACCTTCTTGGCACCGGCCTCGATGTGCTTCTTCGCGTCGGCGGCCTTGGTGAAGAACCCGGTCGACTCGATCACGACGTCGGCGCCGATCTCGCCCCAGTTCAGTGCGGCGGGGTCACGCTCGGCGGTGGCGTGGATCTTGGTGCCGCCGACGGTCAGGTAGTTCTCGTCGCTCTCGATCTCGCCCGGGAACCGCCCCAGGATCGAGTCGTAGCGCAGGAAGTGGGCCAAGATCTCGTTGGCCGCGAGGTCGTTGACGCCGACGACCTCGACGTCGGCGCCTGATGCCTGGACGGCGCGGAAGAAGTTGCGGCCGATCCGGCCGAAGCCGTTGATGCCTACTCGAACGGTCACGGGTTGCTCCTAGCAAGTCGCGGGCTGCGGTACGTCGAGCCTATCGTCCGGCTTCGGCAGCGCCGACGGACGTTCGGCCTTGGTCCGGAAGGACTCCGGTCCCGCGTCTGTCGAGCCTCTCGAGACCACGATCGACCGATGGTCGAGGAGCGAGCGCCAGCGAGCGTCACCAGACCCGGTGCCCCCCTCGGTCGACCGACGGCCGAGAACGAGCGCCAGCGAGCGTCACCAGACCCGGTGCCCCCCTCGGTCGACCGACGGTCGAGAACGAGCGCCAGCGAGTGTCACCAGACCCCGTGACCCCGTCGGTCGACCGACGGTCGAGAACGAGCGCCAGCGAGTGTCACCAGACCCGGTGACCCCCTCGGTCGACCGACGGTCGAGGAACGAGCGCCAGCGAGCGTCACCAGACCCCGTGACCCCGTCGGTCGACCGACGGTCGAGGAACGAGCGCCAGCGAGTGTCACGAGACCCGGTGACGGTGCCTACGGTGCTGGCCCAAGGCACCGTCACCGGGTCTCGTGACGCGTCGCTCGCTCCCTCGTCCCTCGGGTTCGAGCCGAGGCTCCTCAACCTCCCGCCCCGATCGCGGACTTCGCAAGGTCAGTCCGCGGGGCGTGATCAGTCGTCCTCGGCGAGCATCTCGGGGGTGAGAGAGGCCTCCGTGTCGGGGATCCCGAGATCCTCGGCGCGCTTGTCGGCCATCGCCAGGAGCCGTCGGATGCGCCCGGCGATGGCGTCCTTGGTGAGGACCGGCTCGTGGAGCTGACCGAGCTCCTCCAGGCTGGCCTGCTTGTGCTCCAGGCGCAGGCCGCCGGCCATCCGCAGGTGGTCGGGAACCTCGTCGCCGAGGATCTCCAGCGCCCGCTCGACGCGAGCACCCGCCGCGACCGCCGCCCGGGCGGAACGCCGGAGGTTGGCGTCGTCGAAGTTGGCCAGCCGGTTCGCCGTCGCGCGCACCTCGCGCCGCATCCGGCGTTCCTCCCAGGCCATCAGCGCCTCGTGCGCGCCGAGCCGGGTGAGGAGCTGCGAGATCGCGTCGCCGTCGCGGATCACGACCCGGTCGACCCCGCGTACCTCACGGGCCTTGGCCGGGATGCCGAGCCGCCGAGCCACCCCCACGAGGGCGAGTGCCGCCTCGGGGCCCGGACAGGTCACTTCCAGCGACGACGACCGCCCCGGCTCGGTGAGTGAGCCGTGGGCGAGGAACGCGCCGCGCCAGGCTGCGACCGCGTCGCAGGCACCGCCGGACACCACGGCCGGCGGCAGGCCGCGGACGGGTCGTCCACGGTTGTCGAGCAGGCCGGTCTGCCGGGCGAGCGCTTCGCCGTCCCTGGTCACCCGGACCAGGTAGCGGCTGCCCTTGCGGATGCCGTTGCCCTGCACCATCGCCACGTCGCTCTGGTGTCCGAAGACGTCGGCGATGTCCTTGCGCAGTCGACGCGCGGCGGCACCCGTATCGAGCTCGGCCTCGACGACGATCTTGCCGCTGACGATGTGGAGGCCGCCTGCGAACCGCAGCATCGTGGAAACCTCGGCCTTGCGGCAGCAGGTCTTGGTGATGGTGGTGTTCGCGATCTCCGCCTTCACCTGTGCCGTCATGGCCATGCGGCCGATCCTGCCATGCGCGTCAACAACCCTCCCCGTCGCGCTTCTTGCGGCCCGAGGGGAGTTGTGTAACCGACCCCTGTGGGCGCGACACGCCGTGACACAAGAGGTGACAAGAGACCCGAAGGGTCGGTGACACGAGCTCGGCGGGGGTCACAGGGTCGCCAGGATCTCGGCGTACGTCGCCGCCAGCTTCACCGGGTCGTGCCGGGGCGACCCGTCGTCGGAGGCGACGTCGGCGACCTGGAGCCGGGCGCCGCACTTTCCGGCCAGCCGCTCGAGCTCGGTGACGTCGCCGAGCTCGCGCGGGTCGACGACGACCGT
>Ga0164241_10006891_pt1 | contig 10283 bp, 11 predicted proteins | sample OricomyardsoilBY_FD_108780 | JGI IMG/M metagenome (GOLD analysis project Ga0164241, IMG submission 108780) | Backyard soil microbial communities from Emeryville, California, USA - Original compost - Back yard soil (BY) | ecosystem: Environmental > Terrestrial > Soil > Unclassified | place: USA... | reverse complement strand
TCGAACTACTCGGGCGCCAGGTCTTCCAGCGGAATGACCGGCGAGCGTTTCACCGTCTCGAGCACGATGGACGAGGTGACGGCGCGCACACCCGGGACGCGCAGCAGGCGCCGCGTGGTGAAGTCCGACAGGGCTTCGATGTCGCGCACGATCACGTGCAGCAGGAAATCCATTTCGCCGGTCATCGTGTAACAGGCCAGCACTTCCGGGCGATCGATCAGCGTGCGCCGGAAGCGCTCGACGATTTCATCCGAGTGCTGCTCCAGCCGGATCTGCACGATGGCCTGGATGGTCTGCCCCGCGCGCTTCGGATCGACGATGGCCGCGTAACCCTGGATCAGCCCCGAGGTCTCGAGTTGCCGGATGCGGCGCGCACAGGGCGTGGGGGACAGGCCCACCCGCTCGGCCAGGTCCGTGACGCTGATGCGGCCGTCTCGCTGCAGGACATCCAGGATTCGTCGATCCGTCTTGTCGAGCTTCATATTTGGAGAATATCACCAGAAACTGCGCCAATAGTGGTGAAAGACCGCACGAATTCCGGATTCCACTGACAGGAATGGCCATTTTTCGCCCTGCGCCGGGGTAGAAGATGCGGCATGGCCCGATTACCCGCTGCCCCGACGCAGTCCACGGTCCGGCTGCGCGGCGACTACGCCAGCGCCGCCGCCGACTTCCGCCTTCCCCAGAACTACGACAGCTACACCGCCGATGAACATGCCATCTGGCGCACGCTGTATGAACGCCAGCTCTCGATGATGGGCGAGCACGCCGCGCCCGAAGTCCAGGCCGGCCTGCGGTTGTTAGGTGCCGACGCGCACAGCATCCCGGTGCTCGACGAAGCCAGTGAACGACTGCAGCGCCTGACGGGCTTCGAAGTGATCGGCGTGCCGGGCCTGATCCCCGAGGCGGACTTCTTCGCGCATCTGGCCGAACGCCGCTTCCCGGTCACCGTGTGGATGCGCCGCCGCGAGGAGCTCGACTACCTGGTCGAGCCCGACCTGTTCCACGACTTCTTCGGGCACCTGCCCATGCTCGCGCACACGGTGTTCGCGAACTTCATCCAGGCCTATGGCGCCATCGGTGCGCATCATTCCGACCAGCCCGCGGCGCTGAAGATGCTGGCACGCCTCTATTGGTACACGGTGGAATTCGGGCTGGTCGCGACCTCGCGCGGGCTGCGCGCCTATGGCGCCGGCATTCTTTCTTCGAGCGGCGAAACCATCTACGCGACCAAGGCACAGGGCCCGGCGCGCATCGCCTTCGACCTGCAGCGGGTGCTGCGCACGAACTACCTGATCGATTCCTACCAGAAGACCTACTTCGTGCTCGACGACATCGAACAGCTGTTCGACAGCGTGCTGGCCGCGGATTTCGACGCCCTGTTCGCACAGGCCGACCAGCCGGCCCATGCGCCGGACGCGCGATTGCCCTCCGATCAGCCCATCGCGTCATTGTCCGCGTCCTGAAGTAGACTTCCGCGCTCGCATGCCGAGCGCTCGCGCCGCCAACCCACATATTTCCGTCACGCTGGACCGCATCGATCTCGATCGCGGCGATCGCGCCGTGCTGCGCGACGTGTCGTGGCGCATCCGTCCGGGTCAGCGCTGGCTGCTGATCGGCGGCAACGGCGCGGGCAAGACGCAGCTGCTGAAGATGATTTCCGGCGCCGTCTGGCCGACGCCCGATCGTGGTTCACGTCGCTACCGCCTGCTGGGGGAAAGCTTCGACACGCCGGCGGGTGTGGCCGAGGAAATCGCCTATGTCGGCGCCGAGCGCCAGGACCGCTACGAACACTACGAGTGGAATTTCCGCGCGCGCGAGGTGGTGGGGACCGGCCTGCACCGCACCGACATTCCCATGCGCGTGCTCACGCCGGTCGAAGAACGGCGTGTCGCCGCCTTGTTAGGCCGGCTGGGTATTGTCGCGCTCGCGGAGCGCCGCTTCCTCACCCTGTCGTATGGCGAGCGGCGCCTGGTACTGATCGCGCGCGCGTTGGCCAGCAAGCCGCGCCTGCTGCTGCTCGACGAGGTGGCCAACGGCCTCGACACCCGCAACCACGCGCGTTTCCTGGCGTGGCTCGCCACCACCGCTCGATCCACGATGCCCTGGGTGTTCGCCACGCATCGGCGCGGCGACGTGCCGGAGGTGATGACGCACCTGCTGGAGCTCGAGCGCGGGCACGTCAGGAAATCGGGGCCGATGCGCGCCGCGCAGGCCGCCGAACTGCTGCGCCAGGAAGCGCCGGCGTTCCTGGCGCGGGCGCGGATTCGGCCGAAGCGGCGCGTGCGGCGCCGCCTGTTGGTACAGCTGCGCCAGGCCGACGTGTACGTCGACGACGTGCACATCCTGCGTGGCATCGACCTGGAAGTCGGCGCGGGCGAATGCTGGGTGGTCCACGGCGCCAACGGTTCCGGGAAGTCCACGTTGCTGCGCACGCTGTATGGCGATCACGCGGTGGCGTCGACCGGCAGCATCGAACGCGCGGGCGTGGTCGCGGGTGTGCCGCTGGAAAAATTCAAGCTCGGCGTGGCCTACGTGGCGCCGCACCTGCAGACCTGGCACGCGCCGAAGATGCAGGTGATGGAAGCGGTCGCCTCGGGGCGCTACGCCAGCCTCGGCCTCAACGAGGCGATGACCGCGAGCGACCGGCGCCACGCCGAGAAGGCGTTGCGGCGTTTCGGCATCTTCGCGTTGCGCCAGCGCACGCTGGCGGAAATGTCGTATGGCCAGGCGCGACGCGTGTTGTTCGCGCGCGCCTGGACGCGCGAGCCGAAACTGGCGTTGCTGGACGAGCCGTTCGCCGGCCTCGATCGCGCCACGCGCGCCGACCTGGCGCAGCGGCTCAATGAGTGGCTGGATACCGGCGGTAGCTGCGTGATCGCCACGCACCACCGCGATGAATGGCCCGCGCACACCACGCACGTGCTCGAGCTCGATCACGGCCGCGCGGTGACCTGCCACGCGCTGGGGGATACATGAGAAAGCTGCAATTCGGAATGACGGCGCTGGCGCTGGTGTTGTTGGGCTTTTCGCTGGCGCGCTTCGTCGATCGGGAAGGCAAGCCGTTGACCGTGCAACTCACGCCGCAGCCGTCGCCACCGCGTGTATCGCCGGGTGAGGCGGGTATCGATCCCGCGGCGCTGAACGCGGCCGCCGAGTTCGCCGGCAAACAGGGCACTCGCGCACTGGTGGTTGGCCGCAACGGGCACATCGTGTTCGAGAAGTACTGGGGCGACACCCGCTTCGACAGCGCGGTCGAGACGGGTTTCGAGCCGGTGCTGGTTTCGCTGGCCCTGGGCACCGCGCTCAGCGACCGGCTGGTGCACAGCCTGGACGAGCCGCTGGCTAACTACCTGCCCGACCTGGGCGAGCCGCAGAAGACCTACACGTTGCGCGAATTGCTGGCCGGCGATCGCGCCGAGGTCACGGTCGACGATTCGACCGACCTGCTGGCGCTGACGCTCGAGCGCGTCACGCGGCAGCCGTGGCAGACCATCGTGGCGCAGCGCTTGTGGACACCGCTGGGCGGCGGAGACCTGGTGTTCCACCAGGGCGAGAGCAAGCGCCGCCCGGGCGGCGTCAGCGCCGGCTGTTGCCTGCGCGCACGGATCGGTGACTGGATGCGGGTGGGCGAACTGCTGCTGAACGACGGCACCTACGAGGGCAACGAGCTCATGCCGCCGCGATACGGCGAGCTCGTGATGAGCCCCTCCCACAAGGATTCCCCGCGCGGCTTCTTCACGCGCGTCGATGGCAACTTCGCCGACAAGGTGGTGTGGCTCGAGGGGTCCGACAAGCAGCGGCTGTGGATCGTGCCTGCGCTGCGATTGACGGTGCTACGCATCGGCGGCGAACCGTCATCGGGTTGGGATGAGGCGATGATCCCCGACAGCATCATCCGCGGTACGACTGGCTGGCATCCGCCGGCCCCGGGGCAGGGTGTGGATCCAAACAAGTTCGCGCCGCACTGAAGAAGTGGTGCCGGGAGGGGGTTCCCGGGGTTGCGCACCCACTGCGCAGATTCGAGCCGCCGACGCTCGCAACCCCGGGAACCCCCTCCCGGCACCGCTCTCTACAGTGTCATCTCGGTTTCGAAGATCTCCACCGCCTGGCCGACGATCCAGACGCCGTCCAGCTTGCCCTGGGTGAATTCAAGCTCCACGTCGACGCGGCCGGCGCGATGCACGTGGTGTCCCTGCGCGCCGGTGAACTGCGCCGTGGCTCCGGCATGCGACAGCAGGCCCTGCTCGACGAGGTAGGCGCCTAACAACCCGTGCGCGTTGCCGCTGACCGGGTCTTCCGGGATACCGAGCGCGGGGCAGAACATACGCGACTCGGTCAGGCAGCCGGCCATGGCGTGTGACAGCGTGAACACGAAGAAGCCCGCCGCGCCGAGCTGCGCGGACAGCGTGGTCAGGCGCGAGTAGTCGGGCTTCAGCTGCTTGAGCTGCTCGGTGCTGCGCACGCCGATCATCAGGCGCGTGCCCGCGCCGCCGACGATGCGCAGCGGGCAGCGCGTGTCGATGTCGCCGGTGGACAGCGCCAGCGCATCGAGCACCGCGAGGCGTTCGCGATCGTTGAGCTGGCGGCCGAGCGGCGGCGCCGGCTGGCGCACCGCGATGCGGCGCGTGGCGCCTTCACCGCGCACCTCGATGTCGACGATGCCGGACTTCTGGCGCTGGCGGACGCGGTTGCCGGCCGACTGCAGCCGCGGCGCGCCTTCGCGCGACAACACGAAGTGCGTGGCCACGGTGGCATGACCGACGAAACCCGCCTCGGTGCGCGGCGTGAAGAAACGCACGCGCAGTTCGTGATCGGAGCCGTCGGGTTTGAGTATGAACGCGGTGTCCGCGTTGTTGAGCTCGCGCGCGATGGCGAGCATCTGCGCGTCGGTGAGCGCATCGGCATCCAGCACCACGCCCGCCGGATTGCCGGTGAAGCGCTCGGTGGTGAACGCGTCGACCTGGAATATGCGGATGCGGCGGCTCATGCGGGCCGCGAATTCTACCCGCAAACCCGCGGCACTCAAGCTGCAATTTCCGCTAAGATGCGCGTCGCCTCGGGGTGGCCGGTGCTGATGCACGGGCCTGAGATGCGGATAGGCCGCGAACCCGTAGAACCTGATCCGGCTAGTACCGGCGGAGGGATAGGACATGAAGGCCGCACTTCGCGCCATCGGCGCAATTCCATTCTTGTTTGTCACGTTTCCGGCGGTGTCCGGAGATTCTTCGCCCGGGGAAACCGACCTGGAGCAAGTGATCGTCACCGCGGACCTGCGCGACCGCGAGCTGCGCGATTTGCCCGCCAGCGCGACGGTGCTCGACGCGCACACGCTGCAGATGGCGGGCGTACAGCATTTCCAGGACGTGCTGGGCCTGGTCCCGAACCTCAACTACGCGGCGGGCACGTCGCGACCGCGTTACTTCCAGCTGCGCGGCATCGGTGAGCTCGAGCAGTGGCAGGGCGCGCCGAATCCGTCGGTGGGTTTCCTCATCGACGGCATCGACTTCTCCGGCGTCGGCATGCCGGCAACGCTTTCCGATGTCGAACGCATCGAGGTGCTGCGCGGGCCGCAGGGCACGGCCTACGGCGCGAACGCGCTGGCCGGCCTGATCTCGGTGAGCACCCGCACGCCACAACGTGATCCAGAGGCCAGCGCCAACGCGCTGTTCGGTGACTACGGCACTTCCGGCATGAACGGTGTGTTAGGCGGGCCGATCGGCAGCGGCGAAGCCGCGTGGCGCCTGAGCGCGGGCAACTATCGCAGCGACGGATTCCGCCGCGACACCTATCTGCATCGCGACGACGTCAACGGCTACGACGAGAGCAGCGCGCGCGTGCGCGTGACGGCACAGCCGCTCGACACGCTGCACGTCGATGCCACGGCGATGTGGGTGGATCTCGACAATGGCTACGACGCCTTCTCCATCGACAACTCGCGCATTTCATTGGCCGACAAACCTGGCCAGGACACGCAGCTGGCGCGCGCCGGCGCGGTGCGTCTCGACTACACCGGCGCAACTTCGTTCAACCTGGTCAGCCGCACGGCCTTCGGGGATTCCACCAGCGTCTATTCCTTCGATGGTGACTGGGGCAACGACCAGAGCTGGGGCGTGAACTCGCCCTACGACTACTTCGAGCGTTTCGATCGCGAGCGGCGCACGTTGAGCGAAGACCTGCGCCTGGTGTCGCACGCCTCGGTGGAAGCGGGCGCGCATTTCGACTGGCTCGCGGGCCTGTACGCGCTGCGCACCGACGAGGAGGTCACGCAACACGATGTGTGGCGCGACAAGCTGTTTGGTGACGGAGACAGCCGGCTCGACAGCGACTACCGCGCCACCAACCTCGCGGCCTATGGCCAGGTGGATTGGCGCGTGGCCGGGGCCACGGTGCTGTCGGTGGGCGTGCGCGGGGAGAACCGCAGCGCCGAGTACCAGGACAGCGATGGCGCGGCGTTCTCGCCGGATGAAACCATGTACGGCGGCTCGCTGAGCCTGCGGCACGATTTCAGCGACCGGCTGCGGGCCTATGCCACGTTTGCGCGGGGTTACAAGGCGGGCGGCTTCAACATCGGCGCCGACGTGCCGCCGGGCAATCGCAGCTTCGTGGCCGAGACCCTGCACAACTTCGAGTTGGGCCTGCGTGCCAGCAACGGCAGCGGCACCTTGTCCGGCGACGCCGCGGTGTTCTACATGCGGCGCAACGACCAGCAGGTGCCCACCGGCGAGCAGTTAGAGCCGGGGAATCCCCTGAGCTTCGTGCTGTTCACCGACAACGCGGCGCGTGGCGAGAACTACGGTCTCGAGGCGACGTTGCGCTGGCAACCGCTGGATTCGCTGCTGCTGGACGCGCGCGGCGCCGTACTCGAGACGCAATACATCGACTATATGTACGGCGATCGGGATCTCGACGGGCGCGAACAGGCGCACGCACCGCAATATCAGTTCGATCTCGGCGTCGAGTACCGGCATGCGCGTGGCCTGTATGCGCGCGTGGACTTCGCCGGCCTCGATGACTTCTATTTCGATGCCTCGCACGATCAGCGTGCGCCATCCCGTGTGCTGACGAATATGAAGGCCGGATACGCGGGGAATCGCTGGCGCGCGGAAGTTTGGGTACGAAACCTTTTCGACAGGTACTATTCGCAGCGCGGTTTCGACTTCGAGCTGGAGCCGCCGGATTTTCCCGCGACGCGATATACGCAGGCGGGCGATCCACGGCATGTCGGGATGACGGTGAGCTACACGTTCTGGTGACGGAGCACGGATGAAAATCGGCGTCGAGATCAGCCTCTATCCACTCACGGAAGACTACATCCCGCCGATCCGCGGCTTCATCGACCGCCTGAACGCCGACGGGCGTTTCAAGGTCGTGACCAACGACATGAGCACGCAGGTGTTCGGCGCCTACGACGACGTCATGGAGGCGCTGACCCGCGAGCTGCGCCCCACGTTCGAGCGGGACGGCAAATCCATATTCGTCATGAAGGTTCTCGGGCCGCTCTGAACGCGTGACGAACACCGTGACCTGGAGCGAAGGAGCACTGGAGACCGTCAATGGACTGGCGCTGGTCACCGGCGTGGCGTACGCGGTGCTGGCCGCGCGCCGCAACCGCCTGTGCTGGATCGCCGGTGCCGTGAGCTCCGTCTGCGCCGCCGTGCTCGCCGGCTTGAACAAACTACCCATGCAGGCCGGCCTGCAGGTCTTCTACGTCGCCATGTCGGTTTACGGCTGGTGGAGCTGGAAACGCAGCGTCAGCGAAGGGGAGCTGCTGGTCGGGGTGTGGCCGCTGCGCTGGCATCTCGGCGCGGCGCTGCTGCTCGCGGTCTTGTCGCTGTTCAGCGCCTGGTGGCTGCGCCCGGCCAACGTTTCCGCGTGGCCGCTGCTGGATTCACTGACCACCTGGTTCAGCCTGCTCGCGACCTGGCTCGCCGCGCGGGCCAGGATCGAGAACTGGCTCTACTGGGTAGTCATCAATGCGGTCATGGTGTTCCTCTTTTATGTGCAAGAGGTCTGGGGAATGGCGCTGCTCAGCGTATTTCTGATGGTGATCGCGGTCGGTGGCTTCATGGGCTGGCGGCGCCGGCTGCGGCTGCAGGGAGCCCCGGCATGATCCACGAGGAACTCCTGCAACACGTACCGGGCTGCGAGAACGGCGATGTGCCGTATTCACAGGAGCTCATGGGCGGCGGCAAGGTCAACCGCAGTTTCCTGGTGCGCACGCGCCGTGGCCGCTTCGTCGTCAGGCTCAACGAGAGTTCCGAGGCGGACCCGGGGCTGGATCGCAATCGCGAGCTGCAGCTGCACGCGGTGGCGGCCGGTGCCGGCATCGCGCCGCACATCATCTATGCCTGCCCGGACCGTTCCTGCCTGATCACCGACTACCTCGAAGGCCGGCCCTGGACGCCTCACTACTTCACGCGCATGCGCGACCTGCGCGCGCTCGGCATGCGGCTGCGGACCTTGCACTCATTGCCGGCGCCGGCCGATTTTTCAGCGAAGTTGGCGCGCTTCGACGCCAGCGCGGCGCTGCGCCGTTACGCCGACCAGATCGTGCGTGCCGAACCGCGGGAGGCCACGCGCATCGGCGACTTGTTAGCCCGCGGCGAGTCCGCACTGCTGCATTCGGGCTCGGCCTCGCGCGAACCGTGCATCGTGCACATGGACCTGCACCACGGAAACGTGCTGACCGCCGACCGCATCTATTTCATCGACTGGGAATACTCGCAGCTCGGAGATCCGTTGCTCGACCTGGCCTGCGTCATGGCCTACTACCCGCGCGCGGTCGCGCATGGGCCGTTGCTGCTCGAGGCCTCGGGCCTGGCCGAACGCGGCGCGACTTCGGAAATGCTGGTGCAGCTCACCCGGGTGTTCAATCTTCTGACATACCTCTGGTACCGGGCGCGACGCGCGTCGCGAACCGTGCCGGCCACCGACCTGCAGCTCGAATCCACGGCGCTGCGCCGTGCGCTCGTGCTGGCGCCCGACGGGGAACCTCGGCACACTTGACGCCGCGAATTTCCGCGTCAGTTGATGGTTCGAGGAATGGCGACTCTGCAGGTAATTGATCGGGACGGTGTTTCCCACGATGTCGAGGCAAAGCCCGGGCTCAAAGTGATGGAAGTCCTGCGCGAGCTGGACTATGGCGTGGCGGCGATCTGCGGCGGGATGTGCTCCTGCGCAACCTGCCACGTGTACGTCGACCCGGAATGGGCCGGCAAACTGCCGCCGCCGATGTCCGACGAGCGCGACCTGCTCGGTGAGCTGGCCCACCACCGCGAGAATTCGCGGCTGTCCTGCCAGATCGAGATTACCGCGGCGCTGTCGGGCCTCAAGGTCACCATCGCCGAGGACGAGTAGCTGCATGGATTTCTCTGCCAAGTGGATGTACGCCTTCGCCATTATTGGTGGCCTGGTCGCGGCCTGGCGCATCTGGCAGAACCTGCAGAAACTGCGGCAGCGGCAGAACGATTCCTGGGACGCGCGGCTCATCGACCAGCTGCGCAAGCGCGGCTCCGATCCGTTCAAACCCCACGACGTGGATTTCTTCCTGGCGTTTCCCAGCGGTGAAGCGGCCGAGCAACTCGCGGCGCAATTGCGCAGCGAAGGCTTCGACGCCGACGTGCACGATTCACCCGAGAGCGGCGACTATCGCTTCAGCCTGCACGCGCACAAGTCCATGCAGCTTACGGTGCCGGACATGCAGGACCTGAGCCGCCGGCTCACGGATGCGGCGACGGCGCGCGGCGGGCGCTACGACGGCTGGTCCGCGAAACAGGTTCCGCGCACCGACCAGCCGATCCAGTAACTGGCCGGTAGCTAGCTACTACTTCTTCTTCGTCTGGTTCTTGACGGCTTCGGCCGCGGCCTTGATGGCCTCGGGATCGCCGAGGTAGCCGCTCCTGATGGGCTTGATGGCGTCGTCGAGCTCGTACACCAGCGGCACACCCGTGGGGATGTTGAGCTCGGTGATGTCGGCCTCACTGACGTTGTCGAGCATCTTGACCACGGCGCGCAGGCTGTTGCCGTGCGCCGCGACCAGCACGTTCTTGCCGGCCTTGAGCTCGGCCACGATGCGGTCATTCCAGAACGGCAACACGCGCGCCAGCGTGTCCTTGAGCGACTCGCTCGCCGGCAACACGCGCGGATCCAGCTTGGCGTAGCGGCGGTCATGGATCGGGTGACGCCTGTCGCTGACCTCGAGCGGCGGCGGCGGGATGTCGTAGCTGCGGCGCCAGATCTTCACCTGCGCTTCGCCGTGTTTCTCCACGGTCTGCGCCTTG
>Ga0164241_10006890_pt1 | contig 10284 bp, 13 predicted proteins | sample OricomyardsoilBY_FD_108780 | JGI IMG/M metagenome (GOLD analysis project Ga0164241, IMG submission 108780) | Backyard soil microbial communities from Emeryville, California, USA - Original compost - Back yard soil (BY) | ecosystem: Environmental > Terrestrial > Soil > Unclassified | place: USA... | reverse complement strand
GAACAGCGTGCACGACATCATCGAGCTGCCCCGACTGCTCTTCGAGGACCTCTTCACGGCCCATCAGCGCGAAGAACTTGCGGTTGGCTTGATCAAACTCCGCGCTTCGCTTCGGCAGTCCCAGCACGAGCGCTTGGCGGAGTTTCTCGAGGTCCGTTTGGTACCTCGTCCCATGAAAAACGCGGGCGAATGACGCCCCCAACGATGCCGCGATGGCGTCGTGGAGCTTAGTTGGCCCGCGCGTGCCGCCGCCAGCCTTGGTGGCCGCACGAAAGCGGAATCTGTGCGGTCGCGTCGAGCGGTCCTCCTCGATCACAGACAGCTGCTTGGCGATCTCTGTGAGGTCGCGCCGAGCCATCGCGCGCTTGACGCCGAACCGCTCCGCCGCCGAGTTCGCGTCGAGCGTCTCGCCCTCCATCATCGCCGCCAGCATCCTCAACGGCCTGCTCGCGCTCTTGCCCCTACTGGCTTCTCCAGTCACGTTTTGAGTCCATCATGGAATCAAGTTTCCATCATGGATTTCGCAGTGGTGGGGGCACTTGCGCATGATTTCCGCGTGATTCATTTCGGAGGTGCCGCACGGATTTGTCGGCAAGGAGGTCGAGATGAGTGACATTCGCGTTCGAATCAACGGGCAGGAACGAGGGTTGCGTGAGGCCGACGCGCAGTGGGTGCACCAAGTGATGGCACCCGCTCCCCGCCACATGGGCGGACATTGCGTCGAGGTGAACGTTCGAGGCGACGATGTGAATCTGCGCTTCGCCACCTGCGCCTGCGCGAGCGGCGGAGGATTCCGCACCCCCAATGCACACGAGGCTGAACTCTGTGAGCTGTGGCGTCGCTTTCGGCTGGATGAGCGCATGCCGCTGCCCACGGCCATCTGCGACTTTCTCAACGCGCTTCGGCGCCACTTCGGCCTGCGCGCTGCCTGAGGAGCCTGAACAATGGCATCCGCTTCAGCCCGCGTAGCCGAGGGCCTCGCAACACTGATCATCCGCGCGCAGCTGACTCAGCGCGACGTTGACCTCTTCACTGGTCATCGAGCAACCGTCGCTACGGCCGTCAAGAGCCGCATGGACGTAAGTAAGGTCGACCTGATCGGGAGCTTCGCTCGCGGGACCGCAATTCACGGCGCCAGCGACGTCGACCTCTTGCTGGTGTTGAGCCGGAGCGCCGTTAGCTGGGGCGGAAGCCCCAAGAGCTCGGCAGGCGTGCTCGGAGAAGTCCGAGACGCCCTCCGTGATCGGTACACCGGGACCGCGATCGGACGTGACGGTCAAGCTGTCGTCGTGGGCTTCAACGACGGCGGCCACCCTGTCGACGTCGTCCCCGCGTACTACCTCGAGCACGGGGGCCGCCTGAACTACCCGCTCTACGCCATCCCCGATGGGCAGAACGGCTGGATGCCAACATCCCCGGGGGCTCACAACAAGTTCATCGGAGACGCTGATGCGCGTAGTGGCGGAAAGCTGAAGTACGTGAGTCAAGCCTTCAAGGTCTGGCGCGATGCCCGGGTCGGCGGTGTTCCAATTTCGGCCTTCCACGTTGAGCTCGTGCTGGCCAACGAGGGTCTCGCCGATGGGGCTCGCTCCTACTCGGCGGTCTTTCGTGACCTGCTGGTCGTTCTTGCTCGGCGAGAATGTGCTGCGCTGCGCGATCCAATTGGTGTCTCCGGGTTGATCGCGGCTTCGGGAACGGAGCCAAAGCGGCAACAGGCCGCGCGCACTGTCGTCGACTCCGCGCGTCACGCGGATGCGGCGCTCACTGCTGAACAACGCGGCGACGCTCGCGAAGCGGTTCGTCAGTGGGGGCTGGTCTTCAATGGACGGTTCCCGGGATGATGCCGCCTCGTGACGTGACAGCACTAATGCGACGGGAATTCGCTTCGTCGAAGCTGTGCTGGACCGCGCTCCTGGTTCTTCAAGTCGTGGCTGTCGCGACGTCGATAGTCTCGCTGGAGGTGGGTGATCGTGCGGCGCCGTTTCTGGCGAGCGCAGGCCTGGTTGTGCCGGTACTCACCGCCCTTGCGCGGAGCCGCGCTGGCGCGTACCAGGGGCGTGGCGAGGAGGTAAGAAAGGCGCTTCTGCTGGCCGACGGCTGGGGCCACAAGGTCGACCTGGGACTCGTCTTGGTGCGGATCGCTCAGTCATCTCTGCTACCTGGCTGGGACACGCCTCCCCTGGGCTCGTACTTCAATTCGACGCGGCCACCAGGCCCACGGCGCGTCCTGCACATTCTTCAACAATCCGCTTTCTTTACGGCGCGCCACGCCAGCACGGCGTTTTGGTTGTGCGCCGTTGCCGCCTCGATCGTCGGTGGGGGCGGCATGTTCATGATTTGGGCGGCGGCGCAGCGTGAGACCCCGTTCGCTCACGCCACCGATGTCGGCGCCGCGCTACTTGCCTTTGCCGTTGGGGGCGAGGTCCTCTCGGTCGGTCTCGCCTTCCGTAGACTCGCGGCGGTGGCATCGAGCACCGTCATCTCCTGCGAGACCCTCGCGCGCGAGACCGACCCGACGCCAGCAGACCTGACCCTTGCCCTTAGCGCGTACGATTGCGCCGTCGCGCAAGCGCCGCCGATTCCGTCCTCGATCTATGCCATCGAGCGCGGTCGGCTGGAGCGCGCGTGGGCGCGGTACGCGGGCACACGTTGAGCCGAAGCGTTGTCGGCCACGAGGCTCCAGCGGGCATCTGGCCGTGGTGGCCCCCTTGTGGTGGCCCCCTTCTTGGACGGCGGACTTTAGAAGGCGCGAAGACGGTTGGCGGCTCCGTCCCGAAAAGGCGGCCCTGGTTGTCGTGGTACGTGGCGGTGTTAGTCGCGGAGGCTTCCGGAGCTCCCGATGCTCTCCAACCCGGCACGAACCTTCGCAGGCCAAGGGCGTGTCCCCTCGTTCGAGCGGCCCCCAAATGCCGCTGTGACGGGGACGCCCGCCGCATGGTGGCAGAAGGATCTCATGGGATGGTTTCACGGGAGGGCCAGAGCGAACTCCGCGGGAACGAGAAATCCGCAGCGGAGTGTTTTTTGGACCTCCGGCTTGCGGGGGGCCTCTTCTATGGCAAGAAAATTGCTCTTTGTGTCAGAGAGTGCAACGTGAATGAAATCGGCTCGGTCTCGACCGATGAGCGCGGTCCGGAAATGTGGTACGAACACAGAGTACCTCGCACAAATGCCGGAAATTATTGACCGAAATGGCAGCGCGCTGACGGGTTGACTGTAGAGTTGTTTGTCTGAGGAAAGTTCAAATGGAGCCGTTCGTTCTTGATCTCGACCCCGCGGACCCGGAGGATTCGGATCGACTCGAGGATGTTAGGGCGGTCTTTGCGCTTCCACCGAAGGCGAGGGCGACAATACTCAACAATTTGGGAGACCTCCTGGGGCGCGCGTCCGAGCGCGCGGGGGCTATCGTTGATGAGATAGTTGCCGGCGAGGGAGTTCCGTATTCGCGTTTTGAGCGTTCTCGCCGCTGCGTAGAGGCACTCCTTCTTGAGCTGGGCGATGCGGACGAGGGTGTCAGCGTCGGCGAGTGGGTAGGTGCCTGGGAGCGAGCCTTGCCCGCTCAGGACTTTCCTTGGTTCGATCCCAGCACTTTCCGCGACATCGTCCGCTCCCTGATCGCATTTTCTCGTACTCCCGGAGGCCAGGACGCTCTCCTGGAGTACGCCAAACAACGCGCCGCCATCGGAGTCTTGCCGTCCTTCATGGGTGTCGAGACGACGGTGGACGCTCGCGCCGTCATCTCAGGGCGGCAGTCGGGTCCCAGCGACGGTGACTATTCTCCTAAGGTTCTGGCGGTGACACCCGTGATTACTGTCAGTATCAGCGTGAACCGACCGACGATTGATGCATTTGCGTTTCAGCTCGATGTCGATGAACTTGAGGATCTACGTTCGGCTCTCGACAACGCAGCAAGGGACGCGAGCGCGTTGATTCAATTTATTAGGTCGAGTAGAAGTCCAGGGGAGACCGAATGACGCTAATGCGCGAATCTGTTAACGCGAGCATTGCAGAAGAGTTCGGCTACCGGAAACGCGAGCGAAAGAAGGCCATCAGGCCAGCCGCGTTCAAGCTCAAGAGTCCCCAACCGCCGAAGAACGGCGCCCAGTACCGGCGTCTAGTAGTGCGTTGCTCCCGCGGTTCTGTGAAGAGTTGGGAGGAGCCGACCGCTCTACATGACGGTTCTACCGTTGACGATTTGGTGGCGACGCCCGAGCTCAGGCGCGGGATGATGCTTGTCCAAACGCAGCAGCTGGCCGGGAGAGACTGGCGCTCGACTTGGTCTGGGATTGCGACCGACGTGCGTGATGCAACAAAGCGCGCCACGGAGATCCTTTCTCCGTTCGGCGTGACGAAGGTTACGCTCCACGATGGATATGTCGGAGAGATCACCGTTGCTGCGGAGGCGCTCGCCAGGGATGCAGCGATTCTGTTCGCTTTGGCTCCCCGTGTTCGTCACCTACACGTTGAAGGGTCGGGGCCGTTTCTTGATGCGCTGTTGTCCCTTGAGTTCTTGCGTTCAATGTATTCGCTAGGACTACGTCGTGGTGGTCTGACGGATGCTGATATCGAGAAACTAGTCGGATCGCGATATCTGACTCGTCTTCTTTGGCTTGACCTTGGTGAGAACGAGGTAACTGACCGAGGTCTGGAGACGCTTGCGACAGCTCGGGACCTGGATAGGCTTCTCTATGTTGCTCTCGATGGGAACCCGTGCCGAAACCCTTTCGACGTCGTGCTCGAGGATGGCGGTCAGATTCTTGGCACGAGGCCCACTCCTTTCGGGAGCGAGCTAGAGGCCCGAGCGCTGCGCTCCCCGCTTGCGTGGCTTCATGCACCATCCCACTTTGGCCCGCTCTATCCGCCCAGTCCATATCACGCGGAACTGTTCGCGCAACGAATAGCATCGGTCGCGTCGGGTCCTGCCGGCACTACTCTGGGCTGAGGTTGGCGTGATTGAGGCGGGCAGCGCCAAGCGCAGCCTGCAGGGGAGTCTTGTTCGCTAGCGCGATGTCGATGCTTGCTTGATAGATGCTCCCTGCGATCCCGCGCGAGTGTTTCGGGGCGCAGCGCAGTTGCTTGAGTTCCAAGTGCGTCTGTACGTTCGCGCGCTCGAGGTGATCCATACGAACCAAGCGCCAGGGATAGGCTGCCGCTGCTCCTAGTACCCGGAACGTCACCGTTGTGTTGGCAACCCCGATAATGCGTTCCTCACTGAGGTCGTCGCCCAGCTCCGCGGAAGAAAGGCAACGCACGCTGCCAGTCAACGTGTTGCGACAGAGGAGCCGTCGGCCTCTGACTGGATGCGCGAGTCCCTCGGGGCCAGTTTCTGCCGTCGGCATCTGCCCGATCGCGATCACGATATGATCGAATGTCTGGGCACCGGAGGGGTTGTCCCAGGCAACTTCGATCCTTGTTCCCAGCGACTTGATCTCGCGGACGCTGCCGATCGTTCGGGTCACATTGTTGGCGCGAAAGGCGGCGCGATTCCGAGGTACGTCAGCGGCACGAAACGCGGATAGACGTTCGATCCACCGCCTTAACCTGCCTACGTCGAGCGACCTCGGCGGTGAACGGCACAATTCCTCGAGTCGCTGGAGCCGCTTCGCAAGGGCATCCTCCCATAGCCCGGGGTCGCGCCGCTCCGCGAGCCAGACGACCTTGGCTCCGGACCTGGCACCACGCTCCACGAACCAGGCTGCTGTCGCTCCGCCTCCAATCACGAGCACGTCGCCCCTAGGGGCAAAGGTATCGAGTTCTCGGCCGTCGCCGTAGGCTAAGCGGCCGTCCCTTCGCAGCTCTGCGTCCAACTCAGGGGATAGCTTTGAATCTGAAAGTCGTGCGAATGGACCTCGCCCGTTGGCGATGTCGAGCTGCGGGGCGATGGCTGTTCCACCCGGGAACGAAATGGCGAAGTCGCCCCCGGCATGGGATACGGCCGAGACAGCTGCTCGACAGAGAGGCACCGCATGGTGAGCTTGAGTTACCTGCAGCGCAGCACTGAAGGCCGCAGCCGAACAGAATGGGTTGTTCGCTGGCGAAAAGGATTCGGGTTGGCGCACGAATGCCTCCGAAACGAGCTCCGCGGCGGGCTGTCCCATTGGCCAGTCGTGCATCGCACCCCAGGGTTCCCATGCATCGGCGAGCAGTAGCGATTGATCGTTCGCGATGCCTGATGTCACGTGGGTGGTGGTCGCAGCGAAGCCGCCTCCAACGACCAACCGCTGGCGCCGCGCTGAGCCTGCGCGGACTTCTGCCGTCAGCCGTGTCGTGCTTGCCTCGATCAAGCTCTCAAGCGCTTGTTTGGCTTCACTGGCTACGCCATCTAAATCCATGGGGCTATGGAGCCAGGATTTGGTTTCTCCCGCAAGCCGTGGGCTCGCAGATGGAAATGGTCCTAGGGCCGTCGCAGGGTGAACGTCAGATCTGGCAACTTACGTGTCACGCAATCATGGCTCAACAGCGGGAATAAGAACCATGAGGCGCACCACGCGCCGACCTCAAGGAGTCGATCATGGTTCAAAAACTCACTGGTTTCTTCTCTCGCGTCGCCAAGAACGAGTCGTTCCGCAAAGGCGTTGCCGCCGCCGGCGCGGGCGCGTTGATGGCGATGATCAGCACATTGATTTGGGAGGACAGCTGATCGCGGAGGCGATTGCCGATGCGTTCCTGGATGCGGTCGAGCAGTGTAGGTGGCGGCCGTTGCAGCGAGCGCAGTTGGCGTTTCGGTGGGTCGAGGATGCGGCGCGCTCACCGCCAGGGCTTGAGCTGCTGAGCGAGGACGGCGCGCGCTACAGCGGCGTGTTTTTCATCTTGCAGAACAGAGTGGTGTATCAGCTGGCCTTGCGTCATACGCGAGGTCGCGGCGCTGCTCAGTACGACCCGCGGCGTCACCCGGACCTCTTTCGCGAGTATCCGGACTTGGACGACCGCGGTCCCTACGCGCGCTAGCCGCTGACCGCGGCTGCAGCGCGCCTTTGTCAGCGACATTTCAATGGTGGAGGTATGGCATGAGGGTACGTGGACGAAAGATTTGGCCGAGCTCACTTGCGGAGCGTCGGGTGCTGATGGCGCTGGGCGGGGTGCCGCTGCGGGTTCCACGCGGCGTTAGTCCCTTCATGGTCGCGCGTCGGCTCGCGCGCGCTGCGGCGAGCGAGCATCCAGATGTGTTGTTTGTGCGGGAGACGCTGGCGCGCCGGAGGACGACGACCTCTGGCGACCTAGCGGCTTCGACGACGGCAGAAGCCACAGCCGCGAGCGGTTCGGGTGCCGTCGCGGCGTGACCTGGTAGCTGCCTTAGTGGCGTGCGCCGAATCTGACGAGGACGGCGGTCGGGAGCTCGAGCAGCTGCTGACCGCCTATTCGTCCGCGTTGGCGGAAGCGCTCGGCATCACGTCGGCGAAGCTTCTGCCCCTTTGCGGTATGGCCGTCGATGCGCGTCGAAATCGCGTCCAAGAGCTCGTGCGGGCTGCCCAGGTGCGACGGCAGTCGGCGGCGGTCACCGCGGCTCTAAACCTGTCTGTCGCCGCCGCCACGATGCTGACGAAGCTTGCGCGATGGGAAGGTGCACGAGTGGTGCTCGACCCGCGCATTGTGCTCGGCCGCAGCCTGCTCGCTGATCGGTCGCGTTGCTACGTCAGGTTTGATGCCGAGGATCTCGCGGTCGTCGTCGTCCGCCGGGAGAAGTTGGTCGAGGCGTCAAAGGCGCTCAAGTTCCCAGACACCACGTGCGCGCTCGAGGCACGTGGACTTCGCTTCACCTGGCGTGCGGGACGCGGCGGGCTGCTGCTGACAAATCAGGATGTGGAAGCTCGGCACCGTGACGCCGTGTTGCACGTGGTCATGCCGAAGCCGCGTCCCGCAACCCCTGTGGCCGCGGCGCCACCCATGCGCGAGCGTACGACAAGCTGGGCGCCCGATTTGTTCGGCGAGCTCAGCATCTTCTGAAGCTTGGTCTCCGGCGCCTGCGCCGACGTGACCACCAACGACGAGGACTTTGTAATGAACGAACGAGTTTCGATTGGGACGAGCCTGCCCGGGCCGCTGAAGCCAGCGCCCGACATGGCGCCGAGCTGGCAGGACGTGGATTTGGACTTTGACACCGCTGCCGAGCGCTTCGTGCAGCGGCACCAGGCAGACGGTGCCGTCCGCGACCTGCCGGTGATGGACCTGAAAACATGGGGCGTGGCGCCCGATCGGGGCCGTTTCATCCTGAAACCCTTGGCTGGGCATGAACCGCCCATGCGTCTCCGCGCGACCGCGTTCTCGGCTCTCTGCACGCGTCTCGGTGTGCCGGCCGAATTTCTGCGGGAGCGCCTGCCAGCGCCGCTTCAGCTCGCGACGCTCAACTACCTAATGGCACAGGGTGAAAGGCCCGCGACAGCAATGCTCCGGGTGCGCGGAGACGAGGTTACCGCCATCGTCTCGGAGCGCTACGCGCCCCTCGATGCCGGCGAGCTCGTTGGCACGCTTCGCAACGCGCTCGCGCGCCACGGCTTGATCGACTCGGTTCGCGTGCGCGCGGTAGCCACGGGAGTAACGGACGTCATACGTCTCGTGCTTCCGAGCGAAGCGATGCCCATCAAGGTTGGCGACCCTTCGATGGTTGGGCTCGACGTTTCGTCCAGCTCGTTTGGGCGCTCGGCGGTTCATGTTCGAGGCGTCATTTGGCGTCTCATCTGCATGAATGGTGCACGTACGCCGAGCTCGCTGGGCGACGTCTCCCTGCGCCACGTGGGCGAAACCCAGCGCCTTCGGGACGGCCTTGCCGAGGGCGTCGCCACTGCCCTGGTGCACGCTCGCGGCATGATGGACTGCTGGAAGGCGGCGGTGTCGTCGTACATCACCGGTCTGGCTGACTACATCGACGGTCTCCGCGAGTTGGACCAGGGTGAGCAGCAGCGGGTGCGGGTCGAGCTGGGCGCCAACAAGCCGGCCGAGCTGCCCGAGCGTGTTTCCGTCTACGACTTCGTCAACGCCGTCACGCAGGCGGCGCACGAGGCGGAGCCGGCTGGCGCATCGAGCTGGAGGCAGTAGCCGGTGGCGTGCTGCTCGACCAAACGGGAGGCCGACGGTGACTGGGGCACGCGCCGCTTGGAGGGCACGATGAACGCGCGCGTACCTGCGCCTTCGCCCGAAAGCGGCCACAATCCGGGCCTGGCCGCAGCAGGGGCCGCTTTGCTTGCTGCCGGCGAAGCCCTGGTGCGAGCGTCGAACGCGCTGGCAGCCCTTGCGGGTCACAGACCGCGGCCACCACAACCGGCGACAACCGGGAGTACCCCGACGTTGCCCGTTGAAGACCGCCTCAGCGGCAAGCAGCTCGGAGCTATCCGGGCGGCAGCGCGGCGCGCGGGGCTTTCCCGCGACGGCCTGGCCGAGCTGCTGACCGACACGGTGGGCAGGGAAGAACCAGCACAACTCAGCCGGCGCGAAGCGAGCGCCGTGCTCGACAAGCTCAGCGCGATGACCGGCTACGCGCGCTAGCGGAACGAACATAGAAAACGGGCTCGCGCCGCCAGTCGCGCGGGCCCATCAAGGAGGAAGCGATGAACCGATCGCTCGACGAATTACGAAAGCGGCCACACTTGAGCGTCTCGGCGCTGAAGACGTGGCTGAGCTGCCCTCGCAAGTACCGCCTGCACTACGTGGACCACGCCCGAGCGTCTCACCGCTCCATCGCGCTCGTCTTTGGGCACGGCTGGCACGAGCTCATCGGCAAGTTGCTCTGGCTTCATCAACGAGGACGCGAGCTTGATCGCCAGGTCCTGCGCCAGCACTTCGAGGGGGCCCTGGTTCAAGAGATCCAGAGCGAAGGCCCACCCGTCCTGTTCGAGGACGGTGAGGACGTGCCCGCCCTCGTGGAAACGGCAATGAGGATGCTCGAAGCCTTCCTCGCTGCCGTGCCGCTCCCAGACCGGTTGCTTCACGTAGAGCTGCCGTTCCGCCTGGAGCTCATCGACCCGGAAACGGGGGAAGTGCTGCCGCTGCCCCTGATCGGTGCCATCGACGCCGTCTTTGAAAAGGAGCGGTCGCTGGAGCTTTGGGAGCTCAAGTCGGGCAAGCGCCGTTGGTCAGAAGATGCGGTGCTGTTCGACTTCCAGCCCACGGCGTACCGAATGGCGATGCGCGAGCGCGACAGGTCGGGCCAAGGCGGTCCCGAGCTCAAGCTGCTGGTCACGACCAAGTCACCGAAGCCCGACGTGCAGGTCGAAACCCTGACGCGCACACGAGCCGACGAGCGGGACCTGATGGAGACCGCAGCCAGCGTGCACCGGGCAACGCTATCGGGTT
>Ga0164241_10006889_pt1 | contig 10285 bp, 8 predicted proteins | sample OricomyardsoilBY_FD_108780 | JGI IMG/M metagenome (GOLD analysis project Ga0164241, IMG submission 108780) | Backyard soil microbial communities from Emeryville, California, USA - Original compost - Back yard soil (BY) | ecosystem: Environmental > Terrestrial > Soil > Unclassified | place: USA... | reverse complement strand
GCGCTCGACGTCGGCACCGGGACGCTTCCCACCGCGATCGGCGGAAGCGCGCTCGTCGTGAAGCTCGACGCCGAGAGCGGTGACACCCGGTGGGCGCGGAGCTTCGGCGAGCACACGATGGCGGCACAAGGTGTCGCGCCCGACGGAGCCGGCGGCGTGCTCGTCTCGGGGTATTTCAAGGGCAACGTCAGCTTCGGCGAAGGCGTCGCGCTCGCGGCGGGCACGGGCCAGCCCTTCGTCGCGCGTCTCGACGCCGATGGTGATGCTGAGTGGGCGCGCGCCTTCGAGGGCACCGACGACGTCGCGATGCTCGCGGTGGGCCCCTCCGGCGATCCCCTGGTCCTCGCGGGCGGATACCGCGGCAGGTTCGATGCCGGCACAGGGCTGCTCCCGAGTGCGGGAGACGCGGACGGCTTCGTCGCGGCGCTCTTGCCATGAAGACGCCGCGGTTCTTCTTGGCGTGCCTCGCGCTCGGCTCGATCGCGCTCGTGGCGACCGACTGTGCGCTCGATGTCTTCTGCGAGGCGGGCAGCGTGGGCTGCGCCGTCGATTCGTGCGCGAACCTCGAGCGCGACGGCGACGAGACGAGCGTCGATTGCGGTGGCTCGTGCGGCCCCTGCGCGGGCGGCGCCGCCTGCGCGATCGCGGACGATTGCGCATCGCAGCGCTGCTTCGAACGAGCGTGCTGCGAGCCCCCGTGCGTGGTCACGGCCTACCGCTTCGGTGGGCCCGACTTCGATCGAATCACGAACGCGTCTTGGCTGCCCGACGGCTCGCTCATCGTCGCCGGCGAGATGCAAGACACGGTCGACTTTGGTGGCGGCCCGCTCACCTCGGCCGGAGGAACGGACGCGTTCGTCGCCGCGTTCGCCCCCGATGGGACCTTCCGCTGGCAGCGCCGGATCGGCGGCCCGCGAGAGGAAGGACAGACGTTGGTCGCCGTCACGCCGAGTGGGCACGTATGGGTCGCGGGGATTTATCAGAGCCAACTCGGCACTGACGTTGGAGTGCTCTCAAGCTCGGGCGGCTACGCCGATCTGTTCATCCTCGAGCTCGACGCCATGGGCGAGACCCTCCAAGCGAAGGGCTTCAGCAGCCAGGGCACGGCGCTCGGCGTCCTCGGAATGGTGGCCACAGCCGATGGCGGGCTCGTAATCTCGGGCAGCCTCGGCCGAATCGACTTTGGCGACGGCACGGTGCTCGTCTCCCAGAACGGTCCGTTTCCCGGGGGGCCCGTGGATGTGTTCGTGGCAAAGCTCGACGGACACCTGCGCCGCGTGTGGCACCATCAACTCGGGGACGACCTGAATGATTTCAGCTTCGGCCTCGAGCTCGATCCGGCTGGCGATGTGGTCGTCGGTCTCATCTCTACCACGGCGACGAGCTTCGGCGGCGTCCCGCTCGACCGACCGGGTAACGTGCTCGTCTCTTTCTCAGGCGACGACGGCGCTTACCAGTGGGGTCGATCCTATGGCGGCGGATTCGGCGGCTGCGGGCTGTCGATTGACGAAGGCGGCGACGTGCTCATGCTCGGCAATCTCGTCGGCGAGGCAGATCTCGGCATGGGCAAGCTCCTACCGACCGGCACGACGGACGCCATCGTCGCACGCCTCGATGCCACCGGTCAGCCGGTATGGATCACGCAGCTGTCGAGCGACATTGAATCGTATGGGCTCGCGGTGCGGCGTGACCCTGGCGGCGGTGTCTTCGCAGCGCTCGGAGTCACCGGCGACCTCAAGATCGGCGACGTCTCCGCGACGACCGGCGCCGACAGCCTCGTCTTCGTTCGTCTCGACGGCGGTGGCACCGTTGAATGGGCGCGGAACGTGGGGGGAATCATGGTCGGAACGGGCGTCGGATTGCGCGACATGCCTACGGGCGGCAACGTCCTCGCGTTCGGGGGCTATGCCGGCACCCTCGACCTCGGTGCGCTTCCTCCTGCCAAGGGAACGAGCGACGCGTTCCTCACGTCGCTCCTTCCATGATGGTCGGTATTTCGACTCGTCGATGCCATACCGGACTGCACCAAGCTTGGCTTGAGTTCGCACGACCGCACCTGTGGAAAGGCGCCGAGCGCCCGGTCGATGCGGTCGCTGGCCTACGGAGTTGGGAGTCCGGCACCATCGGCTGATCTGTCGCGCGGAGGAAGTGCGCGCACAGCTCGCTCGGGATCCGCAAGCGTCTGTCCAGTCCACGCGCAAGGAAATCGCCCCGGCCGCGTGACGAAGTGACGTCTCCGGCCGACTGAATGGAACTGCGGTCGGCGAGCCGCGCGTGCTCCTCACCGCGGGGCCGCGCCGATCGTCAGCCTGACACTCGACCGTCCATCGTGGACACAGGAGACTTCATGCGACTCATCCACGCCTCCGTCTTTGTCTGCCTCGCGATCACCGGCTGCAGCTACACCTTCGAAGGAAAGGTTCCGCCCGAGACCGCCGCGCTGGCGTCCCAGCCAGCCGCGGTGGCGGCCCAGCCGGGAGTAGTGGCGCCCGCATCCGGCGGAGCATGCTCGACCGTGTGCGGCGCCCCGGCGTCATGTCGCACTGGGGTCCACCGGATGTACAACGGAGGCAGCGGCGAGCACTTCTACACGGCGACGGAGGGGGAAGGCACGACGGACGGGTTCCATCAGGAGGCCGCGAACTACTTCATGCTCGCGTCGAGCCCTGCGCCTGGCCTCGTGCCGCTCCACCGCTGCTTGATGAGCTACGGCAAGCACTTCTACACCTCCGCTGCGAATTGCGAAGGCGTCTCGCCCGGCGCCGAAGAAAGCACGCTCGGATATCTCTCCACGACCGAGCAATGCGGGTCGGTGCCGCTCTACCGGAGCTACAACCCGGGCTCCAACGACCACTTCTATACAATCGACGCGGAAGAGAACACCCGCGCGACCCAAGGCGGCGGATACAAGGACGAGGGGATCGTCGGATACGTCTGGGTGCCGCGATAGGACGAACCCAATCCTGACGTCGGACTCAGCCCACGTCGCTCCACGTCGAGGCCGACGGGGTGGCGCTTCGCACGCAGCGAGGAATCGCGAGCGGCCGTCCGCTCAGCCAGCGTCGCAGCGCGTGCAGTTCTCTCGATCGCTCGCGTGACGGATGGGCGCGCGGCGCCGACTACTGGTTTCGAACATTCGCGGCGAGAAAGCTCGCGCCGCACGAAACGCGACCATGCGAGCCGCGATGAGGAGAGACGATGTTTAGCTTCCTGGTTCCCAACGTACGACTCCGGCGCAGCGCCACGCTGCGCCTCACAATTTCGGCCGCACCGGGAAGCGACGCCCTCGCCGGTGCGCGCGTGTGCTCCAGGCGCAACGAGGTGTCGAAATGAGGTCCTTCCCTCGGAGACCAAAGCGCGAGGGGTCGTGGCTCATAGCGCTTGTCGCGCTCACGGGCCTCGCGGTCATTGCGTGCGGAGACGACGGCGCGCCGACGGGCACCTCTGGAAATGGCGGTTCCGGTGGGGTAGGCGGATCGAGCTCCTCGAGCGACTCGGGGGGCGGGGGCGGTACCGTTAGCGCCGGCGGCGCGGGCGGCGCTGCGGTCGGATGCATGTCGGACGACGAGTGCACGGGCGGGGCTTCCTGCGCTCCGCAGAAGTGCAATGTCGCCGAAGGAAAGTGCGAAACCGAGCTGGCCCCGATCACGACGGCCTGCTTGGAGGACGGCGGAACGGTTTGCGATGGCGATGGTTCGTGCGTCGAATGCAATGTGGACGCGGACTGTTCCTCGAGGAACGCCGTCTGCGTCGATCAGGCGTGTGCCGCGTGTGTGTTGGGCGACGCGCGTTGCGACGGTGACGAGGCCCAAACCTGCGATGTGACTGGTAGCTGGATCGCCGAAGCGACGTGCGCTCTCGGCTGCTCCGCCGGCGCGTGTGCGCTGCCCTATGCGACCTGGCGGATGCCCAACGCGCCGCTGCCGGAAGCGACCAAGCTACCCTTCCTCGACGGGGTCCCGAACGAACGACAACTCGTCGTGACAGACGGCGGCCTCACCGTGACCGACTCGATCACCGGCCTCGTTTGGGCGAACGAGGAGGTGCTGCCGAACGCATCGTGGACCGACGCGAAGGCCTACTGCGCGAACCTGTCTCTCGCAGGAAACGACGACTGGCGATTGCCGACGAGGCTCGAGGGCGCGACCGTGAATGGATGGGCGCGTGAAGGGCTAGGCTACGACACCATCATCGCGACGAGTTGGTACTCGTTCTGGACCGCCTCGACGCAGGCCGCCAATGGTCAGCATTGGGCGATGCACGACGACTGGGACGGCTTCGCGGCCTACCACGTCGAGAGCGACACGAACCAAGCGGTGCGCTGTGTGCGCGGTGCGACGACGGCCCTTGCTCAGCGCTACACGGTCCGCGGAAGCGACAACACGGTGCAGGACAACGGCACCAAGCTCCGCTGGACGCACACTCCTTCGCAGCCGCAGCCGGTCTCGTGGTCACAAGCGACGTCGATTTGCTCGGGTCTATCGACCGCGAGCACGGCGGTCGGTTCCTGGCGGATCCCGACCGTCCCCGAGATGCTTACGCTCATCGACGAGACAGTCGCGCAGACGTCCGTAGGCGCGGTGCCGGCGCTGGATCCAGGAACGTTCCCGAAGGCGACGCTTCCACCTCACGCCAGCTACTGGACGGCGACGCGTTGGGCCAGCGAGAGCGAGTACCTGAATGGAAACGACGCGGCGAACGCTCATTTCGTGGACGGGAACACCGGCGGCACGTGGTACGCCGACCCCGCCACCGGCACGAACGCCGTGTGGTGCGTGCACGACGACGCGTGCGCTCCTGGTGATAAGCGCTGCACTGGTGAGGAACCGGAGCTCTGCGACGCGAATGGCTCGTGGGTCGTCGACGGGGCCGCTTGCAGCGCGCAGTCCTGCGTCGCTGGCGCATGTACAGGAGACTGCTCCCCCGGAACCTCGTCGTGCCTGGGCGATGTGGCCCACACGTGCGATCCGTCAGGGCACTGGACCGACGTGAACTGTGCGCTCGGCTGCTCGGTGGGGGCGTGCGCGCTTCCCTACGCGACGCGGACGATGCCCAACGCGCCGGTTCCGAACGGCACGATGCTTCCCTTCCTCGGCGCGCTCCCCAACAAGCGACAGCTCAGCTCAACCGACGGCGGGCTCACGGTCACCGACGCGCTCACCGGCCTCGTCTGGACCAACGAAGAGGCGTCGCCACAGGCACCGTGGGCCAGCGCAAAGGCGTATTGTGCGAATCTGGTCCTTGCAGGAAGCGACGACTGGCGATTGCCCACGCGGCTCGAAGGGGCGACCGTGAACGGGTGGGCGCGCGAGGGTTTGGGATACGCCACCACGATCGCGACCACTTGGTACTCGTTCTGGACCGGATCCACAGAGCCGACGAACGGGCAGCATTGGGCCATGCACGACGATTGGGACGGGTTCGCCGCCTACCAGGCCGACACTGACACGAACCAAGCGATCCGGTGCGTAAGGGGCGCGCCGCGACGTCTCGCCCAGCACTACAGTGTGCGCGCGAGCGACGACACTGTCCTCGACAACGGCACCGGTCTCCGCTGGACCCACGCGCCATCGCAGCCAGGTGCCGTCAGCTGGTCCGTCGCGAAAGCGACCTGCTCGGGCCTCGACACTGCCGACACCATGGCAGGCTCGTGGAGGATTCCCACAGTCCCCGAACTCCTGACGCTCGTGGACGAGACCGTTCCCCAGGTGTTGGAGGGCGCGGTCCCGGCGCAAGACCCCGCGATGTTCCCGCCCGCGACGCTACCGCCTCACGGCGTCTATTGGACGGCGACGCGCTGGGCCAGCCCGGCCGCTCACCTGAGTGGGGACGATAGTGCGAGTGTCCACTATGTGGACGGCAACACGGGCGGGACGTGGTACTCCGATCCCGCCAGCGGCACGCACTCCGTCTGGTGCGTTCACGCGAAGTAGCCCTGGCACTCGTCGATGATGCTCGCGGGGCTGTACGCCCCGCGAGCGGGGGGCGAGAGGGCGACGTCAGGCGGCGGCGCCGAGGAGCGACTCGAGGCGGCTGCGGATCTTGTGCTTCTTCGAGTAAACCGTCTTGACGCTGATGTTCATGCGCTCGGCGATCTGCTCCGGCTCGAGGCCCTCGCCGAAGTAGAGCTCCACGAACTCCTGATCCTTCTGCGAGAACGTCGCGATGGCCTGCGTGACCTTCTCGGCGCGCTCGCGACGCTCGCAGAGCTCGTGGGGGTTCGGCAGATCCGAGCCCAGCGCCTCTGCTTCGGTGACCGGGGCGCGGTTCGGCTCGCGACGGATCGCGCGGAGGTAGTCGTAAGAGGCGTTGATGGCCAAGAGGCCGAGCCACGAGCTGAAGCGGTTGCCGCGCTCCGGATCGAACGTTCGCAGCTTGTGCATGTCGTTCGAGAGCAGCTGGACGATGAGGGTCGCGTAAATCTCGCGGAGATCGTCTTGGCTGATGACGGCCGAGAAGCGCGACGTCACCTTCGTGATGCAGCGATAGATGAGGCGGTCGAAGCGAAGGTGGAACTCGCGCCACGAGGCGTCGCGACCCTGGAGGAGGCCTTCGAGGAGAAGGGCGTCGGCTTGGTCGTCGTGGGCGGGCGTAACGGTCAGCATGCCGGGCCCTTGTGCACTGTGTGTGCCACCCGGCGAGGACGTGTTCTGCCGAAGTTTCCGAGGTTGTTACGGTCGCGAAGCGGCGTAACACCGTAACAACCCGTTACGCGCGGGGGCCTGTCGGGTGTCTGTTACGCTTGCCCGTAACGCTTCTCCCTAGGCAAGATGCCGGACCGATGGGTCGCCTGGAGAAGAGCTTGCGGGGGCGATGAAGCTGCGGCGCACGGTCGTGTCAGGGCGGGCGTTGGCCGCCTGGGTCCTCGCGGGTGCGCTCGTGCGGGTGCTCGTGGCGCGCGCCTTTGGAGCCGTGACGGGCATCCGCCTCTTTCGCGAAAACTACGGGCCCGATCGGCTTCCTCCCGTCCGTGCCGAAGAGCGGGGCGCGATCGCGTCGTTCGGAGGTTGCATCGCTTGTGGGCGCTGCGACGTCGGCGAAGCCGAGCGCATGGCGGCATCGCGCGGGGCTTACCCCGGGATGATGCGTTTCGTGCTGGCGTCGTCTCGCAGCATGCCGGATTTCGACGCCGCCGAGCGCGCGCTGGCGTGGGTTCCCGAAGAGGTCCTCCTCGAAAAGGATCGCGTGTGCCCCGCGGGCGTCCCCATCTCGAGCCTCGCGCGGTTCGTTCGTCAGAAGGCCGCAGCGACGCGCGAGCTCTGAGCCTCTGCGCGCTCAGACTGCGCGCTCAGACTGTGCGCGAGAGACCTCGCCGCAGGAGCGCCAGGAGCTCGCGACTCGCGGCTCGTGCGATGACCAGGGCCGACGCGATGTACGCGACCGCGCCGACGAGAAGCTCGACCGAGAGCTGCGTGATCGGTGGGGCATCGAGCAGATGGCGCACCGCGATCACAGCGCCGACCATCGGCGCGCAGGCAAAGAGGGGAGGCAGCATCGCGCGAAAGAGCGTCATCGCCGAGTAGCCATCGGGACGCATGGCTCGGACCATCTGGATGGCGTTGAGACCGAAGCCGATCCCGACGCCCGCACACGCCCACACCGGGCCGAAGCTCGAGAGCGCCCACATGGAGCCGAGGATCGTGACGACCTTCAAGAAGTCGAGCCACATGTACGAGAGCGTTCGGCCGACGACCTGGAGGTAGCCCATCACCAGGAAGCCGATGGGACGGAACACGCTGAGCGCCGCGAGGACGACGAGGAACGTGCCGACGCCCGCATACGACTCGGGCAGAAACGCCGTGACGAGAGTCGGGGCGATGGCGCCGAGCCCGATGGCCAGGGGAAACACGACCAGGGCCAGGATGCTGGCCGCACGCAGGACGGCGGACTTTCGTCGCTCGGGGTCTTCGACGCGCGCGAAAGACGGCACGAGGACGTCGCCGAATTGTTCACCGAGCTGCGTCGCTGGAAGGTCTGCGAGCTTGTAGGCCTGGTTGTAGAGGCCCGTCGTTGCTTCTCCGAAGCGCCAGGCCATGAAGAGGTTGTCCCAGGTCGTCGCGCCGTAGTGGAAGAGCGCACCGATGCTCATCGGCGCGCCGTACTTCAGCAGGCGCTTGAGGGTGGCGAGGGAGAGACGCGCAGGCTCGAGGTAGTCGCGTACGTCGACCACGATCGCGTAGTAGACCGCGCCGACGATCGCGCGCGCGACGTTGCCGATGACGATCGACTGGCCTCCGTACCCGCGCTTCGCTGCGAGCACGGTCGTCACCGAGAAGACGAGCTCACCTAGCGTCAAGCGAATGCCGACCTCGCGAAAGCGAAGCTCGCGCGAGAGGACCGCGCGGGGCAACCCGAGCACGCGCTCGATGCATTGCGCGAGCACGAACCCCGGGATGTAGTCGATGCAGCCGGGGGCGCCGACGAGCTTGCCGATGGGGGAAGCGACCGCCCAGGTAATGCCGAAGCCGACGAAGCCTGCGACGAGGAAGATGACGCTGGCGTGGAAGGTCACCGAGCGCTCGGAGCGCGGGTGGGCGACGATGTACTGCGCCATGCCGAGCGACGTGAGGAGCGCCGACGTCGAGATGATGACGAACGCGATGTTGACGTCGCCCTGAACGGCGGGCGTGAGATAGCGCGTGAGGATCACCGTCGAGACGACGGTGATCATTCGCGAGACTAAGTTGGCTGCGGTCGACCAGAGCGCGCCGCGGACGGCCTTCTTTCCGATGTCCGACACGCGGCCACGATCTGTTCCGAAGGAACGGCTGAAGGAAACGTGGCAGTGGCTCGCTCAGCGCGCGTCGCTGGAGGGGCTCACGTGTCGTCGGCCGATGCCTTGGTACCAGAACCCCAGTCGTCCGCACTCGTCCGAAGGCCAGATGTTGCGCCCGTCGAAGAGCGCGGGCGTGCGCATCAGGCCCTGCAGCCGGCGGAAGTCGGGCGCTCGGAACGAGTGCCACTCGGTCACGAGCGCGAGCGCGTCGGCGCCGCTCGCGGCCTCGTACATGTCCTCGAAGAACTCGACCTTGTCGCCATAGATCGCGCGGACGTTCTCGATGGCTTGGGGATCCGATGCGCGAACCTTCGCGCCGCCCTTGAGGAGCTCGTCGATGAGCACGAGCGCGGGCGACTCGCGGATGTCGTCGGTCTCGGGCTTGAAGGCCAGCCCCCAAATCGCGACCGATTTTCCGGCGAGGCCGCCGAAGTGCTTGTCGATCTTGCGCGCGAGGAGCTGCTTCTGGCGCTTGTTCACCTCTTCGGCCGCGCGGACGACGCTGAGCTCGTGCTCGAGCTTGTCGGCGAGGAACACGAGGGCGGACAGATCTTTCGGGAAGCACGAGCCGCCGTAGCCAGGGCCCGCATAAAGGAACTTGTGGCCGATGCGCGTATCGCTGCCGACGCCCTTGCGGACGAGCTCGATGTCCGCGCCGACCTTCTCTGCCAGGACGGCCAAGTCGTTCATGAACGAGATTCGCACCGCGAGCATGGCGTTGGCGGCGTACTTGGTCAGCTCGCTCGAGCGGGGGTCCATCACGTGGATGCGATCGGCGCTGCGGACGAAGGGCGCGTAGAGCTGACGGAGCAGCTCTTGCGCGCGGTCGTCGTCGCTGCCGATGACGACGCGATCGGGCTTCATGAAGTCGCTGATCGCCGCCCCCTCTTTCAGGAACTCCGGGTTCGAAGCGACCGCGAACGGCTGCTTCGTGAGGCCGGAGACGATTTCGCGGACGCGGTCGGCGGTGCCGACGGGGACGGTGCTCTTGTTGACGATGACCTTGTAGCGATCGAGCGTCTTTCCGAACGTCTCGGCGACCTTGTAGACGGCAGTCAGATCGGCGGAACCGTCCGCGGCGGGGGGCGTACCGACGGCCGTGAAGACGATGTCGGCGCCCTTCATCGCCGACTCTACGTCGGTCGTGAACTTGATGCGGCCAGCCTTCGCGTTGCGCTCGATGAGCGCGTCGAGGCCCGGCTCGTAGATCGGGACTTCGCCGCGGTTCAGCTTGTCGATCTTGCCCTGGTCCACGTCGGCGCACACGACGTCGTTTCCGAAGTCGGCGAAGCCGGCGCCGCTGACCAAACCCACATAGCCCGTGCCGATGATCGCAAGTTGCATGGCGCCCGCGCTCTTAGCAGGGCAGGGGAACGTCCGCCACATGCCAACGCCTCGCGACGTCGAGGCGGCGGGCTCGCAAAACGCCACGTGCGTGCGTCGACGTCCCGCGCGGTCAGGTTTCGCGGCGCGCGAGGAGGAACGCGCGGTCGTCCGCGGGGAGCTCTT
>Ga0164241_10006888_pt1 | contig 10285 bp, 6 predicted proteins | sample OricomyardsoilBY_FD_108780 | JGI IMG/M metagenome (GOLD analysis project Ga0164241, IMG submission 108780) | Backyard soil microbial communities from Emeryville, California, USA - Original compost - Back yard soil (BY) | ecosystem: Environmental > Terrestrial > Soil > Unclassified | place: USA... | reverse complement strand
CGTCTTCACCATGCTGGTCATCATGGCGGTGGTGACCACGGTGATGACGGGCCCGCTGCTGCGCGTGCTGCTGCCGCGCACCGGCCACGTCATTCCGGCTGGCGTGGAGGCCTAAGAGCGGTTCCAGGAAAAGTGCGGAGCGGTTTTTCGTCCGGAACCGCGATAATAAAAATCAGAGCGGTTCCAGGAAAAGTGCGGAGCGGTTTTTCGTCCGGAACCGCGACAACAAAGAATCAGAGCGTCTTGCGGACGTTGAAATAGAAGCGCGGTGTGGTGCGTATCCGCACGTCCTGCACGGTGGGCGGGCCGGCGACGTCGCGCGGCGTCGCGAAATTATACTGCTGCTGTTGGAAGCGGTAGGGCACGAAATTCTCGGCGCCGAAATTCAGCACCAGGTCCGGCCTGGGCGTATAGGTCCAGTAGAAATTTATATACGGGCTGTTGTGGATGCTGCTGCGCTGAATCTGGGCGATGCGCCAGTTGGTGTTGCTGAAAGCGGTGCCCCAGTTGATGCTCCAGGTCGATTTCCAGTCCTCCAGGTCCTGGCTGATGGTGTAATAGGAGCTGATGTTGCGCTGGCCGGAGACGCGCCGGTGTTCGCCTGTCAACGGGTCGATCATGTCACTGGTCTGCCAATAGAGATTGGGCTTGAAGAGGCCGTTCTTCAGTCCCAGCACGTCCAGCGGAATGGTGCCGCGAATCCAGAGCTTGTCGCTGGTGGCGCGGTCGACATTGCCCGGCGCGTCCAGGCCGCCGCCGATGGGGATATAGTCGCGCCAGTCCTTGATCTCCTCATGCAGCACGCTCACCACCAGCGCGCCCTTGCCCCAGAAATGCCGCTCGACCGCGGCCTCGAACTGCCAGGACTGATAGGGCCGGATGCTGGCATTGCCGCCGGCCACGCCGTAGCCGGCCAGGTTGGAGGAGGCGACGAAGTCGTTGAAGTTGAGCTGGCTGAGATATTTCTCCACCCGGAAGCGGAACTGGGTCGGCTCGTCCGCCTGCCAGGTCAGCAGCAGCCGCGGCTTGGGATAGAAGAAGTCGCGGCTGTTGTGGCTGTCGCCGCTCTCGCTGATGCGCGAGAATTCCAGGCGCGCGCCCGCTTCCAGCGTCAGGGTGGGATCGATCTTCCAGGTGGCGTTGACGAAGGTTTCGCCGCGCAGTTCGTCCACCGCGACATTGGCGTTGGGCAGCGTCACGCCCACGCCGTTGGAGATGAAGCCGGTGTGGCCGTCGAGGAAGTTCCAGGTGATCTCGCCGCCGCCTTCCACCCCCAGCGCCGGTGACAGGGAATAGCGTGCGGTCGCCCGGGCGATGCTTTCGCCACCGTCATTGGCGGAGCCGAAGGTCGAGGTGCCGGAGGGCGTGTTGCTGGTCTGGCCGCTTTCATTGTGGTTCAGCCGTTGCAGCAGAATGGTTTCGAGATTGACGGCCCCCAGCAGGCCCTGCCAGTGGCTGCCGAACTCGCCGCTGCGGCTGTGGCTGGTATTGTCGAAATGGCTGCTGCTGGCGGCGCTGTCATATTCGGTGCCATAGCCGAGGCCGTTGCTCTGCAAGGTGAGGTTGTTGTTCCACTCCCCACCCCAGAGCGGCGCGGTGATGCCGCCATGCAGGGTGTAGCCCAACTGGATGACGCCATAGGTGCTGGCATGGTCGCGCAAGGACGTGCCGCCGGGCGGCGTGACGGTGCGAAAGCCGTTGCCGGGGGCATCGTCCCAGACGTTGACGGTGCGGGCGGCGGACAGCTCATAGCGCACGGCGCCGCTCTGGCCATGATATTCCGCCGTGATGTTGGGATGCCATGATCCCGAGCCGATATAAGTGATCCCCGTGGTGACGATCAGTTGGTCGGCGGCGTTGGCGTTGAGGATGACGTTGGCCACCACGCTCTGGCCCTGCATGTCGATGCCCGGCGCGCCGCCGCGGATCACCTCGATGCGTTCGACCGTGCCGGCGGGAATGCGCGAAAGAATGCTGCTCAGGCTGTCGTTCTTGGCGGCCGGGCGCACGCCGTTGATCAGCACATTGCCGCCGCTGCCGGCGAAGCCGCGCGTACCGCTGCCATTGTCCAGGTTGAAGCCCGGAACGCGGCCGATCATGTCGTTGGCGGTGGCGGGCCGGGCATCGGCGAAGAAGGCCGCCGGATAGGTCGAGATCGCGTCGGACTCGGCGGCCCAGGCCGGTGCCGCCAGCAGAAAGCCGGAAAAAATCCAGACAAGGCCTGTGGAATTTCGCATTTCCCCTCGCAAGTCTTGTAATGCCATGCAGCGTGTATAGCATTATACCTTGCATAACATGGTATGATTGTCTATACCGCAAGCGAAGGCGGTGGCGAGCCGCCACCGGAACAAGGGAGAGGTGCATGAAAATCGCGATCGCGATGACGGCTTTGGTGCTTCTGGCCGCGACGGCGGCTTCGGGCCGTGACTGGGATGACGATTTCGTTCCCCGCGCGCCCGTGGTGCAGCAGCCCGGACACTATGAATGGGACTGGGATGGCAAGGACAGTCTCGGCATCCAGGCGCCGGTCAGCGTGCGCTATACACCCCAAGGCGCCCCGCGCATCGTCGCCACCGGCCCCGGCGAATTGCTGGCGCATCTGCAAGTGGGGCAGGGGCGTATCCGCGTCGACCGCGACTATCATTATTCCGGCCGCGACCGCGTCCAGGTCACCGTCACCGGCGTTACCGTCCACAACATCGCGCTCTCCGGCAGCGGCCAGGCCAGCCTGGAGAAGCTCGATCTCGATCACCTGAACCTGGCGATCTCGGGAAGTGGTTCGCTGCGCGGCGACGGCCGCGCCGATACCGTCAATCTTTCGGTTTCGGGCTCGGGCAACGCCGATCTGGCGAATCTCGCGGCGCGCACCGCCAACATCCATATCTCCGGCAGTGGCCGCGTGAACCTGACGCCGCGCGACAGCGCCGCTCTCGCCGTCAGCGGCTCAGGCATCGTGCGCATGACCGCCAGGCCGCCGCATTTGTCGCAGGCGGTGACCGGATCGGGCGGCGTGCGCATCGGCGGCAATTGAGCGGCGCGCGGCGCGGAGGCCGCAAGATTGCGGTCCGACGTGCGGACAGTTAGCCTTTCAGGCAGCGCTCTGCCCGAATCCCCAGCGGAAACAATTTTGCCCGAAAGCATCCAGACACAACTCAGGAAAGGCGTCCTGGAATTGTGCGTCCTCACTCTGCTCTCGCGCGGTGATTCTTATGGCTACGAGATCGCCAGCAAGCTGATGGCGGAGGTGGGGATGGGCGAAGGCACCATCTATCCCTTGATGCGCCGCATGCAGGGGGACGGGCTGGTCTCGACCTATCTGGTGGAGGTCCCCGGCAGCCCGCCGCGCAAATATTACCGCATGACCGATGTCGGGCGCGAGACCCTGGCCGCCCAGCACGGCGAATGGAAAAGCTTCATGGCAGCAGTGGAGACAATGCTGGGAGACGGCGCATGACACGCGCCCTGTTCATCGCGCGGTTGCGGGACGGGCTGGGCGGGCTTGGCGCGGAGGAGATCGACGAGATCGCCGCCGACTATGACGCCCATTTCCGTGACGCGATGGCGGCGGGGCGCGGGGAAGCCGATGTCGCCGCCTCGCTGGGCGATCCGGTGCAGCTTGGCCGCGAGATCCGGGTGGAAACCAAGCTGCGCCGCTGGGAGGCACGCCGCAATCCGCGCACCTTCCTGCGCGCCGGGGCGGCGCTGCTGCCGGTCTTCGGCCTGGCGATCCTGCTGCCGGTGATCCTGGGACTGCTGCTCTGCGCCGGCCTCGCCGCCTATGTCCTTTATATCGCCGCCGGCACCGGCCTGCATCTGGTGGCGGGCCTGCATTCCGGCAACGGCAATGTGCTGCTGCCGGCCATGGTGGGCGCGGGCCTGCTTTGCGGCGTGGTCGGTTTCGCCGCCCTGATCGGGCTGCTGCTGGACAGCGGCATGCGCGTTCTGGGCCGTTATGTGCGGGTGAACTACCGGCTGCTGAAGCCGGACGACTGGCAAGGAGACTGACATGTCCCGGATGCTTGCCATCATCGCCGCTGTCGGACTGTCGCTATGCGCCGCGCTGCTGGGCGGCGCCACCCTGCTGGGCGGCGACGATGTTTTCCACGATCCGCGCTCGATGGAAGGGCTGAAGCCGCTGATCGATCTGGCGACGCGCAAGGAATGGCGCTGGGCCGGCGGCGACACGCTGGCGCTGGATGCGCCCATGACCATCCGCTATCAGCCGAACGGCAAGCCCAACGTCACCATCACGGGCCCCGCCGAAGCGGTGGACCATGTCCGTTTCGGCGAGGGCCGCATCACCTCCGACGCGCCGGTGTCCCGGCGGCAAGCCGCCAAGCTGCATGCGGTGGTCAGCGGTGTGCCGATCCGCAAATTCGTCGTCAATGGCGGCGAGAATCTCGAGCTTGGCCATATCGACCAGGACGATCTCAGTCTTTACGTCAACGGGGCCGGCACGGTCAGTGGCAGCGGCAAGGTGGGCGATCTGAAGCTGGTGTTGAGCGGCCCGGGCAAGGCCGACCTCGGCGATTTGTCGGTGGGCGATGCCACGGTCTCGATCCTGGGGCCGGGCGAAGTCGTGCTGTCGCCGATTGGCGCGCTGAAACTCTTCATGGCGGGCAATGGCCACATCACCTTGAAAAGCAAGCCTGCCAGCATCAAGCGCCGCATTCTGGGCAACGCCGTCATCGAGACGCCGGACGGCACCGAACCGGCATTGCCGACGCCGCCGGGCGCGATGCCGGTGCCGGTTCGGGATCCGGTGCAGAAACAAGTGCAGGTGGTGATCCCGCCACTGGCGGGGACGCCGTCCGGCACCAAGGATCACGCCCTGGTCAACGGAAGCAAGAATGTCGATCTTGGCCATATCGACCAGGACCATCTCACCGTCTCGGTTTCGGGCTCCGGTTCGGTGACGGCGCAAGGCCGTGTCGATACGCTGGACGTGAATGTCATGGGCACCGGCAATGCCCGTCTGGGCGGCCTGAAAGCACGGCGCGTCACGGTCAACATCTTCGGCTCGGGCAACGCCACCGTCGCGCCCGCCGAGGAAGCGAAGGTACGGATCGCGGGCAGCGGCCATGTCCGCCTGACCACCAGGCCGGCGCGGATCGAGCGCGCCATCACCGGCGGCGGCAGGATCATCGAAGCGGAATAACGTCGCTTCGGGGCCATCGTCGCGCGCCTTACGTCACGGAAGCTTGTGTGCTTTCGGCCACGCAGATCGTCTATTCAGGGGAGGCAGCGTCCCGCTGCGGACGTTCTCCGCCTTTAAATTCTCACAGGCTGAGAGCGCGTTTTCGCGCAAGTCTCAAGCCTTGAGAGAATGACCGCCAGGGCACATTGACGCTTGGCGTGCGGCCAAGCTTCTACTGACAACGAACAAGTTTGCGTCGGTCGGATGAATGCCGGCCCGGTGTCGCCGCAAGAAGCGATGTCGGGCTCGGAGGAGCCTTGCCCGCCCGGCAGCGACAGACACAAGGGGGATACCATGAAGACACGTCATTCGCTTGCCATCGCCTTGCTGACCGGAGCCAGCACGTTGGCCATCGCCGGCATGGCTGCCGCCCAGACCCAGCCGGCGCAGACCGAACCCGAGCAGGTGGTGGTCACCGGCTCGCGCATCATCAGCAACGGCAACGACATGCCGACGCCGGTGACGATCGTCTCGTCCGACGAATTGCTGAACAGCGTGCCCAAGAGCATCATGGACGGCCTGGCCGACCTGCCGATCTTCGACGGCGGCCGCAGCCCGCAGACCAATGTCGGCAACTCTTCGCAGAACAATGCCTCGCATCAGTTCAACATCCGCAATGTCGGCATCACCCGTACCCTGGTCCTTTATGACGGACGCCGCATCGCCCCGACCTCGCCCACCGGCGAAGTCGATGCCGACATCATTCCGCAGATGCTGCTGCAGCGTGTCGATGTGGTGACTGGCGGCGTCTCGGCGGTCTATGGCTCCGACGCCGTGGCCGGTGTGGTGAACTTCATCACCGACAAGAATTTCAACGGCGTCAAATTCGACGGCCATGTCGGCGTTTCCGAATATGGCGACGATGTCGAGGAGCGCGTCGGCGTCGCCGGCGGCATGAACATCCTGGGCGGACGCGGCCATATCGAAGGCAGCCTCGAATATTACAACAATCCCGGTGTCGCCGGCGCCGACAAGCTGCAGCGGCCGTGGAACTTCCTCACCCGCTCGTCGCAGGGCGCCGCCTCGGCAAAAAGCCTGGCCAGCCTCTGCAACTACACCCGCCTGGAATCCTCGAGCTATGGCGGTTACATCTCCAGCGGCGGCGTCAACAAGTTGAACACCGGCAACCCCTATGCCGACTATACCTTCAACGCGGACGGTAGCCTGCGTCCCTTCGTGCATGGCAGCCCGTCGGGCACCGGCAACGTCACCTGCGGCCCCAATGCCGCCACCGTCAATCCCAGCGACGGCATCTACTACCAGGAAGCCTCCCTGGTCGCGTCGAGCCAGATGGTTCAGGCTTTCGGCCGCTTCGACTACAGCCTCACCGACGACATCTCGGCCTATGCCGAGCTGACCCGGACGCAGATCCAGAACAACAACGTCCACCAGACCAACGAGATCCGCAACGTCACCCTCAGCGCGACCGACGCCTTCCTCGATCCCACGGTTTCGGCGAACATGGTGGGCGCCGGCAAGTCGACGTTCAATTTCAGCCGTGCCTTCCTGACCTCGCCGCCGCTCCAGTCCAACAGCTGGACGACATCCTACCTGGCGGACGCCGGCCTGAAGGGGCACATCTTCGGTGACTACACCTGGGAACTCTCGTACGTGCACAACGAGAATTCGCAGAACACGAAGCAGGCCGCCAACATGAACCTGCCCAGATTGTATGCCGCGCTCGACGCGGTGAAGGATGGTGGCGGCAACATCGTCTGTAACGTCACCATCACCAATCCCGGCCTCTATCCCGGGTGCGTGCCGCTGAATCCCTTCGGCGTCAATCCGACCGTCAGCATGTTGAACTATTTCGAGGAAGTGACGCAGTTCACCGCCGTTACCAAGATGGACAATGTCGGCGGCAGTATCACCGGTCCGATCATCGATCTCTGGGCGGGTCCGCTGCAGGGCGCGTTCAGCGGCGAATGGCGCCAGACGGACCTTACCGTGAATTCCAACCGTCATCCGTCCGACCCGGTCGATTGCACCGGCCTGCGCTTCAATTGCTCGTCTTCGACGCTGATCGACATCTCCAACATCCTGGAAAACCAGCCCAACGCGAGCCAGAGTGTGTGGGAACTGGCGGCGGAATTCGAGCTGCCGATCTTGAAGGACAGGCCGCTGGCCGAGGCGGTGAGTATCAACGCGGCCGCGCGCTATACGGACTATGATACCAGCGGTGCGGTCTGGACCTGGAAGGTCGGCGGCCAGTGGAGCTTCGACGAGGAATTGACGGCGCGCGCCGTGATCTCGCTCGACATCCGTGCCCCCAACCTGAACGAACTGTTCGCGCCTCAGTTGGTCAACCCCGCCGGCACGTCGGACTATCATGTGCTGACGCCCAGCGGTGGTCCGACCCAGCTTCAGGCGCCGTTCATCACCATCGCCAATCCCAACCTCAAGCCGGAAGAGTCGCATACCGTCACCATGGGCGCGGTCTACCGTCCCAGGTGGTTGGATAATTTCAGCCTGGCGGTGGACTATTACCACCTGAAAATCGCCAACGCGATCACCAACATCCAGGGCCAGAACGCGACCATCCAGCAGATCTGCGAAGCCAGCAACGGCACGTCGGACTATTGCTCGCTGATCCAGCGCCCGCTGCCTTTCAGCGACCACTCCACCAACAATCTGGTGACGGCCTTTTATCAGCAGCCGCGCAACGCCCAGTCGCTGGAGACGGATGGATGGAGCATCGAGGCCAATTGGGCGACCCAGCTCTGGGGCCACGATTTTTCGGTGCGCGACCTGACCGAGTATCAGCCGATGCTGAAGACGATCTCGTTCCCGGGCGCTCCGGTGACCAATGCGGCGAACACCGGCGCGCTGCCGTCCTGGCGCAGCACCTTCTACTTCCGCTATACTTGGGATGACTGGTCGGCGCAGGTGACGCAGAAATTCCGTGGCGGCGGCAAGTTGAATGCCGACCGCACGAAGGTTCCTTATTACTCGCCGAACTTCGCGGAACCGGGCATCGCGATGTACACCAACCTGACCGTCAACTGGACCTGGAAGAGCGCGCCCTACACGCCCGTCCAGTTCTATGTCAGCGTCCAGAACCTCTTCGACCGCGCCCCCACCACCATCGGTGGCGGCGGCACCGTTCCGGGGCTCTTCCCCGGGACCTTTGCCGGCGACGACCTGATCGGCCGCTACTACACCACCGGCATGCGCCTGCGGTTCTAGACGGTATTGCGGGGCCCGGTCCCTTGGGCCGGGCCCGTACTCTATTAATTAGGGGTTCGGGCGCCATCCGCGGGAGCAGGGGGAGACAAGCCGTTTTTGCTGCTATAGGCTATGGAAACGATTTCATAGTTTTCATAAATGGTTCCCCATGCCCGCTCCCCATACTGACAGTGAAGACCGCCAGACCATCCGCCTGCTCGGCCGCCTGCTGGGCGACGTCATCCGCGAGCAGCATGGCGAAACCGCTTACCAGCTGATCGAGGACATCCGCCAGCAGGTGGTGGGCGAATACCGGGCCGGCGGCGCCGAGGCGCCCATGGACCGGCTGACCGGCCTGCCGCTTGAAGACATCCTGCGCCTGATCCGCGGCTTTTCCATTTTCTCCCAGCTTGCCAACATCGCCGACGACCATGTGCTGCGGCGCGAGACGCGGGCGCTGGGCGCGGCGGCGCGGCTTCAACCCCATCCCGACCTTTCGCCCGAGCGGGTGCGCGCCTATCTCGCCGACGCCGCTTTCGTGCCGGTGATCACCGCCCATCCCACCGAAGTGCGCCGCAAATCCATCCTCGATCGCGAAATCGAGATCAGCACGCTGCTGGAACAGCGCGAGGCCAACGGCTTCGAGGCCGGCGAGCGCGACGAGATCGACGCGCAGCTCAAGCGCGCCATTCGCATCCTGTGGCAAACGCGCATGTTGCGCTCCACCCGCATCACCGTGGCCGACGAGATCGAGAACAACCTCGCCGTTTTCGCCCGCACGTTCCTGCCGGGCCTGCCGAAAGTGAAGCGGCGCCTGGCCCGCCTCTTCAAGCTGGAGGGCGAGCCGCTGAACTATCTGCGGCTGGGCTCCTGGGTGGGCGGCGACCGCGACGGCAATCCCAACGTCTCGCCCGAAACTCTGGACTATGCCGTGCGCCGCCAGGCCGAAGTGGTGCTGGATCATTATCTGGAGGAAATCCACGCGCTGGGCGCCGAGCTTTCGCTGTCCGACGCGCTGACCAGGACCAGCCCCGCCCTCGGCGCCCTGGCCGCCAGCACGGAGCACACCTCCGTCCACCAGCAGGACGAACCTTACCGGCGCGCCCTGGTCACCTGTTATGCCCGCATGGCGGCGACGCGGGCTTTGCTGCTGGGCAAGGGGCCGAACCGGCCCCCGCGTTTCGCGGCGCAAGCTTATGCCGCGCCGGAGGAATTCGCCGCCGACCTGGGCGTGATCGCCGCCTCGCTGGCCGAGAATGGCGAGGCCGACCTGGGCGAGGGGCGGCTGCGCGACCTGCGCGAGGCGGTGGCGGCGTTCGGCTTCCATCTCGCCACCATGGATTTGCGCCAGAACAGCGACGTGCATGAGCGCGCCGTGGCCGAGTTGTTGCGGGCAGCCGAGGGCGGCGATTATCTGGCGCTGGCGGAAGAGGCGCGCACGGCCCTGCTGCTCAAGGAACTGGCGCATGCCAGGCCGCTGCGTTTCCCCTATGCCGCCTATTCGGCGGAGACGGCGCGCGAGCTTGCCATCGCCGACAAGGCCGCCTCCCTGAAGGACGGCTTCGGTGAAGGCGCGGTGACGCAATATGTGATCTCCAAGGCGGCGACGCCCTCCGACATGCTGGAGACGGCGTTGCTGATGAAAGAGGCGGGTCTGTTCACGCCGGGTGCGGCGCCGAAGGCGCGGCTGCGCGTGGTGCCGCTGTTCGAGACCATCGAGGATCTGCGCGGCGCCGCCGACGTGATGGCGGCCTATTTCGATGCGCCGCTGGCAAGAGAACTGGTTCGCGGCCAGGGCAATCTGCAAGAGGTGATGATCGGCTATTCCGACAGCAACAAGGATGGCGGCTATGTCACCTCAAGCTGGGAAATCTATGCCGCCATCGCCCGGCTGACGAAGCTGGGCGCGGCGCGCGGTGTGCG
>Ga0164241_10006887_pt1 | contig 10286 bp, 8 predicted proteins | sample OricomyardsoilBY_FD_108780 | JGI IMG/M metagenome (GOLD analysis project Ga0164241, IMG submission 108780) | Backyard soil microbial communities from Emeryville, California, USA - Original compost - Back yard soil (BY) | ecosystem: Environmental > Terrestrial > Soil > Unclassified | place: USA... | reverse complement strand
GTGGGTATTAGGAAAGAGGTTTTACGAAAAAGCGCTGGTGTTAATGGTTGCTTTTAATAGAATGGATCTACCTTCACATTTGTGGGAAGAGGTGGAGATTATTTATCGTAATAACAATCCTGAAGATTATCAGTTAACTAATTTAACATATCGGTTCAAGACGTTACCGATAGAAGTAACTGAGAAGAAAGGGTTCTTTTACATACCTGAAAATTATCCGTATGTGATAAGTAGAGATGGTGTTCTGGTTAATCTCATCACGGGTAATATAAAAACATGGTCCATTACTAAAAAAGATCCCAAACGGAATAGTACCGAGGGGTATCACTATACCAGAAACGTTGACTATCGGACGGGCAGTAACAGAATATGGTTTAGGCATCGTTTAATGTGCCTTGCATTTAAAGTTGCTCCTGATTTACCAGAGAGATTGGTTGTTAATCATCTTGATGGCGTCCCTGGAAATGACTGGTGTAGTAATCTGGAATGGTCTACCTACTCTAAAAACAATCAACATGCTTACGATCTCGGTCTGAGACCTAATGCCGCTACTGTCATTTTGGTTAAAGATCTTAAAACCAATCAAGTATTAAAATTCGAATCTCTTTCGGCATGTTCCCGCCATTTTTCTAATCCTAAATCTAGTTGGATTAGTTATCGTCTTAAGTACTGTCCTAACAAAGTCTTTTCTGATTTATTGCAGTTTAAGTACGATGATGGTTCTGAATGGCCTGAAGTAGATTTAAATGAGGTTGAGCTGTATCGTGGCGGAAAATCGGCTAATATTGTTGTCATGAATGTTTTTACTCGTAAGAGATTAATATTCGAGACATCCAAAGAAGCAGCTGATTACAGCGGGGTGTTGCGTGAATATATTTGTCGACTTTGTAAGGGGCGTACAGTTATTCCATACAAGGGTTTTGTTTTCAAATATCTTGACGATTACAAACACGAATTTCCTGAGTATTCTAATCGGCTTATAGAAATCTTTAAACGGTTTAACACCAATGTTCCAGATTGTATTATTGGGACCGATGTAGATACTGGTGAGGAGACTTTCTACTACGGCATCTATGATGTGATGGAAAAACTAAACATCCCTAAAACCGCTGCGTATAACCTTGTTAAAAAGAATTTAGTGCTGGACAATAAGAAATATACTTGGTTCAAAATAAGAGAACATATCTAAGTCCGCTTTATTCGAAAGAGTGATGCGAAATTCTCATTAATTGCTGGAAGTTGCTAAAGCTCAATCTACTACAACATAACTCGAAAGAGTAAGTGTGAATGTTGACGAAAGTCGGAAAGAAATGATTGAGATGGTCTATGCTGAAATAAAAGCCTCGTTGAGGTGCTAAGGACTAATAATGTTTACCCAGCAGCCGAATCTCTTGAAAGAGGGAGAGGGTTCATCGACTATCCCGTAGCGGGGAGTAGGGCACGCAAGCTTAAGGCGGCTCGAAACATGAGACACCTCAGCGGTACCAATTGGTAGCCGGTGGTGAAAAGATATAGTCACGACATCCAGAGAAAAACTGGAGCTATGCAGGTAATGCTGCGGGAGTGTAGTTGCGTACACTCTGAAGACAATCGTTAGATATGGAAAGGACCTACCCAGAAGTTACGGACAAATGGAATGTCAGTAAAGAAACAACCTATCGTGAGGTCTGTAACATTGAAGGGTTAACAACGAAACAAGTTCAAGAGGTAGCGATTAATCTTACAGCGGCTAAATTAAACGCTTATGAGATTTGTCGTATGGTACACAACGCACCGCGCTTTGATGCGTTGCTTAAAAGTTTTATTCAAGACTGTCCGTAAATAGGAGATAATAGAAAATGCGAGATTCAGAAGCGGGGTTTAGTGGTTTGGGGGCTATCAATAGAACCCTACACCTCATAAAAACAACAGGGAAGATCTCACAGTCTTCCCTGACAACGACACTGGGTAAACCGATGTGCGAACTGTTCTTCGCCATCACACCCAAAAGCGCGTTTAACAAATATCAATCTAAACGGAATGTGGATAAAGCAGAACAAACCTTAGTCCGTATTCGTAAGAAAATGCTAAATGAGAAGTTAACCATCAATGTTGATCAGGATGCATTCTTTGATCTCTTTAGTGAAAAGCTTTCACGTTTAGGAGAGTTGAAACTCGCTATTTTGAATATGCGTCTTAAAGATGAAGAGACCAACATTGCATGCGATAAGCTACTTAATTCTCCTTATCGGATTTACTCTGTTCTTACGCAGTCAAAATCAAAGACAGTAGTGACAGGCGTTCGTCCTATCTTTCAATTCTTCTCTCGTCGTCATTTAGAACAGACCGATGACTTCTTCGATACGTTGGCTAATTACCGCGCTCGATTAGATGCATTAGGTACTCGCTCTTATGTTACTGAATTGAATTATATTTCTCGTATGGAAATATGGCGTTTAACGGATGACGCTATTCCCTTAAAAGAAGTATTGGAGTTTGTTCCTGAACACCACTTAATGTGTAATCGGGATCGTTACCGTTATCTTTATCAACAATTGTTAAGAGGTATTGAAGAAGTACGCGATGTAGAAGCCTGTGCATTGTTGTGGCGTTTCTTGCATTACCAAGTTAACCTTTACACTCACTACGCGTTCCACTTAAACAACCTCGTGGATATACTGGAACGCTGGGTTAAGCAACGTGAACCTAAGAAGCCCAGTCCTCCTCCTACTTTGGATAGTTGGATAGTTGCGTTAGGGATGTTAACCTCTTCAGCAAACGAACTAGGACTTACACGTCCTTCTTACATCTTTAGTGATCTTGAAAAATCACTGGAATCACCCACTGCATTAATTGGAGAAGAATAACAATGAGTCGTTATGATCTATACCAAGTTGTTGCTGTTAAAAACGCTATCACCCATATTGAACAAGCACAACAGGTTTCTATTCCGTACCTTAAACGTTTACTCGATATTGAGACGTTTGCCTTGTTTAGAAACGTACAGCCACTAGCGGCGTTTAACAAGTTCATGTCAACGCGTAATGTGGATAAAGCCATTGCTGCTTTGAATAAGATTCTAGTAACCATGCGTGGTCATTATTTCATGAAGAAGGATCTTGATAAAGAAATAGCTGACATACTGAAACTTAGCGCTATTCGTACTGAGTTATTGGGTAAGATAGAAACGGCGTTGATTAATGATCCTGAGATGACAAATAAGTTTCTGGATCATTCTATCAGTGTAGATGCTGTCGTTTGGAAATCCGATCTGATCAAAGCGTCTGAATGCCCGATGACTAGAGCTATTCACGAGGCTTCTCAATCCTCTTCAGTGGTAATGATGCAGATCCAACAAATTTTAAATGGGTTTAATGAGGAAGACGTTAAACGTAGTCATTATGAACGTACTGTGATGAAAGGTCTTATTGAAGACAGTTACGAAGATAGCTACGCTTACTCTGTTGCTTTTCGTGAAGTGTTGTCATTTGAGTTTAATTCCTTTTTATTGGAAAATGCACACAACTACGGACGTCTTCTAATTCATTGTGAAGATGCTGTGGGGCATAAACAACATCCTTTAGCGTGTCGTTCTGTGATGTTGTATTTACAATTCCAAGATCTCATGCTGACCCGTTGGATTACACAACTGCGCAGCTGGGTATGGATAGTAAATGCCTTTTTCCTAATGCGAGAGAAAGAACTCGGTGACACTACTACGACAATTGATTACTCTCAATTTAATCCTGAAATTTTAGCAGGTTATCTGAAAGAATCTTTACCTGAAGATTTATCAGCTGTGGCTAAAGATTTTCTAGAGAACTGGGAAAGCTTTTATAAGAAGTAATTAAACCATTACGTAGGGGAAGGAAACTTCCCCTGTTATGATGTTAGGAGATAAACGCAATGAACAATACTGTTCACGATATTACATTCACGTTCCCAGTGGATAAGAATAAAAAACGTTACATGGATTCTGATACAGTAGTGTGGTATCATGGAGATTGTAATGATGGTTTAGCAGCATTAAGCTCTGCGTTAGCAGCGGCTGAGAAACACGGCCTTAATCGCCATCAAGTAATTCACTTCCCAGTCCAGTATGACTTACATTCGAAAACAAAGAAGATTACAGCAGGACTTCAGAAGCTGGTGAGTAACTCCACTCAAGGTCGTAAAAGAACTAAACTACTCATTGTGGATTTCTCGTTTCCTATTGAAGAGTTAATCTATCTGGTTGGGTTCTTTGAACATATCACCATTATTGATCACCATCCTTTGCCAGATGGCTTTAAAGAACGTTACGATGCAATCAGCGAAGACTCTACGTTTACGGATAGAGTTGAGTTTATTCACAGTCCTGAACGTTCAGGTGGTTATCTAACCTATTTGTACTTCAATGCCTTCGGTGAAAGTTTCTTCCCGCAATCGAATATTCCGGGCATTATTCAGATAGCGGATGATCATGACCGTTGGAAGCATAATTTCGAAGTTACTAAGCCCTTCATTGAAGGTGTCTTTGGTATATCGGAAAGTGATCGCATTGACTTATACGTTAACGGATTACTCCACGGTGATCTTAATGCATTTGTTCGTGATCCAGATGACTACAATATCAAGCTACACGTTAAAACAATCATTGAACGAGGGAGAGTGTTGTTAAAAGCGAAGTACACCTTGTTCAATAATCTGTTAAAGAACAACAGTGTGTATTATGATATTTTCGTTGCGACTAAACGGGGACATAAGCCTGTTAAGTTGTTATGTATTAATGCTCCTGCTGAATTTCGAAGTGAGTTACCTGATTACTTCTTTGAAACTCACCACGATGGTCAGTCCATTGATCTTTGCGTTACGTGGTCCTGTGTAGGGGAAAGTAAGTATCGCTATAGTGCTCGTAGTAATGTTAAGAGCGAACGAGTAGATTCTACCGATCCTAATAACTTCTTTATAAGCGCTCAAGCATTAGCGGACTCATTCCAAGGTTATGGCCATATACACGCATCAGGTTTTTACAGCGATAAAACGCCTGATAAGTTATTTCTCCGTTAATAGCGGAATGCATAGGGGAGCAATGCTCCCCTATATTTTTTGTCTTTTACTGGATTTTATACCATTGAACTCAAGGTTGTGCTGTCGGTAGTTTCAATTAGAATCAATGGTCCGAAGGTACTATTTAATATTAATCAGAAATACTTTGAACGTATTTCTGATTAAACCTACTTTACGATGGTGTCAACATGCCTACTGATATTTCGAAAAGCTCCAAAGAGCAACTCTACGATCTTGTCATGGAGAATAATCCTGGGAAACAACAAGAGGCTCCCTTTAACAAAATAGGATTCGACGCACCGTCATTTATCGATGCAGAGCATGGATTAGCACAAATTACCATGTTTGCCATTCCTGACAGTGGACTCAATGGAAGCGTTGTTCTGGACTACGGTAAATTGAATCTACAAGATCTATTAACTATTAATGACGATCCTACGGTTTACTTACCTGCGGGTTCAAACAAAGCAGATTTGGTGGTTGCATTTAATCAACTTTACGGAACGGCACTGGATGTCAGTGACTATGCTGCGATTCCCGGTATATTGCCCATAACAGATGAAGGACAAACCACATCCCTCACTGCCAAACTAACATCGTTCGCCTATTACGGTTCAATCGTTGTTACCTATAAACTCCTTACATTTCCGTTGGGTAACTTTATCACAAATACCGATATAGGCGGTTTAACCTTGCCAATTATTCAGCGAGAACAAACAATTACGTTCACAAATCCAGGGACTGTTGATTTTGACGATGAGTTGACCTTAACAGCAACAGCCTCATCGCTACTTCCCGTGGACTATGAGAGCCTAACTCCTTTAGTATGTTCGGTCGATGGTTCTGGTGAAATTAATTTCATTAAGGCGGGAATGTGTACGATCAAAGCTACACAAGAAGGAAATGAATACTTCTACCCAGCTACTCCAGTGAATCAATCCTTTAGCATTAATGCTGTAGTGCCAAATGATCCTACTATTCTAGGGGTTTCTGGAGGAGCAGGTAAAATTACAGTGGCTTTTTCAGCACCTACATTTACTGGCGGTGCTGATCTCATGGATTATCGTGTAACAGTGAATCCAGGTGGCCATGTTGAAAGTGGTAGTAGTTCTCCTATTGTTGTGGAAGGTCTAGCATCAAATACGGAATATGTAGCTACCCTTCAAGCACAAAATAATGCGGGTTATAGTGCTGGAGTGGATAGCATTCCTGTTTTTACTACTAATGAATTAGCTGGAATTATTGCTGCTAATTTAACCTCCGAAGGAGTAGCGATGCGTGTAAACGTTAACCTACTGCCCTATAATGGTAAGATATGGGTAACCGCTACCACTCTTCCAACAACAAATAACAATTTACGAGCATATGACGTTGCTACTAATAGTTGGGTCAGTGGAATAAGAAGCGGTACATTCGGGGCTGGTGCGAACAGCTTGAAATTATTTCAATACAATGGGGATATATATTCTCTTTCAAGAGGAACAACCGCCTATAGGAAGTACACACCTGCAACGAATAGTACATTTACAACGGTAAACTGGTCCGCTTGTACATACGGTTCTGGCGTTACTTCGACTATGATGGAGGGAAGTGGTACTGTTTGTGTAGATGGAAAATATGTTTATATTATCCTTCAACAAGCAAATCCTATTCTTACAAGACTAGATGTTTCAACAAACAATGTTATTAAATTAGCTGACTTCAATCCTACAGGAATGAATGGTTTGAGTATCGCAGGCAATGCCGGATATATGGAAATTATTGGTGATAACATATATGTATTTGTAAACAGAGTTTCTAGTAGTCCCTTCGAAATTAATTTGGCTTACAAATATAATCTTACATCCAATACATGGACAGTGTTAACGCCCATGCCTACTCGTTTTATTGCGGGTGGCGTTGCCAGCGATGGTGTAAATTATATTTATGCATACGGAGGAGGTACTACTACCAACTCAACAACTAACCACAACAGGTTGCAGCGCTATGACATCGCTTTAGATGTCTGGACAGAAATATCAACAATAGGAACTCCTAAATCATACAACGGTGTTTGTTTCTATAATGATGCTCTGTACTCCTATTGTGGGCAAGATAATACTTCTGGCTCTAATACGATCGATGAGTTTATTCGTATTGAATAATCTACCTTAAGGGAGAGGATTAGCCTCTCCCTTATTTTTTGTCGCTTTCAGGTTTAGGGATGTTGAACTTAAGAACAAAACGTCCGCTGGGTGTAACAAATTGGTCTAGGGTAAAGACTAAAATATACCTGTACTCGCGGGCAGAATTAGTAGTACGTCTATTAGGGCCACAGTACTTCACATGGGCACCTAATAAACACCAGTCACTTCTAAAGGAACTTAGGTTCCAGATATCGTCAGTATCGACGTCCAGTGTATTGAGTATCCTGCACAGCTCCTTTCCTTTTTCATTATTGGTTATCACTTCTCCACTGATGAACGTTGATAACAATTCACCACATTGACTAAAGTCGATACTATCAAAATGAATCTGGGTGCTATAATAGGAACTTTCCTCGATCATCCCGGTAACTCCTACATCGATTTAACAATAAGACAAAACGGTCCATAGGTTCTGCTTATAATAAACAGAAATACTCTGACTATAGATTTTTTCTCCTTCATTAAAAATGGTGTCGTTATGATTACTGACGTATCTAAGAGTTCAAAAGAACAGCTATTCGACCTCGTTATGGGCAGTAACCCAGAGGCCAATCCAATAGTTCCGTTCAATAAAATAGATTTCACTGACCCTATTTTTATGGACGCTGAGACAGGAATAGCACAAGCTGAAATCTACGCCATACCCAACAGTGGTTTACGTGGCAGTGTGGAAATTATCTACGGTAAATTAAATCTAGCAGACTTTCTCATTATAGAAGATACTCCTACTGTCTACTTACAGAAGGACGCTACTAAAGCCGATATGGTTGTAGCCTTTAATCAGCTTTACGGTTCTGCATTAACGCTTGAGGACTATGCAGCTATAGGGGGGTTCCCTGGCACTATAACGGATGTAGGGGAAACTGTGAGCTTGATTGCAAAAGACACTTCTCTTGCGTATTATGGTTCAATTGACATCGTGGTGAAATTGCTGACGTATCCATTAGGTAACTTCATCAGCAATACCGATCTAGGAAACTTCACCCTAGCCGGTGTACATTACAATCAAACCATCACGTTCACGAATCCAGGGACAAAGAACTTCGATGACGAACTTACGTTATCAGCAACAGCGTCCTCTGGATTAGCGGTCAGTTATGAAAGTATGACGCCTGCTGTGTGTTCTGTGGATGAAGAAGGAATTGTTGGTTTCAACAAAGCAGGTACCTGCACCATTAAAGCAACTCAAGAAGGCAATGAAACATTCTATCCTGCCAGTCCTGTTTCGCAAGACTTCACAGTGAATGCGGTAGTACCAGGCCAACCTACTATTACCGGGTTAACGGGAGGGGCTGATGCAGTAACGGTTGAGTTTGCAGCGCCTATTTACATAGGGGGTTCTGACATTATCGATTATAGAGTGTCGGTAAATCCAGGCAGTCATGTGGTCGATGGCAATGCCTCTCCAATTGTTGTGGGCGGCTTAGTACGGAATACCTCCTATACTGCAACTGTGCAAGCAAGAAACGTGGCTGGCTATGGAGAAGGGATTGACAGTGATCCTTTTACAACAACCAATGATGTTTATCTGGATAGTGATATCACCACTCCTAATTTAACCGGACTTAGTTATGGAGTTAGTGGAACTCCTTCTGGCACAGTAGGCTTGCAATATACCTACGCTCTTGACTTAACATCAGCCTATCAAACGTTACAAGCATTAACACAAGGAACAGTACTGACTCAAACGCAGGGTGCCGATATTGTAACTGCTGTACAGTACGCTGATTTAGATGGGGCTTTCCGTTCCTTGTGGAAAAGCACGACAGCGACAACTGGGAATTCTTTATTGTGGAATTTACAAGGCGCTACTGTAGTGTACAATGGACTCAATAACATCACGAGCAAACCCACGAATCCTCAGTTTAAATACGTTATGGAGTTGCAGCTACGTAATGATGTTACCGCTCCAATAGGTCGTATATATCTCCATTACAACATACCTATCGATCCAACCAATGTAATTAATCCGAACGAGTAAACTTCTTATAGGGAGAGGAAACCCTCTCCCTATGTTTTCTGTCGCTAAACGGCAAAAAAAAATAAGGGGATTTCTCCCCTTATTTTCGTAATCCTGACGATTAAGCAGCCAGAGTAAGACCACCCAAGTCGGTGTTGGTGATCACAGTTGACAACGCAACGCTTGACAAGAACACAGTGATTTGGATAGAACCAGTGTATGCCAAAGAGTTAGCGTTAGCAACCAAAGTGAAGAATTCACCGTCATCATCTGGTACTGGTGCAGACAAACCTGCATCGTAATCATCTACAGATAAAGCAGCGCCATAAAGAGCGTTGAATTCAACGATGATGTCAGCAACAGTTGCGCCTTGAGCAACATGCACTTCTGGAGTTTCAACAGTGCTGAAGTCATTGAGGTCAAGACGATCAATACCTACAGTCACTGAACCACTAACACCAGTGTTAGCATTAGCAGTAACAACGATATCAACTTCACGTTGACCAGCGCCGTGGTCGATAGAGCCCGCTACTGGGTTACCGAAAGAAACGTCTGAACGAGACAAAGAACCAATGGTACCTGCGTTAGCGGCAACGATGGCAGCGAACAACTGTAAGTCTGAACTTTTGGAAACGTCAGTAATCATGATTTATAGCTCCAATAAAGGGATTTTAACAACATGCATGGATTGAAAGAATTTCATCCTTCATAGAATGTTTTTATTTAGTATTACTGTCAAGAGAGTTAAGTAAGGTCTGAAACCCAGCTATATCGTTTTTCAAGGTAGCTAAAAAACGAGTACCGTAACCTACCTTTTCAGGAGACGTAGAATGAGTAGCCGATTCAAAGTTAACCTCTTGTTGCTTAGCGTATTGACCAAAGATCAGGTTACTTACAACCGTGTCACGGGTCAGTGCTGCTACGCGTTTTACATCCGGGGTAAAACGTTCTGTCAGTAACAATTCATTGGTAGACGTTACTAATGATTCCAGTGAGAGAATGGATTCCTTCACCGCTAAGGTGAAGTCTTCTTTAGACATCTCACCTTGGTCTGATGCAATAACGGGTTCTGGTTCAGGAACGGGTGCTTGGGTTAATGGATCAACGTCTCC
>Ga0164241_10006886_pt1 | contig 10287 bp, 6 predicted proteins | sample OricomyardsoilBY_FD_108780 | JGI IMG/M metagenome (GOLD analysis project Ga0164241, IMG submission 108780) | Backyard soil microbial communities from Emeryville, California, USA - Original compost - Back yard soil (BY) | ecosystem: Environmental > Terrestrial > Soil > Unclassified | place: USA... | reverse complement strand
CCGCGAAAGTTCAAGATCACGCTGTCGGGTTGTTCCGCCGGTTGTGCCCAGCCTCTCATCAACTGCTTAGGAATGAACGCCGTGGAACGGCAAGACCGAGGCAAGGTCGAACGAGGATTTCGGGTCACGATCGGGGGCGGCTTAGGCTGGAATCCTTATCTTGCGCAGGAACTTTTTAGCTTTATTCCTGAAAAACGAATTACCGACGTGGCGAGGGCTGTCACACTGACCTTCCGTGATCACGGGGATCGGTTCAACCGCGCGACAAGCCGACTCAAAGTCGTTGTTGCCAACGAAGGTGTTGAACAGGTACGGGCTTGGGTCTTGGAGCACCTCGCCAACGAAGGCAAGTCCGTCAACGACCTGGAGACCGAGCCTTACGTGGAATCGGGAGCACCCATCCCGGATCGTCCCTTGGCGAACATGGGCGACTCGCTCATCGGCGGTGACGGAAAGTCCATCGTTCGGCTGATGGTCCCCAAGGGAGAAATCACGCACGCTCAGTTTAAGCGGGTGGCGGAACTCTCTGAAATCTACGGAAATCAGCGTGTCTACACCAATCACCGGCAAAACCTGGAAATCCACGGGGTGGAGCCGGCTCAGGTCCTCGCCCTTAAAGATGAAATCCGAGCTCTCGGGTTCTCCACGGAAGGCTTTTTCGGCATTCGGGACATTGTGCCCTGTGTGGGAACCACGTACTGTCCTAAGGCCGTCACCGAGACACGCACCCTTTATGATTTGCTCTTGCCCGTTGTCAGCCGCGACAAGTATCGTCCCGTTGACCAAAAGGTCATTATCAACATTACCGGTTGCCCCAATAGTTGTTCGCCGTATAAGATTGCCGACATTGGCTTTCGAGGTACGCGGATTCGCGAACCCATTCAAGGATCGGTTGAAGGCTACGAATTAACCCTGGGCGGCGACTTGAAGACTCTGGGTCTCAAGCTTGGTGACTTTAAAAAGACAGACTGCCCGGCTGTCGTCGAGACCGTTCTCGACTCCTTTCTTCTTCTTCGCCAAAACGACGAAACGTTGGCTGCCACCATTAGTCGTATTGGGCTTGAACCCTTCCAACAGGCGGTATTTGCGTGAAGTATCAGTACGAACAAGCTCCCGTCCTCAGTGAACTTTCAGTTTTTACGGGACTAGGCACACAGATCCGTGACGCCAAAACCCTCGCCAAAGACGTGCCCTGCCAAGAAGCTTGCCCGGCCCGCACAGACGTACCGGCCTACATTCGCGCCATCGCCGAAGGAGACCCCGGCAAGGCGTACCGCATCAACCTTGAAGACAACGTTTTTCCGTCGGTCCTGGGACGAGTATGTACCCGTCCTTGTGAAGACGCGTGCCGTCACCAATGGACAAACGTTCAGGGTCCCGTTCACATTTGTCACCTGAAACGAGCGGGAGCCGATCACGCCTCTCCCTTCCCCGAACCCTTAGACCCCTGGTTTCAACCCACGGGCAAGACCATCGCCGTCATCGGCGGCGGCCCTGCCGGATTGACCGCGGCCCGAGAACTGGTACGCTTTGGCCACCAGGTCACCATCTTTGAAAAAGAATCCCACCTGGGCGGAATGATGGTGGATGGGATTCCCCGTTTCCGTCTTCCCATCGACGCCGTACGCAAAGAAATCGGCCTAATTATCGATTCCGGCATTGAAGTCCGCCTGGGCCAGAGTATCGGTAAATCGGAGTTGACCAAGCTCGCGAAGGAATTTGACGCGGTCTTGATTGCCACAGGCACCGTCAAAGCCAAAGACATGGGGCTGACGGAACAAGGCATCTCGCCTGTTTCCGGTCTTCAGTTCATGAAAGACTTTAACGAGGGAACCATAACCAGTCTGGAAGGCGACGTTGTCGTGATCGGCGGCGGGTTTACGGCAGTGGACTGTGCTCGTGCCTGCGCCCGTTCCGCTCGAAGGATTCTGGGCTCGGAACACGCCGTGACGATCGCCTACCGCCGCACAGAACAGCACATGGCCGCCGACATGGACGAACTGGACGAAATCAAGTTCGAAAACATCGACGTGCGAACCCTGGCCACACCGCTGAAAATCAACGTGAAAGACGGCCGCCTCGATTCTGTGACCTTCCAGCGCAACAAGCTCTCCGACAACAAAGGACGCGATGGAAAGCCCTCGCTCGAACCGATTCCCGGTGCCACCTTTGACGTGCCGTGCCGCCACCTCATTGCGGCCGTGGGACAAGACATTGACGCGGAAATCATTCCCATAGAATGGCGCGAACAACTGGCGGACAACGTGTATCTGGCCGGCGAATTTCGAACCGGAAGCAGTGACGTGATCCACTGTGTCGCCGACGGAAAAGACGCCGCCAAACGCATCGACGAGGCCCTCATCGGCTACGAGCGGCTTCGCCACCATGTTGCCGTAGAGCTCGTGGAAAACCGTTATCAGACCGGACGTACCCGCGACGACGATCTCCGCCGTCCGGCGGCCATGCCCCTGGCTCCCTTGGAGGCTCGGGTTGATTCCAACCATGAGGTCGAAAAGGGCCACACCGACGAGGGTATTGCCGCCCACGCCAGCCGTTGTTATCAGTGTAATTTCAAGTTTGAGATCGACCAGAGCAAGTGTATCCACTGTGATTGGTGTATCGACGTGGCGCCGCGTTCGTGTATCAAACGGATCGGCCGAATTTTCCACGACGACGACGGTGTGCCGACTCAGGTCCTGGAAACCACCTCTGCGGATAAGACGACCTACATTCATATCGATTCCAACGAGTGTATTCGGTGTGGAAAATGTCTGCGCGTCTGCCCCACCGGAGCCATCACCATGCGAAAGATGGAACGCGTTGCCTGTGCCAGCCCGGCAAGTTTGGGTGATCTGGTTGTCCGTGCCCGCGCGAGCGGCCGGCTTCCGAGTGCGGAAGGCTGGGTCCCCCTGCGAGCCAAGGTATGAAAGACGAAACTCTCGTTGCCCAAGCGGGCCTCAGGTCCGGAGACGCCAAGGGCTCGGTGTCGATGCCCATCTATCAAACCGCGACCTTTCGTCACCCCGGGGCGGGTCAGTCCACAGGGTTCGACTACACCAGAACCGACAACCCCACCCGGCGGCAGCTTGAGCTCGAAATTTCGGCTCTGGAACTTGCCCACGACACGAGGGCCTTTAGCTCCGGCATGGCGGCCCTCACGGCGATTTTCTTTCTGTTCCGGTCCGGCGACACGATTCTTCTCTCCGAAGATCTCTACGGCGGCACTTGGCGTCTTCTCGAAGAAATCTTCGCGCCGCTGGGAATACGAGGACGATACATCGACACCGCTGACCTCGAAGCCGTGAAAGCGGCCTACGATCCGAGCGTGAAGGCCCTGCTTATCGAAACGCCCTCCAACCCCGGAATGCGGATCAGTGACATCCGTGCGCTCACCCACTGGGCTCGTGAGCGCGACCTCATCTCGATCGTCGACAATACGTTTTTGACACCCCTGCGGCAGAAGCCCCTTTCCTTAGGCGCTGATCTGGTCATTCACTCGGGGTCGAAGTACTTGGCCGGGCATAACGACACCCTCTGCGGTCTCGTGTGTTCCCGCGAAGCCCTCTTGGCGGATCGTATCCAGGCCATTCAAAATAGTTCGGGAGCCATTCTCGGCCCCCTCGAGAGTTGGCTCGTGTTACGGGGCCTTAAAACACTGGCCCTTCGCTTAGAACGTCAAGAAGCCAACGCACGCCGCCTGGCAGCCTGGTTGAAGTCGCACCCCGCTGTCACCGAAGTCTTCTTTCCCGGTCTTGAGGGGCATTCTGGAAAACAAGTCCACGAAGCCCAGGCAACCGGTCCCGGCGGCATGATCAGTTTTCGGACAAAAGACGACGCGGCAGCCGTGAGGGTCATTGATCGAATCCGGGTAATCAGCTACGCCGAAAGTTTAGGGGGCGTCGAAAGTCTGCTGACTTACCCCCTCACTCAAACGCACGCCGCCTTGCCCGAAGACCTTCGCAAACGCACGGGCGTTACGGGAAATCTGCTTCGCTTCTCGGTGGGGATTGAAGACTGGGAAGACCTCAGGGACGACCTTGTTCAGGCGCTGTCTTAGCGGAGCCGGTCTGACTTCTTTTTAAAATAGCCCGTGTGAATCGCGATTTTTCGTGCTAATCTTGTCCAAAAGGAGTCTTTCATGAAAATTATTGCCCTCTGTTTTGGTGCCATGCTCTTGACCTCCTGCGCGACCATCGACGCCGTTCAAATACTGGCCAATGCGGGAAAAGGTTCGGGGCCGCAATCCAGCGCCGCCAGTGCCTCGGATCAGAATTCCGATGCTCAAGCGGTCTCAGGCAATAGTCTTTCAAAAGATGCCTGGGCCCAATACGCCCATACCGCGCCTTCGAGCAAAACCTACCCCAAGAGCGGCAAGGCCTCTGAATTTGGAACGTCTTCGGTCAACGTGGGACAGTGGGCTGTTTACCGCCACCTTAAAAATAATAAGGTTGAATCGATTCTTAAGATCGCTATCGTCGGAAAAGACGCTGATGCACTGATCTTTGAGTTTGCAAGCTACGAGTCGGATAGAGCTTCTGTCGTTCAAGAAGCGGTCAAGGGACTTGAGACCGTAGTACAAACGGGAAACTCTGCCGACGCCAAGCTCGTTTGGCTCAAGGTCATGGACAACGACGGAAAGGTAACCAAGATCGACGGTTCAATGCTCGGTGCCGGTGGGGCTGAGTATACGCGAATGCTGTCCGTGAATGCCGCTCAGTATAGCGGGGCTGTGAAAGCCGGCGGATCGGTAACCGTTCCGGCAGGAACCTTTGCCGAGACCTGGAAGATCGCTTCCCAGGTTCAAGGGGGAAAGAAGAAGGCCGCCCACGGAGCCGGCTGGGTTTCCACCGTGGTTCCCCTCTGGCACCTCATTAAATCTGTGAGTGACGACGGTTCTGATGTCTTGGAACTGGCGGCGTTTGGCACGAGCGGCTATCGGTCCGCCATGCCCCAATAGTTCAGTTCGCGGGTAAAAGAGGTCGTGTTCCCCCTCGACCGTTTGGCAAGTCGGGCAATCTGACCGTTCCGACTTGCCTTTTTTTTGTCCTGCCGTACAATGGGCAGGCTGTGCGTCGTTGTGACTTCGGAGGTTTTCATGAATATTGCGCTTTTCCTGGACTGTTGGACACCGATGAAAAACGGCGTCATTACATCGGCCCAACAGTTGCGAGAGGATTTGGAAAAGCGAGGCCATCACGTCATCGTCCTTTCTATTTTGCAAAAGGGGTACGTCAACACTGACCCCAATGTCTTGCTCTTTCCCGTGATTAACTTTGACTTCGGTTCGAAGCAAGGCTTTGGTCCGGCCAAGGTCCACCAAAAGCGTGTCCTTGAATTTCTGCAAGAACATAAAATTGAACTCGTTCATTGTCATACCGAATTTAGTCTGGGTTTTGCCGCCAAACGGGCTGCCATCAAACTCAAAATTCCCCGCGTCACAACCACCCACACCATGTGGGAAATGTACGGAAACTACACTCCTCTGCTCAAGGTTAAAGCCATTTGGCGCACCTATTTCCGTACCTTTATGAGGGGAACGAGCGTTATTGTCGCGCCTTCGGTAAAGGCCAAGCGGTATAACCAACTTGTTAACCCTAAGTATCCCGTCCAAGTCGTCCCGAACGGCATCGACACCGCTAAGTTTCGTTTGAAAAATCTCAGTGCTGCCGACCTAGCCGAAGTCCGCACCCGCTATCGCTTTGATTCCGCGGATCGGATTCTCATTTTTGTAGGGCGCTTAGGACCCGAAAAACGCGTCAAGGAACTCCTGGGGGCCTTGATTCCTTACCTTCAGCGCTCGCCTCAAACCAAGATTGTCTTTGTGGGCGACGGACCGGCTCGAACGGAGCTCACCGATAAAGCCAAGCAAGCCAACGTGGCACCGCAGGTCGTGTTTACGGGGTTTGTCGACTGGTCAGAGGTCTACAAGCTGTATTCCATTTCCAATCTCTTCGTCACCGCTTCGCTTTCCGAAGTTCATCCGATGACTCTCATCGAAGGAGCCATCTGCAACCTGCCGTCTGTGGCTCGGCGGGACGACAGTTTTGTCGACCTGATTCGTGACGGGGTCAACGGCTACCTTGTCGATACCGACGAAGAACTGGGGACGCGGGTCGCGGAGCTTCTTGACGATAAAACCAAGTTAGCTCAGTTTGCCAAGGCCGCAGGAGCCATCGCAAAAACTTTTAGCGCCGAAAACCATGTCAGCCGGATGGAACGGCTTTATCAAAAGGTCATGCAATACTATCCTGATAGACTGGAACTCTTGGCCAGCGAAGACCTGTTACCCAAGCTGGGAGTTTAGGAACCTAAGAGGATCGGAGGCTAGGACGATTGGCGGAGCGCCGCGATCAAAACGCGCTGGTAGTCCGGTATATCGTCCACCACCCTTCCCCACACCAGATTTCCCTCTTGAAAGGCCGCTTCATCTTTCCACGTTCCGCCCGCGTTCTCAAGATCGTCCTTAATGCCTAAAGAACCGGTTACGAGCCGTTGCCGTCCTTTGAGAATTCCCGCGCTGGCCGCCATCCAACCGGCGTGGCAAATAAAACCAATCACACGGCCGGCTTGGTCCATTTCGCGGATGAGGCGGAGCATGTCGGGGTTACGGCGCATTTTGTCGGGCGCAAAGCCTCCGGGGACGAGCAAGGCAAAGAGTTCGTCAGACCTGACGTCGCGGGCGGCCGCGTCGGCCTTGGCTGTTAATCCGCCGCTCTTGGAAAGACAGAGCTCGTTCTTCTCGGAACCGATCACCAAAATACGGGCTCCTTCTTCTCGAATCCGCATGGCCACCGACCAGAATTCCAAATCTTCAAACAGGGGACCAACCAGCATTCCTATGAGTTTTCCGTGTAGAGTCATTGTTCTTCTCCGTCCTGTACCATTGATAACTCCAGAGTACCGCAGAAGCCTGCCGCTTCGCAAAGCCTTAGCCCCCCTAGACAGAACCGTCTGACAAGAGGATGATCGCGGCCATGAACGGTGAAGTCCTCGTCCCGGCAGGAAGCCTCGACCACGCACTTTGGGCGCTGGCCGGCGGTGCCGATGCGGTCTACTTTGGGTATCAAAAGTTTTCTGCCCGAAGCCATGCCGAAAATTTTCAATTAGAAGACGTGGCGCTCCTGACAAGGGAAGCTCGGGCAAAAAAGGCCAAGGTCTACTGTGCCCTCAATACGATTCTCGTCCCGGAGGAAGTGGCCGACGCGGTTGTTTTGGCGTGGGAACTGTACTGGAACGGGGTCGATGCCCTGATTGTTCAAGACCTCGGCCTGGCCCAAGCCCTCAAACTTCACGGGCCTCCGTTGGACCTTCATGCCTCCACCCAAACGGCCGTCCACAACCCCGGCGGCGCAAGGGCACTCCAGGCCATGGGCTTTCGCCGTGTCATTCTGGCGCGCGAACTAACCATGGCTGAAATCGGTGAAATCATCCGGGCCGTCCCCGAAATGGAGTTTGAAGTCTTCGTCCACGGAGCTCTTTGCTACGCCGTCTCGGGCCAGTGCATGGCCTCGGGACTCATGATCGGGCGCTCGGCCAACCGGGGCGACTGCGGTCAGGTCTGCCGAACCAAATTTGAGCTTGATTATCTCATTCCCGGCCCGCAACGGCGCGAAAGCCCGCACGAAGCCGGACTTCCCACGGGCATTCATGCACCGCCCGGTGAGGACTTATGGAAAAGCGGAGCGGTGGGTGCCTTTGCCAGCATGAATGACCTCGAACTGGGCGCCCGCGTTCGTGAACTGGCTGCCCTTGGGGTTTCCAGCTTTAAAATCGAAGGCCGCATGAAGCCGCCGGCGTACTCGTACAACACAGCCCTCGCGTACAAGGCCTTTCTCCAAGGCAGCAACGACGACCAAGCCTGGAAGTGGCTCGACGAGGCCCGTTTACGCCACGGTCGTTTGCCCAGCGCCGGCTGGTTCGACGGTCACAAGGCCCTGTCGCAAACCAATTCGGCTTGGGCGGGAACCTTGGGTCTACCCTTGGGTACCGTGACGGCTCAAGAAGGCTCGAATCTTCTCATTACCCTCCCCACGCGCTCTTGGCTACACAACTCTCTTTCTAAGGGCGACGGCATCCTTATTATTGCCGCTCAGTCGGGCCAAACCTACCGGGGGCCGCTCGCCGATAAGACCCGGCTTCAAGGGACGAAGCTGCGGTTGAAACTTGGGGGTTCTGTGGGGTTCGACCCACGAGACGCCACCGTGTGGTTAACCAGCCGTCACGATGGAAAGCTTCCTATCAAAAGGGCGGGACGACCAACCCGTTTTGCCGTTCCTCTCAAGGTTCAACTGACTTCAGCGCACGAGGGGACGGTTCATTTTGAGATTTCTACCACCGAATTCGGCGGCTTGGTTTGGACTCACGATCTGCCGGCAGAACTGGCCCAAGGAAGCAAATCCCTTGAAGCCGCCCTGCCGGAAATCTTTCGGGCTTCCAACAGCCGATTTGAACCGTCAGAACTACTCGTTGATAACCAAATTGGCCCTTGGTTTATCACACCCAAAAATCTCAAAGAAATGCGGCGCCTGTGGTACGCGGCCCTCGAAGCCCGCTCGAGGCAGTTTTTGCAGACCATCCGGCAGAACACTCTTAAGGGACCAGAACAGCCTAACAAAAAAGCGCCGCCGCGGGGAGACTTATCTCCCCAATCAGGCGTCAATCAACGGGTAGGTTTTGTCGTCGATTGGGAAAGTCTGACGGCGGCACAATTGAGTCCCACGCCCTGGGGCCTCGCCCTCCCGCTGGCACCGTTTACTCCCGATGAAGAATCGTACTTAGTGAGACTCAGAGCCTTTCTTGAAAGAACCCTTCAAGCCGACCCGGGGGTCAAGATCTTTTTGGGGCTCGGCAATCCTGCCCATTTGTCGTGGCTGGCCAGACTTCGTCGCGAAGGTTGGGTGCTGGACTCCTGGTTCGCCGATTGGGCCTTTCATTCGGCCAACGCTTGGACGAGTTTTTCGCTCTCTCGGGCCGAGCCGGGTCTTGCGTTTTGCATTCCCTGGCTCGAAGACACGCCGTTACCCGACGTCAGCTACCAGCCGCCTCTTTTTACCAGCCGCGCTTGTATGCTCCGTAACAGCTTTAACGAGCCCCATCTCGTGCCTCAAAAGTCGCAATCCTTCGATTCCCGTCAGTGGATCGCCGCCAAACTTTCGGGCGCACCCCTCCACCGTCCCGATGCGGGCCCTCACTGTCCAGATGGTTGTTCCGGCCATTTTTCAGCTCGTTTGGTGCAAGGGAAAACCGGGTTTCGCGTCGAAGCCAGGGACTGTGTCAATTATTTGCTCTTAGAAAAGGAGCCCGCCGCGTCACGCTGAGTTCTATGGACACGCTGACGAGGTCAAAGGGAGGTGAGGTGCAGAAACACGACGTAGGACTGCGGGGTGAACGCGGTCCCATTCTTTTAGCGATTATGGTTTCTTCGGGCTTGGCGGCGCTCGATTCCACCATCTTGGCCACGGCAGTGCCATCGGTCGTTCAAGACCTCGGCGGATTTTTGCAGTTCCCCTGGCTTTTTTCAATCTACCTCTTGGCTCAAGCGGTCACCGTGCCGCTGTATGCTAAATTTTCCGACGTTGTCGGGCGCAAGCCCATTCTCCTTTTTGGGATTGCTCTGTTTTTAACCGGGTCACTGCTCTGCGCCTTTGCGTGGAACATGCCGACGTTAATCGCGTTTCGCGGCCTCCAGGGTCTTGGAGCCGGGGCCATCCTTCCCATGACGATTACCGTGGCCGGGGACCTCTACACCATCGAAGAACGCTCCAAGGTCCAGGGGTATATGGCCAGTGTCTGGGGCATCGCCTCTGTTGTCGGCCCTGCCATCGGCGGGATCTTTTGCCAGTATCTTACGTGGCGTGGAATCTTTGTCTTGAATCTTCCCCTGGGTGCTGTTGCCATTTGGCTCCTGGTCAAAGACTTCCATGAAAACGTCGCTCATCGTGAGCATCAATTTGACCTTAAGGGCGCTGTTCTCCTGATTTCGGCCCTTACCCTTCTCATCCTTGCCCTTCTTGAGGGAGGGGTGTCCTGGCCGTGGAACTCGGTTTGGAGTTGGACTTGCTTTGGCCTCGCGGCACTTTTGATTGCTTTTTTTTTGGCGGTAGAACAGCGTGCCCAGGAACCGATTCTCCCCCTTTGGGTGTTCACCAGAAGGCTGTTACTGACCACCGCGCTTATTTCCTTTGGATTGGGAGCGACTCTTTTGGGCTTGACGTCGTACCTTCCGACCTTCCTCGAAACGACACTCAACCTCTCTCCCCTGGGATCGGGGTTCACAATCACGACCCT
>Ga0164241_10006885_pt1 | contig 10288 bp, 8 predicted proteins | sample OricomyardsoilBY_FD_108780 | JGI IMG/M metagenome (GOLD analysis project Ga0164241, IMG submission 108780) | Backyard soil microbial communities from Emeryville, California, USA - Original compost - Back yard soil (BY) | ecosystem: Environmental > Terrestrial > Soil > Unclassified | place: USA... | reverse complement strand
GTCATGGCGACGACCCGCACCGCACCCGACCGGGGCGGACTCGTTCTCGTCTCGCTGATCCTCGTCGCCGCGGTGGCGAACCTGAACCTGTCGGTCGCGAACGTCGCGCTGCCCGACATCGCCGAGGACTTCGACTCGGGGCAGGTCACGCTGAACCTGATCGCGGTCGGCTACTCGCTCGGCCTCGCCGCCTCCGTCCTCTACCTGGGCGCGCTGGGCGACCGCTACGGGCGGAAGATGATGCTCGTCCTCGGGACGTCGCTCGCCGTCCCGATGTCGCTGCTCGCCGCGTACGCGCCGTCCGACGAGGTCCTGTTCGTGGCCCGGGTCGGCGGCGGGCTCGCCGCCGGGATGGCGTACCCCACCACGCTCGCGCTGATCACCGCGCTCTGGTCGGGGCCCGGGCGGATCAAGGCGATCGCGCTCTGGTCGGCGATCGGCGGCGCGATCGCGGCGCTCGGCCCGCTCGTCTCGGGCGCCCTGCTCGAGCACTTCTGGTGGGGCTCGGTGTTCCTCGTGACGCTGCCGCTCGCCGGGGTCGCGCTGCTGCTGGCGATCGTCTTCGTGCCGAGCCACGTCAACGAGGGAACCGAGCCCGTCGACAACCTCGGCGGGATCCTCTCCGTCGTGCTCGTCGGAGCGCTGATCCTCGGGATCAACTTCGCGCCCGTGCCGAACGAGGGTGCGCTCGTCGCCGGTCTGGCGCTCGTCGCCCTCGCGGCCGTCGTCGGCTTCTACCTCCGCCAGCGCCGGGCCGCGAACCCGCTCTACGACCTCGACGTCGCCGGACGCCGGATCTTCTGGGTCGCGGCGTGCGCCGGGATCATCGTGTTCGGCTCGCTGATGGGTGCGGCGTTCATCAGCCAGCAGTACCTCCAGAACGTGCTCGGCTACTCGACGCTGGAGGCGGGCAGCGCGATCCTCCCGGCGGCGCTCGTGATGGTCGTCGTCGCGCCGCGCTCCGCGAAGCTCGTCGAGCTGCGGGGCGCGCGGTTCACGCTGCTCTGCGGCTACGTCTTCCTCCTGCTCGCCTTCCTGACGATGCTCGTGCTCTGGCAGGAGGACAGCTCGTACTGGGAGGTGGCCCTCGCGTACATCTTCATCGGCGCCGGCGTCGGCCTCGCCGGCACGCCGGCCTCCCATTCGCTGACGGGCTCGGTCCCCGTCACCCGCGCGGGGATGGCGTCGGGCACCGCCGATCTCCAGCGCGACCTCGGCGGCGCGATCATGCAGTCGATCTTCGGCGCGCTGCTCACCGCCGGGTATGCGAAGGCGGCCTCCGCCGCGATCGCCTCGTCCGGAGCCAATGTGACGGACGCGACCCAGAGCGAGCTGACGAAGTCTTTCGCCGGCGCCGCAGACGTGGCGAAGCAGTACCCCCAGCACGCCGACGCGATCATCGCCGGCGCGAAGACGTCCTTCCTGCAGGGCGACCAGTGGGCGTACACAGCGGGTCTCGTCGCGGTCGTGCTCGGCGCCGTGCTGGTGTTCTTCCTCTTCCCGAAGCGAGAAGGGGAGCGGCGCCTCCTCGCCGAGTACCACGCGGAGGACACCGCCGTTGCACAGCCGCCCCCGAGCCCCGAGGGCCCGGGGGCGACCGTTCCGGCCTAGGCGGAGAGGACCGTCGGGCTCGCCTCGGTGGCGTCGCCCGCCTCCGAACGCACGCGAGCCTGGCGGTCCCAAGCGATGTCGAGCAGGAGGAGCGCGAGGTTCGCACCCGCGGTCGCTCCGACGATCGCGACGAGCGGCGCGATGAACCCGAAGCCCGCGTCGGTCGCGTTGAACCCGAGCCACGCCCCGACGAGGGCGCCTCCCGCCGCCGCGGCGAGCCCCGTGTTGGTCGGCGTGAGCGAGTGGCGGTTCACCCAGGCGAGGTAGACCCCGAGCCCGACCGGCACGCCCACCGAGAGGGCGACGACGAGCTCGTCGGTCAGGGCGATGCCGGCGTTCGTCGTCAGCACGATCAGGACGCCGAGGAACAGCCCGCCCAACCCGAGCACGAGCGGGAACACGGCGCGGAGCACGACGCTGCTCTTGCGTCCAAAGGGGCCGCGCCACCGCACTCGGAGCGCCATCAACACGAGCGACAGTACCGTCAGCGCTGCCAGCGCCAGCATCGTGCCGAGGACGATCTCCGCGATCGCGCCGTGACCGAGCGCAGGCGTGAAGTCGACCGGCGTTCGCGTGTAGAGCGACGTGTCGACGCGGCCGCTGTCGAGAAACGTGTTGATCAGACGGTCGCTTGCCGGCGTCTCGTAGGTCCAGAAGTCGTCCGTGTGACCGATGTCCGGCAGCACGACCTCGTGGCCGTTCGACAGGTGCGGAAGGAGCTCCCGCGTTGCGTTCTGCGGCGGCGTCGCGACGTCGAGCCTGCCGCCGATCAGAAGCGTCTCCACGCTCGAGCTCTGGACGCGGGTGTACAGATTCTCGTCCGGGCTCGCCGGCCATGCGTCGAACAGGCGGCCGCCCGCCGTGAGGAAGTCGGTGCCGGGGCTGCCGATCACCGATCCGCGATCGGCGTGGGTCGCGAAGAAGCCCCGTGCATGGGCGGCGTCTGCCCGCGCGACGGCAGCCACATCGCCCCACACCTGCACTTTCGGGAAGATCGCCTGCGTCATCAGCGACAGGAACCACGCACCGCTGCCGTCCCCGTCGTCGGTGGCGAGGAGCGTGTCGATCGTCCACGGCCCGTTGAGCGGCCCCGCGCCATCGGTGGTCGAGTGCATGAGACCCCAGAACGCACCGAGCCTGACGTTGCCCTTGCGGATCGGCAGGAACCACCAGTGGTCCGGCATGTGCGTGTACGCCGACTGGATCGATGCCGGGAGATCCGGTGTACGGGCTCGGCACGACGCGTCCTCCGCGCAGAGGGCGGCGTAGCGGCCGATCTGCTCGCCCGTCGTCTTCGCGTCCCAGAGGAAGTGGCCGGGCGGGTTGACGCCGATCATCACCGAGCGGTGGATCCGCTTCGGGTACCGCCAGGCGTAGATCATCGCCGTCCGCGTGCCGGCGCTCTCTGAGAGGAGGTCGACGCGCTCGTAGCCGAGTGCGCGCCTGGCGGCGTCGAGATCGTCGACGCGCTCGGGAAGCGTGTACCCGGCGAGGTCGACGCCGTCGTCTTGCAGGCGCTGCGCGCAGTCCTCGAACGCCGCCGCGTCGGCCCGCATCGCCTTCTCGGTCAGAAAGCCACGCGCCTGCTCGCGCGTCGAGGTCACTTCGGGACAGTCGAGCTTCGACGAGCCCTCGACGCCGCGGTAGCCCACGAGCACGACGTCGTGCTCGTCGGCGAACCGGCTCGCGGCGGGAAACGTCATGTTCGTGATGCCCGGCCCGCCCTGCAGGCGGAAGACCGGCTCGGCGGGATCCGCCGAGCGTGCGCGGATACGGGTGACGGGCAGCGCGATCAGGCGTGAGCCCGCCTTGTGCCTGTTCTCCGGGACGACGAGCGTGCCGCAGTCGGCGGCGTAACCGCCGTCCTCGGTCGCGTAGTCGCAGTCGTGCAGGGTCAAGTCGCCGGCCTTGGCGCCGGAAGGCACCGAGACCGAGTCCTCGCCGGAGGTCACGTGGAGGTAGCCAAGCGCGACCACGACGAGCCCGATCACGACGAGGGCGGCGATGCGGGCGGGCGTGAACGCCCGCCCGCCTTTCTCGTATCGCTCTGATGTGGTCATTGCGGGTCCTTTCGCGTCATCGCTCGATCAGACGGAAGGGGCGGCCGGCAGCTCCGCCGCGGGCTCGGACCCAGGCTCTGTCTCCGGCTCGAGCCTGGGCAGCCACTGGAGCCAGGAGGGCAGGTACCAGTTCCACTCTCCGAGGAGCTTCATCGTGGCGGGCAGGAGCACCGCCCGGACGATCGTGGCGTCGATGAGGATCGCCGCCGAGAGCCCGACGCCGAACTGCTTGAAGAACGGCCACGAGAGCGTCGCGAAGACCGCGAAGACCGCGACCATGACGATCGCCGCGCTCGTGACGACTCCGGCGGTGGACTTGATCCCGTGCGAGACCGCCTCGTCCATGCTCTTGCCGCGGTCGAACGTCTCCCGGATCCGACTCAGGATGAACACGTGGTAGTCCATCGAGAGCCCGAACAGGATCACGAACAGGAGCAGTGGCACCACGGCGCTGATCCCGACCGTGGAGCTGTCGCCGATCAGGCCCTTGCCGACGCCGTGCTGGAACACGAGGACCAGCACCCCGTAGGCGGCGGCGACCGAGAGCAGGTTGAGCACGATCGCCTTGAGCGCGACCACGATCGAGCGGAACGCGACGAGCATCAGGACGAAGGCGAAGAGAAGGACGAACGCGACGACGGGCGGCAGGTTCGACCTCAGGGCGTCCGCCTCGTCCCTCCACTCGGCCGTCTGCCCGGTAACGCCGGCCTGCGTGTCGGGAAGCGCGCCGACCGTCTCGGGGACGACAACGTTCCGCAGCATGTGGAATGCGGCGTTCGAGGCGGCATCGGTGCCAGTGCCCGCGATCGGCACGGTGATGTTCGCGACCGTGCCGTCGTGGTTCACGTCAACGGTGATCGGCTCGAACGCGCGACCGCTCGCCAGCGCCCGCCGCTCGAGCTCGGCGATCGCCCGCTGCACCGCCGGTGTCCGCACGTCACGTGCCTCGACGACGACGTTCGCCGGCAGCGCGGAGCCCGGGAACGCCTGCTGCATCCGGTCGTACGTCTCGATCACCTCGAGCCCCTTCGGGAACGACTCCGGCCCGTCGGGGGCGAGCTTCAGCTGCAGCGCGGGGGCGGCGAGCGCCACCAGTACGGCCGTCGCCGCCGCGGCCGAGAGCACGGGCCGGCGCAGGACGCGGTCGACGATCGCGCCCCACATCCGTCCCTCACCGTCGTCGCGACGCAGGCGCCCGACGAGTGGGACACGGCCACGCTCGACCTTGTCGCCGAGCCGTGAGAGGAGGGCGGGAAGCACGGTCAGCGACCCGAGCACGGCGACGGCGACTACCAGGATCGTGGCCAGCGCGAGCGAGGAGAACGTCGCGTCGCCGGTCAGGAACATGCCTGCCATCGCGACCATCACGGTCAGGCCGGAGACGAGCACAGAGCGTCCGGAGGTCGCGGCGGCGATCTCGAGCGACGCCTGCTCGCTGCGGCCGGCGGCCCGTTCCTGGCGGGTGCGCTTCAAGTAGAACATCGAGTAGTCGACGCCGACCGCGAGCCCGATCAGGAGCACCATCGCCGGTGCCTGCATCGCGACAGGAAGCACCACGCTCGAGAGGGCGACGAGGCCGAAGGTCGCGAAGACGGCCGTCAGCGCGAGCAGAAGCGGAATGCCTGCCGCGACGAGCGAGCCGAACGTGAGCAAGAGAACGATCAGCGTGATCGGGAGCGACAGCGTCCCGGCCTTGGCGAGGTCCTCGTCGTAGGCCGTCACGACGCCCTTCTCGGCGCTCGCATCGCCGAACTCGCCGATGGTGAAGCCCGAGTGGGCGTTCTGCGCGGCGGAGACGGCGGCGAGGACCGGGTCGATCTTGTCGACCGCATCCTCCTTGGCGCCGCGGATCCGGAACTCGACGAGCGCGGCGCGCCTGTCCTTCGAGATCTGGCCGGCGTTGCCGGGGTCGAGCGGTGAGCGGACGTCGCGGACGGCGGCGAGCTTCGAGACGCGCGCGACGACGTCCGCGATCACGGAGTCGAACGCGGCCGTGCCGACACGCTGCGAGGGACTCTGGATCAGGACGTGCTCGTTCGCGGGCTGCTTGAAGCCGTCTTCGAGGATCTTGTCCATGCGGCCGGACTCACCCGGCCCTGCGGAGCTCTCGATGTTCCTCGTGCCGACCGCGCCGCCGAGCCCGAAGGCGACGAGGACGAAGGCGAGCCACCCGAAAGTCGCTGTCTTCCAGTGACTTGCGCTCCAGCGACCCATGCGGGCCGCGAGATTGTGGTCTGTGTGCGTGGAGCGGGACATGCTCGTTCCTCCTTGCTAGGCCGCGTAGGCGTAGGGGTGGTAGAAGGCATCGAGGGCGCGGTCGGGAGCGACCGCGAGATCGAACCCACGTCCGGCGCGGGTGTCCTCGACGGAGACGGTGAGCGCGTCCTCGCCGGGGCGCCAGAGCAACGTGACCTGGATCCCGTCGCCCTCGCGCGCCGCGAGTTCACGCGTCTGCGTTGTGGGGCTCATGGCTTCTCCTTGTGATCCGAACTCCATGACCGCGACGCTAGGAGGGCGGCGTCGCGGCGCCATCGTCGGCAGGCCCGATTCGCGCTCGCACTTGGCGACGATTCGGACTCCTCCCCGCCGACGATCGGGCTCCTACTCAGGGAGGAGGCGTCGCGCGGGGACGTGGAGTACCTTCAGCGCGTGACCCGGGTCGAGGATCTCGCGAGGAAGTATTGGGTCGACGCGCTGATCGCGCTCCTCGCCGTCGCCGGGGCGCTCGAGCTCGTCGTCGCACGCAACTCCGAGAGCGACCCGCCGACAAACCTGTGGCTCTCCATCCTCCTGCTGGCGATCCTCGTTGCGCCGATCTTCGCCCGCAGGCGCTTTCCCTTCGGCGGGCCGGCCGCCTACTGGGTGCTTGCCGCGGCGATCACGTACTACGACGGACTGCTGATTCCGTTCATCGGCAGCCTCGGCGTCGTGGGGCTCGCAACCGCGTTCATGCTCGGGAACCTGCGTAGCGGCCTCAAGGCGGGTATCGGCCTCGCGATCGTCACCGTCGGCATCGTCATCGTCGTCTACAACATCCCCGGCTCGACCACGACCAGCAACTTCGTGTTCATCTCCCTCCGCTTCGTGGTGGCCTGGCTCGCCGGCTACGCCCTACGTGAGCGCGCCGAGCAGGCCGAAGCGGCGGAAGAGCGCGCGGTTCGTGCCGAGCGGGAACGGGAGGCCGCGGCGCGCGTCGCGGTGGCGGAGGAGCGCGCGCGGATCGCACGCGAGCTCCACGACATCGTCGCCCACGCCGTCAGCGTGATGGTGCTCCAGGTCGGCGCGGTGAGGCACAAGCTCCCCGACGAGCTCGATGCCGACCGCGAAGCGCTCAGGGGCGTGGAACGGGCCGGCCGCACGGCGCTGACCGAGATGCGGCGCCTCCTGTCCGCGATGCGGCGCGACGGCGACGAAGCGGAGCTCACGCCGCAGCCCGGGCTCGACGGCCTCGACTCGCTGCTGGCGGAGCTCGGTCGCGCGGGGCTTCCCGTCGAGCTGCACGTAGAGGGCCAGCCGTTCCCGCTTCCCCGTGGGATCGACCTCTCCGCGTACCGGATCGTCCAGGAGGGCCTGACCAACGTGCTGAAGCACGCGCAGGCGAGCGACGCCGACGTGATCGTCCGCTATCGACCCGACGAGCTAGGCATCGAGGTACGCGACAACGGCCGCGGCCGCGCGTCGAACGACGGCCGCGGGCACGGGCTCGTCGGCGTCCGCGAACGCGTCAAGATCTACGGTGGTCAGATGAGCGCGGGGACGTCCGAGGACGGCGGGTTCGTGCTCACCACACGCCTCCCCCTCGGCGGCGAGGGCTCGTGACGATCCGTGTGCTCGTCGCGGACGACCAGTCAATGGTCCGCGCCGGCTTCCGCATGCTGCTCTCCGGCGAGGGCGATATCGAGGTCGTCGCCGAGGCAGGCAACGGGCTCGAGGCAGTAGAGAAGGCCGCCCGCTTCGACCCGGACGTCGTCATGATGGACATCCGCATGCCCGAGCTGGACGGGCTCGAGGCGACACGCCGGATCCTCGCCGCGGACGGCACGACTCGCATCCTCGTCCTGACGACGTTCGACCTGGACGAGTACGTCTACGAGGCGCTCCGCGCCGGCGCGAGCGGCTTCGTGCTGAAGGACGACCCGCCCGAACAGCTGCTCGCGGCGATCCGCACCGTCGCCGCCGGCGATGCCCTGCTCTCGCCCACCGTCACGAAGCGGGTGATCGAGCAGTTCACACGGATGCCCCGTCCGACGCCGCCCAAGGAGCTCGAGGAGCTCAGCGCCCGCGAACGCGACGTCCTGCGCCTCGTCGCCCGCGGCCTGTCGAACGCGGAGATCGGACAGGAGCTCTACATCAGCGAGACGACCGTGAAGACGCACGTCACGCACGTCCTCCAGAAGCTCAATCTCCGCGATCGAGTCCAGGTCGTCGTGCTCGCCCACCAGGCCCGGCTCGTCGAGCCGGAAACGACCGATCGGCACCCGCCGGGGTGACGGCTCGAGCAGCACGACCTGCGAGCGGGCGCTAGGCGCGCTGCCCGCGCACGAGTGCGACCAGCCCACGGTAGTCCTCCGCGCAGGCGGGGCAGTTCCGCAGGTGGACGGCGACGGTGGGGAACAACGCGATCGCGTCCCTCCCCGCCAGCTCTGCTTCCACGTACTCCGCGAGCAGCACCGCGCCCCCGTCGCAACCTGAGTCGTCGCCGGGCACACCGAGTAGGCGCGCCAGCGGATCGCGCTCGTCCATCACGTCCCCACCCCCTCGAGATGACCCTCGCGCTCGAGGCGCGCACGGAGCTTTCGACGCGCGTCGTGCAGCACCTTGTAGACCGCGCCGCGGGTCGAGCCCAGCCGCCCCGCCACCACGTCGATCTCGACGTCGTTGAGTGCGACAGCAACGAAGACGTCGCGCTGCCTCGGCGTCAGCTCCTCGGTCACGGCGCGACGGAGTGCGCCGAGCAGCTCGGCCGACTCGATGCGAGCCTGCGCGCTCCCGCTGTCGGCAAGCCGGTCCCAGGTCGCGTCGTCGTCCGCGGTCGGGATGCTTCCTCTGCGCCAGGCGTGGCGGCGGAGCTTCACCGAGACCTCGAGCACGGCGAACCCGTACGCCCAGGTACTGAACCGGCTTGCCGCCCGGTAGCCGTCCAGCTTCTGGGTCACGGCCACCACGGCGTCGGCCGCAGCCTGCCGGCAGATGTCGTCGCGCTCGACTCCGTCGATCTCGGGATACAGGTGGCGACGGCGCGCCGCCTCGGCGTACGCAGCCCGCAGCAGGAGGTCGTGCAGACGCTCGACTGCCGTGGCGCGTTCGATGCCAGATGCTCGCAGCGCGTCGATCCAGGCGCGCGACTCGAGGTCGAGTTCGCTCGGCGCCGGGACAGGCGCTGCATGCACCTGCTCCGATCCCATGGCGAGCCCAGCGTAGCTCGCCACGTCTCGAACGTCGCGGCCGTGAGGGAGCGCGTCATGCCGGATGAGCGTCGCGGCCCGCGACACTCTTACGAGACCGGCGTAAGAACGGCTCTCGGGCGGACGCACACAGGCCGACATGCACACGCGACGACAAGGAGCCACGATGGTGTTCCACCGGACAACCGAGGTCGACGGCCTCTCCGTCTTCTACCGCGAGGCGGGAGACCCGACGAGCCCCAAGCTGCTCTTGCTCGGCGGCTTCCCCGCGTCCTCGCACCAGTTCCGCAACCTGATCCCGGCCCTCGCCGACCGCTTCCACGTCCTCTCACCCGACTACCCAGGGTTCGGCAACACCGACATGCCCGAGGACTTCGACTACACATTCGACCGGCTCTCCGAGATCGTCGAGGGCCTGCTCGTCGAGACCGGCTTCCACCCATTCGGGCTCTACCACCAGGACTACGGCGGCCCGATCGGCAACCGCATCGTCGGCGGTCACCCCGACTGGCTCGAGTGGCAGGTGATCCAGAACTCGAACGCGTACGAGGAGGGCTTCACCGCCGCATGGGACGGCATCCGCCACGCGCTCTGGATCGATCGCAGCCCCGAGACGGAGGCCCCGCTCCTGCCGTTCCTGCACCTCGACGGCGTGAAGCTCGTGTACCAGCACGGGCACCGTGACCCATCGCTCGTCAGCCCCGACAACTGGAACATGGACCTCCACTTCCTCGAGCGCCCCGACGCCCGCCGGGTCCAGCTCGACCTCCTCTACGACTACCGCACCAACGTCGAGCTCTATCCCGAGTGGCAGGCGTTCCTGCGCGAGCGCCGGCCCGAGACCCTGATCCTCTGGGGCGAGAACGACATCTTCTTCACCCCGGAAGGCGGACGCGCGTACCTCCGCGACCTCCCGGACGCCGAGCTGCACATGCTCGACAGCGGGCATTTCGCCGTCGAGGACTCGCTCGAAGAGATCACCGCGCACATCAAGCGCTTCTACGACGAGACCGTGACGGGCCGCCGCGAAGAATCGGTGGCGGCCGAGCACGCGGGGAGCACCCGATGAGGGTGCTCTCCGTCAATGTCGGCCTGCCGCGTGAGGTGGTGTGGCGGGGAGAGCCGGTCCCGACCGGGATCTTCAAGGAACCGGTCGCCGGTCGCGTGCCGGTCCGCGCGCTGAACCTCGACGGCGACCGCCAGGCCGACCTG
>Ga0164241_10006884_pt1 | contig 10293 bp, 12 predicted proteins | sample OricomyardsoilBY_FD_108780 | JGI IMG/M metagenome (GOLD analysis project Ga0164241, IMG submission 108780) | Backyard soil microbial communities from Emeryville, California, USA - Original compost - Back yard soil (BY) | ecosystem: Environmental > Terrestrial > Soil > Unclassified | place: USA... | reverse complement strand
TGTATTTATCGGCGGGGGCGGGGGTACGCATATACACCAATAGCAGGGCATCGGTATTGCTTAGTGCATCGTACAAGCGCACAGTAAGCCAAACCCGTTGGCAATATACTTACTACGAAAATGGCGGAACGTATTACACTATTGACAGAACATACCAGCGCCTAAGCATAAACCTGGGGGTTAGCTTTTAAGGACCCTAAGATTTTGTTTTATTATTTCCCTCATCCCCAACCCTTCTCCCCAAGGGAGAAGGGAGTGATATATAATTTACCACTTATGGTATAATAGCGATTTCATCTTGTAGTTTTCCGTCCCAAAACAGACGCAGGTAATGTTTCTTATCGTCCATTTCATCGCTACCTATTTGGTAATTATAGGTGTATTGCCCCGGGCGCTGTTGTTCGTTATTTACATATACCCGCTTCATGTGATTATCCTCGTCAAACAAAGCCACCAACACTTTTTGCGTATTATTAAAACTATAGCTTAAACTACCCGAATATACCTTGCGGGTAACGTAAGTGGGCTCAGGTAAAGTATAGGTCTGCTCCTGTTCATATACCTTTTCAGGCTTTAAACCTTTTGCTTTAGCTACAAACCTGCGCAGGGCGCACATCATAGCTGTATCGGCGCTTGAAATAGTTTCTAATCCATAATTATCGGTTAAACACCAAACGGCATTTTGAGCAGCATCGGTTTGGTAATCTTTACTGTTTATTAATTGCGCAAGCCCCAGCATATTGCCGGTAGCGCGTTTGCCCAAAACAAACTTTGCTTCGGGTTTCGGCCCTCCATCGTGCGCTTCGGTACACATAGCATACAGCAGGTACTTTTTGTTTTGTTTGGGTTGTAGTTGCATAGCCATCTGTTTGGTTACCATCATGGTTTGCAAACTACTATCGGCAGGTACCAGCATATATCCATCATCTAAATTAACCGATAAAGTACCGCCCGTGTTGTTGGTTAGCACCATTTGCAACGAGGGTGCATTATAGTTATCGCGGGCAGGCATTAAAGGGTCGTTAACAGCACCTGTAACCACTATTGTTACCTGCTTGGCAGCAAGTGCCTCGCTTAATTTATAGGCCGTTTCGGCGTATGGGGTTTTAGTAAGCAGTAATAATAAAAACACCAGGGTTATATTTTTCATGGGGCGCACTTTATATATACAACGCCAATAGCGCAAAAAGTAACACAACTGGTGCAACGAATATTTATAAATTTGCCATTATGATTAAAGCTACAGTAAACGGTAAACAGGAGTTTACCATAGATGGCAAAAACGTAAACGGCGAAGCTGTTGAGTGGGATTTAATAGAGGTGCATAATAATACCTTTCACATACTGGTAAATAACAAGGGGTATAATGCCACACTTGTAAGCCATAACCCCGAAGAAAAGACAATGGTAATAAACGTAAACGGCAACGATTACGAAATTGCCGTTAAGGATAAATACGACTTGCTGCTGCAACAATTGGGTATTAGCGCTAAATCATCGGCGGCAGTAAATAATATTAAGGCGCCTATGCCTGGTTTAATAATAAGCATTACAGCCCAAGCAGGTGATGAGGTTAAAAAGGGCGATGGCTTATTAATACTGGAAGCCATGAAAATGGAAAACGTTATTAAATCGCCACGCGATGGCAAGGTGAAAAAAGTAAACGTTCAATTGCGTCAGCCTGTTGAGAAAAACCAGGTAATGATTGAGTTTGAATAAAATATTCTCTCGCAGATCTCGCTGAAACCCGCAGAAAATACAATTTGAAAAGAACCAATCACTTCCGCGTTTATCTGTGTATTCCGCGAGAAATATTATTTGTGGCGTAGTTACTCAAATTGTGTTACCTGCTTAAATTCTTCCTGTGCGTTTAGTAATGATAGGGCGGCTTCGCTTTCGGGTAAGTGAAGTTTTTGCGTAAGCAAACGGTTGTAAGTTTCTAATCGCTTTTCTGTGTTCGGTTTATCGAAAAATATTTTACCTGTACGGCGTATCAGCATATCGTTCAGGTGATATACCATTTCGTTATTTACTACATAATTAATTTCAGCTTCGGCAAAAAGTAATTCGTTATCACCGGTTTTATCTTTCATGCCGGCAACCGCATCAATCAACTTGTCGGCGTTAGTACCGTAGCGGTAAAACCACTCCTTTAAAAACACGGGGGGTATACCATGTAGTTGCGCCTTGCAAGATAACTGCGAAAATGTTTTGTTGAATGCTTCTTGGTTTTCAAACTCGCCACCACTTAAACGGTGTGTTTTAGTAATGCACGGGCTATACTTTTTGCCCAAGCGCTTTTCGGCTAAGTCAACAATTTTTTCGGCCATTAAGCGGTAGCCTGTCAATTTACCTCCGGCTATTGATACCAAGCCCGAATGCGAAATCATAATTTCATCCTTACGCGATAACTCAGACGGCGACTTACCGTCTTCGTGTATCAAGGGCCTTAACCCTGCCCAAGTAGATTCGATATCGGCTATTGTAAGGTTTACACCCTTAAAAGTTTGGTTCAGGGCATTCAATAAATATTGGGCATCATCGGTGCTGCACCTCGGCGAATCAATATCACGGTTATATACCGTATCGGTAGTGCCTACGTAGGTAATGTTATTACGTGGTATGGCAAATATTTGCCGGCCATCGCCTACATCAAAGTATGCGGCTTGCTTAATGGGCAGTTTGGTTTGCGGTAATACTATGTGCACACCTTTGGTTAATTGCAGGCGTTTACCTTTTAGCGAATTGTCCTGCTTTCGCAGCAAATCAACCCAAGGGCCGCAGGCGTTTACCACCACCGTGGCATTTATTTCAAAGTCGGAACCGTTTATTTTATCGTGTACTTTGGCGGTAGTTATTTTGCCATCGGCATCGTAATTAAAACCTGTAAGCTCGGCATAGTTTAGCAAGGTAGCGCCTTTAGCAAAAGCGCTTTTTGCCAACTCAATTACCAAGCGGCTATCATCAGTACGGTACTCAAAATACAAACCACCACCCAATAGTTTATCGGTATTTAATAGCGGTTCAGCTTTTAAGGTTTCATGCCTATCTAACATTTTGCGGCGCTCAGTACGCTTTACACCCGCCAGTATATCGTACACTAATAAGCCTAATGAGGTGGATTGTTTACCCAATGTACCTCCCTCAATAATAGGCAACAGCATTTTTTCGGGTATTACTACGTGGCGCGCATTGCGGTGTACTACGGCGCGTTCGCTGCCTACATCGTGCACCAGTTTTATTTCTAACTGCTTTAAGTACCGTAAGCCACCGTGTATTAACTTAGTTGAGCGCGAGCTGGTACCCGATGCAAAATCATTTTTTTCAACTAAGGCCACTTTCATACCCCGCAAAGCGGCATCTAAGGCTATACCGCAACCGGTTATACCCCCGCCTATTACCAATAGGTCGTAATGGGTTTTGCCAAGCCCGGCAACAAATGAAGTACGGTTAAGGTTCGAAAAACTCATGGACGCGCAAAAGTGTAACAATTAGTAATAACCAATTGCTGAAAAAGTTTAATTTTTTTTGTTGTCGGCATCTTTTTTCTTCGGGGCCTCAACGGGCAGCCCGGCTTCGCGCAGTTCATCAAGCGTAGCAGCTACGGGGCGTACCAGTTCAAAATCGTAGTGTTTAAATATGGAAGCTGCTGTAACGGCTTGCTGTATGCCGTTACCATATACATAAAAGCTGTCTTCAGTATCTAATTCGGTAAGGGTGCGCTCTAATTCTACCAACTCAATGTTTTCCGAATCTTCCAGATGGCCGGCTTTATACTGTTCAGCATTGCGTACATCCAGTAAAAAGAATTCATCGAAACGGTAGTCTATCGAAAACTCATCGGCATCAATCAATATCAGCATATCAAAAGGGCTGCCCTCTTCTTGCCATTTTTCAAAACCGCCATTTAGGTAAGCTTGCATACCCGTAGTACCTGTGGCACGTAGTAATTTGGTAATGGTAGCTACCTGCGTGGCATCGGCAACCAGTATAAATTTTAGCTCCTCGGGTATCAAATCCTGCAGATTAGTTATAAAATCGGCATTAAAAGGTATTGAAAATGAGCCTTTAATAAAGCCATCCACAAAAACTTCGGGTTGGCGGGTGTCAATAATCAGATATTCGTTGTAAGGGGCTTGCTTAAGTTGTGCAACATCAATGGCGGTCATAACCTCAATTTTTTTGAAGCCGCAATTTATACCAAATCTAACTTACAAATGGGGTTTGCTATGCAGCAAAGAAATTCTGGAGCGAATTTGAGATGTGCTCAATTTTATCGTAATTAACAGCATATAGTATAAACTTACCGCTTCGGCTGGTTACAACCAATCCGGCATCGCGTAGTATGCGCAGGTGTTGCGAGGTAATGCTTTGTTCGAGATTAAGCGAGTTGTATATTTTATTAACGTTAATGTTACCATTAGCATGTATGTACGATAATAGCTTAATACGTAAAGGGTGCGCAAATGCGCGAAGAACCTCCGAAGCAGTTTCAACTTTTCCGTTATTTAATAGCTTGTTAACAACACCAACCATGTTACACCTGGGTTAAGTTGAACAATGTAGGGTTTAGTTACCTACTAAATAAATTTATTATTTACCTATAATAAAAGTGCTTTATCTATATGGGTTTTGATAGCTCATCGGCTAACTCGGCAATATCCTCGATACGTTTTTTGTTAATAGAGTAGTAAATAAATTTGCCCTCGCGTGTGGTGCTGGTTATTTGTGCTTTACGTAAAATGGCCAAATGCTGCGATGCTACCGACTGCTCCAACTTTAACTTTGTGTAAATTTCGGTAACGGTCATTTTCTTTTTTTCTTCCATTAACGTTATCATTTCTTTACGTAACGGATGGCTAACCGCGCGCAAGATTAATGCGGCTTTGCGTAGGTTTGCATAGTCTAATTTAATGTCTTCCTTGCCGCTGTCCCTACCTATAATTAGGGCAGCGTTTGTTGATTTGGGCATGTGGGGCTGATTTAGTATGTAAATTACACAGATTTAACCAAAAAGACGAATCAAATTTCGTCCACTATTTCACTGTACCCGTTTACGTACTTTGTGCAATCTGGTTACATTCGTTTCGTCTTAAATAGTAAAAAACCTAAACTATGAAAATTGGTATTGTATGTTACCCTACTTATGGCGGTAGTGGTGTGGTAGCCACCGAGTTAGGTAAGGCACTGGCTAAAAAAGGACATCAGGTTCATTTTATCACCTATCAGGAACCGGTGCGTTTAGATACTTTTCACGAAAATATTTTTTACCATGAAGTATCGGCGCTCGATTATCCTTTGTTTCAATATCAACCTTACGAAAGTGCTTTGGCCAGTAAAATTGTGGATGTGGCGAGATTTGAAAAGTTAGATATACTACATGTACACTATGCTATACCGCATGCTTCATCGGCATTAATTGCCCGCAGCATACTACGCGAAGGTGGCTTTAACCTACCTTTTGTAACTACCCTGCATGGTACAGATATTACACTGGTAGGTAAGGACCCCGGATATAAGCCCGTGGTTGAGTTTTCAATCAACCACTCCGACGGTATTACTTCGGTATCGGCAAGCCTGCGCGATGACACTTACAGCAACTTTAACATTACGCGCGATATTGAGGTAATACCCAACTTTATTGATTTTACCCGTTTTCAAAAAACGAATAAGGACCACTTTAAAAAAGCTATAGCGCCTAATGGCGAAAAAATATTGATACACGTATCGAATTTTAGAAAGGTGAAACGGGTAGAGGATGTGGTGCGCATGTTTGATTTGGTAATTAAAAAAATACCATCGAAACTGCTATTAGTGGGCGATGGGCCCGAGCGGATGAATATTGAAATGCTTTGCCGCAAGTTGGGTAACTGCGAGCATGTACGCTTTTTAGGCAAGCAAGACCCAGTTGAAGATTTATTGGCTATATCAGACCTGTTTGTACTGCCATCGGAAACTGAAAGCTTTGGTTTGGCAGCTTTAGAAGCGATGGCTTGCCAAGTACCCGTAATAAGCAGTAACGCCGGTGGTATACCCGAAATTAATGTACAGGGAAAAACAGGGTTTATGAGCAACGTGGGCGACTACGATGACATGGCCAAAAATGCCATTTATATGTTAGAAGATGAGGCGCGATTAGAAACATTTAAAGCTAATGCTTTTGCGCATGCCAAAACCTTTGATATTGAAAACATATTGCCTATGTACGAAGCCTACTACGAAAAAACCTTGCGCACTAATAACGTTGAGTTTGTGCTATAAAGTAACCATACCTTACACTGTATAGCAGATAATATTATTAGGTATGCTATAAATTTCAATCTTTGAAAAAATATTAAGCAACCCTTAAAAACAAAAAATCAAAAACTATGAAGTTAATCAACAAACTTTTAGAGGCTTACAAGCCCAGAGAAACATGGTATCTTTGGAATGAAGTCCAAAAAGTATATACACAAAAAACCGTTGATTTTATTGTAAAAGAAATGGAAGTAGCACTTTTTTGTGAGAACGCCTTGGATGTACTGACACATGCGATAGAAAACAGGACTACCGGATTAATAGCAGAATTTGGTGTTTTTAATGGTAATACTATTAATCATATATCCGGTTTAGTAAAAGATCAACCGATTTATGGTTTTGATAGTTTTGAGGGCCTACCTGAAACCTGGACAGGTTTTGTATATGCAAAAAAAATGTTTGATAAAGGCGGCAATATGCCCTCGGTTAATGCAAATGTTAAGCTTATTAAAGGTTGGTTTGATAAAACGGTTCCCGAATTTTTTGCCAATCAAAAAGAGCAGATCAGTATTTTACATTTAGATGCAGACCTCTATTCATCAACAAAAATAGTATTGGACCACGCTAAGCCTTTAATTAAGGATGGTACTATTCTTTGCTTTGATGAATTTTTCAATTATCCTGGTTACCAGTTACACGAGTACAAGGCTTTTCATGAATTTATAGCAGAAACAGGTTGGAAATATGAATATATGGCATATAGTGGCAATCAGGTATCTGTTAAGCTGAAAAAATAGCGAGAAATTACCCAACTGCCAGATGCCATTAAGGCAAACTTGCTTTAAATGTGGCGTAGTCGGTTACTTCAACTTGGTTAGTTGGGGTGTTGTTACAACCCAATGTGCTTTTCTTAGTTTCTATATTGCTAACCCTGTTTTCAGGGTTAGGGTGTGTGCTTAAAAATGCCGGGGTGCTGTTTTGAAAGGCTGGATCGTTAGTAAGTTTAATAAAGAAGTCAGCAGCACCATCGGCGCGGTATTGCGTAGGGCAAAGGTATATAACTGAATATTCGTCGGCTTCTTTTTCGCGGCTACGGCTAAAGGCAAGGTCGGTTAGGTTAGCTGCAATGTTTGTTAACTCGTTTTGATTTTTACCCAATACAATATCCAACATGGTTTGCAAGCCGTAGGTTTCTGTCATTTGGTCGGTGCTGTGGCGGCGGTCGGCATGCGCCATTTCGTGGCCCATTACACCTGCTAACGACGAAGCATTATCTAAGTATTTAATTAAGCCTGTATAAACATATATGTAGCCCCCCGGTGTGCAAAAGGCGTTTTGGGTATTGTCATCCTGTATTATATATAGCTTCCAAACAAAATCGTTGGCGTGGTTTAATTTGCCCGAAGCCAAAATGGTTTGCTTCATGCTTTCTAAATATGCATAAGAAGATGCGTATTGCGTTTTATCAAGCAAAGGGTATTCGGTTGGGTTAGCGGCAATTTCCGTTTCAACCTGTGCGCCAAAAGTTTTATCGTCCTCAAGGGTAAATATGTTTAAGCCCCCGTCTTTACAACCACCAAAGGTTAGCAGCGTTAATACCGATAAAGAAACAATAGTAGTACGTGTATATTTTTTGAACATGGTAGTTAATTAAGAGAGTTGATGAAGCTAAAGTTACAAAAAAACTATGCCAATGAGGCGGCATCCTGCTGCAATTTCATATTTATAATAGCTACCATCATATCAATAGCTACTTGGTTTTCTCCGCCCTGTGGTATTATAATATCGGCAAAACGCTTGGTGGGTTCTATAAACTGAAAGTGCATGTTTTTTACAATGTCGTAACGGTCCAACACATCCTGAACACTTCTGCCGCGTTCCTTTATATCGCGCTCAATAATGCGTATTACCCTATCATCGGGCTCGGCATCAACAAATACTTTTATGTTGCAAATATCGCGGATGCGCTTATCGGCAAAAAGCAAAATACCTTCCACAATAACTACATGCGTTGGTTTTATGGTAATGGTTTCGGCAAGCCTGCTGCTGGTTATAAAATCATAAGTAGGCTCTTCAATACTCTTGCCTTCTTTCAATTCGCACAAGTGCTTATAAAGCAAATCGTATTCAAACGCATCGGGGTGGTCGAAATTTATTTTGGCGCGGTCTTCAGGGGCTAAGTGGCTACTATCTTTATAGTAACTATCCATGTGTATTATCTCTACCTGGCTTTGAGCAAAATGCTTTAATACTTTTTTAACCACTGTGGTTTTGCCCGAACCCGAACCGCCTGTAATACCTATGATAAGCATACTGTAATTTTGCGCCAATATACATTAAGATTACCTATGTTTTGCACCAATAGCATAGGTAAAGTTGTGCTGCTAAATTTTTAATTTTTGTATGTCAACTTCGGGCATTAAAGGCGTTTGGAGTTCCATGTGTTGTACTAAGTGTGATGCAAAATAAGGCGCTAACGATACACCCTTAGTGCCCATGCCATTAAAAATACCTACGTTATTAAACTGCGGATGAAAACCTAAAAACGGTCGACGCTGCTTAACCGTGGGGCGTATAGCCGCTTTATGTTCAACAATTTCAAAAGGGCAGTTTAGGATAGAAGATAAATTGCCCAACAGTTCGTTTTTACCTATGTCGCTGGGCTGGTCATCGTCAAAATGCCAAGCGTGTGTAGCGCCAATATAGTATAAGCCGGTGCCGTAATATGGCATAATAGCTACTTCGCCTTTTATAATTCGGTTGGGGTAAAAGTTGGGGATGTTTACAATCAGGCATTCGCCTTTTGCTAGCTGAAATGGCAAGAATTTGAAATAGGGATTATGGATGGCATTGGCACCATCACAAAAAATAATGCGCGCAGCTTCATGCTGTTTGTATTTTACTTTTTCGGGTTGTACTTGTAGTGCATCAAAATCAAAAGCCTCATCCAGCAATATATTTTCGGTTTGCAGAAAACTACAGTAATGGCTTATAAACGCATCGGTATTTAATCGCCCTCCGCCGTTTATTTCAAAACCTCCGAAATCGTTTTTCACTTTCTGTTTATCGAAACTTACTAACTGCTCGTTGGTTAAATAATGTTGGTAGCCCTCGGTAGCACAACGCAAACTCCAATCGTTTTGCGATTTTACAGAGTCGAATAAATGGATAATAGAAATATGTTCGTATAATGGAGTACCGAACATTTTTTCTAATTCGGCATAAGTTTTTTCGGCTTCGGTTATCAGCTCATCGGCTAACCAGGTTTTTACAAACTTGCGTCCGGTTATAGGATTAATAATACCCGCCGCAATACGAGTGGATGATGAAGCGTTGAGTTGATCGACTACCAATATTTTCTTTCGCTCCTTCAGCAAATGCCATGAAAGCATGGAGCCTGCGATACCTTGTCCAACTAATATGTAATCGAGCACCAATTTTATTTATAAAGCAAGGTTAGCAAATGCGATGAAGAGAGATGAAATTAATTTTTGCCGGGGACATCTAATGGATTGTAATAATGCACCGTTTCTTTAGCTGCGTTATATACTATAACTTCTACATCGCCCAAGGGGCGTACTTGTTTTTGAATGTGTGTAAGCGCCTCATCAAGCGAATTAAAAACCACATACAGCTTTTGCCCGGCTTCGGTATATGGCATATACTTAGCGTCCAGCACATCGCCGGTTTTAGCATCAGTATGTAGTATGGCTACCTGTGTGCCTTCTAATTTGGGGAACTCTGTCATAGCTAATTGTATTATGTTTTAGCAAAGATGGCGAAAATATAATAGTACGCTGATCATCATGATTGTTATGATAAAATATGATTTTTATAAACCTGCTAAGGCATGGTGCTAAGTAATAGCATATGCCCACACTACAGGCAAAAGGTTTTTCCCTACGCCTTTATTTTTAATAAAATATTTTGCGCAAGGGTGTAACCTTTTTGTAACCCTGCCGTATAATTAATTATAACACACGCGTTCTTTATAACCTTCTGATAAAAAAGAAAATTGCCCGAGGGAATTTACCCCGAGCAATTCTACCAACCCTC
>Ga0164241_10006883_pt1 | contig 10294 bp, 8 predicted proteins | sample OricomyardsoilBY_FD_108780 | JGI IMG/M metagenome (GOLD analysis project Ga0164241, IMG submission 108780) | Backyard soil microbial communities from Emeryville, California, USA - Original compost - Back yard soil (BY) | ecosystem: Environmental > Terrestrial > Soil > Unclassified | place: USA... | reverse complement strand
CCGATTGCTGCCAAGACCCGCCGAATCCATTCGTCGAGTCCGAATCGCTCCGGGCCCGCCACCTCTCGGATGCCATTCAACGGCTTCTCGGCGGCGGCGCGAGCAACCTGGGCGGCCACGTCGGCTGCCGCGGCCGGTTGGAAGGCCGCCGGGGTCAGACGCACAACGTTGCCTTCGGTCGCCGAGTCTGCAATAGGCATGGCAAACTCGAAGAACTGGGTTGCGCGAACGAGCGAGTACGCGAGACCAGAGTCGGCAATCAGCTTCTCCTGGGCAACCTTCGCGCGGAGATAGCCACTGGCCGGCAAGCGTTCGGCGCCGACGATTGATAAGGCAACGTGATGACCCACTCCTGCCGCACGTTCGGCGGCCAACAGATTACCTGTTGACGTGAGAAAAAACTCCATCACGTCGTCGTCTGCGAACGACGGTGAATTGGAGACATCGACAACCACGTCGGCGCCATCGAGCGCCGACTCAACGCCGTGACCGGTGATGGTATTCACACCGGTACTCGGCGATGCCGCAACGGCCTCATGCCCGTGTTCGGTCAGGGCTGCGATGACGGTGGAGCCGATCAGGCCGGTTCCCCCAATGACGACGATCTTCATTATGTGCCTTTCGTTGAATGTCGGGTCACAACAATCGACCCGGTCATCAGCTAGGACAGGGTAGCCGACTGATCCGTGACGACTTTCCCGGAAATCGTTAGGTGACCGCGAATTCCCATTCCAGTGCCGCAAAGCCGCAGGTTTCACGACCAGCCACACGGTACGGATGCGCAAGCCGACAATCTCGAAGCATGCAATTGCGGTCACCTGGCGATCGCGGCGAAATACCACGCCACTTTGCCCGTTGACCGACTGTACGGTCGCCGTCGTCACGGTGGGCGGCCCAAACCGCTGCACCAAGAATGCAGTGGCGCCTCGAACATCACGAATCGGTCGCCGGGGCACATCGGGCGCTCCCCCACCATCCACGACCACAGTGGGGTTCGACGCCAACACTGACGCAAGAAGGCCCGTGTCGCCGGTTACGCACGCCCTCCGAAACCGGTCGGCGAGCATCCATCGAATGTCGGCCGGATCAGCGACCCCCACTGGCATCGACCAACTCACGTTCGTGTTCGGCCACCGCGCCGGCTTCCAATTCGGCGTTGGTGACCGGACCGAGTCTGTCTTCGAAAAAGAACCGCGACAGACGGGCGCGGAGTCGCTGTGAGTGTGTCACAACACCACGTTCATTCGGCCTCAGCGCGAGCGGCGCATACTCCTGCACGTCAACCAGACGCCAACGCTCGTACGCGTCCAGCGGCTGATGTACCTCGATGTAGTGCCCGCCGGGCATCCGTACAATCCGCCCGGTTTCGTATCCGTGCAGTAGCAGCTCGCGATCCTTCTTCTCCAACCCAATGCACACCCGTCGCGTGATCAGCAGCGCGAGCACCGGCCCGACCACGACAAGCACTTGGAAAAAGCCGATCACGCTCTCGACACCGACGTGGAAATGTGTCGCCACAATATCGGTGCTCCCCGCTCCCCAGGTCGCCGCGTAGAAGGTCATTCCAGCCACCCCGACTCCGGTGCGTGTCGGCGCATTTCGGGGGCGATCCAGAATGTGGTGTTCGCGCGTGTCGCCGGTGACCCACGCCTCGATGAACGGATAGAGGACGATCACGGCGAAAAACACGCCCACGACCGCGAGTGGGATGAGGATCGCCAACGTCCAAGTGCGGTCAAGCCAAACGAATTCCCACCCGTTCGGAACCAGGCGCAGCGCCCCGTCAAGGAAACCGGTGTACCAGTCAGGTTGGCTGCCTGCGGATGCGTCACTTGGCGACGACGGGCCGTACAGCCAGATGGGGCTGATGGTGAACAGTGACGAGACGGCGAACAGCAGTCCCATGACGATCAGGAGAAAACCGCCTGCGCGAGCAGCCGCATTCGGCAGCATCGGTACTCCCACCACATTGTTCTCGGTGCGCCCGGGGCCGGCGAACTGCGGCGGTTTGTGCGCGAGGCCGATAGCGACGCGCGCCGCAACGAGCAACACCAGCACGGCGGGCACGATGACCACATGAAGGGGGTACAGGTGCTCGATGATCTGTCCGGGGAACTGACCGCCGAACACGAATGCGCTCAGCCAGGTGCCGACCACGGGAATGGCCAGGAGGATTCCGTTGAAGATCCGAAGGCCGGTGCCTGCCAGCATGTCATTGGGAAGGGCGTAACCGCTCCAGCCGCCGATGAGCGCCACGACGAAGATCGCGAAAAGCAGAACCCAGCTGCCCTGCCTCGGCCGGCGGAACCCGCCGGTGAAGAACGTGGTCAGCAGTTGCATGATGATCGCCGCCGGCAACAACAACGCCGACCAGTGGTGCGCCTGTCGCATGAGCAAGCCGCCGGGAACGTCGAACGAGATGTGCAGCATCGATTCGAACGCCTTCGACATCGTCGCATCCGCCAGCGGTATGTATGACCCGTGGTAGTGGACGAGCGTGCTCGATGGCGTGTAAAAGAACATCAAGAACAAGCCGGTGACCGTCACGACAAGGATGCAGGCGACTGTCACCACGCCGAACAGGCTCGACCAGTGGTTCGGCACTCGGCGCTGGCGTGCTTCGGCCGCGCGTTCGCTCACGCGCTGCCCCAGCACCGTTCTGCGGAGGCTGCGCGAGAGGCGCGCGCTGATGGATGGGCGGGCTGCCCGCCGTTCAACGGGCACGAAGCGCCCCACCCGAGACGAACGCCTCGCGCGGATGTTGCACGCCGGCAAGCGAGATGATGTCACGACCGAACACGAAGCCGGTGATCCAGACCAGCAGGATACGCACCTTGCGTTCCCAGGTGGGAACGGCGAGCACGTGGTACCCGCGGTGCATGAGCCAGGCAATCACCCCGGTGATCACAATCGCCTTGTACTGGAAAATGCCACGGCCGAGCCCGAGTGTCGCAACGATGCCCAAGCTGTGGTGCACGTAGTTCTTGACCGTGCCGCCGCGAAGACTCGCCGCGATGTTCTTGGCAAGCCTCTTGCCTTGACGCACCGCATTTTGCGCGTTCGGAACGGTGTACGCGCCGGGTCTACCCGCCGCGAGGTCCGGCACTGCGGCGTCGTCCCCTGCCGCCCAGGCATCCGGGATCGCTTCGTCGTCCGTACCGATCCTCAGGTCTGCACGCACCACGATCAGTCCTCGTTGGTTCACCGGCAGATCCGTGTTCTTGGCCACGACCGGGTTGGCTCCGTTGCCTGCCGTCCACACGATCAGTTCGGAGTCGTATTCTTCACCGCTGGACAGCACCACGTGCCCGCCCTCAGCCGACAGAAGCTGCGTGTTCAGATGTACGTGCCCGCCACGCTCTTCCATCGACCTGACCACCCACTCCCCTGGCTTGTCCGTGACCTCCGGCAGGATGCGCCCGCGCGCTTCGACCAGATGAAAGCTCAAGTCGCTAAAGGTCAACTCGGGGTACGACTTCAACAGCGCCGTCGCTAACGAGAGCGTTTCGCCGAAACCTTCGACCCCGGAGAAGCCGCCTCCGACGAACGTGACGGTCAACAGGCGTCGCCGTTCCGGCCCGGGCTTCAGCACGCTGGCTCGATCGAACGCAACCAGGAGCCGGTCGCGGATTGCGACCGCCTCTTCCACATGCTTCATGCCGATCGCCTGTTCCCTGACGCCGGGGATGGGGAACGTGCGGGTCACCGCTCCCGCAGTGACCACGATGATGTCATAGTGCAGGTCAAAGTCGTCACCGTCGGCCGGCCGCACCGTGACGGTCCTTTCGGCGTGCCTGATATCGGTGACGGTTCCCGCCACCAGCCGTGTGCGGCGCAGATGACTGCGCAGGGAAATGGCCGCGTGCCTGGCTTCCACCGAACCGGCGGTCACCTCAGGGAGAAACGGCTGATACGTCATGTACGGACGCGGGTCGACGATCGTCAACTCCGCTTCGCCGCGACGCAGCCTCTTCTCGAGCTTCCATGCCGTGTAAAAGCCGGCGTATCCGCCGCCGACCACTAAAATCTTGGTCACGATGGCCCCTTTCCGTCCTGTTAACTGTTAAGACAGCGCAGGGGAACAATTTGTGACAGTGTCGTTCGGCGGCAGAACCTTAGCGCGTGCTGGCCTGGAAACCCGTGAGTTTCCCCGGGTTCATAACCCAGAGCAGTTCAGTGATTCCCTGGGCGGATGCGCTGATCGTGACGACCGCGGTCACGACCCCGTGGCGGGCAAGCAATGCCGCCGGCTGTCCGTTGGCTTCGACCCAGGTGACGTCGATACCCGGCCAAAACCGGGCCGCGAAAGCGCGCAAGAACTTCGCGACGGTGCCCCGCCCGACGACCGGAATGCGAGAAACGTTTCTGATGCCGCCGCCGTCCGAATAATTGACGACATCCGCAGCGAACAGGCGCTCAAGCGACGTCAGGTCTCCAACTTGCGCGGCGTCGATGAACGCCTCCAGCAGCCGTCGCTGCTCGGGTGCGGCGACGTGCGAACGTCGCTCGGCGGTGAGATGCTTGCGCGCCCGGCTAACCAATTGACGAGCGGACTGCTCCGAAACCTGGATGACCTCGGCGATCCGTGCGTATGGGTAGTCGAATGCTTCGCGGAGCACGTACGCTGCCGTTCGGGGGGAGTCAGCTTTTCCAACAGGAGCAACACGGCGAACTCGAGCGCCTCACCGCGTTCAGCACCCAGCGCCGGATCGTGGCTCGTATCGACCGGTTCAGGCAGCCACGGTCCGATATATGTTTCGTGCCGCGCACGTGCGGACTGGGCCGCATTGATCGACAAGCGGGTCGCGGTGGTTGCCAAAAAGGCGGCCGGTTCACGGACAACACTGCGGTCGTACGCCTGCCACCGCAGCCACACGTCTTGAACGATGTCTTCGGCCTCGCTCACGCTGCCGAGCATCCGATACGCGATGCCGAACAGCCGTGGCCGTACCTGCGCGAACGTCGCAGAAGCCTCGTCAAGGTCGGCCTCGTCTGCGTGGTCGATAGGCACAGAATGAGCGTAAACCATGCGTGCGATTTACTCTACGAGCTTGCCGGTCGACGACACCTCGCGCATCAGTCCTGCAATCTCGTCAGGGATCGGCGCAATCTGTTCAGCGTCAAGTTGCCCGGGCCCAGACCACACGAAATTCACCTGCAGATTCGGATCGAGCTGGGGATAATCCGACCGGTTGTGACATCCGCGAGTCTCACGCCTGGCCACGGCGCCGTCCAACGTCGCTCGCGCCGCCAGCGCCGCGGAGGTGAGGTCGAAGGCGTGCGCAACATCCTGAAAACCTGCCAGGTCAGGATGCACCCCGAGGTCGAGCATCCGAGCTTCGATCGCGTCGAGTTCTTTCAACCCTTCGGTCAGTCCGGCCTCGTCCCGAACCACGCCCGCGTGTTCTGTCATCGTGTTGCGGATGGCGCGCTGGAGGGAGCGCACGTTCTCGGTGCCATCGGCTGCGATCATCGCGTCGACCTCCGCACGTGCGGTCGCGAGTGCGTCCTCCGAACGATGCACGGTTTCGAGCCCGGCCGAGTACTGGGCCGCCGCTGAGCCGACGATCCGTCCGTACACGAGCAGTTCGATCAACGAGTTGCCACCCAGACGGTTGGCGCCGTGCAGCCCACTGGATGCCTCCCCGATTGCGTACAGGCCGTCCACTCCTGTGCCGTGGTCTTCCGGCCGCACCCAGACACCTCCCATCGAATAGTGGGCCGTCGGGGCAACCTCGATCGGCTCTTTCGTGATGTCAAGCATCTGCAGTTCGAGAAGGGTTTGATAGACCCGTGGGAGCCGGCGCATGATCGTGGTCCTCGGCAGGTGCGACACATCCAGCCAGACACCGCCGTGCGGTGTTCCGCGGCCTTCCTTGATCTCCGTGTACTCGGCAAGTGCCACGCGGTCGCGTGTCGACAGCTCCATCCGATCCGGGTCGTAGCGCTTCATGAATCGTTCGCCCAGCGCATTCCGCAGAAAGCCGCCTTCGCCGCGTGCTGCCTCAGACACGAGCGTGCCTGCCGCGTCCTGCGGCTCGATCAGACCTGACGGATGGAATTGAACCAGCTCAGGATCGCGGATTCGCGCGCCCGCGTCGACGGCAAGCCGCCACGAGTCGCCGGTGTTCTCATCGCGGCGCGACGACGTGCGACGCCAGATGCGGGTGTGACCGCCCGCGGCCAGGATGACGGCGTCGGAGTGAATCACGTACCGTGTGCCGTCAGCGATGTCGAAGCCGTATGCGCCAAACACAACGTTGTCGGCGACGAGCAGTCGGGTGATGTACACCGAGTCGAGGATCGGGATGTCCAGCTGGCGCGCCCGATTGACCAGAGTGCGCTGGATCTCCAATCCGGTGTAGTCGCCGGCGAAGGCGGTGCGTCGATACGTGTGCGCACCGAAGAATCGCTGGGAGATGCGGCCATCGGCTTCTCGTGCAAACGGCATACCGTAGCGCTCGAGATCTTCGATGCCGTGTGCAGCCCCCTCGGTGACCGTTTGCACCGTGCGCGGGTCGGCGAGCAGATAACTCTCGGTGAGCGTGTCGGCGGCGTGCTGCTGCCAGCTGTCTTCTGCATCCATGGTGCCCAGCGCCGCGTTGATGCCGCCGGCCGCCAGCGACGTGTGCGCATCCGCGGTCGGACGTTTGCCAACCGCCAGGACGTCAACCCCGCGCTCACTCAGGTCGATTGCGGCGGTCAAACCCGAGCCGCCCGTTCCAATCACCAGTACCGACGTTGCGATCCGCTGCTCAGGTCTGTCCATCTGCCCACTCCATCCGGCCGCACGAATCGGCCCTTTATAACCAAGACAATTCAGCACGGTCATTTGTGACACTGGATCGTCCAACTCGCCCGTTTGTTCGTGAGGGCTCACGGGACTGGATGCGCGAAGTGCGGCCACGCAATCGCCCTCAGCCGGCCTTCAACCCAAGTCTGTCTTTGAGTGTCGCCAGATGCGCGCGACTCAACTGCGCCGCCGCCTCAGCATCGCGGCCGGCAATCGCATCCGCCAGATCTTCGTGAGTAGCCTGATCGGCGTCATCACCGAATTGCGTGCGGAGACGGAGCATTTCGACCATCGCTTCGCGCAGACGCGGAGTGAAGCTATCAAAGAGCTCGATCAGAATCGGGTTGTGAGCGGCAGCCACGATAGCGCGGTGAAATGCTGTATCCGTATCGACGTGGCTCTCTATCTCGGTTCGGTGCGTGTCGCGGTCACTCAGCGCCTGGCGAATCGATCGCACATCCGCAGGAGTACGGCGTTCTGCTGCCAATGCTGCCGCCTCGCCCTCGATCGCGATACGCGCCTCAATGACGGCCAGGATGTCCGTGCGACGCAGAACGACGTCCCAGTCCTCTGGTGCATCCAGCGCCGTGACATACACGCCTGAACCCTGGCGAGACGCGAGCACACCCCGGCCCGCAAGTTGTCTGATAGCCTCCCGCACCGTCGACCGCCCGACCCCGAGTTGCGGTGCCAGCGTGGTCTCACCCGGAAGCTTCATACCGAGTCCCCACTCACCCGACCTAATTCTCTCAAGCAGTAGTTCGGCCGCCTGATCCGCGAGAGGCCGCCTCGTCACCTGGGCCATTATGCACCGATTTCTCTACTTGTCTGAGGAGTTGTGTTACATTCTACCCATGATCGCTGGTGAGTTCCTTCTTCTTCATCGCCACGGCGGGGCCTGACCAGGCCGGCTCCCCGTCGTGGAGTCGAGCCCTGTGCTGGTCGCCCAACCAAAGCAGAAAGAACATTCACCATGAACTCATCATCATTGTCTCGAATCTCCACACCGGCCGGCCAGGTCCCCGCTAGCGCACCGTTCTGGAATAGGCAGCGGCACTCACAAATGCCCTCGTACCGCTACGCCGACGTGTATTCCCGAGTCGAGGTACCACTGTCTGCTCCTGATCGCGAGTGGCCGAATCGTCGCTTCAGCACGGCACCACTGTGGGTACCGGTCGATCTGCGCGATGGAAACCAAGCCCTCGCCGAACCGATGGATCCCGGGCGAAAGCGGCGCTTCTTCGAACTGCTGGTCGCGATGGGCTACAAAGAGATCGAAGTCGGATATCCGTCTGCTTCGCAAACCGACTACGACTTCGTGCGCCTCATCGCCGATACTGATATCGCGCCGGACGACGTGACGATCGTCGTGTTCACTCCGGCCCGACGGGATCTGATCGAGCGCACGGTCGCTTCGATCCACGGCATCACCAACCCTGTGGTGATCCACATGTACACCGCGACAGCCCCGATCTGGCGCGAAATGGTGTTCGGACACGACGCGACCGAGTTGAAAGAGCTCATCATCGCGGGTGGGCGCGACGTACTGGACTTCGCCGGCGACATGCCACGCGTCCGGTTCGAGTTCTCACCGGAGGTGTTCAACCTCACCGAACCCGGTTATGCGCTCGAGATCTGCGATGCGATGACCGAGCTGTGGGATGCAACAACCGAACGCCCGGTGATCGTCAATCTTCCCGCGACAGTGGAAATCGCAACTCCGAATGTCTATGCGGATCAGATCGAGTACATGGACAAGAACCTCGCGCGCCGTGACGGCGTGATTCTCTCGGTGCACCCGCACAATGATCGAGGCACGGGCGTCGCGTGTGCTGAACTGGCGGTATTGGCGGGAGCGCAACGAGTGGAAGGATGCATCTTCGGCAACGGTGAGCGCACAGGCAATGTCGACCTTGCCACTCTCGCGCTGAACCTGCACGCGCAAGGCATCGATCCGATGATCGACTTTTCCGACATTGACGACGTGCGTCGCATCGTCGAGCACTGCAACCGGATTGACGTACACGCACGACATCCGTATGTTGGCGACCTGGTCCATACAGCCTTCAGCGGCACTCACCAGGATGCGATCAAGAAGGGGTTCACCGAGCACCGCGCCCGCGCAGCGGCAGCAGGCGTTCCCGACAACGAATCGGCATGGCGAGTTCCATATCTGCCGATCGATCCCGCAGACATCGGCCGAAGCTATGACGCGCTCATCCGCGTCAATTCGCAGTCTGGCAAGGGCGGAATCGCCTTTCTCCTCGAAACCGAGTATGGCATCGAGCTACCGCGTCGTCTTCAAATCGATTTCGCGCGACACGTGCAGCGGCACACTGACGCCAGCGGGGGCGAAGTAACAGCACCCGAGCTGTGGGCACGATTCGAGCAGGCTTACCTCAGCGATGCCACGGGTCGAGTGTCGCTGATCGACTGCCAGACGTCGGGGGCGGGAGCGTACACGCGGATCGTCATGCAGATCGACGGGACGCAATACACCACACAACACCACGACGTTGGCCCTGTCGAGGCATTCGTCAACGCTCTGAACGGGCACGGTATCGCCCTCGACGTGTTTTCGCTGCACCAAACCTCCATCCAGGCCGGTGCCGATGCCGAAGCGCTGACACTGCTCGAGGTCCGCTCGGAAGACGGAACACAATGGGTCGCAGGTCGAGACAAATCCGTGCTCGCTGCAACGCTTCACGCCGCGACGCGTGCCGTCAATCAGACCAGTGCGCGGATGGCAACGCTGTCGTGATCAATGCCGTCATCAGGCAGCGGGAGCTCGCCCACACTGCCGCGCGGGTTGTTTTCAGTCATGGGTGCTCCAGGGATTAGTCGGAGTCGCCAGTAGTTCGCCATCAAGCGTGATGTCGACCTGGTCGTTGAAGAACGAAACCAGTCCCTCCAGACCCTCGCCCTCAACCAGTGGCTCAGGAATTGTCCAGGCGAGGTCGTGGACGACTCCGTTACCGACGACTACCGAGTAATACGCAGCTTGCCCCTTGTATGCACACCAGGTAACAGTCTCTGTCGGACGTAACTCTGCCAGGATGTCGTCGGCCGGCACAGAGAAGCGAGGCGGCATCAGCGTTTCGAAGAGGATTGTGGGCCGCGACGACTCGGCAAGCAATTCGCCATCACGCTGCACCCGTACGTGCCGTGAGCTCCGCCTGATGTCGATGCGGTGGAACGGGTCATGCGGATGCGCCATGATGGCGTCATCTTCTTCGAACCACACGTCGAACTGATCGAAATCGAGCACGACATAACCGGCCAACAGCGAGTCATGGAGTCGCGGCCTGTCATCTCCTGGCTCGTAACCGCCAACCAGATCAGACTCTGGCACCGCGTATGCGGGCACGACGTGGTGCGGCTGCCACAGCAGTACTGCCCGAGTGGTGTCGACGAGTGTTTCGCCGTTTCGCTTCGCCCGAATGCGCTTCATCGTCGGCTCATACCGCAATTTGCCGAACGCTTCTGTGATCAGGTTGTGTG
>Ga0164241_10006882_pt1 | contig 10295 bp, 9 predicted proteins | sample OricomyardsoilBY_FD_108780 | JGI IMG/M metagenome (GOLD analysis project Ga0164241, IMG submission 108780) | Backyard soil microbial communities from Emeryville, California, USA - Original compost - Back yard soil (BY) | ecosystem: Environmental > Terrestrial > Soil > Unclassified | place: USA... | reverse complement strand
TTCGGTGGCATATTGCAACAATTCATTCTCATGTTGGCGAATCAAATCTTTTCCAACATGTGTGGTAAAATCCATAGCCATTTTATAGGCAATGGTGTCAGCAATATTGGGAGTGCCTGCTTCAAACTTATAAGGTAATTCGTTGTAGGTTGTATGCTCAAAAGTTACTTCTTTTATCATTTCACCGCCACCCATATACGGGGGCATTTCTTCCAGCAATTCTTTCTTGCCATATAAAACGCCAACGCCTGTAGGGCCATAAATTTTATGGCTTGATAAGACAAAAAAATCACAATCCATATCCTGCACGTCAATATCCAGGTGAACAGAAGATTGTGCGCCATCAACCAATACAACAATATTATGCTGATGTGCTATTTCAATTATTTCTTTCACCGGGTTGATCGTTCCAAGCGAATTAGACGCATGTACAATAGAAACCAGTTTTGTTTTTGAGGAGATGAGTTTTTCAAAGGCATCCATCATCAATTCACCATTATCATCAACCGGGATTATTTTAAGATTGGCTTTCTTTTCCAAACACAACATCTGCCACGGAACAATATTGGAATGATGCTCCATGCCAGAGATGATGATCTCATCACCTTCTTTAATATTTTGCCTGCCCCATGTTGCTGCAACAAGATTAATACCTTCCGTAACACCACGCGTAAAGATTATTTCCTCCCGGTATTTTGCATTGATAAACTCTTTTGCTGTATCGCGGGTGGCTTCAAATGCTGCCGTTGCTTCTTCAGCTAATGAATGAATGCCACGATGAATGTTTGCATTGTACTGGTGATAATAATCAACCAATGCATCAATCACTACTTGTGGTTTTTGGGCTGTTGCCGCATTATCAAAATATATAAGATCCTTTCCCTTTACTTTTCTTTCAAGTACAGTGAATTGCTTGCGTATTGCAGCAACATCAAATGATTTTATGTAGGTGTTTGTAGAAATCATAGTTGAGAAATTAAGACCTTGAAGGTTTCTAAAAACCTTCAAGGTCTGTTATAAGATCAAGCTTCAATATCCAAACGCTCATCAATCTTTTTTTCAAGGTAAGTGCGTAAAGCTTCAGGTTTAACCTGTTCTAAAATATCAACGGCGAAAGCATGTAACAACAACGCTTTTGCTTTGTTTTCTCCAATGCCTCTTGCACGTAAATAAAACAACGCGTCTTCATCCAAACTGCCAATAGTACAGCCATGCGAACACTTTACATCATCTGCAAAAATTTCAAGCTGTGGTTTTGTGTTTACAGAAGCATTGTCGCTTATCAACACATTTTTATTACTTTGATAAGCATTGGTTTTTTGTGCATCCTGGCGAACAAATATTTTCCCGTTAAATACACCGGTTGAATTGCCGCCCATGATGCCTTTATAAAATTCATTGCTGAAACAATTCGGCTTCACATTATCAACGATGCTGTGATTGTCCACATGTGTTTTGCCATCAACCATATATAAACCATATAAATGGCCTTCATTATTTTCAGCTTCAAGAATCATGTTGATGTTGTTGCGAATTGTTCCGCCACCCAACGTTATGGTTACACAATGCGTAAAACATTTGCCTACCTGCTGCAGGTGCGTGGTGCCTACATGATGACAATTTTCATTCTCATCCTGCACTTTATAATATTCAAGCCTTGCGTTCTGCTGCACGGCTATTTCTATCACTTCATTGGTAAAGCTTTCATGCAGGCCATTGTTTTTATATAGTTCAACCAATTGTACCTGCGCATTTTCTTCCACTACAAACAAGCTTCTCGGCTGTACAAAAACATTATCCTTGGTTGTATCAGTTAAGTGATAAACAAACACTGGCTTATCAACGGCTTTATTCTTTTTTACCAATACAAATAAACCGTTGGCAACAAAGGCTGCATTCAAAGCATTCATGCCATCTTTCATGTATTTGCTGCTTTGATTCAAATGCTGCTGCAGGTAATGCTTATATTCACTTTCTGCTGCCTCATTCAACGATAAAACAACCAATGCGTCGCTGTTAACTTTTGAAATTTCCTGCGCAAACACACCATTCACAAAAAATAATTCGGCAGCAAAGTCTTGTTGCAAACGGATATTGTTCAATGCTGTTTCATCAGGCAATACAGCTGAGGTATGCAGTGCAAAGTTTTTATTGGTTATACCGGCAAGCCTGGTATATTTCCATTCTTCGTTCCTGGAAGTAGGAATACCAAGCTTATTAAAATTTTCAAATGCTTTTGCACGCACCGAACCCAACAATCCATTACCTGCAATTGCATTTAGTTCGTTGTACTTATTTTGTATAGTATCTGTTAAACTCATAACCTCATCCCCGGCCCTTCCCCACAGGTGGAGAAGGGAGTTACCGGGCTTTTGTTTTTTATTTTAGCTTTTGTAAGAACTTTTCAGTTTTTGTTTTTCAATCAGCTTTAATAATGCCTTCGGCATTTTATTTTTTATGTTACCAGCTTCAGTATTTCAATTAAGCTTCGTTGTGGCACTCCGTTGTGCTTTCAGTTTGCTATTCAGCAATAACACAACGTACAAAACTCCCCTTTAGGGGATGGGGTTATACTTCTTCAGCAACAATTTGCTTAATAAAATCATATCCTTTCTCTTCAAGCTCCAATGCTAATTCTTTGCCGCCTGATTTTACTATACGGCCTTTATATAATACATGCACAAAATCAGGGATGATATAATCCAGCAAACGCTGGTAGTGGGTTATAACCAATGTTGCTCTTTCTTTACTGCGTAAAGTATTTACGCCATCGGCAACAATGCGTAAAGCATCAATATCCAAACCGCTGTCTGTTTCATCCAGTATAGCAAGCTTGGGTTCAAGCATCGCCATCTGGAAGATCTCGTTGCGCTTTTTTTCGCCGCCGCTGAAACCTTCGTTCAATGAACGGCTTAACAGGCTTTGATCGATATGCACCAGTTTCATTCTTTCCTTCATCAGTTTTAAAAAAGCAACAGCGTCTAACAGCTCCTGCCCACGATGTTTACGGGCTTCGTTCACGGCTGTTTTGATAAAGTTGGTGGTGCTTACGCCCGGAATTTCGATCGGGTATTGAAACGCAAGGAACAAACCTTCTCTTGCTCTTTCTTCCGGAGCCATATCCAACAGATCAACACCATCAAATTCAACGGTACCTTCTGTTACTTCGTAATAGCTTCTGCCTGCCAGCACGGATGCCAGGGTGCTTTTACCGGAACCATTGGGCCCCATTATCGCATGCACTTCACCCGCATTTATTTGCAGGTTGATACCATTCAGAATTTTCTTGTCCTCAATTTGTGCATGTAAGTTGTTAATCGTTAACATGTTCTTTTTAGCTGTTAGCCATTAGCTGTTGGCTATTGGCTGTATTTAGAGTGTAAATAAATTTGTGAATCATTGATATTTCAATTCCTTAGCTAATGGCTAAAAGCCAACAGCTAATAGCTTCTTTAACCAACGCTACCTTCAAGGCTGATAGCTAATAGCTTTTGTGCTTCTACTGCAAATTCCATCGGTAACTGGTTCATTACCTCTTTTGCAAAACCGCTGATAATTAATGCAACGGCAGTTTCGGCATCAATACCGCGCTGGTTACAATAAAATATCTGGTCTTCACCAATTTTACTGGTGGTGGCTTCGTGCTCAACAATTGAAGTGCTGTTCTTTGTTTCGATGTAAGGAAAGGTATGTGCACCGCATTTATCGCCCAATAATAAAGAATCGCACTGGGAGAAATTGCGGGAATTGTGTGCATTTTTTCCAACCTGTACCAATCCGCGGTAACTATTCTGGCTCTTGCCGGCAGAAATGCCCTTTGAAACGATACGGCTGCGGGTATTTTTTCCCACATGCATCATCTTGGTGCCTGTATCTGCTTGTTGGTAATTATTTGTAACAGCAACAGAATAAAACTCGCCAACAGAATTATCGCCTTTTAATATTACACTTGGATATTTCCAGGTAATGGAAGAGCCTGTTTCAACCTGCGTCCAGGAAATTTTTGCATGGGCGCCGCAAATACCGCGTTTTGTAACAAAATTGTAAATGCCGCCTTTGCCTTCTTTATCGCCAGGGTACCAGTTTTGAACGGTTGAATATTTTATTTCTGCATTATCCAGTGCAATTAATTCAACCACTGCCGCATGTAATTGATTTTCATCACGCATGGGCGCCGTACAACCTTCAAGGTAACTTACATAACTGCCTTCATCAGCCACAATTAATGTACGTTCAAACTGGCCGGTATTTTCTGCATTAATCCGGAAATAAGTGGAAAGTTCCATCGGGCAACGAACGCCTTTTGGAATATAACAAAATGAACCATCCGTGAAAACTGCAGAATTCAATGCTGAAAAGAAGTTATCAGTCATAGGAACCACAGAACCAAGGTATTTTTTCACCAGTTCAGGATGCTCTTTAATAGCTTCCGTTATAGAACAGAAAATAATGCCTTGTTCGGCCAGTTGCGCTTTAAAAGTGGTGCCAATCGAAATACTGTCGATCACTGCATCCACCGCAATACCGGTCAGGCGTTTTTGTTCGTTTAAAGAAATACCCAGTTTTTCAAAAGTTTTCCGCAATTCAGGGTCAACCTCATCTAAATTTTTGGGTTTAATTTTCTGTTTTGGAGCAGAATAATACTTAATGCCTTGATAATTAATGGCAGGGTAAGAGATATTTGCCCAGGTTGGTTCTTTATGATCGATACTTAGCCAATAGCGGAAAGCTTTTAACCGCCATTCCAACATCCATTCTGGCTCTTCTTTTTTCTGAGAAATAAACCGGATTATATCTTCATTTAAACCAAGAGGCGCTTCATCTGCTTCAATGTCGGTAACAAACCCATATTTGTATTCGCTGAGAGCGGTTTGTTCCAGAGTTGCTATCATTTCGCTCATGCGGCAAAATTACAAATGAATTTGTACAAAAAAGTATAAATTCAGGAATTGATGCTTTTTTAGAATTTTTGTCACTCCAAATGAAAGAACAGCTGAGCGTTTTAAAAGAAAATTAGATCAATGATGACCTGGGAAGCGCTAATGCATTTTCCAGCTCAACGGCATTATTAATTGCCGCTATAGTTGCCGTGTTATTGAAATAGATATAAACCGGTTCATCAAAAGTTTTTCTCATCAATTCTTTAGCAAAGTTTTTAATTGTTTCGGAAGGATATTGTGAATAGTATAAATAGGGTATGCCGTGAAAGCGATAATAGATAGAGGAAGTATTATTAATGATTTTCTCCGGTAGATTTTCGATACTAATGCCGCAAAAACTAATATTTTTTGTAGCTAGTTGTTCAAATACATACTGATCCCACCAACTGGCATGGCGAAACTCAACTATATTATTAAAGGAATTATTAAGCTGTTGCTTAATTCGTTGTAAAAATTCCTCACTATATACAATTTTTGCGGGGAACTGAAATAACACTGTTCCCGGTTTATCCTGTAAGCCAGCCCGGATCGTATCATAAAAATCATCCAGTAGTTTTTCGCAGTCAACCAATTGGTTGTAATGGGAAATAAGCCTTGGCGCTTTTACTGAGAATTTAAAATCAGCAGGACTTTTATCAAACCATTTTTTCAGCATTTCCACCGTAGGAAAACGGTAAAACGTAGTATTCAGCTCTAATGTATTGAACCTTGTGCAATAGTAATCGAACCATTTGGTTTGCGCCAGGCCTTTTGGGTAAAATACTTCTTTTCAATCTTTGTTATAAAAGCCTGAACAGCCAATATAAATCTGCATGCATACAGCAGGCAAAAACAAATCCATTTTAAAAATAACCGTTAGGTAACCTCTGTTCGGAAAGCCTTAATTATATTGCAGCCGCGCAGATGGCAGATAATTTGATAATTATAAATTACTTAACCTATTAAATTATTAATGATGGCGAAATACGGACAAAAGTCGCAGGTTAAAGTAAAGCGTGCGATGGAGGAAATGAAGGAAGGGAACTTGAAAAGTGGACGCAGCGGCAAAAAAGTTACTAATCCTAAACAGGCAATTGCGATAGGATTGTCTGAGGCAAGAAAAGAAGGAGGAAAGGTTCCTAAGAAAGCAGCTGCTAAAAAAACAGCAAAGAAATCTGCCCCTAAAAAGGCTGCGAAAAAGGCCGCTGCAAAAAAAGCTGCAAAGAAGCCTGTTAAAAAGAATACAAAAAAATAGGCGAATAAAAGTTCTGAATCAGATTCTTGAATATATTGCTCCTGATTTAAAATTATTGGGTTGCTGCTTAAAACAATCCTTTTAAAAGGTCACAATGTGCTGTGGCCTTTACTTTTTTTATACAGGTTAACCACCAATATGATTTTTATCAGGCTTGCTGCTGCCATCATGGGTGCGTTTTTTTCTTTTTTCCAATTCCTCTTTTTCAGATTTTGAAATATCATCAATATCTCCTTCGGTTCGCTGAAAATCTCTGTTCTTAGGATTGTATTCTGAATTCATTGCCTGTTCATTGGGCTCGTTTTTTTTGTTTTGCGCATTGTCCATAAAAATTGTTTTAGATAAAATAGCAAGCACTAAGCCAGATTATAGGTAAAAAAATCCCGCTAAAAAAATCAGCGGGAGGGAGGTAAACACTTACACTATCCTTATTTGCTTAAAACTACCTGGTTCGTATAAACGGTTTCGCCCTTTTGATCGATAACGCTTAGCAGGTATGTTCCCGCTGTTACGGGGGAAACCATAATGTTTTCTGTTTGATTGCCGGAAACTTTTATTTCTTTTCTTAATACAGCTTTTCCCGCAATCGAATTAAGTAATATTATATATTTTCCGGATTTCATATTGCTGAAGCTGATATTAAATTTATTTGTTGTTGAAGGATTTGGATAAGCAGAAATATTATTAACTGTAAGCGTTTTTGCAGTAGCATTTAGCTTGCTGAAAGCAAGATTTTCATTGGCAAAATCAGAAACATTGTATACCTGTTCTGTTTTTTTATCAACCATGGCAGCTTCCAGGGTAGTGAGGTTTATCCTGTAATAATTTGAAGTTTTTGTTGAACTGCCCACTATCACAGTGGCATCGCTTTCAACCATGGCCGCATTAATGGTATAATCTTCAGGCATATTTTTTATCGTTCCAAGATAGGTGGCAAGCCTGGTACCCGGGTTGATCTTATATACCAGGCGTTGTATGGTAAATAAATACAGGTTTCCGCTGGCATCAGCAACCATATCCCCACCCCAGCTTTTATACTGTACTGCTACAGAATTTTCTCCGTTTGATGTGGCATCGGCCAGCCTGCCAAGATCAGTAATTTTTGGCTGGTTGCCGGTTGTAAACCTTATCAAATGTTCATTGTCGTTGGTAAGGCCATAGCCATAACCATCAGCACCAATTACCATGCGTGTAACAACAGAAGCCTCACCCGGCTGATTAGAAAAATTTTTAAATGACTGGCTTGTAACCGCATAGGACCTTGGCTGGGTCTCATTTAGATCAAGGTACCTTAATTGGTTGCCCATCATTTGTGTATAAAAAAGCCGGTTGTTTGCTGCATCGTATGCTACGGCCGCCACCATCCTGTTATTAAGGCAACCGCAGGGTTGTTGCTGGGTTAAAGCCGCAGGACCGGCTGCTTTTGTGTTATCTGTATTGGCAGCAACCAGTTTACTTCCGGTAGCCGCATCATAGGCAACATCATTTTGCGCTTCAGGTACATACACTGTTTTTACCGGTTGCCTGCCATCCATATCAAACTGGCGGAAGGTGATCCAGTTCACGCTTCCATACTGTTCGCCTGTAACCGCGAAATATTTTTTCGACTGTGAAAATGTATCAACCACTACAAACAAACAAGGGATTAGGATACTAAAGTGTAGAAGTTTATTTTTCATAACTAGTAATTTTTCAAATTGAAAGTTAGCTATTAAATTAAAATAGTTCAACTAAGTTTTTTGAATGGATTCCACCGCCTTTTTTATGCTGCCTGACTGTAATAAAACAGATTTTGCTTTATCATAATCAGTGAATTTTGCCTGCTGCATTACCATTTTCACACCCCGGTCTATCAATGTTTCATTATTGAGTTGCATGTTCACCATGCTGTTGTCTTCAACACGGCCTAGTTGTATCATTACAGTGGTTGATATCATATTCAGCGCCATCTTTTGCGCCGTGCCGGCCTTCATGCGGGTGCTGCCGGTTACAAACTCGCTGCCTGTTATAATTTCAACAGGGTAATCAGCACATTTTGCGAGCGGGGTTTCAAGGTTGCAGGTTATGCATCCTGTTTCAATATTATATTTTTTGCAATGCTGTAAAGCACCAATCACATAGGGTGTAGTTCCACTGGCGGCAATGCCTACAACAAAATCTTTACTGGTTATTTTTTTTGATTGAAGATCGAGCCAGCCTTGTTCGCTATCATCTTCTGCAAATTCGGCTGCGCGGATGATAGCATTAAAACCGCCTGCAATTAAACCCTGCACCATATCGTATGAAACGCCGTAGGTAGGCGGGCATTCACTTGCATCTAAAATACCCAGCCTGCCGCTGGTGCCTGCGCCCATATAAAACAGCCTGCCGCCTGCAAGCATTTTATCCGTAATGGCTGATATTAATTTTTCTATCTGCGGCAACGCTTTTTCTACAGCTAACGCTACCGTTTTATCTTCCTCATTAATATGTGTGATGATTTCTGATACAGGCATTTTCTCCAAATGCCTGTATTGTGAAGGTTGTTCTGTTGTAAGCATGATTGCAAAGGTAAAGCCTGGAACAGTGAAGGATAAAATGAAAGTCGGAAGCCGTTGTTGTCAGGCAGGCTTTATATATAGTCGATAGACACAAGTAAAGTGGGATGGCATGTTGCAGCAATTGCACTGCCTATTTTAATTCTGTCAAAGTTCTGTATAGTCCATCAACAACAAGACCTATTTTAGTAACATCCAGGTTTGCCAGAACATCTTGTTTTGTATGATAGTTTAAGTCTCTGTAAAAGGCCGTGTTTGTAATCATTACCGAACTGTATCCAAACTTCCAATAGTTTCTGTGATCCGACAAATCAATACCTCCAAAAAAAAATGGTGCGATAAATGATTTTGTCAATATGGAATTCTTTTGAAAAGACAGCTTCTTAAATTGTTTTGAGAAAGTACCGTTTAAAGGTTTTTCTACAATTGTTATATAGTTGCCTTTATTTCCATAAAACCATTTCAGAAAACCTAATGGATAATCTTGTGAGTTTTGTTTGTCGGAATAATAGCCGATCATTTCTAAACTAATCATACCTTTTACCGGAATCTTGGCTTCGTGAAGTGATTTTGCATGAATATAGCTGCCCATATTTTCTGTACCAAAGAATGGTGGTTCTTCTAACGAATAAGCAATAAGATCAAGCCGGTATTTTAAGTTATTATCTTTTAAGAGTCTTGCAAGTTCAAGTAAGCCTGCAACTCCGCTTGCGTTGTCATCCGCGCCATCCTGATCGCCACAGACATCGTAGTGAGCTCCAACAATAATTCTTTCTCCGTTTTGCGGCCCGAAAGATGCAATTATGTTTTTATAAGATCGTTCATTTACTTCAAATGCTTGAATATCTATTCTGTTGGAACATTTTAAAAGCTCGGTCTGAATATATGTAGCGACGGTGTCAAGCGTCTTGATATTTAAGTAATTTCTGCTTTTGGAAGTATTTATAATTGTTTCTAAATCTTTTATGATATTGTTTGTGTCTGATAGCTTTTTTAAATTCTTAGGCTGAGAAGATGCCGGGTAATTTTGAATAATAAAAACTCCAATGAATAGAATAATAAAAAGCGTTATATATAGTAAAAATTTTTTCAAAGTTTATAGGTCAAACTATCAGCTGATTTTAATACGCCAATCGTATTAAAATCTTTGTTTGTTAATATGGTAAGGTTATATTTTTTAAACCTACGTATTGGCTAAAGCTTCATTATAACTTCAACCCAATCTTCTTACCTGTTTTACACGCTTCAAAAATAGCATCCATAATTTTCAGGTCTTTTATAGCTTCTTCGCCATCAACAGGAACAACCGGCTTTTTATTGTCTAAAATTATTCCTGCCATTTCATCCATTTGTAGCGTTTGATGTGTAACAACCGGCGCAACCAGCTCGCCCTTGTTGGTGCTGCCTTTTATTGGACCATAGCCTGTTGCAGGCAGTAATTCTGCAAAACCTTTATCGCCATTTAGAAAAAAACGGTCAAGGTTGCCCATGCTGTATGTTGATAAACAGGAAGCCACTGCGCCGCTGGGAAAACCAAGCTGGAACTGTATGGTTTCATCAACACCTTCTTTAAATTTTTGCGGA
>Ga0164241_10006881_pt1 | contig 10296 bp, 5 predicted proteins | sample OricomyardsoilBY_FD_108780 | JGI IMG/M metagenome (GOLD analysis project Ga0164241, IMG submission 108780) | Backyard soil microbial communities from Emeryville, California, USA - Original compost - Back yard soil (BY) | ecosystem: Environmental > Terrestrial > Soil > Unclassified | place: USA... | reverse complement strand
TGAGTCACCACTTGTATATGACCGAGCCGCGCTCAGCAAGACGGCTACCCCCATACCTTGCGCTTCACGAAGTACGCCCGCGCCCGACGGGGAGCCGGCCAAGCAGCCTGCCAACACGTTCGGACGCTTGCTCGACGGGGACGAGCAACGACCGGGTTTGCCTCGCCCCGCAATCCCTCGTTCTTCCCTCCGCTGATTAAGCCCTAACCCCCGGCCCCCGGACCCTCCCTCCATTGTGGGTGTAAGGAGGCGTGCGCTTCGCCTTCCGAGCCCGTACGCTCGGTCCCCCACCATGAGTCTCGGTCGGACAAACCCCACGAAGGGCAGTCAATGAGGCGGTTTCTAGTTAGTGCGCTCGCCTCCGTGCTTGCGCTGACCCTGCTCGCTACGGGCTCGGAGGCTGGCGCGGTGCCCTCGGTGTTTCATCCCGAGCTGTTGCGCGCGCTCGAAACGCTGGATCGCAGCGAGGGCCCCGAGGCGTACGGGGCGGTCGATCGCATTTGGGGGCTTTGGGATCGCGCCGACGCGGCCCACATCGAGGAAGCGCTGCTGGGCGCTTCTCAGAACAAGAAGCTGAGCGCCGAGGCGCGGGCGTACGCGGGCATGCTGGCGGCGTTTGCGCGCGCGCGACGTGGCGATCAGAAAGCCGCGACCGAGCACGTCAAAGCTCTGGGCTATATCGGCAGCTTTTTGGTGGTCGGGCCCTTCGACAACGAGGGCAAAGGCGGTTTGGAGCAAGTATTCGAGCCAGAAGCGGAGCTCGGCCTGCCCATCACGCCTGGTCGTGCCTACAGCGGCAAAGAGCGGCCGGTGCGCTATCGCGCGGTTGCCAACGCGTTTCCGTTCGGTTGGCTCGACGCCAGCGCGCTCGTGCGACCAGAAACCAAGGTTTGCATTTACGCCACGGCCTTCGTCAAGGACGACAAGCTGACGCGCGGCACCCGCAAAGCGCGCGCTTACGTGGGCGCCGGTGGTGCCTTCAAGCTGTTTTGGAACGGCCAAGAGAGCTTGAAAGACGTCGCTTATCGCGGCCACGACTTCGATCGCTCCGGCGTCGAGCTCACGCTGGAGCCGGGGCCCAACTCGCTCGTGATCAAGGTTTGCGGCGAAGACAACGCCCCCGAGCTTTCGGTGCGCCTGGCCGACGAGCAAGGCGCGCCCGATCCGCGGCTGACGACGTCGATCGACATCGCCGACAGCCAGAAGGTCGCCGAGCGCCTGCAGGCGAGCGCCAAAAAGACGGGCAAGGCCACGGCGGCGCCCGCCGCCGACGCGAAGACGGGCAAGGCGGCCGCGGGCAAGTCCGAGCTCAAGCGCGGTCCGGCGCTCGGGCCCGTACCGCTGTTCGAGCGCCTGGTCGCGAGCAAGAAACCACGGGCGCGCGATCTCGAGTCGTACGCTCGCTACTTGGCCGACACCAACGGCGATGACCCAGCGTTGCACCTGGCGCGCGACCTTGCGCAACGCGCCGCCGACAATGAACCGACCATCGAGCGCATCCTCTTGGCCAGCCGCCTCGCCGAAGATCGAAACCAGCAGAACGAATGGCTCAACAAGGCGGAGGCGCTCGCCAAAAAGTCGGGCAAAACCCCGAAAGAGCTGCTGACGGCGCGCGCCGTGCATCGCCGTAACAGTCCCAACTGGCGCGACGCTTCGCCGATCTTCGACCGCGTCCTGGCCCAAGATCCCGACGACGTTTTGGCGCTGGCCGGTCGCGTCGAGCTGTACAACATGGCCGGCTTGCCGCGCACCGCGCTCGGCGTGTTGGAGCAGGCCGTGCGGCGTTCACCCGAGTCCGTCAACCTGCTCAACATGTACGGCAGCCAGCTGCGCATGCTGGGGCGCGCCGCCGACGCGACCGAAGCCGAAGAGCGCTACGCGATGCGCCGCTTCGATGACGGCAACTACCTCACGGGGATGATCGATTTGGCGATCGCGCGCCGCAACCGCGGCGAGGCCGAGCGCTGGGTCGAGCGCTTGCTGGCGGCTTACAACAGCAACCAATGGGCGCTGGGCGTCGCCGCTCGCGCCTACCGCGCGCTGGGGCAACCGGAGCGCGCCACCGCGACTTACAAGCGCTCGCTCGAGTTGGCGCCGGAAGACGCGAGCACGTTACGAGCGCTTGCGGAGCTGCAAGGCGAGCTGGGCCGGCGCGACGAGCAGCTGCTCAGCCTGCGCGAAATCTTGCGCATTCGTCCGCAAGATCGCGACGTGCGCGAATACTTGGAGCACTTGGAGCCGGCCAAGCCGCGGCCCGACGAAGCGTATGCGTGGGACGCGGACAAGTTTCTGAAGCAACGCTTCGCGCCTGCCGGCGGTCAGCCGCGCCGCACCTTGCGTGACCTCACCGTGACGACCGTCTTCGACAACGGCTTGTCGTCGCAATTCCGACAAGTAGTGTTTCAGCCGTTGACCGAGCCGGCCGCGGCCGCGGGACGGCAGTACGGCTTCGCCTACGAGTCCGATCGTCAGGTCGTCCAGTTGCGCGGCGCCAAGGTCTATCGCGCCGACGGCAAGATCGACGAAGCCGTCGAGTACGGCGAGGGCTCGGCGGACGATCCGTCGATCTCGATGTACACCTCCGCGCGCAGCTTCTACGTGCAGTTTCCGCGGCTCGAGCCAGGCGACGTGGTCGAGCTGCGTTACCGCGTGGATGACGTGACCCCGCGCAACGAGTTCGGCAATTACTTCGGCGAGATCGTGGCCTTGCAAGGCGGCGAGCCCGTTTCGAACGCCGAATACGTGCTGATCACGCCGAAAGAGCGCACGTTCTACTTCGACCAGAACATCCCGGGCCTGACCACCGCCAACAGCGTCGCCGGTAATCAGCGTATTTATCGCTTCGCGGCCAAGAACATTCCCGCCGTCAGCCCCGAGCCGTCGATGCCGCCCTGGCCCGAGGTGCTCGGCTCGGTTCACGTCTCCACCTACAAGAGCTGGGACGATCTCGGCCGCTGGTACTGGGGCCTGATCAAAGATCAGTTCGACCTCGACGAAGAGACGCGCAAGCTCGCCAAGAAGATCACCGAAGGTAAGACGACCGAGCTCGACAAGGTCAAAGCCGTCTACAAATGGGTGATCGAGAACACGCGCTACGTCGCGCTCGAGTTCGGCATCTACGGTTACAAGCCGCGACGGTGCGTGCAAACCGTCGCCCGTGGCTGGGGTGACTGCAAAGACAAAGCGACCGTGATCGCGACCCTGCTGAAAGAGATCGGCATTCCGTCGACGATCGTCGTCACGCGCACGCGTATGCGCGGCGATTTCCGCTCCAAAATTGCCAGCTTCGCGCCATTCGACCACGCCATCGCTTACGTGCCCTCGCTCAACTTGTACTTGGACGGCACCGCCGAGCACACCGGTATCTTCGAGCTGCCAAAGATGGACGTGGGCGCGGTGGTGCTACAGGTCAACGAAGGCAAGGCGCAGCTGACCCGGATTCCCGAGGCGGACCCGGAGAAGAACTTCGTGCATCGTGAGCTGCAGGTGGACCTCGACGCCAAGGGCGGCGCCAAGCTGGACATCGACTACTCGACCGGCGGCTACAACGCCGCATCCTGGCGCGACGCGTATGGGGCCGAGGCCACGCGCCGTGAGCGCATGACGCGCGACCTGGGCGGCGACTTTCCGGGCGTCTCGATCAACGAGGGCGCCCAGGGCCTGATCACCTCCGATCTTACGAACAACGAGGAGCCGGTGAAGATCAAGGTGCGCGCAGTCGCGCCCGGCTTCGCCCGCAACGAAGGCGACTCGCTCAGCATGCCGGTGACGAGCGGCTTTCGTTTGACCCCGAATTTCGCGTCACTTTCGCAGCGCCGGCAGCCGGTCGAGCTGATCGCGTTCACGACGATTGACGACGTATACCGCGTCAAGCTGCCCCCCGGCGGCAAGGTCGCGTCGTTGCCCGACGAGCGCGCCAACACGTCGCCGTTCGGTTCCTACTCGCTCAAGGTCGAGCAGGCGCATGGCGAAGTGGTCGTGCGCAGCAAGCTGCAGGTCAAAGTCTCGCGCATCGAGCCCAAAGACTACCAAGCGTGGAAACGTTTTTGTGAGGAGGCTGACTCGGCCTTCAGCGTCCGTCTGTTGGTGAAACCATGAGTCTCCGTCGTTCCATTCTGCCCGCCACGTTTCTGTCGGCTTGCTTGGCCAGCGCTTGCGCGCACAGCGCTCACGAGGCCAAAGCCCCGACGATCGCCGAGCTCCGCCGAGGCGCGGAGCGCGACTCCAAACAGACCAGCGCGTGGTTCTTGGGCGAGCTTTTGTCGCCCGACGGCAGCCCCGAGAAGGCGAAAAAAGCCCGGCAAGCGCTGGATCGAGCCAAAGCGACGGATCTTTTGGCCGAGCTCGGTCGTGGTCTGGACGACTTTTCCCACGGGCATTTGAAACGCGCGCCCGACGCCATGATGCGCGCCGTCAAAGCCGCTCGCGACAGCGACGACCCACGGGCGGAGCTGCTCGGTTGGTACGCCACTCGACAAGCCATCGGCTTTCGCTCGAACGATCCGCAGCTGTGGAAGCGTTGGAAGCCGTTCGTGCACGACACCCTGAATCGCCCCGGGCAGCTCGGCTTTCGCGCGCGCGCGGAGCTGGCCGACTGGGCGCTCTCCGAAGCGTACACGGAAGGCGAAAAGGATCTCGCGGCGCTGTCCGTAAAACTGCGCGGCTGCGTCAAGGACGTGCGCCTGGCAGGCCCATTCGGACGCAACGCCGCGCCCGATCTCTTGCGGTCATTTCCCGCGGAGGCCCCCGGCGCCTGGCCCGCTCGCTTTCCGATCGATCCCGGGCAAGGTGAGCCGCCACGCCAGCTCGTCACCACCCGCACCGGCTGCAACGTCGAGGCGAAAGAGCCCATGCCCGGCGGCGTCTACTACGCCGAGACGTTCGTGACGCTGAGCGAAGCCACGGACGTGTTGGTGTGGGCCGGGCGCGCGCTGCGCATCTGGATCGACGACGCCCCCTTGTTGTCGCACGACATTCGCGATTGGGGCACGTGGACGAGCGTGGCCGCCGGCGCCGCGCTCGACAAAGGACGCCACCGGGTGCTGGTCCAAGTGACGGATCCAAGCGTCGAGATTCGCCTGCTCACCCGTGACGGGCGTCCGCTCGCCGCGCCCACCGATATCGAAGGTAGCAAGCCCTACTCGCTGGCGCGTCCTCGGGCGCTGGCCGTGAACAGCATCACCCCCTTCGTGACCAAGGACGGCGTCCGCGATCCGAACGACGATCTGCTGCGCTTCGTGATCGCCAACCTCGCCGGTGAAGACGGCGGCGCCGACGTAGCGTCGGTGCTGATCGAGCCTTTGGTGAAGGATCCGGCGCGCGCCACCGGGATCGCGCTGGCGAGCGCGGCCCGCTTCACCGACAGCGATCCTATCTACGAAAACAGCCAGCGCCGCGATTTGGTGCGCCAACTGAACGAGCGCGCTGCCAAGCGCGATCCGGATTTATGGTCACCGCGGTTGTCGCTCGGCCTGTGGGAAGCCGAAAAGAGCGGCATGCCCGAGGGGGCGCGCGTGCTGAAGAGCCTGACTGGACAGTTTCCGGAGGTGCCCGCCATTTTGGCTTCGCTCACCCGCCTGTACAACGAGCTGGGCTGGTACGCCGCGTACTCGTCGTCGGCGCGTGAGCTGGCGACGCGTTTTGCCGACGACGCGGACGCGCTCGAAGTCGCGATCCCGGTCTTGGAGGTCGCGGGCGACTCGGCCATGGCCGACAAGCTGGCCGAGCGGGCACGGCAACTGAACCCCGACACCGAAATCGTGCTCGGGCGCGCCCTGGCCCGCCACGACTACGCCGAGGCTCTCAAAGAGCTGAAGCGCATCGGGGCCCGGCACCCCGAACGCAAGGACATCGCCGAGCGCATTTACGACGTGATGGTGCGCTCCGGCAACGTGCAAGAAGGCTGGAAGAAGCTCGAAGCGGCCATCAAGCAAAACCCCAAAAATACGGCGGCCCGCTTGGCCCTGGCCGACGCGGGATTGGCTTCGGGGAAGGGTGACGCCCTCGTACAAGCGCTCGTCGCCGCCGTCGAGGGCGGAGCCGAGACCGAAATCATCGAAGAAGCGCTGGATTTGGTCGAGGGCGCGACCGAGCTCGAGCCCTATCGCCTGAACGCACAGGAGATCATCGCCGCGTACGAGAAATCCGGCGTGCACCTGCCGGGCACGGCCGCGCGCGTGCTCGATTATTCGGCGGTTTGGGTCCACTCCGACGGCTCCAGTCGCATGCTCGAGCACGAAATCATCCAAGTGCAGAGCGCGGAAGCCATTACCCAACAAGCCGAGCAAGAGCTGCGCCGCGGGTTGTGGCTGCACCTGCGCGTGATCAAGAAGAGCGGGCAAATCTACGAGCCCGAAATCGTCGACGGCAAGCCGACGGCCACGCTGCCGCACCTCGAAGTCGGTGACTACGTCGAGACGGAGCGCATCGAGAGCAACCAGGGCGACGGCCAGCACGGCAAGCGTTACTTCGGCCCGCGCTGGTTCTTCCGCGAAGAGAACATCGCTTACGCGCGCTCCGAGTTCTTGGTCGTGTCGCCCAAAGACCGGCCGCTGCAGATCGAATCGAAGAACAACGTCCCGCCTCCGGAAGTGAAAGAGACCGGCTCGCTGGTGGTGCGGCGTTGGCGCGTCGACCAGAGCCCGGCGTCCCCGGTCGAGCCGTTCGGGGCGCCGATCAGCGAGTTTTTGCCGAGCGTACAGATTGGCTGGGGCGCGGATTTGCCCAGCGCGCTGCGCGCCATGAGCGACGGCCTCACGGATCTTACCCCCAAAGATCCGCGCATCGTGCGCATCGCGACCCGCATCGTGGCGCCCGAGACGAAGACGGCCGAGCGCGCCAGAAAGTTGTATCGCTGGGTCGTCGGCAACGTGCAAGAGGGTGAAGAAGACGACGGTCGGCGCGCGGTCATCGGCAAGAACGGCAACCTGTGGCGCGCGTACATCACGCTTTGCCGCGCGCTAGATATCCCGGTCGACTACGCCGCCGCGCAGAATCGCTTGGCATTGCCGCCGAGTGGTCCTTTCTCCGAACAAGCGTTGTTCACCCAGCCGCTGATTCGCGTCGGCGGTAAGGGGGGTACGTGGCTCACGGTGGGCTCGAAGTACGCGCCGTTCGGCTACGTTCCGGCGGAGGCGCGCGGCATGCCCGCGTACCTGCTGTCCAGCGGCACGCCCGAGCTGACGAAGACACCGACCGAAGGCACCATCGACGACATGGCGTACGAGGGCAGCGTCAAGCTGCTCGCGACTGGCGCCGCCGACGTCACGCTCACGCTCAGCTTTACCGGCAAATACGCGACGGGACTACGCAACGCGCTCAGCCAGATGCCCGAAGATCAGCTGCGCGACGTGCTCGAGTCACGGCTGCTCGGCCGCGAGCTGCGCGGCATTCAGCTCAGCGAGTACAAGGTCGATCACTTCGACGATTTGGACAGCCCGCTCCAGATTCACGCGCAAGGTCATGTTCAGGGCTTTGCCGAGCGTTCGGGGGGGGCCCTGGTCGTATCGCCGCCGTTCGGCGTTCGGCTCAGCCAGCTCGCGGTTTTGCCGACGCGCCAGACGCCATTGCTCTTGGTGGACGCCACGCATCAACGCATCAAGTTGACGCTCGAATTGCCGACCGGCGCCAAGCTCGAGCAGCTCGCTCCGCCGCGCTCGGTCAAAGACGGCGAACGCTTGGTCACGGTGCGCGACGCCCAAAAAGGCAACACGTTCGTGCTCGACCGCGAAATCGACATCCCCGCCGGCCGCGTCCAACCCGGCGCCTACGGCCAGTTCCAAGAATTCGCGCGCCAAGCCGACGAAGCGCTCTTTCACTCGGTGCGCGTGCGACTGCCGTGACATGAGCGGGCGGGCGTTGGGGCCGGTGGGGGGCAGAGTGCTCGCGCAGCTGCTTGAGCCGAAGCTGACCAGGCGGTACAATCAACCATGCGGTGGGATTGGCTCTGGGCGTCGTTGGCTGCAGTCGGCCTGATGCTAACGGCCGCGCCCAGTCAGGCGCGGGTGCCCACGCGGCTCGTGTACGCGCGAACCCAGTCCGCCACTGATTGCCCGGACGAAGCGGCGCTCACGGCGGCGGTTGCCGCACGCCTGGGTTACGAGCCATTTTCGCCTTGGGGCGACCAGACGATTTTGGCGACAATCAGCCGAAAAAGCGGGGTTTTAGTGGGTTATGCGGAGCTGATTGATCACGACGGTATCGCCCAAGGCAGCCGTGAAGTGCGGCTGTCGAAGCCCGAATGCCATGAGCTCATCTTGGCGTTGGCGCTCGCGATCAGCATCACGCTCGATCCTCTGCGTGTGGAAGCAGCGGGGCCTCCCGACGTGCAGGTTCCCCCCACACCAACCGACCCCTCGGAAGGCGAACCGGAAGCCGCGCCAGTGACGACGCCGTCAACGGCGCCCGTTCGACGAGACAGCGCACCCGTCCGCACCCGCAAGCAGGGGCAGGAGCGCATGACGTGGCACGTCGCAGCCGCCGCCATCGGCGCGCTCGATGTCGGACCCCAATTTGCGATGGGCGGCCGCGTCGGAGTGACATCGAAACGCGGGCGCTGGTCGCTCGGTATCGAAGCTTGGGGCACGTTGCCTTCAACGCAAGCTGCGCCTCTTGCCGGAGAAGTGAGCGTGAGGCTAATGTCAGCCGCGCTGACGCCATGCCTACGCCTGGTCGGCGGGTTCTCGCTCTGCGCGCTCGGCTCAATCGGTTCGATGCACGCCGAAGGGCGCGGTGTCGAAGCTCCACGCGTCGAAAACGTCCTCCACGCCACCGCCGGCGGCCGTGCGCTCGTCGCGTGGCCGCTCGCCAGCTCTCTCGAGATTTTGGCCAGCGCCGATGTGACGGCAAACCTGAATCGCCCGCGGTTTTTGTTGGACGGCGTGGAAGCGTGGCGACCCGGGCCGGTGGTGGCGCTGGTGGGAATCGGCGCCGCCGCCCGCTTTTTTTGACGGAAGCACGCACCAAGCCACGAACCCAAGTGATGCCCCTCGCCGTCGCCGCCCCCGCTGAGGCTTCGGTCACGGCGCCCTTGGACGCGACGGCGATCTTTCGCCAAGAGTTCCGCTACGTCTGGGGCAGCCTGCGGCGCCTCGGCGTGCAGGAGCGCGACCTGGAAGACACCACGCACGAGGTCTTCGTCCGCGTCCACGACCAGCTGCCGTTGTTCGACGACAGTCAGCCACTGCGACCATGGTTGTTCGGGATCGCGCTCGGCATTGCCATGAACTACCGCCGCTTGGCGCGACATCGGCTCGACCTGATGGCGGAGCCACCGGAAGTCATCGACTACGGGCAACGCGCCGATGATCAGCTGGAGCAGAGCGAACAAGCCACGCTCGTCCACGCTGCGCTGCAAAAGATCCCGCTCGAGCAATGCGCCGTGCTGGTGCTGCACGAGCTGGACGGTTTCGCGATTCCCGAAGTCGCGACCACGCTCGGGCTGAGTCTGAACACCGCGTACTCGCGCTTACGACTCGGCCGCGAGGCGTTTCGGACCGCATTTCGCCGCTTGGCGAACCAGAAAGGTTGGCGATGACTCGGCGCGCTTTGCCCTCGGATCCGCTGGAGCTGCTGCGAGATGCGGTCGACGCTTCGCCGCCGGACGGCGCCTTCGCCCGGGTTGCCGCGCGTTTGGCCAGTCTGCCCGCGGCGGCGCCCGTCACGGCAACTACCGCACCTGGACTCACCGGGCGCCCGAGCTTTGGGGCGCTCGGGCGCCGTTTCTTACGTTGGTCAGTGGCTCCGCTGGGGCTCGGCATCCTCATCGGTGCCGGCGGTCAGGGATTGTTGGGGGGCAATCATCCAGCCACGCCCGCGGCGGCGCCGACGTTGCCCGTGCCGCCACCGGTCATTCTGCCGGCCGCTGTCGTCAATGAGCCAGCGCCGTCGGCCGAGCCCGCGAGCACCTCGCCCCAGCCGTCGGCCTCACCGCTGCGCAGCACGCTCACCGACGAACGAGTGCTGCTCGACCAAGCACGCCGACAGCTCGCCTCGGACGAGCCGGCTCGCGCCCTGATCTTTCTGGATCAGCACGGGCAGCGCTTCGCGCGAGGCCTGTTGAGCGAAGAGCGCGAGGCAATGCGCATCAACGTGTTGGTGCGACTGGGCCGTAAAGACGAAGCCAAAGCTCGAGGCGAAGCCTTCACGGCACGCTTTCCGAACAGCATCATGGGGTCCAGCGTGCGCGCCGCGTTGAAGAGCGCCGGCGCGGCGGACTGACGAAGGGGACAAGATGCGAACACATGTAAAAATGCCGTTCATTTTAGGCGCGCTGCTAGCGCTTGGCTGCGGAAACGC
>Ga0164241_10006880_pt1 | contig 10296 bp, 7 predicted proteins | sample OricomyardsoilBY_FD_108780 | JGI IMG/M metagenome (GOLD analysis project Ga0164241, IMG submission 108780) | Backyard soil microbial communities from Emeryville, California, USA - Original compost - Back yard soil (BY) | ecosystem: Environmental > Terrestrial > Soil > Unclassified | place: USA... | reverse complement strand
ACATGGTGCGTGATGGATTATTTGATGATGTCAGCGTGGTATTAAATTGGCATCCCTCCAACGCCAATGATGCGAGCCCTGAATCATGTCTCGCGATTAAACAAACGATGTTCCGTTTTTATGGCAAGTCCTCTCATGCTGCAGCCGCTCCGGATGCCGGACGTTCCGCTCTGGATGGATTGGAAGCTATGAATTATATGGTAAACCTGATGCGCGAACATGTACCACAGGAATCACGCATTCATTATGTGATTAGTAAAGGTGGGTTAGCAGCAAACGTAGTTCCCGATTTTGCTGAGGCTGAATACATGGTTCGTCACCCTGATGCAAGGATGGTAGAAGAAATCTGGGATCGGATTGTAAAAGCTGCTGAAGGTGCTGCTTCCGGAACGGGAACAACAATGAAGTATGAAGTGATCTCTGGATCATATAACCTTGTTCCTAATGAGACATTATCACGACTGATGTATAACAACTTAAAAACAGTGGGTGGTATAACCTATACTCCTGCTGAAGTGGAGTTTGCTAAACAACTTCAGACCTCTCTTTCGAAAGCACCTCCGATCACCAATGCACAGAATGTTGAACCGTATAAAACAGGTGGATTCTTCCCTGCTTCAACAGATGTTGGGGATATTACATGGGTTGTGCCAACGGCAGGATTAGGAACAGCTACATGGGTTCCAGGTGTACCTGCTCACTCCTGGCAAGCCGTCTCTACCGGAAGTAATGGTATTGGATTAAAGGCAATGATCAATGCGGCTAAAGTAATGTCGATGACTGCTGTTGATATTTATAATAACCCTGCCATAGTTGATAAAGCAAACAAAGATCTGGAAACAGCAGTAGGTAAAGATTTTAAATACAAATCAATGATTGGAGATCGTAAGCCTCCATTGGATTTCAGAAAAGGAAAGCAATAGATTTCGATCAATCCATAAACAAAAAAAAGTCCGTGGTCATTAAACCACGGACTTTTTATAATTACTTATAGTACTATTAACCGCCTGTAATAATCTTAGCGATATCGTTATAGAAAACAAATATCATCAGCACTAACAGAATAGCCATTCCTATCTTCAATGCCGTTTCAAATACTTTTTCATTTGCCTCACGTCCGCTTACCATTTCATAAAGCAGGAACACTACATAACCTCCGTCCAAACCAGGAATAGGAAGTAAATTCATGAATGCCAAAACCATGGATAATAACCCTGTCATTCGCCAGAAGTTTACCCAATCCCATGTTCCTCCGTACGCTTTTGCCATACCAATCGGACCAGACAATGAATTCTTAACGGAAAGCTGTCCCGTAAATAGCTTTCGGAAAGCTTTTAACTGAACGAAGATCACATTAAACGCACGACCGGGGCCCATGGCTACAGCCTGACCGAATGAATACGTCACATCATTAAATGCCTCCCTGGGCATCATAGAAGCAAATCCAATAGTGGAGTCGCCCTTAAAATATTCCTTGAAAGGAATAATTGTTCCTGCTCTGTTCACTTTAAAATGGAGAGAGTCACCTTTTACACTTTTCAGAATAGGTTTTATCTCATCAATATAGCTAACTGGATGTCCTTCTATTTCAGTAATCAAATCACCTTTTTGAAGCACCCTTTTTGCTATTGAAGAATCACCAATCATTTCAACTTTAGGAATTCTTCTTGGCATTAGGAAAGTGGAGATCGCTTCTTTCTTATTGAAACGTTCGATAAAATCTGTAGGGATTGGAATGATCACTTCCTTACCATCACGCAACACAGTATATGTTGAGTTTTGAGAAAGCAAAGCGTCAGGTTTAGCTACGTCCTCAAAATGCTCAAACTCTTTTCCGTTGATCTTGATTATTTTATCGCCCGTCTGAATGCCTATATTTTTCGCGAGTTCTAACGCCTGCACACCACCATGATTATTTACATAGTCATTAGAAACAAAAGTGTCACCAACGAAGTAAAGCATTCCAATGAAAATGATTATCCCTACAATCACGTTGACAATAATTCCACCTAACATTACAATTAAGCGTTGCCAGGCGGGCTTTGACCGGAATTCCCATGGCTCAGGAGCAGCTTTCAACTGTTCTTTATCCATGCTTTCATCCACCATTCCGGCAATCTTCACGTAGCCTCCCAATGGGAACCAACCTATTCCATATTCCGTGTCACCTTTCTTTATCTTCAGTAAAGAAAAATTGAGCACATTCGCCATCGGAAATAAGAAGTCGAAGAAGAGATAAAACTTCTCCACCTTAATATTAAAAGCACGGGCAGCAAAAAAGTGGCCGCCTTCGTGTACTACAATCAAAATCGAAAGGCTCATAAGAAGCTGAGCCGTCATTATCATTCCTTCCATAAACGCTGATTCCTTGCTATTTTTTTCCTTTATTTCTACTAATGAATGATTACTCAGATAACGCTGATGAAATCATATTCATCTATTTAATTAACTCCATTGCCCGGACTCGTGTTTCCCTGTCCGTCATCACGTAATCCTCATATACGGGATTGGCGATATAATCCATTTTGGCCAGACATTGTTCCACTACGTCTGACATCTCAAGGAAACCAATGTTCTCCTTTAAAAATTCAGCTACCGCCACTTCATTGGCAGCATTTAGCACGCAAGGCATGTTACCTGCACGCCCAAGGGCCTCAAAAGCAAGCGCAAGATTACGAAAAGTTTCGGTATCAGCCTTTTCGAAAGTCAGGGCCGGGTAATTGGCAAAATCAAACCTTGGAAGCGTGCTTTTTAAACGTTCCGGGTAAGACATGGCAAACTGGATAGGCAAACGCATATCGGGCAACCCAAGTTGCGCCTTAATGGAACCATCTTCAAACTGCACCAGAGAATGCACAATAGACTGCGGATGAACCACCACCTCTACTTGCTCCGGTTTCAATCCAAAAAGCCACTTTGCCTCAATTACCTCCAGACCTTTATTCATCAGAGAAGCTGAATCAATAGTCACTTTAGCACCCATATTCCAGTTGGGATGTTTAAGTGCCTGTGCTTTAGTGATTGACTTTAATTCATCTCGCTTCTTTCCACGAAAAGGTCCACCGGATGCGGTTAGAATAATCTTCTCAATCTTGTTATGGAACTCACCCACAATACACTGAAAAATAGCTGAGTGCTCCGAATCTACCGGGTAAATATTCACTCCTTTTTCTCTTGCCAGTCGGGTGATTAATTCTCCAGCAACCACCAATGTTTCCTTGTTGGCCAACGCAATTTGTTTTCCAGCTTCAATGGCTTTGATAGTGGGCTTCAAACCCGAGTAGCCAACTAATGCAGTTAGCACCAAATCAATGGTATCCATCTCAACAATAGATGCCAACGCCTTTTCACCTGCAAACACTTTAATATTATGAGGAAGTAGTGCCTCTTTCACCAATTGATAATGATCGTCATTACCGATCACTACCGCATTGGGGTTGAACTTCTTTGCCTGCTCAATTAATAAGGCAGCATTGTTTTGTGCAGTTAGTACCTCCACTTCAAAAAAATCGGGCTGAGCAGCAATTACTTCAAGTGCCTGTGTACCGATCGAACCCGTTGAGCCAAGAATGGCAATTCGCTTTTTATCTTTCAAGACCTGAGATGATTCTTTGAATTTCTTTTTTCTGTTCGGGAAGAACGTCAGCAATAACGTCCCATATTAATTGCAAATTAACTTTAATGTATTCGTGAATAAGTTTGTCTCTCAAACCTGACATCTGCTTCCACGGAATTCCTGGATTTGCATTTCGCAACTCAGGAGATAATCTCTTAGTGGCTTCGCCAATGATTTCAAAGTTCCGAATCACAGCATCAATAACTAAGCGATTGGAGTAAAAACCCTGATCACTCATTCCATGTGTATATTCCAGTATGGATCTAATTGCTTGATAAATGTGATCCAGGTAAATTTTATCATTCTTCATTTACCACCAATGGCTTAATGTCTTTTTCAACATAAGGTTTAATTAGGGGGTCGAGCGAGCCTTCGCTCATCAAATCTACTTTAATACCCAATGCTTCTGACAGCTCCTGTTCTATTCCAATAAAATCCAAAAGATTAATTCGCTTTTCAAGTTTTACCATTAAGTCCAGATCACTATCAGGCTTGTTTTCATTGCGGGCATATGAGCCGAAAATCCAAACCTTAACCGGGCCATAAGGTTTAAGTATTGAAAAAATTATTTTCTTTTGAGCCTCCGAGATCACATTATTCAAGCTTACAAAACAAATTTAATCAATTCTATAGCAATTTTTCGATCGTTGGAAAGACGTGGCACCTTGTTTTGTCCACCCAATTTTCCCAATGATTTCATATAATCGATAAAGGCATTTCGCTTTAAAGATGTGATTTTCAACGTACGTAAAATGTTACCTGAGATCAAATCATCGTAATAAACATTCAACTGACGCAATTGATTATCTAATTCTAATTGAAATGCAGCTAAATCATTCGGTGTTCTTGCAAATTCAATTAACCACTCATGGTGAGGCATTCCCTCCCTTGGAGAAACATTAGGCGCCACGGTAAACTCTACCAATTCCACTTCAGGGAACTTTTGCATGGTAAACTTCATTGCTTTTTCCACTTCTTCACCAATCACGTGTTCTCCAAAGGCAGAAATAAAATGCTTAATTCTCCCACTAACGATGATACGATACGGATTCTTCGAAACGAATTTCACTGTGTCACCAATGGAATAACCCCACAAACCCGCATTGTTATTTAATACCACTGCATAATTTTTTCCCAACTCCACTTCTTCAATGCTCAATCTTCGCGGATTGTCATTGAAATATTCTTCAGCAGGAATGAATTCAAAAAAGATTCCCGTGTTCAACAGTAACAATAATCCCTCCGCATGTTGTGAATCCTGGTAGGCGATAAATCCTTCCGATGCCGGGTAGGTTTCTATCGAGTCAATTTTCTTTCCAATCGTTTCGAACAACTTCGCACGATACGGTTCGAAGTTCACGCCTCCATATACATACATAGAGAAATTCGGAAATACATCTTTGATCTTTTTACCAGTTCGCTCCTGAATGCGATCAAAGTACATTTGCACCCATGGCGGAATACCAGATATCAACGTCATATCTTCATTGATCGTTTCATCAATGATCTTATCCAGCTTTTGTTCCCAATCTTCAATCGTATTGGTTTGATAACTGGGCTTTTGATTGGTGCGCAAATAACCAGGCACGTGATGATTCACAATACCAGATAATCTCCCCGTTTTTATACCCGACTTTTCTGTCAACTCCGGACTTCCTGATAAAAAAATCAAGCCTCCATCAAGAAATGAAGCATTGCCAGACTCATGTATATAACTTAACAAGGCATTCCGGGCGCTGTTAATGTGATTGGGAATAGAATCTTTTGTTAACGGGATGTACTTCGTACCTGAAGTTGTACCTGATGTCTTTGCAAAATAGGCCGGTTTACCGGGCCATAAAATATTGGGTTCTCCATGAACCACACGCTCCACATAAGGTTTCAGCGCCTCATAATCCTTGATAGGAACCTGTTTTCTAAAATCGTCATAGGATTTAATGGAGTCAAAACCGTGATCCTTCCCAAAGACGGTTGACCTTCCCTTCTGGATCAACGACTGAAAAACCTTTTGTTGCGATTCAACGGGATGGGATGACCATTCCTTTGTCTGTTTATCAATGTATACGGCAAATGGTTTTGCCAGGAAAGAACGAATGCCCATAGAAGCATAAAAATAACTGTTTTCCTGTTGTTTTAGGTACTCTCAAGCTTTCATAAAAGCAAAAGAGCTGAGTACTCTGCCATTCTTTCCTTTTTTTATTTTAGGGATGATTTTTGAAGCTGGCAGAACTTTACGTTCTTAAGAAACATCATTTGGCAGGTCACCGTTTTAACCTAAACGAAAAGAAAGCATGAGAACTTTGCAAACAATTATTGTTGCATCTATAGCCGGCCTGGCCGGAGCCTATGTATTCAACTCCTATCAAAAGGAAAAGACTTCCAGAGAAGAGAAAACTTCACAATACAATACGGTAGCTGATTATTCACCTTCGGATATTTACCGACCAACTATTATTGAACCGTCTGAAAAGAGTAGCCTTGCTGATAAAGTTGATTTCAGCGAAGCCGCTGCGAAAGCTATACCCAGTGTAGTTTATATTAATAGTATTTCTAAAAGCGGGGCGACTTATTCCTATTGGGATTGGTTCTTCAACGGTGCTGGCGGAGGTTCACAAACCATGGTTAGTTCTGGTTCGGGTGTCATTTTTACTTCTGATGGATACATCGTAACAAACAATCACGTGGTGGAAGGTGCCGAGACGCTCGAAATAGTTTATAATAAAAATGTTTATAGTGCAGAACTGATTGGAACAGATCCATCCACGGATTTGGCTGTTTTAAAAATAAAGGAAACCAATCTGCCAGCTGCTACGATTGGCAGCTCTAAGGCACTCGCTGTAGGCGAATGGGTAATCGCTGTAGGAAATCCATTCTCTCTTTCTTCAACAGTAACTGCTGGAATTGTAAGCGCAAAAGGAAGAAGATTAAACATTGTAGAGGACAAGTTTCCCATTGAATCATTCATTCAAACTGATGCTGCCATTAACCCTGGGAATTCAGGAGGAGCATTGGTAAATAAAAATGGTGAGCTGGTGGGTATTAATACGGCTATTCTTTCAAGAACAGGTTCATATACCGGATATGCATTTGCCGTACCCATTGATATTGCAAAAAAAGTGGTAGATGACCTGATTAAGTATGGTATTTCACAAAAAGCATTACTGGGCGCAAACCTTGTGGAGTATGACTACCAAAATGCTAAAAAGATGGGCCTGGACATTAGTTCACGAAACTTTAAGGGTGTTCTCGTTGAGAGTGTCGACCCCGAAGGTGCTGCACATACTGCCGGATTAAAAGCAGGAGATATCATTACCAAAATTGGTACAATGAACATTAACAGTGAAAGTGAGTTTGAAGAAGAGCTGAGTTTCCGCTTTCCCGGAGATAAAATAAGTATCAGCTATTTGCGTGATGGAAAAACGGCAAATGCTGATTTGGTTTTGCTTAATAAATACGGTGACACCAATGTGGTAAAACGTAAGATTTATAATGGTGAGGCCATTGGCGCTAACCTGGAGGCCGTGGATTACGGTGTGAAGGCCTTCAAAATCAAGGAGGGTGGGTTATTCAAAAAAATCGGGATGCCCGAAAACTATACCATCATTCAAATCAATCGTAAGCAGGTAAAAGATCCACAGGATGTGATTGAGTTCTTCAATGCATATAAAGGACGAGTGCTACTTTACGGAATTACGGGGACGAAGCAGGAAATGCCAATACAGTTCTTCTTGCAATAAGATCGGAGTTATCCGTTATCAGTTAATAGTGTCGACTGATAACGGATAACTCTTTCCCACTAAGACGCCATGCGCATCTTCAGTTTCTTGCTCAGATCGTCCACTGAATTTTTGAAGTTCGCATCCGTCTTCATCATGTCTTCAACCGATTCTAAGGCATGAATCACAGTGCTGTGATCGCGGCCGCCAAAATTTTCACCAATCAAAGCTAAAGTTAATTGCGTGTAGCGCTTACAGAAATACATTGCTACCTGGCGTGGGATAACGATTTCTCTTTTCTTGATCTTACCCTTCATCGCTTCCAACTCTACTTTGAAGTAATCCGCTACGGTCTTCTGAATGAAGTCAACGCTTACATCTGATTGAATTTCCTTAACGATATTTTTCAATACCTCTTTGGCAAGATCAAGGTCGATTTCCTTTTTCAACAGCGTAGCATGAAAAATAAGGGAGTTCAACACTCCTTCCATATCACGTAGATTGGTATCTACGCTATAAGCTAAATATTCAGCTACCTCAGTTGGTATTTCAATACCATCCGATTCCATTTTATTGTGAATGATGGCAAGCTTGGTTTCAAAATCGGGTTCCTGCAAATCCGCTGTTAGTCCCCATTTGAATCGCGACAACAATCTTTCCTGGAATCCCTTCATATCACGTGGCGGGCAATCACTGGTCATAATGATTTGCTTGCCCGACTGGTGAAGCTGATTGAAGATATGGAAAAACATTTCCTGCGTTTTCTCACGACCTGCCAAAAACTGAACATCATCCAGGATCAGCAAATCAACTTGCAGGTAATAGTTTTGAAAGTCTTGAATCTTATTATTTTGAACGGCATTCAAAAATTGACTGGTAAAGTCATTTTGATCGACATACAAAACAACCTTATTGGGGAGATTTTTTTTGATTTCATTTCCAACCGCCTGAACGAGGTGAGTCTTACCTACTCCCACACCTCCATACAACATCAGGGGATTAAAAGAGGTAACTCCCGGCTTCTTTGCTACCGCTAAACCAGCAGACCGCGCCAAACGGTTACAATCTCCTTCCACGAAATTCTCAAAAGAGTAATTAGGATTAAGTCTGGAATTAACTGTAAGCGGATTAAGTGTTTTGAAAACAAAAGGAGAATATTCTTCGTGTGTTCCGTTCACTTGCTGACTGCCGCTTCGTTTTGTACCCGCACCATTTGGATAATTAACCATTAGTGGAGGATTGCGCTGATTTCCGCTATCTACGATAACAGAGTATTCTAATCGTCCGTTTTCGCCCAAAACCGTATGAATTGCTTTACGCAGCACAGGCACATAATGCTCTTCCAGCCACTCGAAGAAAAATTGAGAAGGAACCTGTATCGTTAATGCATCGCCTTCGCTACGCAAAGGAACAATCGGTTTAAACCAGGTATTAAAATTTTGCTCATCAACGTTTTGCTTTATGATTTCGAGACAATCGTTCCACGCAGTGCTGCAGTCTACTTCCATAGTAACAATATAGGGACTAGTAATCGGAGTTTTTTAGTGTTCCTTTTTAAAGGAAGGGGGACAAAAGTGTAAAAAAAAAGATGAACAAAAAACAGGATTGCCACTTGATTTTATTGAAAAAAATAGCGTTATAAAAAAGGTGATTTCGAAAATAAAATATTGTTTTCGTCCTAACTTAAATCCAACTTGAGACGCTCAAAACAAGTGTATTCATGGCTTCTAAACCAAATGAAAAAAATATTTTTCATTCTTTCTCTGCCACTTCAAAAAAGAACTGGTCAGAAGCGGCCAAATTGGAGTTAAATGGCAGTGATCCCTTCGAAAAGCTGTCATTCACAAAGGAAGAGGTAAAAATTCAACCTTATTATGACAGGACTGATTTGCCTGAAGATTTCCCTTCCTCCAACACAGCTATATCTGATGCTTACTTAGGTTCCCGTGCATGGCGAAATATGCCTAAAGTAAATGCCCATGATTCTTTGGCGAATAAAAAAGCGCTCGATGCGTTGAATAATGGAGCTGATGGAATTCTTTTTGAGATTACTTCCAATTCTTTTCAGTTAGAAAAAATTCTAAAGGGCATTGATCTTCGCTATTGTGCTGTTTCTTTTTTGCTCAGTGAAAACAATCCCATTCTAATTAAAGAATTTCAAAAGCATTGGAATGCCAAATCGGATGCTCCGAAAATCCCTGGCGCCTTTTTTATTAAACAAAATCAAAAGCCGGATTTTAGTCTTTTCGAAAATTGGAATTCCTTTCAAACTTTTGGATTCGTCATCGGGGAAAGCGATCCCCAACAGGAATTAAATGATGCTGTACGATCGGTTCTTTACGTTCTTGATTCCAGCAAGGAAGCAAACCGGTTGCCCAAAGAAGTATTTCAAAAGATGGCAGTAATGATGCCCGTAAGCACCGACTTCTTTTTCTCCATTGCCAAAGTAAAGGCATTGCAAATCATCTGGTCTGAATTGCTTAGCAGATATAATGTACATGAAATAATCCCTCTATCCATCCATGCTATTTCTGCTCGTTGGACAAAGAAAGAATATCAGCCCCACGGCAATCTATTGAAATCAACTACTGCTGGATTAGCGGCTGTATTGGGTGGATGCACTGCGCTTACGATTGAAGCGGAAGACAATGAACAATCAATGATGACTCGTATCGCCAGAAATGTTTCAACGATTTTGCGTGAAGAATCCCACCTTTCAAAAGTAAATGACCCCACTGCTGGTTCTTATTATATTGATCGACTCGCTCATACTTTAGCAAATACTGCTTTAGAAAAAAATCAGGTCTCCACATCTAAAACAAAAAATAATTCAATTTCAATTTCAGTAGCAGATAAGTTAACAAACTGGATGTCTCCGGAGAAAATAGAAATCAAATCAACGTATCTGAAAAAAGATGTTGAAGGATCTCTTATCAAAGATTTTACTGCAGGCATTTCGCCTTT
>Ga0164241_10006879_pt1 | contig 10298 bp, 6 predicted proteins | sample OricomyardsoilBY_FD_108780 | JGI IMG/M metagenome (GOLD analysis project Ga0164241, IMG submission 108780) | Backyard soil microbial communities from Emeryville, California, USA - Original compost - Back yard soil (BY) | ecosystem: Environmental > Terrestrial > Soil > Unclassified | place: USA... | reverse complement strand
TCGGCCGCTTCTGTAGCGCTGACGCTCGTACGTGCCGCGATACATCACAGTGCGATCAAGCGGGCGGCGCTGCTTGATTCGCATATTGGCTACGTCGCGCTTGCCGTATTCAGTGACTCAACGGCGCTCGAACTCAGCCGCACCGTCGATTCTCTCGTCAAGCTTGGAGCAACGTCGCTGACACTGGATCTCCGTGCCAATCCGGGAGGATTGCTCGCTCAGGGTGTCGCGGTTTCCGATCTGTTCCTGGATCGCGGTGAGAGAATCGCCAGCACCTCCGGCCGCGATTCCGTCGATGACGTGGTGTTTACGGATAGCTCCGCGCAAAGATGGCCGAATCTCCAGATCGCCGTCCTTGTGGATGAAAAATCTGCGAGTGCGGCGGAAGTCGTCGCTGGTGCGCTGCAGGACCACGACAGGGCGGTCGTGTTGGGCACAACAACGTACGGCAAAGGCAGTGTGCAGCATGTGTTCCCGGTCAAGGCCGGTGGCGCGGTGCGTCTCACAACGGCGCGTTGGCTCACCCCGCTCGGCCGTTCGATTGCTCAACCGGCGCCTGCGCCGGGTGAAGCCCAGCTCGACAGCGCACCACCCAGGCCGAAGTACAAGACGGAGGGCGGACGCGTTGTGCTAGGAGGCGGAGGCATCACACCTGACGTAGTGATCGAAGACACTGTCATCTCGGCGGAGAATCTCGCTCTGATGCGAGCTCTTGGATCGAACGTATCGCTGTTCCACGACGCGCTTACTGCGTACGCACTGAAACTCAAGGCGAACAAATCGGTAACATCGCTCAACTTTGTGGTCACCAGCGCGATGCTGGATGAGATATACCGGCAGATGCAGGCGCGTTCCGTGGATATTCCACGAAGCACATACGATGACGCGACGCCGCTCGTATCGCGACTGTTCTCGTACGAAGTGGCGCGGTACGTGTTCGGCGCCGATGCTGAATTCAGGAGAAAGGCGGCCGACGATCGCGGGCTGAAGGCGGCTGAGCAACTGCTGGCATCGTCGCGTTCGCAGGCCGACGCGCTGCGCAAAGCCGCCGAAATGCAGGGTACGCGGACGAGGGAGTAGTGAGCGAACGCGTCTTCATCATTGGCGCGGGGAAGGTTGGCCGCGGGCTCGCTCATGCATTCAGAAGCGTCGCCCTGGATGTTCTTGGGGTACATGCGCGGAGTCCGCGTGACGGTGCGACGACTTCCGGCCCGTACCCACGGGTGATGGGTGAGGCCAATGTCGTTGTCATTGCCGTGTCAGACGGCGCGCTGAATGATGTGTGTCATGGCCTCGCGGTCCTCGCCAGTGAGAAAGGTTCGCCACTCACTCGTGGCACTGTGGTGCTGCATACATCCGGCACGGTCACACCACCGGCGCTGAACGAGTTGCGTGCGGCTGGTTTCCCCTGCGGCACGTTTCATCCCCTGGCTCCGTTTTCAACTGCCGAGCGTGGCGCTGCGGGGCTGCACGACGGCTGGGTCGGAATAGACGGGGATCCGGTCGCGTGCGCAACCGCACGACGTCTGGCAGGGACGATTGGCGCGCGGACTGTAAATATTCCTGTCAACGGCAAGGCGGTATATCACGCGGCGGCTGTCATGGCGTCCAATTTCCCCGTGGTGCTCGCCGCGTTGGCTGCGAGATTGCTCACGCACTCGGGGATGGACGCGCACGCGTCGGAGCAGGTGGTTCAGCGGCTGATGGCCGGCGCTGTCGGAAACCTCGAATACGGATCGCCGCGAGACGTGTTGACGGGACCTGCTGCGCGTGGTGATACCGAATCGATTGCGTCACACCGTGTTGCACTGAACTACGATCCGCAGACGCTGGCGGTCTACGACGCGTTAACGCGCGCCGCTGCGTCCCTGACCGCCGAGCATGCCAGCGCCGTCGATCACGCGAACGCCGGTCGGCGGAGTAAATCGGAAGGTTGAGCGCGGAACGTTAATGTTGGTCCTGAACTGTGTTACCGTGATCTTTCGGACCAGGCCGCTCGGCTCCGTTGACTCGAGTTGCCAGACCAGACCGGTCGAATCATCGACCCAGAGCGTCGCACTCGTGAAGAGAGACGAACTGGATTTTGGTGTCAGCGTTATCGCGTGTGTCTCGCGACCACCTATCTTTGCCGTGCCGGCATCCGTGATCGTGTAGCTCGCCGCGGGAGCAGATAATATCTGTCCCATCGGATCGACGAGCATGCCGGATTCGCCTGCGGCGGCGGGAATCTTTATTACCTGGCCGGGTGCCGTGCTTGGCAGATAGACCCAGAGCTCAGACCCGTCGGATACGATACGATCCGGATCCTTTCCGTTGAACGAAATGGACAATAGATTCGGGAGCTTCCGCACGAGCTCTCCGTTGGTCGTCAGCGCGCGACTCGTGAGCGGATTGGTCACGGTCTGGTTGAACTGAACCGATATCGAGGCAGCGCCGTTGTAAGCCGCAACGGCGCGCTTGAGTGTTGCTGCAGGCTGTTGTGCACCAAGCGAAGCGGTGACCAGCAACGTGACAAGTGTCAGGATCGGAATGCGAAAGGACGGCATGATGATGGCGTACCCGTCCCACTTGCTTCCGTTCCCGGCCCGCATCCGCAATTTCAGCTGTTTCGGGGAGCCGGTAAAGATCTGCCGATTGCGCTCGCAACGCCACGCAATTCCTTCATGAGTGCCACGAACTGATCTGGATACAAGGATTGCGCACCGTCGGAGAGTGCGCGATCCGGAGCCGGGTGCATCTCAACGAGTATTCCGTCGGCGCCGGCTGCCACAGCAGCACGCGCCATCGGGATCACCATGTCACGCAAGCCGGTGCCGTGACTCGGATCGGCAACGATCGGCAAGTGTGACAGTCCATGCACCAGCGGAATCGCCGTTAGATCGAACATGTTGCGAACGGCGGGATCGAAGGTGCGAACGCCACGCTCGCAAAGAATCACGTTGCCGTTTCCCTCGGCAAGGATGTATTCGGCGCTGAGGAGCAGATCCGAGATCGTGGCTGCCATCCCTCGCTTGAGCAAGACTGGTCTGCCCAGCTTGCCAACCGTTTTGAGCAGAGAGTAGTTCTGCATGTTGCGCGCTCCGATCTGGATGCAGTCGGCATGCTCCGCAACCTGGCGTGCACCTTCTTCGTCCATCGCCTCCGTAACGATCGGCATACCGGTTTCTTCGCGCGCACGGACGAGCATGCGCAGCCCTTCGAGGCCCAGCCCCTGGAACGAGTATGGCGAGCTGCGCGGCTTGAACGCACCTCCACGCAGGGCACTCGCGCCAGCATCTCTTACGATCTCCGCGGCGCGAATGATCTGCGTCTCGGACTCGACAGAGCAGGGCCCTGCCACGATCGGTACTTCGGTTCCGCCGAAAGACACACCTGGCGCGATTGTGACAATGGTGGATTCGTCCCGCCACTCACGCGAAACCTGTTTGTACGGTTGAGTTACATGAATGATGCGCACGACACTTGGAAGTGCCTCGATGCGACCAGCATCCACACGCCCATCGTTCCCGACGATTCCAACCGCTGTGCGCTGTGCGCCTGGCATTGGATGCGCGCCGTACCCCATTTCCTCTATGACCGCGACGACACGTTCGACGTCTGCCGCGGGAGCGCCGTGGCGCATGACTACAAGCATGATGCTCTCGATCTCAGGTATAGCGCCGAGCAGGTGCGTCGCAGACGGACACGCGCTGGCGTGTTAGACTCCCGCCGTCGCAGCTGCGGACGTCGGGGAGCCGGCGATTGCTTCTTCAACCGCAGGACCGCGCAGATGCACGCTCACAATTGACGAAACACCCGGCTCCTGCATTGTCACGCCATACACCGCGTCCGCGGACTCGGTGGTCGTGCGTGGGTTGTGTGTGATGACGATGAACTGCGTGTTTTCCTTGAACTCGTTGAGCATCCTGACGAACCGACCGATGTTCTGATCGTCGAGTGGAGCGTCGACTTCGTCCATCAGACAGAACGGACTCGGTTTCATGAGGAAGATGCCGAACAGGAGTGACAGCGCCACGAGTGCGCGCTCACCACTCGACAGCAGGTGTATTCGCTGGGTCTTCTTGCCACGTGGTGACGCATGTATCTCGATGTCGCTGTCCAACGGCATATCCGGATTCTGGAGTCGCACATCACAGTCGCCGCCGCCGAACAGAGTCATGAAGATATGACGGAAGTTCTCACGGACCTGTACGAAAGTGGTCAGGAACATCTCGCGCGCCGTCGCGTCTATTTCGCGAATCGCCTGCTGCAGCTTGGCGCGAGCCTCGTCGAGATCGGCGCGCTGCTGCTTGAGGAAATCGACTGCCTTGCTTTCTTCCTGATGCTCTTCGATCGCTAGCGGATTTACCTGACCCAGCGATTCGAGCTGGCCTCTCAGATCGGCAGCCTCCGCGCGAAGCGCGTCCTCTTCGTCTTCCAGCGGAACGTTTTCCGCAAGAAGCTCCTCGAGAGGGCGTCTCCATTCAGTCTCCAGGCGTTCGCGAATCGCGGTCTTGCGGCCCGAGAGCTCTGTGTGTCGTAGTTCGGTTGCGTGCAACTGTTCCGAAGCCTGTGCAGCGGCGCGACGGACCTGATCGAGCGCATGGTCCGCTTCGGAGAGCGCCTCATCAGCGGTTCGGACAGCACGTTCTGCATCGGACAGCTGCGATTCCGTATCCCGCAGCACGCCGTCCCTGGCCTCGAGATCGAGAGCCCAATCGGCTAGCTGCGACGTCAGCGCAGCGTCGTCCTGCGAGAGCGTGCTCAGTTCGGTCTGCAGCGCGCTGAGCCGCGAAGTCGCCATTGTCTGCTCCTCGCTGAGACGGCGTTCGCGATCACTTACAACCTGAGCGCGCGCGTGTGCTTGGGCTTGCTGCACCTGAGCGGCGGTTCGCAGCTCGCGTGTTTCATCGTGCGCCCGTTCCGACTCGCTGAGCGCGCGTCGGTGATCGAGCAACGCTGCATCCTGTTCGCGTCCGGTTTCGGTGATACGGTTGATCTCCGCATCGATCTCGTGACCCCGAGCAACAAGCGCGTCGGCGCGCTCGGACAGCTTTGTGAGAGCAAGCTCAGCCTCGGAAACTTCCCGCGTCGCGCGCTGATGCCGACGAAGGATCTCGTTCACGACTTCCTCGGCATGCCGAGCTTCGCGGGCGGCAACTCCCGCTGCGTCCGCCGCGGCAGATGCAGCGATTATGGCAGCGTCGAGAGTTTCGCGCGCGCTCGCCGCGATGCTGGTCGCCTGGACCAAGGCGGCGTTTGCGGTTTCCATCTCGCGCGTGATGTCGGTCAGCTCGGCACGCCGACGAAGCGGACCCGGACCGGCGACAGCGGCCGGCAGCCATATCGCGCCGCGCGAATCGATGAATGCCGTCGCTTCTTCGACTGGGCGGACCTGTCCCAACAGCGCCTTTACCCATCCAGCTGCACTCGAGTCGGTCGCATTCACCAGCGCAGCGAGATCATCATCGGATCCAGATGAGGCTCCGACAAACTGCGTGTCGACGGGAAGCAGCAGTAGGGGACCGGGCTGTGCCGACACATGCCATGCGCGAATAGCTTCGGCGGCGGCGCGGTCGCGAACGAGTACGGCGTGCACGGTTGCGCCGAGATAGCGTTCGATGAGCGCGGCTGGAATCGAGTCAGCGCTGATGTAGTCGCTGAGCGGACCCAGGATGGCGCCTTCGTCGAACTTTCCTCGTTCGCGCAACAGTTTGGCTGCGGCTGGTGCAAGACCAACGCGCTCGCGTTCGAGCGCCTGAAGTGCGTGCGCACGTCCTTCTAGCGCCGCGTGCGACTCCTCGGCGCGCAGCGCGTCGGTCCGCGCAAGCGAATCGGCCTCCCGCGCGGCGAGTACCGCCGATTGTGCCGCGTCGTTCTTCTCAGCCGTCTCCACCACCCGGACTCGCGCTACGTCCAGCGCTACCCGCGCTTCTTCCGCCTCACGCCCCACGAGCTCGGCAGCGTCGAACAGCTGCAACTGCTCAGTGTGGATCGCCTCGTGCCGGCGGAGAATATCCTCACGCTCGCGCTCCGCGGCGTCGCGGTCCATTGTCAGACGATGCACCTGCTCTCGCAGCTCGCGCGCGTGGCGCTCGGCCTGTTCAACCGCGCCGCGCGCCGCAGATAACGCCTTTCGCGCGGCCTCCTCGCTCGTGGTGCGCTCCGCGAGCTGTTCGCCGAGCGCGGCCAGCTCGATATCGAGCTGCGCGCGCGCGGTTGCTGTGTCAGCAAGCTCCATCTCGACGCGTTGCGCAGTATCACCACGCTCGCGACGTTCCTCTTCAGCCCGCTCACGGTGCGCCGCAGCGTTGCGACGTCTTTCTTCAGCTACAGCGATCTCACCGCGGAGCTGCTGCGCACGCTCACGCTGTTCACCAACGAGGCGCGCGATCTCGCTCCGTCTGCCTTCCGCGGTAGCGCGGGTTGCATGTGCAGCATCTCGTGCACATTCCGACGTAAATACGCGTTCGTGCTCAGCGGGCACGCCTTCGCGAAGCGCCTCCAGACGATCGCGCAGCTCATCGAGCTCGACACTCCACGCAACCATTTCCCGGGCGGCGAGCGTCACGTCCACCGAAAAGCGTCGAGCCATCAACTCGGCGTGACGCTCGGCGCGCTTGCGCTGACGGGCCAGCGAACGAACGTGACTTTCTTTTTCGTTGAGCAGATCGCCCAGTCTCGCAAGATCTACGGTTGTTTCCTCAAGGCGGCGCTCGGTACTGCGCTTGCGATCACGATAAAGCCCGATCCCGGCGGCTTCTTCGAACAGCTCGCGGCGGTCATCCGGTCGGTCCGAGAGCAGCGCGTCCAGCATACGCGATTCGATTACGACACCCGTATCCGCGCCCAATCCGGTGCCGCGCACCATGTCGTGGATATCCCGCAGTCTCGCGGGTGACCGATTGATGAAATAGTCGCTATCGCCGGAACGGCTCAGCCTGCGAGTGATAACCACTTCGCGGAATGGAACCTTGAACCCGCCGTCTTCGTTATCGAAGTGGAGCGAAACCTCGGCGATATTCACAGCTTTTCGCGCGGAGGAACCCTGGAAGATCACGTCTTCCATTTTGCCGCCGCGCAGCGTGCGCGCACGTTGTTCGCCCAGGACCCAGCGCACGGCATCCGACACGTTGGACTTGCCCGAGCCGTTAGGTCCCACGATGGCCGTGGCGCCTGGCTCGAAAACCAGTTCAGTATGATCGGCGAAAGACTTGAAGCCGTGAAGCTCGAGTTTGGTCAACCTCAATTACGGTGTTCTCCCTGTTCGGTATACAAGAGTCGGTGTCAATTTCGCGGCGCGCAAAGTCTGCATCAGCGACGCCGCATCTTCTGGTCGTTCGAACGCGCCGGCATAGAGCTTGAGTGCTCCGTCACGTTGCGCGAGAACGTAGGATCCCCACTTTCTCGCCTCGGGATATTTCCTGACAAGCACGCTTGGACGACCCGCTACTGCGCTATCGATGAGCAACGCATATGGTGTTCGAACCACGAGGCCCAGCGTTGGTGTCGGCGTGACCTTGTTGTGCCGTAGCACATCGAGTTCCGCGGAAGCTTCGTTGCGAGTCGGATACGCTCCGGCGACGAGCTTGAAATACTGCTCGCGGTTCGGACCTACCGGCACAGGTGAAATCGTGCCTGCCGGAAGCAGGTCGCGGAAGCGAGCCAGCGCTTCGTTCGCATCGTCCTTGGCACTCCAGCTACCGACTTCAACGGCGTACGCAGACGCCGATGCCGAGTCAGCCGGATTCACTGGCGCGCCAACCACAATCGAATCCGCAGCCGGCGGTGGAGGCGCGACGACAACAGGTGCTGGTTGACGAAATGCAGGCTTTGCCGTTGTGTTGTCGACGCTGTTGGCGATGCGGAAGTAGATCCCAGCTCCAACCAGCGCAACGAGCAGCAGCAGCAATGTCGCGATCTTCCAGATCGCGAGCGGCTTTTTCTCAGGCTTCCGTGCCGATTCACGGAGCGGCGTCGGCACTCGAGCCAGGACGTTGATGTAGGGCGCGAAGTCGAGCGGGGTCGCGCCGACCAGCACCACACCGTCGAGCTGATCGATCAATTCCTTCAGTCCCTCGGCATCAGCTGGGGCGACGAGCAGGAGAAGCGCTCCGACTTCGCGGAAACCGTTTGCAAGTCGCTGCCAACGCGAATTGCGGTAGATCTCCGGGTCCGACACGCCTCCCGTACCGCTCGGCATGATGAACAGATTGCCGGTGGTGTCGATCGGTTGAGCGATCTTGTTGAGCGAGACGCCAAATGTGAAGCTGTCGGAGATTCCGTGCGGATCATCGGTAGTGACCAGCGCCTGAATTGGTTCGATTTCGCCGACCAGATCGCCGATCGCGATCCGTCTGTGCTCAGCCTCTGCGAGTCCGATGCCGATCGCCACATGCGCTGCGGCGAGAGCATCCGTCCCCGTGATGACAGCCGCCGAGTAACTGCCGAGCATTGGAGCGATCTGGCGCCCTGCGGCTTCCCAGCCGGTTCCGTAGTTGGCGGTGTCGCTGGAAATCGGCGCTGGCTCTGGCGTCGTTTTGGTCATGGTTGCCCTGGAAAGACCCAGTAGGACCGCTTGGAGTCGCGACCGACCTGTTCCGCCGCCGCACGATTGGGGAAGGGGCCGAGCACGACACGATATACCGTTGCCCCTGCGCGCTGAGAAGGCACGACGCGCGCGTGGGTCCCTGCAACTACGATGCTGTCTGCCAGCACATGCGCCTTTTCAGCATTGAGCAATGCGGCAAATGAGACAGTGAATGGGCTGGATGCGGATGCCGTGGGCGCCGGAGTTATCGTCGGCGTCGGTGGTACCGGTCGCGCGGGTTGTGCAGGCTGCGGATGTTGCGAGGCTACCGGCGCTGGTACAGACTGCACTGGCCTGGTCACACTGTCAACCGTCGCGCGTGTCGCCGAATCCGCGACCAGTGCTGCTGAGTCTGCAGCGGCCGAGTCGGGTAGGGCGAACGAAACAGGCTCGTCGACTCCTGCAGCTCTGGCCCGAAAACCGTTCCAGAAGGTGAAATACCAGAAGTCGCTGGCGCCGCCTGCGACCGTGCGAACGGCCTGCAGCGTCTCGCCGTCTACGAAGATCACGTCGCGGCCTGAATACAGCGCAATTGCTCCGTCTGGAGCCGTTGCTGGCAGGTCTCCGGTCCACTTGGTCTGCACCGCGCCCACAACATGGTTCGTAGCGACGGCGATAACCCAGGCAGAATCTCCGCGGGCTGGTCGGACCAGAATGTACCGGCCGAGTCCGTCCATCCGCAGGGCCAAAATCTTTCCAGGCAGGTCGATGGAAGTGCTGATCCTGTCTGTGTAGCGATCAACCACAGCGAGGGAAGAATCACCCTCCATCGCTACGTATATTCGGTCGCCGCTCGGCGTCGGTGCAAGGGCCACGACGGGACCATGCACCTTGATGGCCGGCACCTCGCTGAGATCGCGGGCTCGGACGCCGACTAGAGCGGTGTCCGTGGCGAAATAGACTCGATCTCCGACCTGCGCTGTCAGCGATCCAATTTTGATTGGTAGAGCTACGGAATCACGGATCTTGTTGTCTGGCGGGTGCATCAACCAGAGAATCGCTTCCTTGCCGCGCTGCGCCGCGATCACAATACTGCCGTCAGTCTGCGGGAAGACGCCTTTGGCTGGAAATGGAGGCTTGAATGTCCAGTCTCCTCCGCGGGTCAGCCGTTCGACGGCTCCGGCAGCGTCGATCCCATAGATCTCCACTCCGTTGGGTGTTGCCAGCGAAGTGAGCTTCGCCTTGGACGCGATTGTCGGGGAAGCACCCCGCAGATCCACTCGTGCCGGCTGGTCCTTGGTGTCTACGACGGCGAGGGCGCCCCCCTCGGGATCGAAGCCCAGAACGCGGTCCACGGAGGTAGCCCTTCCGGTCCAGACCGCCGAATCCAGCCGCGGGTAGAGGTAGGCTTTGACGGTGCCTCCGTTTCTAGGCATTCGGATCAGAATTGGATCCGGGCCGCGGCTCGCCTCAGCACGAGCTGGATCGCCCACGGAATCCGTACTCGCTCGCCGGTCTTTCCCGCACGCGAGCGCGGAGAGCAGCAACAAGGAGATAGAGAGCCGTCTGTGCACCGCGGGAATTTAATCGATGAAGCCAGTACGCGTCACACTTCGGACGCACAAAAAACGGTGCCGCCCAGCAGGGACGGCACCGTTTTTTGACTCCGATCATATGGTCGTGACTAGTATCCCACGCCGAGTCCAAATGTCCAGTAGAATTTGGTGAATCCGGGCCTGTCCAGCGGTCGGGCCATCGACCAGTTGAGGACCGCGATATTGAACAGGTT
>Ga0164241_10006878_pt1 | contig 10300 bp, 8 predicted proteins | sample OricomyardsoilBY_FD_108780 | JGI IMG/M metagenome (GOLD analysis project Ga0164241, IMG submission 108780) | Backyard soil microbial communities from Emeryville, California, USA - Original compost - Back yard soil (BY) | ecosystem: Environmental > Terrestrial > Soil > Unclassified | place: USA... | reverse complement strand
GCCGGCGACGTCACCACTTTCGCCGGCGACGGGGTCGCCGACATGATCGACGGGGATCTCGCGTCCGCGCGCTTCGACCATCCGCAGGATCTCGCGATTGACGCGGCTGGAAACGTGTACGTCGCCGACGTGGGCAACCATCGCATTCGCGTCATCCAGATCGACGGGACCGTCCGCACGATCGCGGGCGACGGCGTCGCCGGCTTCGCAGACGGCGACGGCGCGGACGCCGAATTCTTCGGGATGGAGGGCGTCGAGGTCGCGTCCGACGGCAAGACGCTCTACGTCGCAGACGGCACGAATGGGGATCCGCTGCCCTATCACCGCCTGCGAGCGATCGCGGTCCCGTGACGGCGCTGGCCGGCCGAGCGCGACTCCGGCCGGCGTAGTCGCATCTGTGGGCCATTGGGGGGCTCGCTGGGTCAAAGTGATCAGGTTGACCCGCTCGATCCCGATCTCGATCGCGGGGCTCAACTTGAGACCCGCGGGCTCGGGAATTTTCTCGACTTGAGACCTCGCGCTCGACGGCGCCGTGAAGCGTCGGTCGATTCGCCCAGAAATGGCGCCGATTGGGTGGTGGGGGCGCGCGCAGGTTTGCGGGCACGTCGGTTGCGATGCGGGTCGACGATGCTGCAAATCCTCCGCTCCGCGCCGGCCTTCGGGGCCGCGCTCCTGGTCGCGCTCGCGGCCGCCGCGTGTGCCGATCCCTCCGTCACGATCGCGCCGTCGACCTCGGCAGAGCCGTTTCGCGATCAGACGACGACCCTGGCGCGACCCGAGTTTCGGGTCACGTCGGACGGCGCGCCGCTCTCCGGCGTTCTGATTCACCTTCGGGAGAAGAGTGGTGACGGGACGGCGGGCGCGGTCGTGCTCTCGATGCTCACGGGCGCGGACGGCGTCGCCCGCGGCACCGTGACGCTCGCGTCCGCGGACGAAGAGCTCGAGGTCGTCGTCATCAAGCCGGGCTACCAGGGGGCGCTCCCCGACGAGGTCGCCGAGCAGCTCGGCGCGTTCGCGCCCGCCTCGCGCTTCACCGTGCCCGCCGATTCGCTCAGCGTCGAGGTCGACCTCGATCGGAAGGAGACGCTGTGAAGGCGCGCAAGATCAGCATCGTCGCAGGCGTCCTCGTCTTCTTGGGCGCCGCCGCAGTCGCAGAGGCCACGATCACCGAGAAGATGTTCGTGGACTCGAGCGTCGTCATCCCGAGCGACGTCACGACCATCGTCGGCGCCGTGCTCCCGGAGTCGAGCAAGGTCGGCACCTCCTATCTCTCGGGAGCATTCGACCCGAACCTCGTCATTGAAGAGCCCGCGAACGTCTTCGTGACGTTCATCCACGAGGGCGCCGGATACCGCAACTCGCTCGGATACTTCACCTACAAGACAGGAACGCAAGGGATCGAGATCCAAGATCGACAGCTCGTCTTCCCGAACGCGTCGTACGCGGATCCTTCGAAGGGGTGGGGGGGCGGCCAGCTCGCGACGGGCGACACCGTCACGCTGCGTGACGCGGCGGGCGTGCCGCGCGTGTTTCAGTCGGGCGAGCGTGTGGGCTTCTTCCTGGTCGCCGACGGATGGAACGGCGCCTCGGTCCGCGGGTGGTCGGAGAGCGCTCCCGGGTTGCCGAGCGCGACAGCTTCGGTGAATGCGACGAACCGAGTCTTCACGACGCTCGACGTGCTCAATCCAGAGTTTTCGGTCGGCCGACAGGACGTCGCGCGTCACGTCGCCATGCTCCACGTCGAAGGCCTGCCGTCGTTCAACGCCGGCGACGACTTCTTCCTCGTCGGCTTCGAGGATCTTCGGCGCGATTCCGGCTCGGATGACGACTTCAACGACGTCGTCGTCCTCGTACGCAGCAATCCCGTAGAGGCCATTCTCGCGACGACCACAGTTCCGTACTACACGACGCAGAATCCCGATCCGGATGGAGACGGTGTGGAAGGCCTCGCAGACTATTTCCCAAACGATCCGGAGCGGGCCTTCGTGACGCGCACCCCCGCAGCGGGCTGGACCACCATTGCTTTCGAGGATCGGTATCCAGACGTCGGCGACGCGGACTTCAACGATTGCGTGGTCGACATGGCATTCGAAGAGGTGCTCCGCGCCGATGGCGCCCTGACCGAGCTGTCGGGGACTCTCCATCTGGTCGCGCGCGGCGCGACTCTCGATCACGAGATGGGAGTCGCCATTCCTGGATTGCCCCCCAACGCGAGCGGACAGCTTCGTATCGAGCGGTTCGGGTCCGATGGGACCGAGACCCTGGACGCGCCGCGAACGCTCGATGCGGACTTGCTCGACATGGGGACGGGCCTGTCGACGTTGCGTCTCGCCGAGATCTTCCCGAGCACCCAGGCCGCGCTGCCGGGGGACGACGGCCTCTTCGCGAACACGACGCACCCCGACAATCCCATTCCGCCGGCCTCGGTTCGGTTCATCGTCACGTTCGACACGCCGATCGCCAGAAGCCCGCTCGGGGCCGCGCCGTTCGACCCGTATCTGAGCCCGATTCACGACGGCGAGCACTGGGACATCCACCTGCGTGGCAAACCCGGCTTCCCTGATCGACCCTCTGGGCTCCCCGAAGAGGGCGGCGACGATTCCTTCGTGGACGAAAGCGGCTACCCGTTCGCGCTCCTCTTGCCGGAGGCGTTCCGTTATCCGCTCGAGCGCACGCGGATCGATGGCGACGACGGCGCGTACCCCACGTTCGATCTGTGGAAGGCCTCGTCGGGCACGACTCACAAGACCTGGTATCAATCGCCCGCGAACACGAACCCGCCGCGCGTCGTCTCGGCGACCGGTAGCGCGTACCGCGTTCGCCCCTGGACCTTGTCCGTCACGGGCCACTGAGGTCGAGCCTGGCGCACCGAAGGCGAACCTGGTCGCGATGGTCGTTCGGGTCCTTCCGCGACTGAGCCATCCCCGATACGTTCGCGGGCGATGCGCGCCCCGGAAGAAGCCGAAGAGCCGAACGCCGCAGTGATCGCGAAGCACGTTCGCGCGATGGAGGTGGCCCTGCGGACGCTTCACGCGGTGGGCTCCGCGCTCTTGACGCTCCCGGTGACGATCGTGGATCTCCGGCCCGCCGCGCGGGCGATCGAGGCCGCGATCACCGGGACGCTCGACGCCTATGACGCTCGCCGTGATCCGCTCGCGGCGATCCGCGATGCCATCACTGCCATCGACGAGGCCGGCCCCGCGATCGCGGCGGCCTCTGCGGTGACCGAAGGCGTCGACCCTCTGAAGACGTGGCTCGACCGCGCACGCGGCTGGCTTGCCGTGGCAGAGGCCGCGTTTCTCCGCACGCCTACCTGGGCCGCGCCGCCTCGGGACTTCGTCGCCAGCGTCGACGCGCCCACGTTGTTTCGGATTCGACGGCCGTGCCTCTCGCCACATTTCGACGTGCCGCCGCCGCTCGAGCCCCCGAAAGCGACCCCGGCGAAGCTCGAGCTCGAGGGGCTGTCGCTCGACGAGAAACTCGCCGCGGTGCGTGAGCACGCCGCGCGCGCACGCGCGACCGCAGTCGACAGACGCGAGGCCCGCGACGCGGCGAAGCGTGAGCGTGAAGAGGCGAAGAAGCGGGCCGCCGCAGAGACGACGCCCGGTTTCGTCGGGGGAAAGCACGTGGCGCTCTCCGACGATTCACTCGTCGCACGCCGTGCGCGTGAGCTGTTCGAAGAGATCGTCATCGGGGGCCTGCATCGCACGCCTCTACTCGGCGACGAGTGGCGCACCATGGACGTCGTCGACAAGCGCGTATGGCGGGCCGTCGATGCGATCGCGGCCCACGGTCCGCGGGCGCTCACCGAGATCGAGAGGCTCGTCGTCGACGCGCCCGCGAAGGATCCGGCCCGAGGCTTCGCTGTCACGCTTCTGGCGGGGAGCTTCGAAGGACGCGACATGCTCGCGGTCGTCGAGCGCGCGTATCGCTTTCTCGGAACGGCGAACCCGGAGGTGTCGTCTCACGTCGCGAGCGCGCTGAAGCTCTCGGAGCACCCGGATCTGCCGGTCTTGCTGCGCACCTGGCTCGAGGACGGCGACGCGAACGTCCACGCGCTGGCGATCGACGTGCTCGCGCACCGCGGGCTCGCGACCGAAGAAGAGCTCGCTGCGGCGCTCCGCTCGAACAGTCGCGACGTCGTCGCCGCGGCGATGCCGTGGGCTGCGCTCGGTCGAAACCCGGAGCTGCGCGCGGCGCTCGATGGTCACCGCGAGACTGACCACGACAGACTCGCGCGTGCGATCGCCTGGGCGATGGTCGTGTCGGGCGCGACGGATGCGACGAGTCGTCTCGAGGCGATGCTCGAGACCGACAAGGAGGCGTACGCGCTCTTGCCGCTCGCGCTCGCGGGCGAGGCGGAGCACGCGGCACGGCTCGTCGCGCTCGCGTCGGCGAAGCCCACGGTCGACCGTGTCCATGCGCTCGGGTTTGCAGGCCCCAAAGAGGCGATCCCGACGCTCATCGCGCTGCTCGACGACCGTGAGGCGAGCGGCGCCATGAAGCTCGCCGCGGCCTTCGCTCTTCAAAGGATCACTGGCGCAGAGACGTACGACGACGTCGAGCTTCCGCCGGAAAAGATGGACGCAGAGACACCCGCCGACCCGCCCGGCCTCCCCGGGCGAACCCCGCTGCGCAAGAAGCTCAGTCCGCGCGATCAGCCCTCCGACGGCTCTCCCGATCGGATGAAGCTGCCTCCTCCGCGACCGCAGCCCTGGCAGAGCTACTTCGAGCGAGAAGGGCATCGCTACCGGGGCGCTTCACGCTTTCGAAGAGGCAAACCCTACACGCCCGCGATGACCTTGCTCGAGCTCGATGGCTACCGAATCACGCCCGACGAGCGGCGCCTCTGCTTCTACGAGCTCGTCATCAAGACCGGACAAGTCGTCCCGTTCGACCCGCTCGACTACGTGGCGAAGCAATCCATCTCGCTCGACGCCTGGGCGCCGATCGCGCAGCGCGCGTCGAGTCAACCCGGCGCGTGGGGACGCGCGCAACGCAGATAGCCGGGCGCACTAGGGCCACCTAGTCCGCCCGCAAGGGCGGCATGAAAAGAGTGGGGTGGCCCAAAGGAGCGGCTTCGGCGCGGACGCTGCTCCGGCCTTCACTTGCGAGCGTCAGCGAGGGCCGGAACAGAGGCCGAGCCGAAACTAGGGACGCCCCCTAGTTGAGCCGCAGCATGCGTCCGACGATGCGGAAGAGACCCCGCGACATGTGCATGATTCGGCTCCCGACCAGCTCGACGTCGCCGTCTTCCCGCAAGCGCATGCCGGCTTTGCCGGACTCGAGCACGATCTCGCTGTCGCCCTTCAGAACCACGGAGTCGGCATGTAGGACGATTTTTTCGGCCACACGCGTCTGCACCAGACCGACGATCCATGCAGCCCCGTCTTCGTCGATCTCGATGAGCGCCGACTGCCCGGCCTCTGCGGCGTGATCGAAGATCTCGCGGTCGACCTCAGGCGCGAGCGTCGCATCGATCGTGTCGAGGCGTCCGCGGAGACGGACCTCGATCTTGCGTGGCCCCTTCGCGCCCGCGGCGGCGACCAGCTCTCCGGTGCGGAGCCCAGGTGAGAGCCGCGGCGTGGCTGCCGGGGCGGCGGCCTCTGTCGGGGCCAGCTGTGCGAGCGCATCGACGCGATCGGCGTCCGTGGCTTCCGCAGCGGCGTCCACGACGGCTTCCGCGGCCTCCGGGGCTTCGGCGATCTTCGACTCCGTCTGCATGCTCACTCGGACGATATCGCACGACCGCGGCAAACGGTACGGTGGGGTTGATTTCTTGCTTGGGGCGCCCGCAAACCGGTACGCAGGTGAAGATGAGCGCCTCGCGGAGGAACCCATGAAGATCATGCTCCACATCCTGGTGGCAGCGCCCCTCGGGCTTGCCGTGTTCGGCTACGCGACCGATGGCTTTGCCCAGATCACGGGATACAAGAACGACGAGGTCGAGCTCTCCCAGGCCAAGCGTCAGCTCGTCTTGCCCGACATGACGCTGGCACCTCGGTTCGACGTGACGTTCGACCACTTCGAGGTCCAAAATACGGCTGCGAACGGCGCCACGATGGAGCTCGGCGCGCAGTTTGGCCTCTTGGGCGACCTCGAGCTCGAAGCGACGGTGATAAGCCTCATGGTCGGCGAACTGGCGGTCACACCCATGACGCTGCTCGACGATCCGGGCACCATCGGGTTCGGGGGCTTCGAGTCCGGCGCCGACTGGGGGGTCTCGCGCTTCGGCGGGACGCTTCGCTTTCTCGCGACGGACGTCGCAGAGATCGCTGGGCGGTTCCGCTTTTCCGTCGACAACAACGCGATCATCGGTTTCGAGTTTGGCTTGCCCATTCGCATCCACCTCGGGGACATCGCCCGCCTCGACACCGGTTTCTTCATGCACCCGCGCATTCCCACCGGCGGTGGCAATGCGGCGTTCGGCCTGCTCGACATCGACGACAACGCGCTCCGGCCGTCTCCCGGCATCCCGCTCGAGCTCGTCGTCAGCCCCGTCGAGACGTTCTGGCTCAATGTGAGCACCGGCCTCGCGGTCCCCGACGTCACCGAGGACAACACGATCTATCTCCCGCTCGAGCTTGGTCTCGGCGGCACGATCGCGAAGGGCCGCGCCGCGCTGGTCGACATCTCGGCGAACTTCTCGTTCCCGACGCTCTTTACGCCAGGCTTCGACGACAAGGCGACGACGAACATCTGGCAGGTGGGCCTCGGCGCGAAGGCGTTCATCCCGGTGAAGTGACACGCACTGCCGCCATCGTTCCGACCCTGACGCGCGGGTGGTAACTTGGCGCTGCGCGCGCCAGCGCTCCAAGCGATGACCGTCACGGACGCCGAGCTCGATCTATACACCGCCATCGTCGCCGAGATCTCGGAGGGCCGAGAGCGTGAAGATGCGCTCGCGGCCCACTCGCTCACGGACGAGGCGTTCGACGCGCTGGAAGCCCGCGTCGAAGCCGAGAGCTCGCACGCCATGGCAAGTGGTGGCGACGCGGTGCCGGCGTTCATCCTGCGGTTGGATCGCGCGATGACACGGGCTAGGGCCGCCGCGACGAAGGGCAAGACGCCGATCCCCTTCGACGTGTTCACTCGAGCCCTCGGGGCGCTTACCTCTGGGCGCGATCCGACGAAAGAGCTCGAGCGGCTCGGCCTCGACGGCCGCGATCTATCGCGCGCGATCGCCGCCTATGCGACGCAGCTCGCGAAGGATCCAACGAAGGCGCAAGCCCTCGCGCGGGCTCTCTCGAAGACTGCGCCGAACAAACCTGAGTCGGGCGGCGGTTCGTCGGGCGGCGCAGACTGACGAAGCGTGGCGTCGTTCGGGGGGCTCAGGGTGAAGAGACGAGGATCGCGGCGCGCTCGCCTGCGTCGCTGCCCGCGAACGCCATCCCGATCGGTGTCGGCGCGAAGCCGCGGCGGAAGGACTCTGCCAGCAGCGCGAGGAACAACGGCAGCGACGCGGCGCCCGTGCGTCCGATGCGCTGCGAAGGCGAGTCGATGGCCATGGGCTCGCAGAACGAGCGATGCACGCGCGTCAGCGCGGCGTAGAGCTCGCGAATGCGGAAGTGCTCGATGCCGTGGTCGCCATAGGCGAAGCCGATCTTCAGCTCGCTATCGAGCTGACGCGCGGCGGCGGCGATCACGCTCGCCATCGTGGTCGCGTCGAAAGCGCTCTCGTCGTTGTACGGCGTGACGTCGCTCGTCTCGGCGGCGATCGAGACGATGCGCGCGAGCTTGGGTAGCCCGAGGCGCTGGCCGAGGTCCTCCCGTCCGATGAGCACGAACGCCGCCGCCTCTCCGGGGATCACCGCGTCGATCGAATCCGGCGTGTAGAGCCTGCCGGACTTCTCGAGCACGCGCAGCGCCGCCGGATCGTAGTCGGTGTGAACACCCCCTGCGATTACGGCGTCGACCTCTCGTCGTGCGAGCGCCGACAACGCGTCGGGGAGCACGTACGCGAGCCCTGCCGAGCCTCTCGTCGCCAAGTCGACCTCAGGGCTGCCGAAGGTCTCGCCGAGCGCGGTCTTCAAGCGCGTCGCGAGGATGCGACCGACATCGGAGCGAGGTTGCCCAGGCTGAGGCTCGGGAAACGCAAGTGCGACGCGGGTCTTGAGCTCGCGCGCCGTGTCGCGGCCGATGGCCGTCGCGAGCTCGCGCAACGCAGTCGCGGCGAGCGCGGCCGCGCGCTCCTCGCCGACGAGATACGGATCGAGCGCGAGGTCGAGCGACATCGTGACCGGCTCGCCCTCTTCCGTCGCGAGCGGCGCGCTCGTGATGGACGCGAGCCCGGTGCGCAGGAGCATCGCGTTCTCGAGGCTGCCCGAGCCGAGCGGTGTGCGCACGCCGGCGGCGTACAAGATCCCGAGCGTCTTCACCCGCGCTTCTCCGTCACCGTCACGGTGCAATCGCCGAGCTTTCGCGGCGCGCGGACGCTGGCGCGCCAAACGAGCTCGAGGACGAGCGGCGACGGAGCCGGCCCTCCCGGCGTGGGCTTGGGGACCAACATCGTGTCGAGGAGCACGGTATCGAGCGCGGGCTCGAACTTTTCTACCTCTCGATCCTTCACGGCGAAGCTCATCATCAGGCGCACGCGCGGCATGACGAAATGGAGAGGTCCGCCGCCCGGCGTCAGGTTCGTGAGCGCGGCCTCTTCCCCGCCGACGAGGTGAGGCACGGCGATGAGCTCGGGCGTCGCACACTGGTTCGCGCGCTCGTCGAAGTCGAGCGGCGGCAAGGGCGCGCGCTTCTCGACGTAGTCGCCACCGTACGAGCCCCACAGCTTGCGCCGTGGCTCCCAGTGGCGCCCAATCGCCGAGAGGCCTGCGGGTCGCGGGCGGGCGGCTGCGGTCTTCACGGGGTCGGCGGGATCCTCGATCTGCGGCGCGGCCTTGAGGCCCATGCCGGCCGGCGTTCGGGCGATGCCTCGGCCGACGGGGTTGCGCGGCTCTTCGCCGATCGCTTCGGGCTTCGAGTCGTCGATCCCTCCGAAAGCGTAGTCGTAGCGAACCGCGAGCGAGAGGATCGGCTGAGGCTCGGTGATGCTCTCGCCGCCCTCTGCGAAGACTCGGGTGCCGGTGATGCGCACGACGCGCTGAACGCGGCCGACGCGAACGCCGGCGTCGAAGCGCGGGACGGCTTTGCCGCCCGGAGCGTGCGCGGTCGCGACCACCAGCACGTCGGTGCCCGGTTTTCGCACGCAGAGATCGCACGGGTAGCGAATGCTCGAAATCTCGGGTTTGCCCCACGGAAGATCGGCGGCGCGGATCCCTCGGCGGCGCGCCTTGGGAGCGATCTCGAACGAGCCATCGGGCCCGCGCGCGGGTCGGCCCGAGAGCTCGAACGTCGCCTTCGCGATGACGACGACGCGCTCCCCGTCCTTGTCGACGAGCAGGTGCGGCTCGACGACGAAGTCGGTGTCGTTCTCGACGACGGGTGAGGGCATCAGACTTCGCTGACGGCCTTCGTGAGTTGGATCTTGCCGGCGGTGATCGTGACGAGCGGCGACGTGATCGCGACGCCGCTCCCGTCGATGACGACCGTGCTCGCGCCGCAGGTGAGCGTGATCGCGGTCCCCGCCTCCATCTTGTGGAATGCGCCGACGAACGTCGCGGGGCCGCCGGCTTCGATCGCGATGCCGCCCGCGACCTTGTCGTAGACCAAACCGCCGACCATCGTCATCGCGTCGGCGTCGGTCGCTTCCGTCTCGTCGCCCTTCGAGTAGATGATCTGCCCGAGCGACTTGACCATCTTGTCACCGGTGATCGTCGAGGCGATGTCGCCCCACGCCGCGCTCAGCTTCGCGAGGCCGATTGTCTGATCGAGGTTGCCGCCGATCTCGGTCTTGATGCCCGTGATCGCAGCCTGGATTCGAAGTGAGCCGACAGTCTCGGAGTAGTTTGCGTCGACCTTGTGAAGACTGTGGCCCGGGCCCTTCGTGCGGTCTTCGCCGGTGAACCCGGCGACGTCGCCGACGGGGCCGTCCGCGTTGCCCTGGCTCGATCCGCCGCCGCCGGCGCTGTCGAGGCCGAGCGCCTCGCCGAGCGCGTTGGCGCCGCCCTGAACGCTCTGCTCGATGGCGCTGTTCACGGCCGAATCGATGCCGAGCATCTGCGTGTAGCTCTCGCCGCCGCCTTCACCGCCGCCGCCTTCACCGCCGCCGCCTTCACCGCCGCCGCCATCACCACCGCCACCGCCGAAGCCCGGAGGCATCGGGAGGCCCGCCGCGTCGGCCACGACCCCCGCGAGGGCGCCCATGTCACCGTCTGCGACCGCCTGCATGCCCTCGCCGAGCTGACCG
>Ga0164241_10006876_pt1 | contig 10303 bp, 10 predicted proteins | sample OricomyardsoilBY_FD_108780 | JGI IMG/M metagenome (GOLD analysis project Ga0164241, IMG submission 108780) | Backyard soil microbial communities from Emeryville, California, USA - Original compost - Back yard soil (BY) | ecosystem: Environmental > Terrestrial > Soil > Unclassified | place: USA... | reverse complement strand
GTTCCAGTTCACGTCCGAGTCGGTCACCGAGGGCCACCCGGACAAGATCGCCGACCAGATCTCCGACGCCGTCCTCGACGCGGTCATCGCGGATGACGAAAACGCGCGCGTCGCCTGCGAGACTCTGATCACCACCGGCCTCGTGGTCGTCGCCGGCGAGATGACGACCGACACGTACGTCGACGTGCGCGAGATCGTGCGCGACACGATCCGCGACATCGGCTACACGCGCGCGAAGTACGGCTTCGACGCCGAGACGTGCGGCGTGATGGTCGCGCTCGACGAGCAGTCCTCGGACATCGCGCAGGGAGTGGACGCGTCCTTCGAGGCCCAGCACGGCGAGACCGACCCGATCGACCGGATCGGTGCGGGCGATCAGGGAATGATGTTCGGCTACGCGAGCCGCGAGACGGAGGAGCTCATGCCGCTCCCGATCATGCTCGCCCACAAGCTCACCAAGCGGCTCGCCGCGGTGCGCAAGGCCGACGTGCTCCCGTACCTCCGCCCGGACGGCAAGTCCCAGGTGACGGTGCGCTACGAGGTCGACGAGCACGGCCGCCAGCGGCCCGTCGAGATCGAGCGCGTGCTGATCTCGACGCAGCATCGGGACGGGCTCGACGCAGAGGCGCTGATCAAGCCCGACCTCCTCGAGCACGTCGTCGAGCCGATCCTCCACGCGGACTACCGCGACCTCTTCGATCCTGCCCGGCTCGGCGCGCCGGACTTCTTCTATGTGAACCCGACCGGCAAGTTCGTGATCGGCGGCCCCATGGGCGACACCGGCCTCACGGGCCGGAAGATCATCGTCGACACCTACGGAGGCGCCGCGCCGCACGGCGGCGGCGCCTTCTCCGGGAAGGATCCGACGAAGGTCGACCGCTCCGCCGCGTACGCCGCGCGCTACGTCGCGAAGAACGTCGTGGCGGCGGGCCTCGCCGATCGCTGCCAGGTGCAGGTCGCCTATGCGATCGGCGTCGCGCACCCGATGAGCGTGCTGATCGACACGTTCGGCACCGAGGCCGAAGGGCTGTCGAACGAGCGGATCTCGGAGCTCGTCGCGGAGCACTTCGACCTGCGCCCCGGCGCCATCGTGCGCGACCTCGACCTCCGTCGGCCGATCTACCGGAAGACCGCGGCGTACGGCCACTTCGGCCGGGCCGACGCGGACTTCACCTGGGAGCGCACCGACAAGGCCGTCGCGCTTCGCGAGGCCGCCGGCGTCGACGTACGCGCGATCGCCTGAGCTGGATTCCTCCCGGCTCCGGCGTTCAGCCCGAGCCGTGACAACGCTTGTGGTGAATCACCACAAGCGTTAGCTGCCCCTCCACCCGCTCAGCGGGCAGCGTGGGTGCGCTGAACGGCCTGCTCGACGGCATCCGTCAGGCGCCCGAGCAGCTCGTCCGCGCGCTGTTGCGTGAGGCGGCCGTTCGCCACCGCCTTGTCGAGCCGCGCCTCGGCCGGGGCGACGATCACGTCGACGAGGCCGTCGACCGTCTTGCCGTGCGCCGTCGCGATCTGGGCGAGTGACTTCCCGGCGCGAAGCTCGGAGCGGAGCTGCTGCGGCGTGACGTCGAGATACTTCGTGACCGCGCCGAGCCGATGCACCCGGTGGATTCCGCGGACGAGCCCGGGATGCTTCATCGCGAGGCGACCGCGGAGCCGGAGCCCGAGACCGTTCGCGTTCGAGAGACGCTCCTTCAGCCTGGCGCCCTGTTCGGGCGTCAGCTTCCCGGCCTTGACCGCTGCGTCGATCCGCGCGCTGATCGCGTCCTTGAACGCCTGACGGAGCTTCTCGGGGGCGATCCCGAGTCGCGCAGCGACGTCGTCGGCGAGGCTCGGCGAGTCGGCTGCCGTCGCGCTCGCGGCGGCGATCCCGAGGGCCGCGACGGCGGCGAGTGCCGCGACAAGGGCGCTAAGACGTCTCACGTGGATCACTCCTTCCGACGAGGTCTCCCGATCGAACCAGGAGGCCGTTCGAGGGCGATGAGCAGAGCGTAAGCCGCGTGTAAGTCAGGCCGCAAGCCGGACGTACAGGCCCTGTGCGGCCTTCTCGCCGATCTCGCGCTCGCTCGCGTCCAGCACGACTGCGAGCTGGCCCGCCGCCTCGTGCACGGCGCGCATCTCGATCTTCGACCCGGGCACGTAGCCCTCGTCGTAGAACCAGTGCAGGAGGTCGCCGTCGTGCTCGGCGAGACGGACGATCTCGCCGGACTGCCCCGGGGTGAGCTCGGCGAGCGTGAGCAGGCCCTCGTTCTCGCTCTGCTCGAACTCCGTCGAGATCGGCCACCCGTGCGGGCAGCGATCGGGCCGGTCGAGGCGCTCGTAGATGCGGTCGATCATCTCGTCCGTGAACGTGTCGCCCATCTCGTCCGCGTAGACGTGCGACTCCGACGCCGTGTAGCCCATGAAGTCGGTCAGGAAGCGCTCGATGATGCGGTGCTTGCGGACGACCCGCTCCGCGCGCTCGATCCCGACGGGCGTGAGGATCGCCTCCTTCTGCTCCCCGCGCTCGACGAGGCCCTCGGCCTCGAGGCGCTTGAGCATCTCGCCGGCCGACGCGCGCGAGACGCCCAGCATGTCGGCGACGCGCGAGGCGATCGCGCTCTCACCCGCCGGGCGGTACTCGCCGATCGGGAACGCGAGAAAGTAGATGACCTCGAGGTACTCGTCGACCGAGTGCCCGTGACTCCCCGCCATGCGGCGAGTCTATCCGGACGCGAACGAGGGTCGTCGCGGCGCGCCAGTACCCTCGTCTCGTGCCGCTCGCGTCCGTCTATCCGCTCGTCTCGACCCGTGCGCTCGCCCGCCCGTTCACGTACGAGGTGCCCGAGGGGACGGCAAAGGGCGCGGTCGTGTCCGTCCGCCTCGGGCGCAGCTCGACGAGAGGCGTGGTCGCGGACGTCGGCGTTGGCGCGCCGCCGGGGATCGAGCCTGCGCTCGTGGGCCGCCTGCTCGACGAGATTCCCCCGCAGCTCGTCGACCTCGCCCTGTGGCTCGCCGACTACTACGGCTCGACGCCGGCCCGTGCGCTCGAGCTTGTCGCGCCCGCGAGGCGTGCACCCCGTGGTCAGCGGCCCTCTCCTGCCCGCCGCGAGTCGCTCGAGGGGGAACCCGAGCCGGAGCGGCTCTCGGACGACCAACGTGCCGCGGTCGCGCGGATCGTCGCCGCACTCGACGAGGGCGTCGGCGAGCACGTTCTCCTCGACGGCCCGACGGGCAGCGGGAAGACCGAGGTGTACCTCCAGGCGTGCGCGGCCGCGCTCGAGCGCGGCCTCGGGACGATCGTCCTCGTCCCGGAGATCGCTCTCGCGCCGCAGACCGTCGGTCGCTTCCGGCGCCGCTTCGGCGATCTCGTTGCGATCGTCCATTCGTCGCTAGGCGTCGCCGAGCGACGCGACGAGCGGGACCGAATCGCGCGCGGCGAGGCGCGGATCGTCGTCGGCGCCCGGTCGGCCGTGTTCGCGCCGATGCGGGGCGTCGGCCTGATCGTCGTCGACGAGGAGCACGACGCCGCGTACAAGCAGGAGTCCGACCCTCGCTACGACGCGCGCACGGTCGCCGCGAAGCGTGCCGCGCTAGAGGGCGCCGTGGCGGTCTACGGCTCGGCGACCCCGCGGCCCGAGAGCTGGGCGCGCCTGCCGCGGTGCTCCCTCGGCGCGAGGATCGGCGCGCCGATGCCGCGCGTGCGGCTCGTCGACCTGCGGCGGGAGGCCGGCTACCCGCTGTCGGCACCGCTGCTCGAGGCGCTCGGCGGGCTCGTCGACCGTGGCGGCCGGGCGATCCTGCTGCTCAACCGGCGCGGCGTGGCACCCGCCGTCCACTGCCGCGCCTGCGGCGTCTCGCGTCGCTGCCCTCACTGCGACGTCGCGCTCACGCTCCACGCGGACGGCGCGCTCCGCTGCCACCACTGCGGGCAAACGGAGATCGTCCCGACGGCGTGCCCCGAATGCGGCTCCGCCGAGGTCGCGAGGATCGGGGCGGGCACGCAGCGGCTCGAGGCCGAGCTTGCGAGGCAGCTGCCGGAGCTCGAGCGCTTCCGGCTCGACGCAGACGTCGCGACCCGCCCCGGCGCCGCTCGCGAGGTCTTCGAGCGGTTTCGCGCCGCCGAGCGGGCCGTGCTCGTCGGGACGCAGATGGTGGCGAAGGGGCACCACGTGCCGGGGGTCTCGCTCGCGGCGGTCGTCGATGCGGACACGAGCCTCGGGCTGCCGGACTTCCGAGCCGAGGAACGGACCTTCCAGCTCGTCACGCAGCTCGCGGGCCGGAGCGGCCGCGACGCGCCGGGGCGGGTGCTCGTCCAGACCTTCCAGCCGGACGCGACGCCGCTTCGCCACGCGGTGAACCACGACGTCGCCGGCTTTCTCGCCGGCGAGCTCGAGCGCCGGGAGGCGCTCGGCTACCCGCCGTTCCGGCACCTCGTCTCGATCCTCGTCTCCGGGCCCGACCCGCGCGCGCCGCTCGCCGCGCTGCAGGAGCTGCGCGCCCGGCTCGACGGTCACGAGGGTGAGCTGCTCGGACCGGCGCCCGTGCTCCGGCTCCGCGGGCGCCACCGCGCCCAGCTCGTCGCCAAGACGACCCAGCCGCGCTCGATCGCGCGGCAGGCGTCCGCGCTGCTCGCCGCGGGGGCGCGCACGATGCGCCGAGACGGGCTCGCGGCCGTGGTGGACGTCGACCCGCAGTCGCTGTAGACATCGCCCGTGGACGACTCGCTCACGGCGATGATCCGCGAGGCGATGCCGCTCGCCGCCGTGCTCGGCTTCGAGGCGGTCGAGGGCGGCCCCGACGCCGTGACTCTCCGGGGCGCCTGGTCGAAGGATCGCTGTACCGCGGCCGGAGTCCTCCACGGCGGCTACCTGATGGCGCTGGCAGACTCGGCCGCCGGCACCCTTGCGTTCCTGAACCTGCCGGCGGGCGCGACGACCTCGACGATCGAGGCGAAGACGAACTTCCTCGCGGCCGTCCGCGAGGGCTCCGTCACCGCGCGCGCCGAGCTCGTCCACAAGGGTCGCACGACGGTCGTCGTCCAGACGGACGTGACCGACGACGGCGGCCGCCTCGTCTCCCGCACGCTCCAGACCCAGGCCGTCCTTCAGGGTGGGGGCTAAGATCGCACTGTGTCCGATCACGACCACGACCACGAGCACGAGCACGAGCACCAGCACGGCGACGACGAGCCGCTGACCGACGCCGAGGCGCGCGCCGAGGCCGAGCGGCTCGTCCGAAAGGAGATCGCCCTCGCCCAGATCAGGCAGTACGGCGACCCCGTCCTGCGCATGCGTGCCGACGACGTCGAGGCCTTCGACGAGGAGCTCGCACGGATCACCGGCCGGATGGTCGAGCTGATGCACGACGCCGACGGGGTGGGCCTCGCCGCCACGCAGATCGGGATCGTGCGGCGCTTCTTCGTGGCCACGCTGGACGGAGAGGACCACGTGCTCGTCAACCCGGTGGTCACTCCGGTCGGAGACGAGACGGAGCTCGACGAGGAGGGCTGCCTGTCGCTCGGGTCGATCCGGGTGCCGATCGAGCGGGCCGTTCGCGTGCAGGTCGATGCGCGCGACGCTGCCGGTGAGCCCGTGTCGCTCGCGCTCGAGGGGATTGACGCCCGCGTCGTGCAGCACGAGCTCGACCACCTCGACGGGGTGCTGCTGCTCGATCGGACCGAGGCCGAGTCGCGACGCGACGCGCTTTCGCAGCTCCGGCCGAGGCTCGTTCTCACCTCGTAGGGCCGTCGTTGGCACGGATCGCCGTCGCCGCGACCGCGCCGTTCGGTGCGGACGTGCTCGAGCGGCTCGCCGCCCGACACGACGTCTCGTCGCTGCTCACGCGGCCCGACGCCCGGGCAGGCAGGGGACGGCGGGTCGCCGCGCCGCCTGCGAAGGAGGTCGCGGAGCGCCTCGGCATTCCCGTGCTGCAGCCCGAGCGGCCGCAGGCCGGGCTCGACCTCGGCGCCCCGACCGTGGTCGTCTGCGCCTACGGCCTTCTCGTTCCCGAGGAGTTGCTCGCCGAGCGCTCCTGGCTCAACGTCCATCCGTCGCTCCTCCCGCGCTGGCGGGGCGCAGCCCCCGTGGAGCGCGCGATCATGGCCGGTGACGCCGAGACCGGGGTGACTATCCACGAGACGGTCGCGGCGCTCGACGCGGGCCCGATCGCCGCGCAGAAGGCGTTTCCCGTCGGGTCGGACGACGACGCGGGCGCGGTCTTCGCACGGGCCGCCGACGTCGCGGCGAGGCTGCTCGACGCTGTGCTGGCCGATCCCTCGCCGTCGTTCACGCCGCAGGCGGGCGAAGCGACGTACGCCGAGAAGATTCGCCCCGACGACCGCGTGCTCGATCTCGCCCGACCCGCCGAGGAGCTCGTACGGCTGGTCCGCGCCTTGAGCCCGCACATCGGCGCGCGCGCGGAGCTCGAGGGCCGCCCCGTCACTGTCTGGCGGGCCGGCGTCGCTGACGACGGCTCGTTCGACGTGCTCGAGCTCCAGCCGGACGGCGGGCGGCGCATGTCCACCGACGCGTGGCGCCGCGGCCTCCGATGAGCGAGATCTCGCCCGCGCGGGCCGTCGCGTTCAAGGTGCTGCGGCGCGTGTTCGAGGACGACGCATACGCCGACCGCGCGCTCCGCTCCGAGTCGGCCGGGCTCGACGACCGCGACCGCGCGCTCGCCCGACGGCTCGCGTACGGCTCCGTCCAGCGAAAGCGGACGCTCGACCACGCGATCGAGACGCTTTCCCGGCGACCGGTCCGCAAGCTCGACCCGCCCGTGCTCGCGGCGCTGCGGCTCGGTGCGTACCAGATCGCCTTCATGGACGGCGTGCCGCGGTACGCGGCCGTGAACGAGTCCGTCGAGCTCGTCCGTCGCGCGCGCCTCGAGCGCGCCGTCGCCTTCGCGAACGCCGTCATGCGGCGTATCGCCGACGACGCCAGGGCATTGTGCGAGGGCCTGCCCGACGGGACTCCGGCCGAGGCAGCGCTCCGCCACTCGTACCCGGACTGGATCGCGGAGACCTGGTGGACCGCGCTCGGCGCAGACGAGGCGCGGGCCTTGCTGGCGGCGCAGAACGAGGAGCCCGAGACCGCCGTGCGGCTCGTCCGAGGGGCGATCGACGGACGCCCGGATCCGTCGATTCCCGGAGCGTGGGTCGTCGACCGGGTCGACGAGCAGGCCCTCGCCGAGGGGCGGATCTGGCCGCAGAGCAGGGCGTCTCAGCTCGTCGGGCTCGTCGTGGGGTCGCAGCCGGGCGAGCGGACGCTCGACCTCTGCGCCGCGCCGGGCGGCAAGGCGACGATGCTCGCGGGCGAGGTCGACGCGGTCGACGTCGACGAGGCGCGCGCGGCCGCACTCCGCGGCACGGCTGCGCGGCTGGGGGCGACGAAGGTCCGCGTGGTGCACGCGGACGGGCGAGCGCTGCCCCGGGAGCTCGCGGGCTACGACCGCGCGCTCGTCGACGCGCCGTGCTCTGGGCTTGGCGTGCTTGCCGCGCGCCCCGATCTCCGTTGGCGGGCGACGCCGCTGCCCGAGCTCCAGACGGAGCTGCTCCGTGCGGCGGCCGACCGGACCCGGCCGGGGGGCACCGTCGTCTACTCCACCTGCACGATCAACGCGGCCGAGTCCGAGGACGTCGTCGACGCACTCGTCGCCGAGGGGCTGGTCCGAATCGACGCATCACTCGGGGACGAGTGGCCGCTGTACAGGCACCGCGCACGACCGGAGTTTCTCCAGACTCTGCCGCACGTCCACGGGACGAGCGGGTTCTTCGTCGCCCGCCTGATCGTCGTCTGAGCTCGTCGGCCGCGGGCGGCTCGTAGGATCCGCCCATGGCGTGGCGCGAGTGGATCCGTGACGGCGTCGAGGTGGAACCGTCGCTCTACGCGGCCGACTTCCGGCGCCTGGGCGAACAGGTCGACGGGCTGCTGGCGGCGGGGTGCCGCATCTTCCACTTCGACTGCGGCGACGGGCACTTCGTCCCGCCAGTGACGATGGGGCCGGTGGTGCTCCGCTCGATCGCCCGCGGGATCCACGAGGCCGGGGGACGGCTCGACTGCCACCTGATGGTCGACGACCCGGCGCATCACATCGAGGAGTTCGCCTCGTCGGGTGCCGACTCGGTCACATTCCATGTCGAGGTCGCGTCGGACGCGGCCCGCGTCGCGGAGCAGGCGCGGGCGCACGGTCTCGGGGTCGGGGTCGCGTTCAACCCGGAGACGGAGCCTGCGCGCGCCGCCGAGGTCGCGAGCGAGGCGGACGCGGACATCGTCCTCTGCATGAGCATCCATCCCGGTTACAGCGGCCAGTCCTTCATGCCCGAGGCGCTCGGCCGGATCGAGAGGCTTGCGACCCTCGTCGAGATTCCGATCCAGGTCGACGGCGGTGTGGGGGAGGGCAACGTCCCGGCCTTGCGGGACGCCGGTGCGTCGCTGTTCGTCGCCGGGAGCGCCGTGTTCTCGGCTGCGGACCCGGCCGAGGCATACGCGCGGCTCGCAGCCGCCGCGGCGTGAGCCTCGAGCGCGCGCTCGAGCTCGCGGCCGCACACGCCGGCCGCGGCTACCCGAACCCGACGGTCGGCGCCGTCGTCGTCGGGTCGAGCGGCGCGGTGGTCGGCGAGGGCGTCAGCGAGCCGGCCGGCGGGCCGCATGCCGAGGTGATCGCGCTCGACGCCGCCGGCGAGTCGGCGAGGGGCGGCACGCTCTTCGTGACGATGGAGCCGTGCGCCCATCACGGGCGGACGCCGCCGTGCGCGGAGAGGATCCTCGCGGCAGGTGTCGCACGCGTCGTCGCGGGCTGCTCCGATCCGAACGCCGAGGCCGGCGGTGGCGCGGAGCGGCTCCGCACGGCGGGCGTCGACGTCGAGCTGCGCGACGTGCCGGCGGCGCGCCGCCAGAACGAGGCCTGGCGCACGTGGGTGACCGAGCGCAGGCCGTACGTGATCCTCAAGCTCGCGGTCACCCTCGACGCGCGCGTTGCGGTGCCCGGTCGCCGCTGGGTGACGGGCGAGGAGGCCCGACGTCGGGTCCACGAGCTGCGCGCGGCGGTCGACGCCGTCGCGGTGGGGATGGGCACGGTCCGTGCCGATGCGCCCCGGCTCGACGTGCGCGACGCACCCGTCGTGCGACGGCCGCGGCGGCTCGCGTTCGGCCGGGGGCCGTTGCCGGATGGATCCGAGCTCGAGCTCCGCCCAGGCCCGCTCGACGAGGAGCTCGGCGCGCTCGCCGGGGAGGGAGTCCAGTCGCTCCTGCTGGAAGGCGGCCCCACGATCGCGACGTCGTTCCTCGCGGCGGGGCTGGTCGACCGGCTGCTCGTGTTCGTCGCGCCGGTCGTGGCGGGCGAGGGGCCGCACATGACCGGACCGCTCCCGGAGCCCCTCGACCTGGGCGAGCCGGAGCTCGAGCGAATCGGCGCCGACGTCCTGCTCGGCTGGCGGCTCCGCGAGGCCTGACAACGCTTGTGGTGAATCACCACAAGCGTTGTCCCGCGCCCCGGGCATGGCCGGGCGTGGGGGGTAGCCTCTTGCGTTGTGTTCACGGGGATCGTGCGCGAGGTGGGTCGCGTCGTCGGGGTCGAGGGCGACGACGACGGGCTGACCCTGCGCGTCGAGGCGCCGCAGACCGCAACAGGGCTCGCGGTGGGGGACTCGGTCTCCGTCGCAGGCGTGTGCCTCACGGCGGAGGACGTGGCCGACGGGGCGATCCGGTTCCACGCGGTGCCCGAGACGCTCGCGCGGACGACCGTCGCCCGCCTCGGGCCCGGCGACCGCGTGAACGTCGAGCCGGCGCTGCGGGCGGGCGAGCCGCTCGGCGGCCATCTCGTCCAGGGGCACGTCGACGATCTCGGCACCGTCGCCTCGCTGGAGGACGAGGGCGACGGCGCCCGGCTCACGATCGGCGCCGCCGAGAGCATCCTGCGGTACTGCGTGGAGAAGGGCTCGATCACCGTCGACGGCGTCTCGCTGACGGTGGCCGGTCTCGACGGCGAGACGTTCTCGATCGCGCTCGTCCCCCACACGCTCGAGGCGACGACCCTCGGCGCGCTCCGGACCGGGGCGCCCGTGAACCTCGAGGTCGACGTCCTCGCGAAGTACGTCGAGAGGCTGCTGAACCGCCGGTGAAGGGGGCTACGATGGGCCGGGTGAGCACGACGACGAAGCCCGAGACGAGCCCGTTCGCCTCGATCGAGGAGGCGATCGAGGAGATCCGGGCAGGCCGGTTCGTCGTCGTTGCCGACGACGTCGACCGCGAGAACGAGGGCGACCTCACGATCGCGGCGCAGTTCGTGACGCCCGACGCCGTGAACTTCATGGCGACCTACG
>Ga0164241_10006875_pt1 | contig 10303 bp, 7 predicted proteins | sample OricomyardsoilBY_FD_108780 | JGI IMG/M metagenome (GOLD analysis project Ga0164241, IMG submission 108780) | Backyard soil microbial communities from Emeryville, California, USA - Original compost - Back yard soil (BY) | ecosystem: Environmental > Terrestrial > Soil > Unclassified | place: USA... | reverse complement strand
TCCGCGATCGAAGACCATCGTCGTCGCGGCGGGCACGCGCTCGATGCCCTCGAACACGCTCTCCCTCGGATCAGCGGGCAGGTTGGCGAGACCGTTTACGAGGTTGTCGAGCGAAACGGCCCGCGTCACGCCGGGTAACGCCAGCAAAGGCGCAGGCGTTGTCGCAAATGCCAGGAAGCGGCGGCCGGCATGAAAGTAGACGGGGCGCTCGGCCATGGCGTCACGCGAGAGGATCAAACGATGGGAGGCCGAATCCCAGGCGGCGACGGCGAACGGACCGCGGAGATGCGCTGGCGCCTCCGCGTCCCAGCGGCTGAACGCCGCGAGCACGATCGCGCTGTCGGGAGTCGAGGCGGGACCGCCGGCCATATCCAGCGCCGAAATCAATTCAGTGCGGTTGTCGAGGCGGCCGTCGAATACGACGGTGAACGCGCTGGCGGTGCATGTGGTGGGCTGGCGCTCGAATGCGTCTTCGGGACTCGTCACGGACTGGCGATGGACGAACCCGCCGCCGGAGAACAGCGACGTGCGTGGCGGCGCCGTGAGCGGTCGATCGAGATGTGCGGCGATGGAATCGATGAGCGCGGCCGCGTGCATGCCAGCGTCGAGATGGACGCAGCCGCCGAACGCACTCATCCTGACGCTGTCAGGAGCGGCTGTGGTACCCGGCCGAGAGGTCGCTCGACGTGCCGAGGAAATATGATCCGGTGACCGAGTCGATCGTCACGCTCCGGAACGTGGGCGTATGCCACGGAATGCGCGCCTGGACCGCAGGCTTCTGCGCATCCTGACGTTCGGCAACGGGTTCTTCCTTCGGACTCTCCATGCACACCTCTTCAGAAACCACCGCTAGCGTAGCAGAGAAAAGCGCGATCTTCGCGGATGCTCACCGGTCCACCGATGGACCGCGTCCAGGCGTCCGAAAGGCGGCGATCGGATTGAAGTGGGCTGCCTGCCGGCGGCCGCTCACCGTGCCACCGCCGGCGACCAGCCAGGCGTGCGCGTGCACGAGATCCTGGTCTTTCGCCACGCCGAGCACCAGGGTGGAGGGGATCCCGCGCCGCGCGAGGAGCAGCCGGCCGGCGAGCGCCCGGTCGAGGCACGTCGATCGCCATGGGAGGCGGCGCGCCGCGCCTGCCACGGCCCGCCCGATGGCGGCCGCGGCCGGATCAGACGCCGGTCGCGACGTCCGGTCCGGTGCAGGTCCGTTCGATACCGCGCCCGCAATCCGTGCGACCCACCTGAACGGCACCGCGCGCAGCAGGACCCTGGCGCACACGAGCGCCATGGCGGCTTCGGCGGCGCGCCATCGATGCGCGGTCATGCCGGCACGGTCTCAACGAGGTTCTGCTCCGAAAGCTGATCGAGCAACGTGAGCACATCACGCTCGATCGCCACCGGGTCGCCGTCGTAGGCCGTTGCCAGCGACGCGCACAATTCGCGGACGACGATCGGCTGCTCGATGCGGCGCCAGATCTCCGTAGCGATGTCGTCGAACCCGTAGTACTGGCCTTGCTCGACGCTCATTAGCACCATTTCCCCTGCCACTTCGGCCGCCAATGCCCCGGACGTCTGACGCACCACGGTCTCAGCTGTGATTGGATTGGTGGCCACCGGCTCAGTAGCGTAGCGGTGGACCCGGCCCCGGTCAACCGCTCTCTTGGAGGGCTCTTTGCGACAGCTCCCGGCGGGCCCGTGCCCGGCTTAACGTGCGCCGACGACGATGAAGCCCGCCCAGTAGAAGGGGTGCCGGTAGGCGGGGTCCTTCATCACTGAGAGAGCCGCCGTTCTGAGCGCATTGGCATCTGCGGCGGACCGACCCGCCGGCGACCGCAATCGCTGCCGATGAAACGCGATCATCAGCTGCGTGGTGCTGGCGGAATCCACTTCCCACTGACTGACGACGGCGGTCGAGGCGCCGGCCGCGAAGAGCGACCACGACAGGCCGATGACCCCCTCCCCCCAGCCGAAGCGGCCGCGCGCGGTCTTGCAGGCCGACAGGACCGCCAGGTCGGCCGTAAATCCCATGTCGAGAATTTCCCAGGCCTCGAGGCGTCCATCGGCGGTGTGAACGAGGTTTTGAGACGCGGCCGATGGCTGGGGGTCGCCGCTCAGCAGCACCCGCGAGTACATCGGGCTCGCGTCGTCAAGAATGCCATGCGTGGCAAGGTGGACGACGGTTGCGCGAGACAGGTTGGCGCGCAGCGCGCTTTCCGACGCGGCCGCTGCCGTGAGGACCCGGCTGTGGCCCGCGCCATAGAGATCGCCGAGTGATCGGACCTCGCGCGCCGCATGCGGTAGACCACCGAGCGCCCCGCGGGTAACAGCGGTGGTCCCGGGGGCCGACGTGATCGGGTCGCCGAGCGCCAGCAGGAAGGGCGGCCGCTGGCTTCGGGCGGCCCGCCGCGATTCGAGGGCCTGGAGCGCAGAGAGGGACGGCGAATAGGACACCGCGCGTTCTTCGAGCAGGAAGTGACCACGCGATGTGATCAGGGCCTGAAACGGCACAGACCAGAGCGGGCCATCCGGAATCAGCACGATGTCCGTGGTACCGGTCAACAACTCGTCGATCGGGCCGATGAGATCGGCGTACAGTGCGCGCGCCGTGCCGGCAAATCCGAGATCGCGCGAGGCGACCTGCGCGGTGAAGGCTTCGGCCTTGCTGGTCAGGGCTGCGGTGCCGATCGACAGCTTGCGGGTCGTGACCGTCACGTCCGCACCGGTTCGCCGGATGAGGTAGACCCATGGTCCTTCGCTGTCGAACACAAACGTGATGACGGCGGTTGACGGCGTCACGATGCCGTCGAGACTTTCGCGCGTAATGGCGTTGATGTTGCCGCGCGCAAATCCCAGATTGGGTTCCCGCGCGTAAAGTTCGTTGGTGAAGACGTCGCGAGCCACGCGCGCCTTGCGCAGGCTGGTCTCCAGCGCGTCGAGCCGCGCGGCATCTGGCGCGCGTTTGTGCGCTTCCGTGTCGAGCGCGTCGGACGCGGCGGCGATGGCTTGCAGCAGCGCATGCTCCTGCCGCTGAGCGCCTTCGTCCAACTGGCCCATCGGCTGTCGCCCGCGCGCGATGATGTCGGTGAGCGCCCGCGCGCGCGACTGCTCCATCACCGCCAGCGCGCCCCAGCCGTCTCCGGCCGAGGCTTTGATGGTGGCCAGCCCGTAGTACGGGCCGACACGTTCAAAGAGGTAGGCACGACGCCCGCTGTCGCCCCCGGCGGCATTCCGGCGCAGGTCTTCAATGGTCTGAATGGACGCGGCGTACGCCGCGGCGGCATCGTCCAGACGGCCGGCGGCCGCGAGCGCGTGTCCCAGCGAAAACTGCGCTTTCCAGAGCTGGTTCAGCAGGCGGCTCGCCGTGGAAAGGCTGACGGCGCGCTCGGCCAGCGGCACACTGGCTTCGGGCTGCCCGCGGTGCAGCATGAGGTGCGAGAGCGACGTGAGGCTCTCGACGAGCCCCACACGATCGCTGAGCTGTTCGCGCGCTTCCAGCGCGCGTCGGGCCAGCGACTCGGCCTCGTCGAGCCGTCCGGCCGCCTGCTCGATGTCGGCCAGGTTGTAGAGAATCGTGGCGTATTGCACGCGTTCGCCCGAGCGCTCGCTCACCGCCAGCGCACGGCGAAAGAACGCGCTGGCTTCGGCGTGCTGGCCCAACGCCGCATACACGTGCCCCAGGTTGTTGAGCGCCGATGACATCGCGCTTTCCGGAACACCGGCACGAATCAACAGGTCGTAGCCGCGCGTGTAGTAGTACAACGCCTGCTGTCGATCGCCCTGTTCGTCGAAGAGTCCGCCCAGGTTGGTGAGCGTGCTCGACTGCTCGCGCGCCGACGCGTCGTTCTCTTCTTTCAGTTGCAGGCTCTGGAGATACAGCTCCTGCGCGGTGGCCAGATCGCCGCGATCCTTGTAGAGCAGGCCGAGGTTGTTGAGCGACCGTGCCCTGGAGAGGTGGTCCGCCGGATCGGCCATCGCCATCGCGCGGCGCATGCTGGCTTCAGCCAGATCAAGTTCGCCCAGCTTGCGCTGGATAATGCCGAGGTTCGCCCAGGCAGACTGCACGCCGCTCGGTTGTCCGGCCTGCTCGGCCAGTTGCATCGCGCGCTGGACGAACGCGGTGGCTTGCGGCAAATCACCGCGGGCGCCGGCGACGATGGCGAGGTTGTTGTAGGCGACCGACTCGCTGCTCGTGAAACTCGGATCGCCGCTGCGCTGCCGCGCCACGAACAGGAGCGCGCGGTAGAACAGCTCGGCGACGTCGAGTTCGCCGTTCTGCCGCTGCGCATTGCCCTGGGTCGCGAGGATTTCACGGTAGGCCGGCGCGTACAGCTCCGGATGCTCGGCGAGCAGCGCCGTCCGCTCGGCGTCGGACGCCTGCACGAACGTGATGACGAGCGCACGATCGACCTGGGGCGTCGGCGCCTGCGTCAACGCAGGCGCCGTCAGGCACAGAAGAAGGAGGGCAGTGGCTCCGAGGCGCATGGGCAGTCGCCGGCCGACAGCCTATCAGCTCGCGTGCATGAACCCGAGGTCCCACGTCGGGAACTTGTCGAGGTTGTCGAAGGCCCAGAGCAGGTCCGCGTCCGACGCGCCAAACCACTTGCCGAGAGTCGCGCCGAACTGGCCCGTGGACACGGTCGGGATCCACACGCCGCGGTTGTTGGCGTCGTCCGGGCCGCCGAGCGCCAGCGTCGGGTAGGCGCCGTAGATGCCGCCTTTGACCGCGCCGCCGATGACGACCTGATGGCTGCCCCACGCGTGATCGCTGCCCGTGCCGCTCGGCTGCAGCGTGCGGCCGAACTCCGACTGCGTGAAGAGCGTCACCTTGTCGTTCAGGCCCGGCATGCTCTGCACGGCGTTGTTGAACGCGGACACCGCCAACGACAGCGTCGAGAGCAGGTACCAGTGGTTCCAATCCTGGCCGCTGTGCAGGTCGTAGCCGTCCATCGACACGAAGAAGACCTGGCGGCCGGGGCCCTGCGACGACCGCAGCTGGATCAGATTCGCGACTTCCTTGAGCTGGTTGCCGATGCTCGTGCCCGGGAACGAGAAGCTGCTGTTGCTGGTGCCGGCGTTCTTCAAGGCGGTCGCGAGCTGCAGCCCGTCGGCCATCTGGCGATTTGCCGCCTTGCCGATGGCGTTGCCGCCGTCGATGGTCAACAACTGGTCGACCGCGTTGCGCCGCATCGCCGATTCGTTCTGCGGCCAGAAGCTCATGCCCGACAGATTCAGGCCCTGCCCCGGCGGAATCACGTTGCCGCTGACCTGGAATCCCTGGAGAAACAGCGCCGGCGACGACATCGAAATGGCGGCCAGCGTGTCGTTCACGCCGCAGCAATCGAGCAGACGCCCGCCCCAGCCCGAGCCGTCCGGTTTGCTCGTGCCCGTCTGCGCCTGCACGATCTGGTCGGAGTGCGAGAAGAGGTTGGTCGGCGTGTTCTGGCCGGCGAGGTATTGCGCGCGCGTGAGCGGCTGATCGAGCTGTCCCATGTTGAGCACGAACGCCGCCTGACCGGCGTTGTACATCGCGTTGATCTCGGGCATGCCGTAATGCAGCGCGTAGGTGCCGCCCTTGCCGTCGGAAATCGGTGACAGCAACGTGTTCGCGTTGAGCGCGATGCCCGGACGCAGCTGCTGGTACTGCGTGTAGCGCGTCGTGTCGAGCGGCACGATCATGTTGTTGCCGTCGTTGCCGCCGAACAGATACACGCAGACCAGCGCTTTGTAGTCGGTGAGGCCGGCCGTGGTCGCCGATTCGGCCGCGAAGATCTTGCGGCTGGTGCCGAGGCCGACGCCCAGGCTCGTGACGCCGAGCGCCGCGAGCTTCGTGCTCAGCTTGAGGAAATCGCGGCGGTTCTTTTTGTGTGAGTTCGAGTGTGAGTTCGACATGTCGGCTCCGTTACCTGGCGTGCACGAGATATTCAGAAGAGATGGCGGCGAGATACAGCGCGCCCACGGCGCGCTGGGTCATGTCGGACGTGGACTGTGTGGTCGAGACGAGCAGCGCATAAAGCGGCTGCGACATCTGCCCCTGGAAGAGCTTGGTGTTCACCAGATCCACCAGCGCCGATGGATTCCCGGCGAGCGCGATGTACGGCGCGAGCGTGAACTGAATGCCCGAGCCAAACTGGTTGTTGAGCAATCCGTAGACGAAGTTGGCGCGCTGGATGGCGTGCGACGGGGAATAGACCATGAACTCCGGCCCGAAGAGGAGCGGGTCGTGCGGGAGCGGCGCCAGCGGCGAGTAGAAGCTGAACACCGAGTTCGGCGTGAGCACGCGCTGGCCGAGATTGCCGAGCACATACATGAACGAGCCCGCGTCGCCGAACGTCGCGTCGAGCGCCCGGCCGAGACCGATCACGTTCAGGATCGGGTCCTGCAGATGGCCGTCGGTCGCGCCCGGCAGGGCCGCGTCGGCATCCGTCAACACCGCCGTGACGACCGCGGCCATGTCGCCGCGCACGCCCTGGCCGTTGTTCGCGAACACATCCGCCACGCGCTTGATGTACGCCGTCGTCGGGTTGCTCGTGACCAGCGCGCGAATCAGGCGCGTCGCGACAAACGGCGGCAGGTTCGGATGGTTGAAGAGAATGTCGAGCACGTCGTCGAGATCCTTGGTCACGCTTTGATTGGCGGCGATCGTCGTGCCGAAGATCGACTTGGAACCCTTGTCGTGGCTTTCCGGCCGCGGCTCCATCAGACCGACGAAGTTCTCGTTGTTTCTGGTGCGATAGGGCGCACCGGGCACGGAAGGGTACGTCCAGCCCGACAGCGCGCGCGCCATCTCACGCACGGTGTTCTGCTGATAGAGCGGGATCGGTTGGCCCTGCGCGTCAGCCTGCCAGGTGCCGTCCTGGTTGAGTTTGTAGATGCCGAGCGTGAAGAGCTGCATCACTTCGCGCGGGAAGTTCTCGTTCGGCGCGCTCGATGCACCCACGCCCACACTGTTGGCGAGATCGAGATACTTGCCCATCGTCGGGCTCAGCGTGACTTCGCGCATCAGCGTGCGGTAGTTGCCGAAGGCATGCGTGTAGAGCATGCGCATGTAGGGGATGATCTCGTCGCCGTTGACGTTCTTGTTGGCCGACACGACAAAGAGCTGGCTGAGCGAAAACGCCACGCGCTGGCGCAACTGGTCGTCGCCCGCCGCCATGTTGTAGAAGACCTGCGAACGCAGCGCGTTGATGTCGAGGCCGTCCGGAATGATGCTCGGTGACTTCTGAAACTGTTGCCAGAGCCAGTAGTTCACACCGGTGGCCTGAACGGCGGCCATCTCCGTCGACGTCGGACCAAACGACGCCTGGTGCAAGAGGCGACGGGCCGTCGCGGCGTCGGTCGCCGCGATTGGCGGCGCCGGCTTGGTATAGACCGGAGCGGGTGACGGCGTGGGCGTCGCTTCGGTCGCACTCGTCGGCGGGGGTGTGTAGGTGCCGCCACCACCGCCCGATCCGCCGCCCATGCCGTCGCCCGGCGGCGTCACCGGCGGCGCGTCGCCCACGACGTTGATCGTGTAGCGACCCACCTCGGTCCAGACTTTGAAGATGACGACGTCAATCTTGGTCTTGCCGTCGCAGACCCAGGCCTGACGCGTGACGCCGCTCGCCGTTTCGGTGTTGGCGATGTAGAGCCGATTGGCGGGATCCGCCAGCGTGGCCGTGACCGGCACCGCGCACGCCGCGGTGCGCTGAATCTGGTACGCCGTCGTGCCGGGCGCGAACATCGGCGAGAGACCCGCGATCGTCAGGGAGGCGAGCGCCGGCGGCGGAGGCGGCGGCGGCGCGGGTGGTGCGGCCACCGGCGTGATGAGGTAGCGGCCGACCTCTTTCCAGTTCTGGTACACGATGATGTCGATCTTCTTGCCGCCGCACACATAGGTGTTCCGCGGCGTGCCACTCGTCGTGGCGTTGCTCTGGATATACAACTGGTTCGTCGGCGTGACGAGCGTCGCGGTGACCGTGACCGAGCAATTGGCCGGCAACGGCACGGTGTAGTTCGTGACGTTCGGATCGAACGCCGGACTGAGGCCCGTGACGATGAGGTTGCTGAGCGCGCCGGCGGCAGACGCGGTGCTGGCCATGCCCAGCATCAACAGGACCGCTATCGCTCGCAGCGAGACAACGAGGATGGGACGAAGCTTGATCGACATGTGATCAATGACGCGGGAATCCGGGACGTATTACCATCGCGACCTTGGATCTTCGGCTCCGGCCCTTTCTCGAGGCAGAGACGGATGACGCGGCGGCGGCCGCGCTCGATGCGCTGCTGGCCGCGCTCGCGGCCGTCATCGTCGATGCGGTGCGGCGTGAGCTGACCGGGTCGTTCAAGGGCGCCGACCACATCGAGGATGTCGCCGCGGACGTCCGGCTGCGGCTGGTCCGGATGCTGAGCCGGCTTCGCGCGCCTGGCCCCGGCGGCGAGGCGACGGAGATCGACAATATCGCCGGCTACGCGTCGGTCACGGCCGAGCGGGCCGCCTACGCGTTTCTCCGCCGGCAGTTTCCCGAGCGCACGCGATTCCGCAATCGGGTGCGATATGTCGTCACCCACCACCCGCACGCGAATTTCGTGGCCGGCGCCGATCGGGTGTGGCGCGCGTCCTCGCGCATCGCGGTGCGTCGAGCGCCGCGGCCCGGCGCGACCGTCAGTTTCATCGAAGACCCGGCCCACTGGCTGCACGCCGCGCGGATCGACGTGACGCAGCCACTGCCGTCGCTGATCGACGCCGTGTTGCAGGGCCTCGATGCCCCGATCGAATTCGACCGGCTGGTCGACGCGCTGGCGGCGGCACTCGGCGTGGTGGATCACGGCGTGAGCGCGCCGCCGGAGCGCATGGACGGCACCGACGCGCGCCGCGAGGCCGTTGATCCGGCGCCGCCAGTTCTGGATGTCATGGCGCAGCGCGAATCGCTCCTCGGCGTCTGGCGGGAAATCGTCGAGTTGCCGCCGCGCCAGCGCGCGGCGTTGCTCCTGAATCTGCGCGACCCTGACGGTGGCGCGGTCCTCCAGATGCTGCCGGCCACGGGTGTCGTGACCGCCGAGGCCATCGCCGTGGCTCTGGACATTTCGCCGGCGGCGCTCAGCCGGCTGTGGGCGCGGTTGCCGCTCGATGACCTGTCGATTGCGGAGCAATTGGGCCTGACGCGGCAGCAGATCATTAATCTAAGGAAGTCCGCGCGGGCCCGGCTCGCGCGCCGGCTCGGAGAGAATCGGCCATGACGGACTCTTTGGTAATACGCGGTCGTTCTTGGCGTCGTCATAGCTGTGTGGAGAACTTGTGACTGATCCCCAGCACATTCACCAGGCCGAGCAGGCGCTGCGGCGTGCGATCGCCGATGGTCAAGCCGATGGGCCCGATCGCTACGATAGCCACGACAGTCTGGATGGTGTGGGCCATCCCGCTCATGCCGAGCTCGTCGCCCTGACCGACGGGCAATTGAGCGACGTCGATCGCGAGATGGTCGAATCGCACGTGATGGTCTGTGCCCAGTGCGCTGACGATGTCGCCGACCTCGCCGCGATGCGAACGGCCATTGCTGCGACGGCTCACACCGCGGCGGTTACCGTGCCGGCGCGCGTGTCGTCTGGCGCGTGGAAATTCGCGGTCGCGGCCGTCGCCGCGGCGGCGGCGATCTTTCTGGCGGTCGAGTGGTACGGCCCAGAGTCCATGGGGGACGGTTCGTCGCCGGCCGCCGTTCAGCGTTCCGCGTCCACCGTAACGCCGACTCCGGAATCTTCCGCGGCCTCCGCAACCGCCGCGCCTCTGCGTGAGCGGCTTTCCCCCGAAGAACAGTCGATCGTGAATGCCGCGCTCGCATCAGGCCGCGTGGACGTTCCTGCGAACATCCGCGCGCTCGGCGGCACGATGGGGACGCTGCTGGGCACGTCGGCTCCGCCGAGCCTGTCGGCATCAATGCTGCCACTGGCGCCGTCGGGCACCGCCGTTACCGACGGCACACCGCCACTGTCCTGGCAACCGATCCCCGGGGCGGTGTCGTATCGCGTGGCGATCTTCGATCAGAATTTCAACGAAGTCGCGGCCAGCGCGTCGCTGACGAGGAATCGCTGGACGCCGACCGACGAGTTGCCGCGTGCCACGACATTGGTCTGGCAGGTCACCGCGCGTCTCGCGGATGGATCGGACGTGCTCGCGCCGGCACCGCCGCAGCCCGAAGCGCGCTTCACGATTCTTGACGCCGCCGCGGTCGCCGCGACCGACGCCCTCCGCGAGCGTCTGAAGGATCAGCCGCTCGCGCTCGGCATCCTGCTCGCGAAGTCTGGCCTCGTCGTTGACGCCGCGACCGCC
>Ga0164241_10006874_pt1 | contig 10303 bp, 7 predicted proteins | sample OricomyardsoilBY_FD_108780 | JGI IMG/M metagenome (GOLD analysis project Ga0164241, IMG submission 108780) | Backyard soil microbial communities from Emeryville, California, USA - Original compost - Back yard soil (BY) | ecosystem: Environmental > Terrestrial > Soil > Unclassified | place: USA... | reverse complement strand
TGATAGGTTCGGGTACGAATGTGTTGTATTGTATTATTACCTGATCGTAAAACGGGTTAGGGTATATAGATATAGTAGTTACATTATCGGTAAGTGCTTTTATACCCGTGCTTATATAATTATTGGGTGCCAGTGCAGGGTAAGCAGTTGCCGCCACCGATGGCGATGATGCCTGCCTTAAAAAACGCTCGCCGTTATTTACATACCACGATGGGCCCTGTACATTATTATATGTGTGCGAAGTAACGGTTGATACAAAAACGAAATCGGCTTGGGTGCGGTTGGTATTAATATCTAACACATAATAGCCGTGTTGAGAAAGATCGACATAACGTACATGTGCTGCTATTTGCTGTACTACACTTTCGTTTACCAATGGCGGCAGCTCGTTGCTGGATGAAATACTGGTGGCAACAAATTCAACCCCTACCGAGTTTTGGCGATGGGCAGTATCGTAACCCGGCAATGGTAAATCGTTAGCCCAGCTGGTGTGTATATCACCAGTTAGTACTACCACATTTTGTATGTTGTTGTTTAAAATATGGTCGTAAAATTTTTGCCTGCTAAAGGGGTAACCATCCCATTGGTCGGGATTAACGATAGAGGGTGTTGGCCCAAAAACACCTGGGGGTATTACCAGCGGCGCCATCATTACCTGTTGCCCTAATATTTGCCACTGCGCAGTTGATGTATCCATATTATTGCTAAGCCAGTTAAACTGCAGGTCGCCCATGATGGTTCGTGTGCTATCATTTAAAATGGAATCGGTAAGCGCTACTATGCTGTTACCTGCTTGTTTATCGCGATCATACAAACGGGTATCAATCATATTCAGGTCAACCAAATTGCCAAAGTTAAACTGCCTGAAAATCCTGAAAGTATCGGCAGGGTCGGGCATACGCACGGGCATCCATTCTTCGTAAGCCGTAATGCCGTTTACCTTTCTATCGTACCAAGGGCCATCGCTTACGGTATGGTTTTTGGCGCCATCGGTGTACGAGTTATTAGCTGTTTCGTGGTCATCCCAAACACATATCCAAGGATACTGGCGGTGCGATTCCTGTATATCCGGATCTAAGTGATACTGCGACTGGCGCATTCTGTATTCAAACAACTCGATTGTTTTGTGTGCGGGTTCATGATAGCGGCCATCAACCACACTATCCAAGCCCCCCTCGTAAGTATAATCGCCTAAAAAAAGTACAGCATCTAAATCGTTACGGCTTGCTATACTAAGGTGTGCGTTGTAATATCCTTTTTGGTAATCTTGACAACTTGCTACTGCAAAACGCAAATTGCTTACACTACCCACAGGCAGTGTTTTGGTACGGCCGGTTACTGATTTAATAGTATCGTACATAAAATGGTAATAGTACCAAGTACCCGGCTGCAGGCCTGTTACATCTTGTTTAATACAATAGTCGCGTGTGCTATCGGTAGTGGTGCTGCCATTAGCCACTATATTAGTAAAGCCGGTATCGGTAGCCATTTGCCAGTTTACGGTTACCGGGCTTATTACAGGATCGAGCGTTATGCGGGTCCAAATTATTACGCGGTCGGTTAGCGGGTCGCCGGAAGCAATGCCGTGGTAGAATGGATATTTTTCGGGATCGAGTTGCGAACGCGAACCGCTATTAAACGGGTTGCCTTGGGCGAATAATAATGTGCAGCTAAAAAAAAGAATAAAAGAAGTAAACGTATGTTTCATTGTAACAGGGGTGTTTTTGGAAATTCAAGTTAAATAAAATTCCTTTTCGGGCAATGTTTTTGGTAATCCTATATTTGCCATACAAAACACAAACCATGAAGTTCGGAACTAAAGTGATACATGCAGGGCTTGAGCCCGACCCAAGCACCGGTGCCATAATGACGCCCATTTACCAAACATCGACATACGTACAGGAATACCCGGGTAAAAATAAAGGCTATGCGTATGCGCGTGGTAAAAACCCAACCCGTTCGGCACTTGAAAAAAATATTGCTGCCCTTGAGGAAGGTAAATACGGCCTGTGTTTTAGCAGTGGTATGGGGGCTATGGATGCGGTAATAAAAATGCTGCGCCCAGGCGATGAGGTAGTAACAGGCGATGATTTGTACGGCGGCAGCTACCGCATGTTTACCAAAGTGTTTGCCCCTTTTGGCATTAAGTTCCACTTTATAAATATGACCGATGCCGAAAATATACGGAACTATATAAATGCCAATACTAAACTTATTTGGGTTGAAACCCCCACTAACCCTACCATGCAAATAATTGACATTGAAGCCTGCGCCAAAATAGCGAAGGAGAAAAATGTAATGCTTGCGGTGGATAATACTTTTGCATCGCCGTATTTGCAAAACCCATTGCTATTGGGTGCCGATATAGTAATGCATAGCGTTACCAAATACTTAGGCGGCCACAGCGATGTGGTAATGGGTGCATTGGTTTGTAATGATGACAAAATATATGAGCAACTGGCTTTTATACATAACAGTTGCGGCGCTACGCCGGGGCCTATGGATTCGTTTTTAGTGTTAAGGGGTATTAAAACATTGCACCTGCGTATGGAGCGCCATTGTTTTAATGGCCGCAAAATTGCCGAGTTTTTAAAAACACATCCGCGCATTGAAAAAATTTATTGGCCAGGATTTGAAGACCACCCGAACCACAGCATTGCCAAAAAGCAAATGAAAGATTTTGGCGGTATGATATCGGTAGTATTGAAAGGCGCTACGCAAGAGGACACCTTCCGGATTGCTTCGTCGTTCCAGGTTTTTTCGTTGGCGGAATCGTTAGGGGGGGTTGAATCGTTGATTAACCACCCTGCTACTATGACCCACGCCAGCATACCCAAAGAGGAAAGAATAAAAGCGGGTGTAGTTGATAACCTGCTACGCCTTAGTGTAGGGGTTGAAGATATTGACGACCTGATTGAGGATTTGAAACAGGCATTGGCTTAAACTAAAAAGCCCTCTTAATATTATCTTAAGAGGGCTTTTTGTTTATAGGAAAGATAGCTACAGGTTAAAGAATTATATCCTTTAATTTTGCTTCATTTTTTTGCTTTTTAACTATAAAGGTTGCAGGGTCCAATATATTACGAACCGAACCGAAACGGCTGAAACTACTGCGTACTAATTTCTTTAAATCATCGCCGGTTAGCTTGGCATAGTTGGTAGAAACCGCTACTGTGTTGTTGTAAATTTGTGTAATAACCGTTTTGTAGTAATCTTCTACCATTTTTTCATCGCTGCTTGATGTAACGCTTTTGCCTGTTACACTATCAACTATTAAGCTAACATAAGGTGCATTTTTCCTCAAGTCTTCGAAGTTATCGAACAAATCTTTTAAGGCTGCTAAGGGTTTTGCATTGGCATCAATCATTTTAGCTGATGCTTCATCACCGGTGCTGGTAAAAAGGCCTTTTGCTTCTTCTAACCTAAAATTTACAAGGGCATCGTAAGCGCGGTTTTTATCGCCCATAGCTACGTTGCCTGCTTTATCATATATTTTTGATGCCAATTCATAACTGCCTTTACCCATTACTTTTTTGCCGAGGGTTTCAAGGCCTTCATCATCTTTCTTTTCAGAGTAAGCATCGGCCAGTTTTAATAGCAGGTTATCGGCATCTTCGCCCCTGTGTTCAGAATAAAGATAGTCGGCGTATTTTTCAATGCCTTCGCCCACACCACCTGCCAAATATGCATCGATTGCTTTTTGGTATTCCTTACGTTTGTAATAAATATCGCCGGCTTTTTTGTAGCCATCTTTAGTTTTTAATTTCAGGTAAACCTCGGCTGCTTTAGGTTCATTATCGGCACCTTTTTCTAAATACTCTTTCGCTATCTGTTCAATTTTAACCGCGCCTTCGCCAAGTACATAATAGTCGACAGCTTTATCGTAGCTATCCATACCTTTATCGTAATATTTATCGCCTATGGCACGTGCACCTTCTTTATAAGCATCGGCTTTGGTATAAAAATCCATTGCTTTCTTCAAGTTTTTAGCGCGCACTTTTTCATCATCGGTTGCAAAAGCATCTTCGGTATAAGCCTCGGCTAATTTTTGCATGCCTTCTTTCTTTTGTTCTTTATCGGCGCGGCTGTAGTTGCTTGATGCCTGGGTGTAATCTTTAACACCTAAATAGGCATCGCCAATAAGCATGTACATTTCCCTTTTCATGCCACCTTTAGTATAGCTTTCAATGGCTTTTTGTACACCTTCCTGCCTTTTTGCCAAATCCTTTTGTTCCATTGCTTTAGCAAGTGTTTCATTGCCTTTATCAATGTCCTTGTTTTGCGCTAAGGCCTGTAGCGAAATGGTTACTACCAGCATCGCAATTACTGCTATCCTTTTGTAAACGTACTTATCCATAATGTTGATTTTTAACAATGTTCGGAATTAAAGATAAAATAAGTTCCGTTTCGGCTAATAATATTTTCATGTATTGTTTATGCACATATTATATACCCTATAACAGCACATTATTATACCTTTTAAGCCCGCCATACTACTCCTATGGCGGGCTTAAAAGGTATAAGGGTAGTTCCTATTGCTTAATAAACTGTATGCTGCTTGCTTGGCCGTTTTGGCTTACTTGTAAATAATAAATACCGGTTGCGTATTGGCTTACATTTACAGCTTGGCGGGTATTTATTGTATTTGACAAAATTAACCTGCCATTTACATCCACAATTTTTAAGTATGCATTATCGGTATTGGGCATGGTAATATTCAATGTTTCGGTAGCCGGGTTAGGGTAAACCTTCAAACCAATTTCGTTAATACTGTTAATGCCTGTAACGGTTACATTAAGCGGTGCCGAAGTAGCAGTACAGCCGTTAGCATCGGTTACCATTACAGTGTACACGCCGCTTTGGGTTGCAGTATATGTTTGTGCATTGGCACCCGAAATATTACCCGCATTAAACTGCCATATATAACCCGTATAAACTTGCGTACTTAAATTGTTGCCGGCTTGTGTAATTGTAGGCGTTGCTACTACATTAATGGTAAGTTGAACCGTGCTAATACTATCGCAACCGCCAACGGTAGTTAAGGTATCGGCATAAAAGCCGGCAGTTAGCAAGCTTTGCCCGTTAAAGTTATAGGAGGTGCCTGCGCATGTTGCTGCGCTAAAAGTATCGTTAGGCACGGGGGTTTGGGTAAAGTTTAGGGTTATAATACTATCGGCACCCGATGTAGCAGTTAGGGTATCGGTATAGGCACCCGAGGCAGTAAGCATTTGGCCGTTAAAATTATATGGCGCAAGGCTACAATTAGCTGCGCTTAGTGTAGTGTGTATAGCTACCCCACTTTCGGCATTAAAATGGGCTACGCCATTACCAGTTACGGTATCGTTTCGTATCCATGCAAAAGTGGCCTGAGTATCTAAAGGGTTTACCATTACCCGTGGAAATGAGTTGCCTAATATGGTACCCACGTCATCGTAATTAGGTAGTACCGGATTCCATATACTTGGGCTAAGCAGATTCCAATCGTTAGTAATGTATGGCAGCCTGTGGTTGGTGCTATCTAAATAAGTAGCCATAAATTTTTTGCCATTAGGATCGAAACAAATATCTCCCTGCATATCGTGCTCGCCACTATTTACAATATCTAACCTGTACCAAAAATTGGTAAAGTGGGCACGCTTGTTATAAAAGCCCAACAAATCGTAATCGCTTCCATCGCCAATATAATCCCTATCCACTAACACTACTGCGGTTACCGAAGCACTGTCGTTATCATCTAAAGATTGACTAACTGCAATACGCGGATTACGGCATAGGCCAATCATAGTAGAGCTTACACTATCTAAATTAGCCGGTGGGATAAATGCCCCATCAACCGATGATTGGTTGCGTGAAGTAAAAATATTGCCGGTTGTATTGCCAGGCGAAGTTAACTGCTCCCAAGCCAAAAAGTACCTGCCGTTAGATGCTGAAACGCTCCTACCATAAGCCATGGATAGTTTACGATAATGATTAGATGTTGTAGCTACATTTACAGAGGGCAGATAGGTTTGCCCGCCATCGACACTACAGCCGTAATTAACAGAATCTTTAGTTGTACCGCTACAAGTATAAGCATAGGCTACGCTAAATGGCGAAGCGGTTACTGCCGGAAATTTATAATCGGTAGCAATGGCTACATCATGTATGGCCCGGTTGCCTACATTATGCGAAACGGGGCTAATTTGATAAGTACCTGTTGTTGCGTTATAGTTATCGAGAAACATAACGCTACTATTTGAACCTACATTGTAGTTAACACCTATTAAACTTAATAGGAGGTTATTAGTATCGGTACCCATAACAGCAATGTCAAATACAGGGTAGCGTATGCCACTAACTGAATAGTAATCTATTGTTTCCCAAGTAGCACCCCCGTCTTTCGATCGGCGGATGGTTATACCACCCGCGTCGTTAGCACTATCAACCGTATTGTGTGCTGCAAATATCCAGCCATTGAAAGCTACATCGGTTTCAACTTTTGTTTGGTTAATATTGGGTTGGTTATTAATAATTACATTACCTGCATTTGCTGTAAAAATGCTTGCTATTAACAAGCCAGTGATAGTTAAAAAGTAAGTACAAAGCTTTACCATATTCCTCGTATTGTTTAATACCAAAGTTAGTAAAGCTTATAAATTAATTAATTAAAAAAACAATTGCTTGTGGTAAAAAAACGCCTGTACATAATACTGCAACAGGTTTTAGATTAATGCAACAATAGCGTAATTACTGCTTTACAAACTTACCTGCTTGTGTAATGGTAAGCAGTGGGGCACATTACCTATAAGCAATTTATTAATACCTCAAAAAAAATTGGTTTGTGATGAAATTAGCCACTGAAAAAACATTTGCTTACACTACTTTGCAGGCATTAAAATAAGGCAATGAATAAACGAGTGTACGAATTACTGGAGCGCAAATATGCCGAGTACAATAAGCCCGTTTTTATTGATAACGACCCTATAATAGTGCCGCATGCGTTTACTAAAAAGCAGGATATAGAAATAGCAGGATTGTTTGCAGCTATACTTGCATGGGGCCAGCGTAAAACCATAATAAACAATGCCAAAAAAATAATGGAATTGATGGGCAATACGCCCCATGATTTTATTTTAAATCACCACGAAACTGATCTGAAAGCGTTCCTTAATTTTAAACACCGTACGTTTAATGCTACCGATACTTTATATTTTATTGAGTTTTTAAAGCACCATTACGGCAAACATAATAGCCTGGAAGATGCGTTTATAGAAGGAACGAAGGGCAAAGGACGAGTGGGGAAAGAGAATACAGAGCAAGCGCTGATTCATTTCAATGAATACTTTTTTTCGTTGGAAGATGCGCCGCACCGTACCAAAAAGCATGTATCGAGCCCAGCTAAAAAATCGACTTGCAAGCGGCTAAACATGTACCTGCGTTGGATGGTGCGTAAGGATAAAAATGGAGTAGATTTTGGAATATGGAAGAAGATAAAGCCCGCCCAGCTATTAATACCTTTAGATGTACATGTGGAACGTACAGCACGGCAATTGGGATTAATAAAAAGTAAACAAACCAACTGGCAAACGGTGCTGGAATTAACCGAAAATTTAAAAGCTTTTGATGCTACCGACCCCGTTAAATACGATTATGCCCTGTTTGGGCTTAGTGTAATTGAAAAGGAAGCCATGGGCAAGTGGAAAACATAATAATTGCCAATAAATTTATGGCGCTATAAATATTTAAGGCTTGCAATTATATTATTAGTATTTTACTTGCTGCGCTTTAATGCAGCTAAATACTTTAGTGCAACTATGATTGATAAACGTGATGACTTATATAAAGATTTACAAACTGTACAACAAATAAGTATAGTACCTACCATGTTAGATGTTATATGCAGCTTAACCGGTATGGGTTATGCGGCCATAGCACGGGTAACGGAGGATAGGTGGTTGGCCTGTAGTGTAAAGGATAATGTAAATTTTGGCCTGCCGGCTGGTGAGGAATTAAAAATTGAAACAACCATTTGTAGCGAAGTGCGCCATAGCCGAACTGAGGTGGTTATTGATTATGTGGATATGGATGAGCATTATAAAAACCACCATACGCCCAAAATGTATGGTTTGCAAAGCTATATTTCGTTCCCGATTATATTGCGCAATGGCGAATTTTTTGGAACCCTGTGCGCTATTGATTCAAAGCCTGTAGTAGTTAACCGGCCCGAGGTATTGGGCACTTTCAGGCTATTTAGCGAGTTGCTTGCCTTTCATTTAGAAAGTATAGAGTTGGTAAACCGCAGTCAATCGGCACTAAAGGAATCGGATAAAATATTAACGTATACTAATAATGAAAATGAGTTGTACCGGCAAATATCGGAACATGATATACAAGAGCAGGTTAGAAAAATAGCTTTATTCAGCGATGTACTGATGAACAATATTCAAACCAACTCAATTGAAAAAACACAAACTACAGCGGTAAAGATAAATGCCATATCGAACCAACTGAGCAATATGATGAGGCATGTTACCAAGTTTTCGGAGGCCAAGCACAATAAGGATTCGTATATACCTACTAATTTAAACTTGGTGGTGGAGGAATTATGTATTGATTTAAAAACACAGCTTAGCAATAAAAACATACAAGTTGCCAAGGGTAATTTGCCTGTAATTAACGGTACCCCAGCACATTTAAAAGATTTGATGTATTACCTGCTTAAACATGCTTTATTATTCAGGCACACTAACTTACCATGTATTGTAAACATTTATTCGAAAAAAATACCGGGTATTGACCTTAATACCCTTACCTACGATAACCAACCTATTAACTATTGCGAAATTACTATTGAGCAAACGGGCTTAGATATAGAGCAGGAACATGTAAAAAATATTTTTGCCATTTTTATGCACATGAACGGTAAATTGCCCGATGTAACTTATAGTACCGGGTTAGCTTATTGCCGTAAAATTGTACAAAACCACGGGGGTGTAATTACTGCCGATTATATGCCTGAAAATGGAATTTCGTTTACTATAATATTACCCCTTGAGGATGGGATTGATAACGAGGATGTTTTTTAGTTTTCAACGCAAGCCTTTATTACACTTACCCATTCGTCAAATTTAGATGGTTTAGTAATAAAGCCATTGGCCCCCATATCTTTCATTAATTTTATTGTACTTGCATTAGAGGTAGTTGATAATATTACCACCGGAATATGCTTGAGGAGGTCGATAGTTTTTATTTGGGCCAAAAAATCCTGGCCGTTCATAATGGGCATATTTAAATCAAGAAATATCATATCGGGCAACGATTCAGAGGCTGCCAATAGTTTTTCTAATGCGCGTGTTGCAGAGGTGATAGACGTAAAAGTTATTTGGTTAGACACAATACCTAAAGCCTCTCCTGCAATTTCTAAATCGTCCGCATCATCATCAATAAAAAGTATATGCTTATGCTGCATGATGACAAAATTAAAATAAACTGCTAATTTGCTTTACTGACTTCGGTCACTAACATGTATGATTTAACACCTACAAATAGTAAATTGTTTAATAAAGAAACGTAATGGATAATGTAGATGAGATACAAAAGTAAGTTTTTGAGTGGGTGGATATTGATGAAAACTTTTTCCCTGTAGTAAATGATACAGATGTTAAATATCAGGTATTCAGTAATTTGCTGATAAGGCGAATAGAGGAACTGGCTGAAAAAGATATGGAAAAACTGCTTTGGGTATTGTACCGTGTAGATGTAAGTGAAAAGAAATTACATGAAGTAATGCAGCAAACCCCGCCTGAACTATTTAGCAGCACTATTGCCGATTTAATTATTGAACGGCAAAAACAGAAAGTGGAAAGCAGAAAAAAATACGGAACCGGCGAAGAAGATTGGAGTTTTGATGTATAACAACCATTTTTGACCTAACAAATACCACAGCTTATGCATTCATGGATCGAAGTGTTACCCAGTAGCGATTTTAGTATTTACAACATACCTTTTGGTATAGCTAAAACCCCAACAGGTACACACGTAGTTAGCGCCATTGGCAATTATGTAATTGATTTGCACGTTTTAGCCGAGGCGAATATTTTTCATTCCCTACCTATTGATATAAGTGCATTTAACCAACCAACACTAAATAGCTTTATAGCACAAGGCAAGGTAAAAACCAATGCGGTGCGTACTTTGTTGCAGGACCTTTTGCACCATGAGCATGGCAGCCTGCGCGATAATGCCGACCTGCGCAGCAAGGCTTTTATAAAGCAGAGCGAGGTGCTAATGCTTATGCCATTACACTTGCCAAACTATACCGATT
>Ga0164241_10006873_pt1 | contig 10303 bp, 7 predicted proteins | sample OricomyardsoilBY_FD_108780 | JGI IMG/M metagenome (GOLD analysis project Ga0164241, IMG submission 108780) | Backyard soil microbial communities from Emeryville, California, USA - Original compost - Back yard soil (BY) | ecosystem: Environmental > Terrestrial > Soil > Unclassified | place: USA... | reverse complement strand
TGTTCCAGTTCAGCCAGCGAATACGTGAAGCTTTGCAACGCCTGACCGGATGTTTCCTGCCACCGGCGGCGCGCGAGCGGGGCCGGCAGGGAGGCGATACCCGGGACCCCGAGATGATCATCGGCGCAGCCGAGAAGATATTTCAGCCCCAGGCGATTCTCGATGCCGAGGATCAGGGATCCGCCGGGAGCGAGTTCGCCGCGTGCTTTGCGCAGAAATTCGACCTGCCGTTCCTGCGGGTCGGTCTGGTGCTGAAACGCACCGGCCCACTCGAGTACGCCAATAACGCAGATCGCGGTGAATCGGGTCATGAAGTTGATCTCGAAGTAGTCGGATTCAATAAACGCGAGGCGATCATCGACGCCGTCCTGTTTCGCGGCGGCGCGGACAAAGGCGAGGCGTTCCGCCACGGGCTCCAGTGCTACGACGGGGCGATGTTGGGCGATCGGACGCGCGATCTGGCCCCAGCCAGAGCCGATGTCGAGGACGGGCCCGTCAGCAGCCGGCAACACCGGTCCCACAAAGGATGTTCGGCTTGGATGCGTGATGATGTCGTACAGCCACGGTTTGTTCGCCGCATAGCGAGTGCGCACACTGTCCCGCCACGGACGACCTTGCTCGACCTCGGCGATCAGCGACAACAGATCGGCGGACGGTGTGTCGCGGAAACCTTCCGCTCGGGGCCGAACAAAATGTCCGCCCAGTGGCAGGCTCACTGTTTCGCCCTGGCACGTGAACTCGATCATGTCAGGCAGGCCGAGCTTCCACCTGGATCGTGGTCGGACAGTAGGCGAGGCCGAAGGAGCGATCGCGAGGCATCACATCGAAGCGCAGCACGTCGTAACGACGGTGAATCACCCGTACTTCGGCGTTCATGAGGCAGACCCAGCCGAGGGAAATAAAATAGACGCCCGGCTGGACGTTGAGCTGCATGTTGAACACGACTTCGACGGCGCCCCCGGCTGGAACGTTCGGGGGCGTCTGGTTTTGGAAGTAAGTGTTGTTGCCGTAAATTTCCTGGCCGCGCACATCCTTCAAGGTCAACGCATAGATCGGTTCGACGATTTCGCTGATGGCGTGACACATGATCCGCACGCGGAGGGAGCCGCCGGCCACGAAATTGAGGCGCGGCTGGTCATGGTCGTCGGTGAGCACGACGGACGTGATGCGCCCCTCCTCGCCGCCATAGGCATATTCCTTGTCGGAGATCTGTTGGTGCGCGCGTTCCTCGACGAGTAACTCCGCGCCTGTTCCGGCACCATCGAGGGTGACGTTTAGCTCGGTGGAGGTGGCCGGCGCGACGGGGGCCGCAGCGTCGAGATCCGGCGCTTTCTGCCGCATGATCTCGAGATCGTCGCGGATGCCCTCGACGCCGTGCGGACTGGTAATGAGCTTCGTGTAGACATTGGCGACGTCGTTGGGTGCGCCCTTGAATAATACCTCGCCGCGCTCGAGCAGCACGGCTGAGTTGCACATGCGCTTCACCGCATTGGTGTCATGGGAAACGAAGATGATCGTGCGGCCGGCCTTCCGCATGGCGTCCAGCGTGGCGTGGCACTTGAACTGGAAGCGGGCGTCGCCCACCGCGAGGGCTTCATCGATGATAAGGATATCGGCGTCGACGTGCACGCAAACCGCGAAAGCGAGACGTAGCGTCATGCCACTCGAGTAGGTGCGGACCGGCTGGTCGATGAACTCGCGGATGCCGGAATACTCGACGATCGACTCATACTTGGCCTCGATTTCGGCTTTGCTGAGGCCGAGCACGGTGGCGTTCATCACCACGTTCTCACGACCCGTGAAGTCTGGGTTGAAGCCGCTGCCGAGCTCAAGAAGCGCGGCCACCCGCCCGTGTACAGTGACCGAGCCGGCGGTCGGCTGGACGGTGCCCGCAATCATTTGGAGCAAGGTGCTCTTGCCTGCGCCGTTGCGACCGACGATGCCGAGGCATTCGCCGGGTTGCAGGTCGAGGGTGATGTCGCGCACCGCCGTGAACTGTCGCCCGCTGGAACTTGCGCCGCCGGCCAGCTGGCGCAACGAAGCGAAGAAGCGGGCGGAAGGGTTGTCCCAAATGACGTAAGTCTTGGTCACGCCGCGGAGGGAAATTGCGGGGGTGACGGCTGGCGAGGAGGAGACCATGGGAGGCCACGTAGCAAAGGCGTCTTGCAGGAGTGCGGCCAGCCGGAACTTCAGGGCGCGGGTGACGCGGCCAGCGTGCGATTGATGGCCTCGATCGCGTCCGGTTTAAAATTGGTGATCGGGTCGCGAGCGTTCGCAGGGGTGACGAGGCGCAGGCGGTCTTGCTCGACTTCCAAGCGATCGATTTCACGCATTGGGTGGAGGCTCGCGAGCGGCAAGATCAAGCGGGTCCGCTGGCCTTGATCGACGAGGCGTATGCCGCGAACCGTCCATTTGCCGAAACTGTCGCCGGGATCGAGGCGAAGAGATTGGATCGGCCCGGAAGGCAGAGCGAAGCGCAATGTCTGCAAGTCGTCATGCGGTTCGTAGGCGGCGCGGGCGCTGTTGGCTTCGTTCATGCCCTGACCCGTATCCCAGAAAAGCTGAGCCGGTGTGCGGAAGGATGCGGCGACATCGAGCTCGAGCTTGAGCCCGGTCGCGGGCACCGGCGGAACATAGCGTGCGTAGCCGAGCGAATTTCGGATCAGGCCGCGATTGCCGACACAGGCGAAGCAGAGCGCCAAGGCGATCATGAAGCTAATATGCGCTGCGCCGTCGCGCCAGGTGAGGGGCCGGTAGAAGACGAAGAGAACAGCCAGCAGCAAAATGGTCAGCATTCCCGCCAGATAGCCCGTGGAGAGCAGGCAACGCAGCAAGTTGCGATGATTCATGCCGACCGGAACAATGGCCGAAAACAATTCGATGCGTGCGTAAGGAGCGGAGGCGTTCGCGGCGGCGACAATTTTCCAGCCGTCGGTCAGAGGGAGAAGCCCGGCAATCTCGTGCTGCGGCCGGAAAATATCGCGCGTGAACCGCCGGATTTCTTGGCCGCGGCGATTGGTGATTCTCATCTGACGTATCGTCAGCGCTCCGCCCAGAGGTGGCGCGATACGCATTTCTGTGATGGGAGCGTCGGGCAAGGGGAAGGTGTAGGTGAAAGGCTGGGTGGTTGATGAAACCGGCCAGTGGATCGAATCGATAGGGCGGTGCCCATAAGCCGGCACGTCGTAGTCGATGTGGACTTCTCCGGGCACATCGGCAGCACAAGTGATCTCCAGGTAATTGATGTCGGTGCCGGGATCGTTGAGCGGGTACCACTCGAGAGGAATCTCCTGGGGAAGGAAGAAAGCCGCAAAGGCGATGGCGATGGCCGCGAAGAGGTTGCGGCCGGAGGGCCGCAGCCAGCCGGAATCAACCTTGGGACTGGCCGACGCGGGCATGCGGAGGCCGGAACCGGCCGTCAGCCTCGCGATACGCCGCCGGCCGGCTTGAGGAGGCTCAGGCCGAGACCCATGGCGAGGCCGGCGGCGAGGCCGATCGCGGCACCAATCACCAGCGTGAGGAAGAAGGAGCGGGTCGTTGCCTGCATGCTGATGCGTACCGCATCGGCATATTCCTGGCGCGAGTAGTCCTCGAGCACCACGCGCACCTTGTCCAGCAAATCCTGGTAGCGCTTCTCGAGTTCGCCCAAGGCTGCCTGGGTGCTGGCGACGGCTGCGGCTTGGTCGGTCGTGTCGCCTTTGACAAAGGATTCCATCCGCTGGCGGCGTTCCAGTAGGCGGGCCTTGTCCGCCTGAACGCGCTTGACGGCGAGGCCGGCATCAAGCGCGCGGCGGATAAGGAAGTTGTAGGCGTCGTTGGCGAGCAGGGAATCGATGAAGCTTTGGTCCATGAGCGGTTGAGTGCCGGCAGGATTCTGCGCCTTGGTGGCCAGGACGTAATTCTGCGCGCGGTCCTGCGTTTTTTCGAGCAGGTTGGTGACCACGGATTCATCCTCCTTCAGACGCTGCTCTTGGTCTTCGAGGGTGCGGAGGTAATAGTCCATCTTGATCAGGGCGTATTTCCGGTCCTTGGAGAGACCGTAGATGTATATCTGGCTCAGCACATCGTTGAGCTGGATCTGCGTGAACAGCTCGGTCTGCTTCAGCAGGTCCAGGAAAGACAGGTCGTTGGTCGGCGAGCGGAATTGCTTCGTGGCGGCGGCCTTCATCTGCATCTCACGGCTCTTGTCGCTGTCTGTGTCCCCGTTGACCTTTTGTTCCAGAAAGAAGCGGAGGGACTGCATCTCCTTGGTAAGAACGAGCTCATACTCCACGAAATCAGCGCCCTTGAGGGAACTGAACGCGCTGCCGAATTCCGGAGGAAGGGCGACATAGGTACGGCGGAATTTCTCTAGGTAGACATTCACGATTTCGGCGAGCAGCAATTCCCGTTGCTTGATGTCGAGCGAGCCGATCCGCGGCAGGGAGAGCGAAATCTCGTATTCCTCCGGGATGTAGGCTGGCAGATTCTGTCCGGCGGCGCGCAGGCGGTCGCGTTCCTTGATGATGTTGGGGGAGACGAAGCCCGAGATGCCGATGGCACCGCGCACCTTGCTCGCCAAGTCGGCACTGGCGTTGAGGCCTAGGCGCTTGATTGCCTCGTTGACGACATCGGGCGCACGGACGTCATCCGGTTGGAATTTCGTGCCGTTGGGGTAGGTGCCACGCTCGAACCCCGGGAAACCGAAGGTCACACGCAACGCGGAGACCGCCGGTTGTTTGACCGCGGCTAGCAGCGTGATCGCGACGCCGGCGGCGAGGCCGAGCAGGGCCACTCCGAGGGTGATGTAGAAACCGCGGCGGAGCCGGGCGAAGAGTTCGGCGAAATCGATGGCGTCGTCTGATTCCATGGGAGGAGTGGATGGAGTGCTGCTCATTGGCCCGTAGGGGATTCGGTAGGATCTCTTCCGAGTGCTGGCAAGCGGATTGGCCGCCGCCGCGACTCGTCAACCAGCCCCCACGTGAGGTTGGTATTCAGGCACCACCTGCTTGATCGCCCGCTTGACCGCATCGGCATCCAGGGCCGACGCCGTGGCATGCAGGGCGGTGAGCTGCTCGTCGATCACAGCCAGAGGCTGGGGCTCGCTCACGAAGCGCATGATGCGTGCGTGCGTGGTCGCGACATGGTTCTCGGAATGATGATTGAGTTCCTCAAAGAGCTTCTCCCCTGGGCGCAGCCCGGTGAATTGAATCTCGATGTCCACTTCAGGCTGCAGGCCGCTAAGCTCGATCAACTGCCGCGCGACTTCGACGATTTTCATCGGCTGCCCCATATCGAGCACAAAAATCTCGCCCCCCTCGCCCAAGGTGGCGCTTTGGAGCACGAGGCCGACGGCTTCGTTTACAGTCATAAAGTAGCGCGTGACGTCTGGGTGGGTTACCGTTACCGGGCCGCCGGCTGCAATCTGGCGCCGGAACGTGGGAATGACGCTGCCGGAGGAACCGAGGACATTGCCGAAGCGGACCGCCATGAACTTCGTTCGGGTGCCGCCATGGCGGTGAAAGGACTGCAGGTAGAGCTCGGCCATGCGCTTGGTCGCGCCCATGACGTTGGTCGGGTTAATCGCCTTGTCCGAGGAGATGAGGACGAAGCGGTCGACCTCGTGGGCGGCGGCCACCGTGGCGAGGTTGCGAGTGCCGATGGTATTGTTGCGGATCGCCTCGGCCGGCTGGTGTTCCATCATGGGCACGTGCTTGTGCGCGGCCGCGTGGAAGACGACCGCCGGTCGGAAGCGGCCGAAAATCCCCTCGAGACGATCGCGGTCAAGGATGTCGGCCACCAGCGGCGTGAGAAGGTGTGAATAACCGAGGCCGATCAGCTCCTGCTCGATCTGGAAGAGGAGGAACTCGCTGCGTTCCACTAGCAGAATCCGGCTGGGATTGTAGGAGGCGATCTGGCGGCAGAGCTCGCTGCCAATGCTGCCGCCGGCCCCGGTGACCAGCACGACGCGGTTCGCGACCAGCTCGCGGATCCGATCACCTTCCAAGTTCACCGGCACTCGCCCCAGCAGGTCCTGGATTTCAACCGGCCGGATCTGCGACACGCGGACGCGGCCGGTGCGCAGCTGTTCGTAGGAAGGCACGATCTCGAACCGCAAGCGTCGCTGGTTGAGCAGCCGGACGATCTCCCGGATGCGCCGCCCGCTCGCGCTGGGCATGGCGATGATGACTTCGTCCACCTGGCGCCGGTCGAGATAGTCGGACAAGGTTTCCGGGGAGCCCTCCACGGTAACGCCATGGATGCTGGTGCCCCATTTCTGCGGGTTGTCGTCGAAAAAGGCCACCGGGCTGACGCCGAGGCCGCGGCGGATCTGGAAATCGCGGACGAGGGTCGCGCCGACGTCGCCGGCCCCGATCACTGCGACGCGGCGGTGAGCTTCCTTGTTCAAGGTTCGTTCGAAATAGCCTTCACGCACGAGGCGCAGGGATAGCCGGAAGCCGCACAGGTAGAGAAAGGAGAGCAGGAAGTCTGACAGGATGACGGCGCGGGGCGGGGCGTAGGGAACGCCGGTGACGGCCCAGATCCCGAGGGCAAGGGCGGCGGCGATCAGGCACACCGCGAGAATCTTGCCGAGGTCATGGAAACCGAAGTAGCTCAGCAGGCTGCCGAGCTGGCCGAAGGCGAGCAGAAGGAGCAGTTTGACGCTCACTCCCACCAGCAGCATCAAGTCGAAGTGGACGAGGTACTCGGGGGAGACGTTGAAGTCGAAGCGGAGCTGGAAGGCCACCCAGAGCGATAGGGCCAAGCCGGCCCCGTACGCGGCGAGGAGGTAGGTTTGACGAACGGCTTTGGTGAACGTGCTGGGCACGATTCAGGCGTTCCGGCTGGTCACAACCTCCGTGGCGCCTGGCGGCGGGGAGGGCTGGAGAGTGGTGCGCCGGGCCGCGACCTCAACGAGGCTGCGTGGTGCGCCGAGCTGCTCAACGATGGCGCTGACGCGGTCAAGCGCAGCGCGGCGTTTGGCGGCGCTGAGCAGGGTCAAGAAGATCAGCTTGATATCGAGCCCGACGCCAGCGTGGTCGATGTAGAGCAGGCCCAGACGGGATTTGTATGGACGGATCAGCTGGTTGTACGAAAGGTCGGGGTCGAGTCGGCCTTCGAGGATGCTCCCCTCGTCAGAAAAAACGATCGAGGAGATGTCGGTAATGCCAGGGCGCACGCTCAAGAGGCGCTTTTCCTCGGCCGTGTACAGATCGGTTTCGCGCGAAACGTTGGGGCGCGGGCCCACCAGCGACATCTCGCCGACCAGCACGTTCCAGAGCTGCGGGATCTCGTCGAATTTGCAGCGGCGGATGGTGCGGCCGATCACGGTGATGCGCGGATCGTTGTTGGCGGTGGAATCGACTTTGTTTGTGTCGGCTCGCACGACCATGGAGCGGAGCTTGATCATCCGATAGGGACGGCCGTTGCGTCCGACCCGGTTCGGGATGTAAAACGGTGAATTGCGGTCCTGGAGCCAGACGAGCACGCAGAGCACCAGCAGCAGCGGGGACAGGACAATCAAGCCGAGCAATGCGGCGGTGAAGTCGAAGAGGCGTTTCATTTTTTCCCGAGAAGCTGGAGCACCGTGGAGGTGACCTCCGTGGTGTGGAAGTAGTACGCCTTTTCCAGCGGCTTGCTGGTCGGGGCGGGGGCGTCCGGCAGTGTCAGGCGGCGCGGAGCCGCCTTAAACGCCGAGGGAGGCAGGCGCTCCGCGACCGAGGCGATCACTTCACCGGCGAGGCCGCAGGTAGACCAGTCCCCGTCGACGGCGAGAAGGCGGCCCGTTTTGCGAACGGACTCGACCGCAGCGGAGCAGTCCAAGGGATTGATGATGCGCAGGTCGATCACCTCGGCGCTGACGCCGTGTTCCTTGAGCTGTTCGGCCGCCTGGCGACAGAGGTGTGTGGAATAGCTGCAGGCGACGAGGGTGACGTCTGTGCCGGCGACATCCACGCGGGGCTTGACCGAGGTCAGCCGCAACGTCGGGTCGACCGGGGGCAACTCGGCTTCAAGCTCATAGAGCCAGCGATCATCGATGAACATTACTGGATCGCGGCCGAGGGAGGCGGCGACCAGCAGATCACGGGCGTCGGCCGGGGTGGAGGGCATCACGACGCGGAGCCCGGGAATGTGGGCGAACCACGAGTGCAGAGCCTGCGAGTGCTGTGCGCCCTGCTCGCCGCCGCGGTTGATGATGGCGCGGACCACGAGGGGGACATCCACGTCGCCGCCGAACATGTGACGCCATTTGGCGGCTTGGTTGACGAGCTGGTCGATGCCGAGGATGAAGAAGTCGACGCGTGGGTGGATCACGATCGGTCGCCGGCCGCTGAGGGCGGCCCCCAGGGCGGCGCCCGTAGTGGCGAGCTCGGACACCGGAGTGTCGATGACGCGAGAGCGGCCGAACTCCTTGTCGAGGTCGGTCATGCTGTTGCCCACGTACCACGGGCTCCACAGGCCCTGGCCGATGGTGAAGGTCTCGGGATGATTCCGCAGCAGGTAGGCGAATCCTTCGCGGAGGGCGTGGCCGTAGTTGGTCATGCGCGGACCTCCGAGGAATAGACGCGTTCGAGTAGGGCGGCGGCCGGCGGGTAGGGATCGACTGAGGCCTTCTGCCAAGCGGCGTCGACCGCGGCGCGGAACTCCGTGCCGATGGCGGCGAACTGAGCCTCGGTGAGCTGGCCGGAAGCGATCATGGCTTGGGCGAGGCGGGCGATGGGATCGCGCTTCTTCCATTCGGACAGGCCTTCCTTGCGTTGCACGCCGACGTCGTTGTCCTCGCGGTGGCCGACGTGGCCGCGCCAGCGGTACGTGACGGCCTCGATGAGCTGGGGACCGGCGCCGGCCCGGGCGGCGGCAATGGCGTTGCCCGCCACGCGCGCCATAGCGATCGTGTCGTTGCCGTCCACGCGATGCCAAGCCACCCCGTGGGCAGCCGCAAAGCGGCAGGTGGAGTCGAACGGCTGGCGGAGGCTGATGTGCAGGTGACTGGAAAAGAGATTGTTTTCCACGACGTAGATCACGGGCAGCTTGAATACAGAGGCAAAGTTGAGCGATTCGTGAAAGACGCCCTCCTCGGTGGCGCCGTCACCGAGGTAGCTGACGGCGACGCCGCCCGCACCGTCCATTTGCGCCGCCAGGGCGGCACCGGTGGCGATCGGGATGGTGGCGCCGACAATCGGGACGGAGCCGAAAAAATTATTGGCGCGGTCGAGCAGGTGCATCGACCCGCCCATGCCACGCGAGCAGCCGGTGTCCTTACCGAGCACCTCGGCGAGGAGATGATGCAGGGTGCCGCCGAGTGCGAGGAAGTGTGCGTGTGACCGATGTGCGCCGAATACGCGGTCGCCCAGCCGGATGTGGGCAGCGATGCCGACGGCAGGCGCCTCCTGACCGATGACGAGATGGCAAGGGCACTTGATCACGGCCTTGCCGAATTCGTCGCCGATCTTCTCCTCGGCGCAGCGGATTTCCACAAGCTTGCGGAGCCAGGTCAGTAACTGGGCGGACGGCGTGCCGGCGAGATCGAGGGGCTCATGGCATTGGGCGGGGTCGGCGAGCCGGCCGAGGTGATATGCGTCAGTATTCATGCGCCTTTATTTGCGACCGTAGAACTTGCGGGTCGTCTCGCAGATATACGCGATCTCAGCATCGGTGAGGGAGGTGTTCATTGGCAGCAGAAAGCAGCGTTTGAACAACCGGTCGGTCGCCGGCAAATCGAACTTCGGCAGGCCGAGGTCCTTGAACTGGTGTATCGGGGTGCCGGCCCATTGAACAATTGTGCGGACGCCGTTGGCCGTGAGATGCTCGCGGAGCGCATCGCGGCGGCCGGCCTCTACCTCGTAGTTCTGATAGATGTCGAAGCGGTCCGGATCGGCGTCCGGCCCCGGCGGCAGGGTCACGTCCTCGAGCCCTTGGAGGCCTTCCTGGTAGAGGCGGGCCAGCTGGCGGCGGCGCTCCATCTCCTGCGGGTAGATCTTCAGCTTCTCGAGTAGGATGGCGGCGTGGAGATTGTCGAGGCGGCTGTTCATGCCCCAGCGGACGACGAGGCCGTCGTCATTGCGACCGTGATCGCGCAGCTGCTTGAGGGTGGCATGCGTCCGGTCGTCGTTGGTGAAGAGGAGGCCGCCGTCCCCGAAGCAGCCGAGCACCTTGGCGGGGTAGAGACTGATAGATCCGGCAAAACCGAAGGTGCCGGCGCATTTGCCCTTGAACTTAGAGCCGAGGGCTTGGGCGGCATCCTCGACGATGAGGAGATTGTGTTTCGTCGCAATCGCCTGCAGGCGGTCCATGTCGCAGGTGCGTCCGGTCAGCTGTGTCG
>Ga0164241_10006872_pt1 | contig 10304 bp, 9 predicted proteins | sample OricomyardsoilBY_FD_108780 | JGI IMG/M metagenome (GOLD analysis project Ga0164241, IMG submission 108780) | Backyard soil microbial communities from Emeryville, California, USA - Original compost - Back yard soil (BY) | ecosystem: Environmental > Terrestrial > Soil > Unclassified | place: USA... | reverse complement strand
TAAACTTACTGCTCCCGCCCCTACTGTAGTTTGGTTCGGGCATTCGTCCATGCTTATAAAAACCGGGCAGGGTAATATCCTCATCGATCCTATTTTTAGCAACCATGCCGGGCCGGTACCCGGATTAGTTACAGCATTTAAAGGCACAATGAACTATGAGGCCGAGGACATGCCACCCATTGATGTACTCATCATTTCGCACGACCATTATGATCACCTTGATTTTCGCACACTGAAAAAATTAAGGAGCCGTATTAAAATAGCGGTAGTGCCGGTGGGTGTTGGCGCTGATTTGCGCTACTGGGGATTTGACCGTAAAAAGATCATCGAGCTAAATTGGAACCAATCGGTAACGTTGCCGGGTGGCTTAAAGATAACCGCCACGCCCGCGCAGCATAAAAGCAACCGAACTACCTATAATACAGCAAATAAAACGCTTTGGGCATCCTATGTTATTCAGACAGGCCAATACAAGTTGTTTTATGGCGGCGATGGTGGCTATGGAGCACACTTTAAACAAATAGGCAAACAATACGGCCCATTTGATATGGCGATGCTGGAATGCGGACAATACAGCCCAAACTGGCCATGGACACATCTAACTTTCGGAGAAACCGCCCAGGCAGCTGTTGACCTGCAGGCTTGTTTGATACAGCCGATACACTGGGGCAAGTTTGTTGAAGCCGACCACCCCTGGAACGAACCCATAGAAAAGCTGCTGCCTGCTGCAAAAAAGCTGGATGTACTGGTAAACGTCCCACGCATTGGTGAGCCTTATACTTTGGGCGAGCCGCTTAAGCAGAAGGTTTGGTGGGATTTTGAGTGAGGTTTCATCTTATTACTTTCCCATAAAAAACCTACCTTAGGCTATGCAAGCCGCCGAAATATTAAAGCATCATCTTTTCAAGACCATCACTTTAACAGATGAACAGTTTGACTATGTATTAATGCACTTTAAACCGAGATGTTTTAAAAAAGGTCAGGCATTAATAACCGCCGGCGATAAAGTCGACCAGGAATACTTTGTTTTATCGGGTTGTTTAAAGTCATTTTATATTAATGATGATCTGAAAATGTTCATCCTGCAGTTTGCCATGCCAACCTGGTGGACATCTGATTTTAACGCCCTTTATACCGGTAGTAAAGCAACCATCAATGTTGATTGCATTACCGATGCTGAGGTTTTATGCCTCACCAACACCGACCGCGAAAAACTCTGCGCCGAACTGCACCCAATGGAGCATTTCTTCCGCTGGCGAACCAATAAGGGTTATGTGGCCAGCCAGAAACGCTTATTGTCGCTAATGGATAACGATGCCAAAAGCCGTTATGAAGAGTTGTTAAAAATGTATCCGCAGTTATATAATATAGTCCCTAAAAACCTTATCGCGGCCTATTTAGGTGTATCGCGTGAAACTTTGAGCCGCTTGTATAATCACGAAAAGTGATGTACATCACATAAATCACCCCGGTCTTTCAAATGTGATGTAGGTCACACACCTACTCCGGTTTTCCTATGCAATTTTGTTTTGTTATTTAAAACATAAAGACAATGGAAAATCAAAAATTCACAATCGAAAGCGCCCAAAGTAATATTGACTGGGTGGGCCGCAAAGTAACCGGTGCACACAACGGCACCATAGGAATTAAATCTGGCTGGTTAACATTAACTAATGATAAATTGACCGGCGGTCAGTTCATTATCGACACCACTTCCATCAACATCCTTGATGTAACCGACCCTGCCACTAATGCGCAGTTTGCAGGCCATCTGGCATCTGATGACTTCTTCTCCATAGACAAATATCCTGAAGCCGCATTGCTGATCACCTCGGTTGCAGGCAATCACGTTAATAGCGAACTTACCATTAAAGGCATTACCCATCCCATCGCATTTGATGCTGTTGTAAAGGTAAATGGCGATACGCTGACCGCAAGGGCCAAAGTGGTTGTAGACCGTACCAAATACGAAATGAGGTTTCGCTCTGGCAACTTTTTCAAGGACCTGGGCGATACCCTTATCTATAACGATTTTGAACTGGATGTAACTATCACCGCTAAAGCAGTTTAACCGCTGCTTAGCTTAAATTTTAAAGCCATGCCATACATCAAAATAGAGGTAACCCGCGAAGGGGTTACCCGCGAACAAAAGCAAACCATAATAAAAGGTGTGACCGACCTGATAAGCGATACGCTTAACAAGGACCCGCATTTAACCCACGTAGTGATACAGGAAGTAGAACTGGACGATTGGGGTTACGCAGGAGAACAGGTATCGGTATTAAGAGAAAAAGGGATAACAGCCGATAAAAAATAAGGCCATGAAACAGCAAACAGTAATAATAACCGGAGCATCATCCGGGATAGGAAAGGAAGTAACACGCTATTTTCTTATGAAAGGCGATAATGTAGTTATCAATTCTGCTACGGCTGAAAAACTGGAGCAAGTATATAATGAGTTAGGCGCAGGTACCAATCTGGCTATGGTAGCCGGAAACGTGAGCGACAAGCGGACAGGCGAACAATTGTTAGCTACCGCCATAGAAAAATTTGGCTCGGCAGATGTGCTGGTGAATAATGCCGGAATATTTGGCAACAAACCATTTTTAGAGGTGGACGAAGCTTATTTAGATAGCTTTTTAAACACCAACCTTAAAGGCACCTACTTCACCACTCAGGCGGTTATTCCGCAAATGCTTAAACAGCGGGGCGGTGTGGTTATCAATATAGGTACACCGTTGGTAGGACATGCTTTGGGCGGCGCGCCGGCTACAGCGCCAATCGCCAGCAAAGGAGCTATCCATGCTTTAACTTTGCAATTGGCGGCTGAGTTTGGTAAAAGCAATATCCGCGTAAACACCATTGCTCCGGGTGTTATCCGCACCCCTATGCATGGCGCAAACGCCGATGCAAACGCGCGTATACACCTGCTTAACCGTGTTGGCGAAGTAGCCGATGTTGCCGAAATGGTGTATACAGTAGCGAAAAGTAATTTTATCAGCGGTGCTATTATTAATGTAGATGGCGGCATGAGTGGCGGTCATAATTTAAATTGATATCAAAATGGAAACTCAATCAAAAGACACTATAGCCATTTCACAAATGTTGGAAGACTATTATTTTAAAGGCATTTATAAAGGCGACATAGAACTGTTAAAACAGATCTATCACCCCGGCACGCTATTATTTGGTGATGTAAAGGGGCAACCCTATGCCAAAACGCTGCCCGAATATTTAAACGGTGTAGCTAACAGACAAAGCCCGAAAGATTCGGGTAAGCCGTTTGGGGGAGAGATAGTGAATATCAACGTGGTGCAATCAATCGCCATAGTGCAAGTAAAGGTAAAAATGTACGATTTTAACTATACCGATTTTTTATCTTTCCATAAAATTGATGGCAAGTGGCTTATTGTAAACAAAATGATGAGCGACGTTAACCAATAAATTTAAGGCCATGTGGTACAATACAAAAGCAACAGAACTATTAGGTATTCAATATCCTATTTTGCAAGGCCCGTTTGGTGGTAATTTATCATCGGTAAAATTGGTGGAAACAGTCTCTAACATGGGTGGCCTGGGCGGATATGGCGCTTATACCTTAAGTCCGCAGGAAATAATTGATGTGGACAGACGGATAAAGGCGGCTACCGATAAGCCTTATAACATTAACCTTTGGGTATCAGACACCGACGCGGTTGATGGCGCGGTTACCAACGAGCAGTTTGAGAAGACGAAAGCTTTGTTTAAACCTTATTTTGATGAGGCAGGAATAGACTTGCCCGCAAAACCCACCCCGTTTAAAACCCGTTTTGAGAACCAGGTGCAGGTGATACTGGATCTTAAGCCCAAAGTTTTCAGCTTTATGTTTGGTGTGCCTTCGGAGGATGTTTTGGAGGAGAGCCGCAAGCGTGGTATTGTTACCGTTGGTGCTGCCACTACTTTGGATGAGGCCATTTATTTGGAAAACGCGGGTGTGAATATGATCATCGCGTCGGGGTTTGAAGCGGGTGGTCATCGCCCCTCCTTCCTGGCTTCCGCAGAGTCGTCTACCACAGGCACGTTTGTGCTGCTGCAACTCATCAAAGAAAAAGTTAAGGTACCTGTTATTGCCGCCGGCGGTATAGCTAATGGCAGAGGCATTGCGGCGGCTTTAACTTTGGGTGCCGATGCCGCACAGATAGGCACTGCATTCTTGGCAACCGATGAATCAAATGCTTTACCTGTTCACCGCCAGATGCTTTTCTCGGACGCAGCTAAATATACTACCCTATCGCGCGCGTTTACGGGTAGGCTTGGTAGAGGCATTACCGGCAGGATAGCTAAAGACATGCTTCAACAAGAAGACGGAGTACTACCCTTCCCCTTGCAAACCACCTTTATGGCACCTTTACGGAAAGCTGCTTTAGAGCAGGAGAAATGGGATATGATACTATTTTGGGGCGGACAGATATCGCCTATATTAAAGCTTAAAAAGGCGGCGGAGTTGATGCGGACATTAATTGAGGATACCGGCGGCTATTTTGAGGGGATGAAGGGCTGAAACAGACTCACCTGTTGACTAAACTTAGTCATTAAGCTAAACCAAAAACCCAGCCATCTCTGACTGGGTTCTCTTTCATTAAGTACAGAGAAGAATTTTAAGTTCCGCTCCTATTAGTTCCCGACTATTATTTAACCGGTACTATATCAATTATAACCGTACGGTTATAAAAACGCTGTTCGGGCAAATCATTGTCAAACGGCTGATGACTTGCATCTTCGCCGAAACCTAAGGTTTCAAATTTGACATTGCTTTTTCCTGCGCTAAGCAGTGCGCGTTCCAATATGGCTTGTACATCCTTGGCCCGTTCCTGCGATAATTTCAGGTTATAATCATCCTGCCCTATGGCATCGGTATGTCCGTGTATTATTACTGTTGCGCCATCAGTTATAGATCCCGCTACAGTTTTGCTTAAAAACTGATCGTAAGCTGCCGTAGAATTTGACTTATCAAAATCGTACAATATGCTATAGCGCAAACCTTTCTCGGGCGCTTCATCCTGGCGCACCAGGCGGACAGTGCTTTCTTTTGTTACAGTAGTGCCGGTCTTTGTTTGTCCGGTCATCACCACTTTGTAGTTCCCTTCGGGATTGCTGCCCAATATAGCAGCCCCTGGTATACTTGCCTGATTTTGTGTGTAAGGACCATAATGCTGAACAACCCCTCTGCTATCAGTCATATCAACTGCCCATGAGTTAAATACATTTTGCGCATTACTTACATTGATCACCACGTGACTGTCAAGCGGGTCAACCTGCACGGCTGCAATTTGAATTGGCTTCATCATTCCGCCACCAACTTCCATTAATAACTCAGGCGAGTTGCTGGTAATATCAACCCTGCGGTCGCCGGCGCGCAACAGATCGAGTTCTTTGGTGCCGCCCGGTTGTTCTGATGGGATAAGCGGTTTTGTGCGGCCCACCGTTGCAATGCGTGAGCTTTCAATTCCATAATCCGTCAACAGATATTGTTTAACAGATTCAGCAAGGGCTTTACCATCGGCTTTGCCTGTAGCAGACGCGCCGGTTAATGTTATAGCAGTACCAGGGTTTGTCCTTAAACGATCGCCCAGAATATTCAGGATATTATAGTAAACGTTTAATTGCCTTGATGAGCGGCCAACGGTATTGGCCGGCGCCGCGTTTTGCAACTGCTCTTCTTTAAAAGCCATGGCTTGCGCAGGGCTCAACATTGCATATCTGGCCGGAACCGCCGCCGATCCTTCATTGAAAAATACTGAGTTGCGTAAAGGTAGTGTCTCACTTACATTACGTTTTAACGGAACAGCTTTAGGCGCGCGCACTGTTAATACAACATCAGGTACAGGCGGAGCGACTACCGCCACCGCTACAACCTCTCTCACCGGGGCTTTTTTACCTACACCAAATTTCAAGGCTATTCCGGCTCTAACTGTTGTTACCGACCAACTCTCTATACCGCGTGGTTCGTGACCAAAATATGGAAGGAACGAAACAAATGGCGAAAGGTTAAATTTGGTAACGCTGTTAGCCGATGATAGTGGAATTTCGTAACCCATACCTACCTGGCCGGAAAACAAGGTCTTTTTCATCTCGCTCAAATCACCATTTGTATTAGGCTGTTTAAGCTGTGTGTATGCAAAGCTGTTGGTGATATTAAATGATACCCTGGGTCCCGCAAAGAAATAAAGACCGGTTTTAGGTACCGCCAAACGTAAACTTGGCTCAATTGCAATGTAGCCTGTGTTCACAGTAAGGTTTGCAGGGCAATCGCACGGGGCAACTACCTGGTCAAATTTTGCGCCGCGTCCGTCATAGGCTACGTTCAACATAAGCCCCCAATTCCCTGCCGGGCGAAACTCTGTTAAAACCGAAGCGTAAGGGCCAACTCCAAAACCTTTATGAAATGCCGTCGGTACTATTAACGAATTATTTAACCGCTGGGTGGTGCCATCGTACCAGTTAAAATTTGCAGCACCTGATACGCCGAACCACCATGTTGGGGCTGTAACCTGGGCCTTAACACCGGTACTCATTAAAAATAACATCATCGCCAACAGGATGATCTTATTTGTTGCTTTATATGCTTGTAACATGTTGTGTATTTTTTAAATTGTTTGAATGATTTTCAATTTGGTAAGCCCCACAATTGCTGAAGAGCTTACCTATTGAATATTACGGAAGAACTACTATGTTGTTATTTAAAGTAACTGCCGTTTGTGCCAGCAACCTGCCTTTAACTTTGGTACCCGCCTTTAAGGATATTAGTGTTTTACTTAAAAGTATCCCGCTAAAATCGGCATTGGTACCCATGGTAGCCTGCCCGGCTACAACCCAAACAATATTTTTGGCCTGCGCGCCACCTGTAAGGGTAATAATGGCATCATCATTTATTGTGAAGTCCTGCGCTATTTGTATAACCCATGTATCATTAGGGCCACCCGCCAGCGTAACACCGGCATTGGTTATTAATACACCGGTATTGTACTTGTATAAACCCGGAGGCAAAATCCGCCCGCTAATGTTACCTGCATACAGATCAACTATTGGCGCCGGAGTTACCAGGCCATTAGCGGTTGTGTAAGCGGTTTCCATGTTACTTACAGCCGTAGTTAAGTTAGATGGGGTTGGTGCCGCGTAATCAGCAGCATAAACTCTGCCCGTAACTATAGGTGTTTTTGAAAACTCGCCAGACGCGTCCATAATTAAACCAAAGCCCGTTATAGATGTGGCTGCCGCCGGGCTAACGCCCAGATCGCCTTGTATTGACGTTACACCTGTAGTTGTTATGCCTGTTTTTGTCAGCATGTTATAATTGCCGGCCAAACCAAGGTTTACAACGCCGGGACCAATAGCCGGACTAAGCGTAAATGATGCAGTAATATTTTTATTAGCATTCATGGTTACGTTTAACGGATTGGTATTTCCGGTGGCATCAACGCTCCAGCCAGTAAACGTATAGCCGGAATTTGCCGTTGCGGTTAATTGAACCACTGCCCCACTGTTATAGGTAGCAGCATTTGGATTTTTAGCAACAGTACCATTCACTGCTGTAACATTTAATGTAAATGTTGTGGCTGCAAAGTTAGCCGTGATGTTTTTGTTACCGTTCATTACAACAGTTAGAGGATTGGCCGATCCTGACGCGTCACCACTCCAGCCTGTAAATACGTATCCCGCATTAGGCGTTGCCGTTAATTGCACAGAACTGCCACTGTTATAAGGTGATTGAGCAGGGTTAGCAGCAACGCTTCCATTATTTGCGTTAGTGGTTAACGAGTACGTAATGACAGCAAAATTTGCTACTAATGTCCTGTTAGCTGTTATTGCGAACGTGTAACTAGCACTGGTTGAAACAACGTTGCCGTTTTCTGTCCAGTTGGTGAAAGAGTAGCCGCTGTTTGGCACTGCAGCCGCTGTTACCGAAGTGTTGGGAGCAAAAGAACCAGAACCCGATGTGGAGCCGCCTGCAACCGGGTTTGATGACAAAGCCAGCGCCACTTGCGAGGCTGGTATCACGGTAAAATTAGCAACCAGTGTACGGTTGCCGGTTAACGCGAACTGATAGCTTGGACTTGTCGAAACAATTGTGCCTGCCTCGGTCCAGTTTCTAAAGGTGTAGCCGCTGTTTGGAGTGGCCGCAACCGTTACGATTGAACCGGAAGCATAAGCGCCCGAGCCTGTTGTTGACCCGCCTGCCACCGGTGCCGAAGAAAGTACTACAGCAAAATTACCCGCAGGTATAGCCGCGAAATTGGCTACCAGGGTGCGGTTCCCGGCTATGGTAAACTGATAACTTGAACTGGTAGATACTGCGGTGCCGTTAACCGTCCAGTTAACAAAGGCAAAACCTGCGTTCGGTGTTGCGGTAACCGTTGCAAGCGATCCTTGTGCAAAAGCGCCTGCACCAGCAACCACGCCACCCAATACAGGAGCAGCAGTTATGGTTATTACAGGGATTGTGGTAAACGTCCAAACATAATCGCTAACCATTGCTGTATGGAATACATCGGTAGCTTTGGTAGTGATGGTGCCGGTGTAAACTAAAAACGGCGACAAAGCCACATCAGGCTTAAAAGTAAAAACCTTGTTATCCGTTGTTGTTGATACCTTTCCCGTAATTACATTAGTGCCTTGCTTGATTAAAAACGATGAACTGTTAATGCTTAACGAGTCCATAGCAGTATTAAATGTTACCGAGATCACTTTGTTAAGGGCTACGTCAACAGCTTTATCGGTTGGATCTGTAGAAACTACAACCGGGCAGAGGCCCTCTGTTGCTTTATAGGTGTCTTTTTTACAGCCACTCACAACAGCGAGAGCAATAAAAGCCAGGGCATACAAAATACGACCAAAACCACGGCCTTTAAGCCTGGCTCCACTCATATTTAAAGTAGAATTTTTTTTCATGATGAATTAATTAAGTAGATGTTGTTGTACCGCCGAACGCTGTTAATTAAGCACACTTTAGCACGTTACAAACGTAACCCCGACTAAGCGCTTAAACTTTATATAATTAAATCAGAAAGTTCTATAATTCACACATCACTGCGCGTAAACCGGCGTTACGCTCAGTGCGTTTATATTGGGATGGTGTTAACCCGGTGACCTTTTTAAATTGCGTAGATAAATGCGCTACACTGCTATAATGCAGTTTCCATGATATTTGGGTGAGGTTAAGATCATTAGAGCAAATAAGTTGCTTAACCTTTTCAATTCTGTGCTGAATAATGAATTGCTCTATGGTTATGCCCTGGTTATCCGAAAACATATTCGCCATATACGTATAGTCCAGGTTCAGTTTCTTGCTTAAATAGTACGAAAAATTAACCTTAAAAGCGCTGTCAGAATAATTGATCATTTCAGCTATAACATTAATGATCTTGTCTGCCAAAAGGCTTTTGGAGTTTTCAACCAGTTCAAGGTCGGCTTTAAGTAAAGCCCGCTTAAAATTTTCTATTTGTAGTACTGATATGGGCTCCAATATTTCTACCTGGCCCGATTTTACCACCATCAGGTTAATACCAAGTTTTTCTAATTCGTACTTCACTACCATGTGGCAACTAAGGCACGACATGTTTTTAATCTGGAGATTCATTGTGCATACTATAATCAAATGCAATGCCCCCTTTATAGTATTTTAAGCGGTAACAGTTAAAACCGCCCTCTAAGTATAATATTGACGATACTTTATATATATAACAGCACTAAAGTGCAGCTATTTGAATAGTAAATAAATAAAATACAGGAATTGTGATTTGTCAATTTGTTGTTACTACAGGGCGAAACTGAGTGATTATAGCGAATAGTTGTAGTTTATTAACTTATTGTTAATGTTTAGTGACTATAGGGAGGCTGGATGTTGCCTTCTTTTTTGCAAGCAGGCTTATGACACCTTTACCAAAAGCTACTTTTGAGCAGGAAAAATGGGATATATATTTCGGGAAGGACAGATTTCACCGATTTTGAAGTATTCAAAAGCGGGGGAATTGATGAGTTGAGCATTCTTTACTATATCATAAGTTAATTTATCTTTGGGCTCAAATTTGAAAACTATATTTACATGGCAAAAGCATCCGAAATTAAAGTAGGCAATATACTACGCTTCAATGGCGAACTAGTCTCCGTTACCGAAGTAATGCACCGCACACCAGGAAAAGGCGGGGCATTCTATCTGGACAAGTTTCGTAATATTAAAACCGGTAAAATTGTTGAGGCGCGTTTGGGCACCGATGAGCAAGTAGAGATTTGCCGCGTTGAAACCAATGATTTTCAATATTTGTATG
>Ga0164241_10006871_pt1 | contig 10306 bp, 9 predicted proteins | sample OricomyardsoilBY_FD_108780 | JGI IMG/M metagenome (GOLD analysis project Ga0164241, IMG submission 108780) | Backyard soil microbial communities from Emeryville, California, USA - Original compost - Back yard soil (BY) | ecosystem: Environmental > Terrestrial > Soil > Unclassified | place: USA... | reverse complement strand
TACAGTCTCCTCACTGGCGCTCGGCACTGTTCACGCGGTCAAGGGCCTGGAGTTCGCTCACGTCTGGGTCGCCGGCCTCGACGAGGGGGTGATGCCCTCCAGTCGCGCCCTGCAGGAGGGTTGCACCGAAGAGGAGCGGCGCCTCGCATACGTGGCGCTGACCCGCGCGCGGGAAAGCCTCGTGATGTCGAGCTGCGCGCGGCGCTGGGGCAAGCAGATGAAGACCTCGCGTTTCGTCACCGAGGCCGGCCTGTAGCCCGGGCCCCGAGTGGGGCCGTCCATGCACACCTGAGCGCGGCGCCCGGTCAGACCGGCGCCGCCGATCCATGGCACCTGCGCTTGCGCGGCGTGTCGGAGAAGGAGATTCGATGAGTGCTACCGCAGAGGCACCCTCGCGAAACGGAGGCGGCGCCAAGCACGACGTCCTCCTCTATCGCGAGGTGATCAAGGCGAAGATGAAGAAGTACGAGGTCGACGGGGGAGGCGGCCCGCGCCTCATGGTGCCTGACGAGAAGGAGGTCGACCAGTTCCTGCTCGAATGTCAGATCTATGACCTCGAGCCCCTGGCCGGCCAGATCTACGCCGTCTGGGAGAACGGCACTATGCGCGCCGTCGCGACGATTGACGGCATGCGCCTACTGGCCGAGCGCACTGAGTTCTATGACGGCCAGAACGATCCCGAATGGTGCGATGGCGAAGGTAACTGGACCGATTACTGGCCAGGCCAGGACACGCCGATCGCGGCCCGGGTCCGCGTCCATCGCAAGGGCACCAAGGTGCCGACTACCGGTACCGCCAACTGGCACGACTTCGCCCCCAAGGGCGATGCCGGCGCCGACTCGCTGTGGAACAAGGTGGGTGGCAAGCCCGCCCACATGCTGAGTATCCGCGCTGAGGCCCTCGCCCTGCGAAAGGCCTTCCCCTCCAAGCTCTCCGGTCTTTACACCGCCGAGGAGCTGGGGATCTCACTGGCCTCGATTGGTGGCGGGGAGGAGCCTCGCGGCTCCGCGGCTGTCGCGGTCGACGTGCCCGCGGCCCCGAGCCTGCCGCCATCCACGGCCGGCACGCTGCCCGCGGCCTCGCCTCCGCCGGCCCCGTCGGCAGCTCCGCCCTCGATGCTCGAGCGGCCGGGTGAGCACGCTCCGGCCGTGATCGTCGATCCTGCCGAGGGACAGCCGAGCGGCGCCCTGGCTCGCCCGGCGGTCAAGCGCACCCTGGCCGAGGCACTCATCAGCAGCGAGTACGAGCGACTGCGCGGCGAGTTGACCGAGGCGCTCTTTGACCAGATCCCCGACCGGCTCACCGATGAGCAGTCCAAGGAACTCGCCGCCGTTCTCGTCGAAGCAGAGGAGGCCGGGATCATGCCGGTCGAGCTCGAGCGGCTCTGCAAGGTCGCACTGAAGGAGGGCGGGGGCAACGTCGAGGTCCGCTCCCGGGCGCTGCTGGAGTGGATCTTCGAGCGCCACCAGAAAGCCCAGGTAGGGGAAGAGGGGGAGGCTGCGGCCGAACGTGCTGCGGTCCTGCCCGAGGTCGCCCAGACCGAAGTGCCGGGGTCCGGACGGGAGGCAGCTGCGCAGGAGCTGAGCGAGGCGCCCTCCTTGCTCGACGCCGACCCAGGGCCCGAAGAGTCCCGCTGAGCCCAGCGGCCGTGTCTGCGCTTCGGCGCCGGCGCTGGTCGACCGGGGCTAAATCGATTGGAGGTCTAGATGGAGATCATCGTGTTCCCTGACGGGGAGACTTACGAAGTGCTCGACGGCTGCTCGATCCGTCGCGTGCCCGATGGGGCCAGCGCCAAACAGATCGACGAGCTCTTGGCCGGCGGTGGCGGCGAGGTGATCGTCTCGCTGAGTGACGACCGCCGCCGTCCGAGCCCGGGAGAATCCGGGCGTCGGCCGGTTGTCTGGCCGGGGCGGGTCTGGCTCGCCGACGTCCATACCAAGGGCCCGCACGCCTTCGAGATCTTCTTCAACCACGAAGGGGCCGCGGCGCGGTCGATCGAGGACCACGCCGCCTACTACTCGACGGCGGTCGTGCGACCGCTGTGCGAGGCCCTCGAGCACTACGCCAACGGCTCCGACGTCGACCCCAACCTCGGTCGTGACGCGCTGGTGCGCTTTCGAGCGATGAGCGGGGAGGGGCGTCACGCCGGCGGCGATGGCTGAACAGCGCCGCGCCCTACGGATGCCGGGCCGCATCTACAGGGAGTTCGCCGCGATCGCGATTCGCGCTGACCGAGCGGCCCGAGCAGGAGGCGCTCTGCGTCGCCGTCTCCTGCGCCGAAGCGGGAGTGCAACTGCGCCGCCCGCGGCAACTGGTTGGAAGAGCTGGCGCTGATCAAGGCGCTGTGGCCGGCCTGGTTCGAGCGCACGATCGAGGCCCTCCGGGCGGAGGCCGAGGCGCTGGGCCATCCGCTGGTGCCGTGGGGCGGCTTTGACCTGCAGGGCAACCGCGCCGGCGAGCAGAGCCCCGAGACGCCGGGCTGCTGTGTGCGAGTTGCCTTGGCGAGCAGATGGCGCTCGCCGCGTGAGACCGAGCGCCCGTCGAGTGGCGTGCGAAACAGATCGAGAGGAGATATGGACAGCCCTAGACTGCAAATCCTGCACACCCCCGCGACGCTCGCCTCCGACCACGAGGCGGGCGCTGAGATCGAGCGTCTGCGTGCGGCGTCGGCCGGCGGCAAGGGGTTCGGCTCCGAGCTGCTCGCCGAGTTGCGAAGCGGGTCCTGGCTCGGCGGCGAGGCCTGGCGCCGGGGCGGCTACTTCACGACCTCGGGCCTACTCGAGGCTGCCGGGCATCCCGAGCTGGCGCTCCTGAACGTGCCGGGTGCCTTTGCGCCTATGGCCCAGCAGCTGTTGAGCGAAGTCGGCGAATACCTGCTCAAGACCGGTGCCCGGCTCGGCTGTGGAGAGGTCCTCGCCCTCACCCACCCAAGCTTCGCCGAGATGTTTGTCACCTTCGAGCACCTCGCCCCCGGCGAGCTCGCCTCGCCTGAGTTCGGGCGGGAGATGGTGCTCGTCCTGCCGCTGCCCTGAGCGAGGTCGCCCCATCTCGGGTTCACACGCACCAAGCATTCAAGGAAAACGAAGTCTGAAAGGAGCCGAGATGCCCGACGAACAACGAACCTTGGCAGCGGTCTTGGACGACATTGCCGGCGAGGCGTCGACCTCAGGTGACCAGCCGATCCTCGACCTCGTCGAGGAGGCATGTGACCTCCTGGGTTTCGATACCCCGTGCTGAAGACAGGAGCCACCGTCGCCCGCGTCGACTACCCGAGTCCGATCAGTCGCCGGAGGCCCCGCCGGCGCTGATCGCGTTTTGCGACGAGTAACCGATCTACCCCTATTCGCTGAAGGAGGAATTCAATGGAGGCTGCAACCGCAGCACCACAATCGACGATTGCTTTAACCAAGACCCCGCAGCATCTAAGGGCCCTTGAGAAGGCCAACGAAGTGCGGCTTGCGCGGGCTGGCCTGAAACGCGCGATCGCGCGAGGCGAGATAGATGCCGCGGAGGTAGTTCGCCGCTGTCCATGGGAAGCCACGACCATGACCGTCGCCGAGCTGCTGGTCAGCCAGCGGCGCTGGGGGCGCATCCGCGCCCGCAAGTTCTTGATGCCGCTCTCGATCGGTGAGACCAAGCAGCTGAGGACGCTCACCGAGCGCCAGCGTCGCCTCCTCGCGAGAGAGCTCGCGAAGCGCTCGATAGACGGCTCGGGCGAGGTCTCAGAGCTCGGGCGGGACCACGGTGAGTCCAGTCGTGCCTGAGCAAAGTGAGCAGGAGGCGTCGCTGAAGGAAGAGTGTCTCAGTGTCGTTCATATCGACGGTGCTCGTCACAATTTGATCTGGGTCTATGACCGCGATCATTCGGTCAGCGTCCTCCTCGACCGCCCCGAGCAGGGCGGCGGGAACCTCGTCCGCCTCATCGGCGCCTTCGGGACCGGCGAGGGCTTCGATGTCATCGAGGCGCTAGTCGCCGACTACGAAGCGCATTACGTCAAACGCCCGCGCGCGGAGCGGATCCCGCCTCGTCCGATCGAGCCCTTTGACCTGGTGCCGGCTCGTTCGCGGACGTAGATGTCTCGATCGAGCCCCGCTTTCCCGACGCCCTGCTCTTCGTTGCATTCCCTCGTCGGGCACTTCAACGGCGAGGCGCGGCCCGCTGCGGCTCGCTCTTGCGCGCCGCCGGCGCCTCGCGCGGATATCGATCCATCGGCCCCAGGTGTCTCGGTATCTGCTGGGGCCCCCAAAAAGGAGGAGCACGTTGAGCGATACGGCAACCGCTACGGCGCCGAGCCTGCCTGACATGCCGGCCCCGTCCCCAGTACCGCCCCGCGGCCGAGCGATCGGCGAGCGCCGCAGCGAACAGCGGGCCCGAGAAGCCGCTGTAGCTCTGCGCGAGCTGGCCGCCCGCTTCGGCAGCGGCCATCCCCGGCGCGAGGCGCCGCTTGGCTTCCGTTTCACCCTGGAGGGAGTCGAGCGCTCCAAACTCGGGCCGGCGGCGCTGCTGTCGCGCTGCGTCCTGGTGCGCCCCTATGTGCGCGAGGTCTTCGCGCTCGGGATCACCGCCCGCGAGGGCACCTGGCGGGGCGAGCGGAGTTTCCAGGTTCCGGGCAACGATGCTCGTGCCATACAGGCAGTCCTCGACCTGATCCCGCCCGAGATCACCTACACCAAGGGGTCCTGGGCGGCCCAGAACCGCCGTTTCTCCACGCGCCACGAGAAGCTCGCAGGCGAGCTGGGAAAGCTCGCCTGCGCGGCGCCCAGTATCGAAATCCGCGAGCACGACGACGAGGAAAGCCCGCTGGCACAGATGGCGGTCATCCTGAGCGCCAACGACGCCCAGGGCCTCTTCGGCCGGATCCTCACTCGCCCGGTGGAGTGGCTGGCAGAGGAGAGTCCGGCGAACGCCTGGCCAGCGGAGACGCCGCGTCCACCCGAAGCGCTCCTCGCGCACGAGGCGCTTGAGCTCGCCCACCAGGTCGCCGAGGCGGAGATCGAACTCGACGACCCCGAAGGAGTCCTCGAGTCTCTGGAGGCGCTGGCCCGTGAGCACCTCGTAGCCCGCGGCGTGCCCGGCTTGCCGGGGCTCGCCGAAGTCGTGCACGGGACCGAGAGCGGCTGGCCGCTTGCCTCCGAGCGAGAGGTCGGCGCCGAGGAGGCGCGGCGCGAGGTTGTCCGCGCTCATGAAGCAGGTACCCGGGTTGCCCTGGACCCTGAAGTCGCAGACGTTCTGCGGATGGCGGCGGCCCGGCCTGCCCTCGATGGCGATCTGCTTCCGCCACAGCGGATCCCGGTCGCTCGCCACCGGGCGACCGAGCTGGGGCTGGTCAACTTCAGCCAGGTCGGCACGGGCAAGACGGCGATGACGCTGATCGCCTGCCGCGGCAAGGCGCTTGAGCTTGAGGCCTACCGGATGTGCCTGGCGCTGCCGCGCTACCAGCGCTCGGAATGGGTCGAGGAAGAGACCCCGAAGTTCTGGCCCGAGGTCGCCCTCCACGTTCCCGAGGACAACAGGATCGCCAATGGGCTGATCGCCTTTGACCGTGAGCTCGGCAGCGCGCCGGGGATCGTGGTTGTGACCTTCGATCAGGTCCGAACGCAGGTCGAGCAGGTGCGTGTCCTCACCTACGACGAGCTGATCGTCGAGGAGGGGGACGAAGCCCTGGCCAACCCCAACACCCAGCTGGGCCGGGCGATGTGGCGGCTGCGCGACCGGGCCAAGGTCGCGGTGGTACTGACCGCGACCCCGCGCGGCAAGTCGAACGAGGAAATCGACGCGATCGAGGCCTTCGCCCGCAACAACCGCGAGGCCCTTCGCCGCCGGCCGCTGGCACGTCGCTATGCGACCTTCGACGACGTCTCGCTGCGCAGGCTGCGCCGTGCAATGGGCCCGACGATGGTGCGGGTTACCCGCGAGGAAATGAAGGACTACATGCCGGCGCTCGATGAGCCGGAGTTCAAGATCATCGATCCCTCGCTTGCCGAGCGTGCTCTGCTCGACGCCGCCGAGGAGCGGATCGCCTCGCTTTTCGGCCGGCTCCGTGAGCAGGTCGAGCGGGCTGCCGCGCTGCGACCTGAGGACACCGAGTTGGAGGTCTTGCAGGGCCGTATGGCCTCCACCCGGGGCCTGCTGCTCTCGGCGACCGAGGTGGCGCTTCTCGCTGCCTCTGATGCCGAGGCGCTGCGCGCCTCCAAGGCGGTTGCCGCCGCCCTGCTCGAGTCCGAGGGGCTGATCGATGCGGTGGTGAAGACGAAGCCGACGAAGCGGACGTGGATCGCCGGCACCTTGGCGGCGGCAGCAGCCGACGGCGAGCAGGCGCTCGTCTTCGCGGAGTCGGTCGAGCTCCTGCGCCTTCTCTCGCGCGAGATGGCAGACGTCCACGGGATCGAGGCGCCTCTCTACATCGGAGGCCTCAGCGACGGCGAGGCGCTCCGGCTGCGCCGTTCTTTCCGTCGCGCCGAGTTCCCGATGTTGCTGATGAGCCCGGTTGGCCGCCGCGGGCTCAACCTGCCTGCCTCTCTGGTTGCCCACTACGACTTGCCCTGGACGCCGCGCCCCTTCGAGCAGCGGACTGGGCGCGCCACTCGCACCGGCTCCACGCACGACGCGGTCGGCGTGCTCCTCGCGCTGATGAAAAACACGCCCGAGGAACACCGCGCTGCGCTCCTGATCCCTCGCGCCGCGGAAACCGATGGGGTGCTGAACCGTGGCGAAGACGGCAGTTCGCGTCCGGGCGCCGGCGGTTCGTCTGAGCTCTCCCACCAGCTCGCCGGCCTCGCCGTGGAGCTCGCCGATCGTGAGGGTGCCTCGACCCAGATGAAGGTCGCCGCGCAGATCTTCGCTGCGCGCCGCGAAACCACCCCGGTCACCGCCTAGTGCGGCTCGACTGATCGCGCTGTCTGACGCGCGCGATGCACCGACCGAGCGTGGGTGTCGGCACCTGGTGCCGGCCCCGTCGCAACAGTTCTAGGAGAGGAGCACGATTTGCCTACTGCAACCGCTGGTCCGCGAGATGGCGGAGTTGGAACGCTGCGACGGATGGCCGCCGACGCGGCGGGAGTCGACATCGACGGCTCGACCCTGGAGAGCGCCGAAGAGGAGTCCTCGGGGCGCCGAACCGTCTCGCTCGGCGATGGCCGCGAGCCCTACCTGGTGCGTCGCATCGCCGACATGGACGACGTCGACTTCCTTCGTGTCGCGATCGAGGCGGGCTTCAACGTCTGCCTCTACGGGCCGCCGGGAACCGGCAAGACGACGCTCGTCGAGGCTGCCCTCGGCGAGGACCGGGTGATCACCCAGGAGTTCAGCGAGGGCACCCAGGTCGAGGACCTGATCGGCACCTACTTCCCCGCCCCGGAATCGGGCTGGAAATGGGGCGATGGATCGCTGACTCGCTCCCTTCGCGAACCCAAGGTCTTGTTCGACGATGACATCACGCAGGGCGATCGCCGGGTGCAGAGCCGCGTCTTCCCGGCGCTCGACTCACGCCGGCGGCTGACTCTGAACGAGTGCGGTGGGGAGGTGGTCCGCGCCGGCGATGGCTTCGGCGCGGTCATCGCCTACAACCCCAACCTGCCGGGGACGACGTTCAGCGAAGCGCTTGCCTCGCGTTGCGCGATCCACGTCTATGTCGGTTTTGACGCCCCGACGGCGCGGCGTCTCGGCGTTCCGCCAGACGCCGTCAACGCGGCGGAGAAGATGAATAGAGCGTTCGAGGCAGCCGACCCGCTGGCGGGCATCGTCCCGGGCGAGGCCGGGCCCGCTACCTGGGCGCCGCAGGTGCGCGAGCTGCTGGCCTTCAAGGCGGTCGCCGCGGTGTTCGATCCCCTGACTGCCGCGCGCAACCTCCTCGGCGTCTGTCCCGAGGAGTCTCGCGGGGCGATGAGCGAGGCCCTGCAGTCCTACGTGACCGGCGGGGTCGAGTTCGACGCCCTGCGGGTCGAATAAGGATGGGCGGCTGGAGGGAGGCGTTTCGGCGGCTTCCCGCCGAACGTGTCCAGCCCTCCGCGTTGCCTGGGGGGTGGGGCAAGGCGAGCGCGGCGCTCACCAAGGCCGCACTCGGGATTGTCGGCGGGGTCCTCGTCAAGTGCTACCCGAAGGCCTCCGCCCCGGTTGCCGGCCTCGTCAACCGCGTGACGAATGTGATCCTCATCGACGGCGAGCTGCTCGGTTGCGCCCCGGAGGACATCCCGGTCGAACCCGACACTGATGAGTTGAAGGCGCTCGTCGTCGTGCTCGGCGTCCTCTTCCACGAGTGCGGGCACGTCAAGCACAGCCCGACGCCGCGCCAGCTGCAGGAGGTCCCCGAGGAGCTCTTGCAGGACGCCAAGCTGCTCGAGGAGGGGCGAATGGAGGCGCGGTTGATCGAAGGGGTGCCGCGCGCCAAGCGCTACCTGCGCGCCGCGATCTCCAAGATCCTGCTCGAGCACGAACCCGCTAACCCACTGACTCCGATGAGCCGCGCCCGGGCAGCGCGGGGGGCGGCTCTGATCTGCTCGCGCGTCCCCGCCGGCACCTTGCGGGCACCTGACGTTGTCGAGAGCGAAGCGCAGTTCGCTGAAGTCTTGGGCGAGGTACACCTGGAGACGGTCAAGGAGATCGTGGCCACTGTCTGTGCCGCGAAGGATGAGGAGGCAGTGGCGGCGCTGATCGAGGGCGCAAGGCGCCTGCAGGAGTTGGCCCCTCCGGATCCCGGTGAGGACGGCGAGGGGGAGGGCGATGGCGCTGCGGACGGCGCTCCCAGCTGGGCGACGGCTAGCGGTTCTCTTGCCGAGGCCGAGCGCAGTGCCCGCGGCGAAGCGGTCGAGGTTGACCCCCGCGCAGGTGGCGTCGACCCTGAGCTGCGAGAGATGGCCCGCGAGATCGCCGAAGGGGGCGCGGCCGCCGCGAAGCGACTCGCGCTATTCGGTGGGGGGCGTGGCTTTGGCTTCGGGCCGGGCATCCTCGATGCCGGAGGACGCCCGCCGGTCCCGATTGAGCAAGTGGCCGCGCGCCGCCTTGCCCACGTTCTCCGGGAGGCGCGCTCCAAACGCCTCATCCGCGAGGGCCGGGTATCCCCGCCCGGGCGCTTCTCGGGCCGCGGTGCGATGCGCCAGGCCTCAGAGCTCGCCCGCGGGGCGCCAGTCCGGGCGCACGCCTTCGCCACCCGACGTACGGTCTTCGCCGAGCTCTGGCAGCCGGTGGTCGGGATCGCGGTCGACGTCTCGGGCTCCAACCACGAGCACGAGGGCGAGATCTGCTCGGTTGTCTGGGTTGCCCACAGCGCTGTCGAGCAGGTCGGTGGGCGCGCCGCAGTGGCGCTCTTCGGAGACGAGGCGGAGCTCCTCTGTGGACCCGGCCGCCGTCTCGGCGAAGTCCCGGTGATCTCCGCGCTCGGCGGCTCGGAGGATGTCGGTGAGGGGATCGAACTCCTACGGGCAGCGCTGCCGCTTTCTGATCGACGCCGACCTCGGCTCCTGTTCCTGATTGGCGACGGCTGGTGGACCTCGGAGCCCTGGGCGGAGGCCGGTGAGCGCAACATCGCCGAGCTGCGCGCCACCGGCTGTGGCGTGGTCTCGGTCGGGATCGGTTCTGAGCCGGACGCCCACGGCGAGAGCACCCGCGTCGCGGTCTCCGAGCCATTGGAGATAGCCGCCGTGATCGGCGGCGCCTCCGTCGAGGCGCTCAGTGCGCGCTGAGGAAACGCGCGCCGCACACACATCAATTGAGAGGAGGTGGCGATGAATAGAGCCACTGCCATGGAGGAGCCCCCGGTCTACATCGAGGGCCAGGAGCAGATCGAGTCCGGACTGGGGGAGCTGGAGCGACCACTGCGCTACCTGCCGGTCGAGCAGATAAGGCCCGGTGCCAATCCGCGCCACGAGTTCGCTGAGCCGGCGCTCGTCGGTCTAGCGACCTCGACGCAGCGGATGGGAACCCTGCAGAACGTCGTCGTCCGCGAAGTCGGCGATGAGGAGTTCGAGCTGGTCATCGGTGAGCGGCGCTGGCGGGCGGCGCGGCGCGTCGGTCGCCCGAGGGTCCCGGCGATGGTGCTGGGGCCCGATGAGGAGGTCGACGAGCAGACGCGGCTGGCGATGGCATTTGCCGAGAACGCGCTGCGCGAGAAGCTCACTCCGCTCGAGGAGGCGATGCTCCTGGCGGGCCTGATCTCTCGGTTTGGCTACTCGCTCGAGGGCGCTGCCAGGCACATCGGGATGAGCAGGGAGCTCGCCGAGGCGCGGATCGCCCTGCTCGAGCTCCCGGAGTCGGTGCGCGAGCACCTCGCCCGTGGGGAGCTGAACCTCCGAAACGCGGCGACCCTCGCGC
>Ga0164241_10006870_pt1 | contig 10307 bp, 8 predicted proteins | sample OricomyardsoilBY_FD_108780 | JGI IMG/M metagenome (GOLD analysis project Ga0164241, IMG submission 108780) | Backyard soil microbial communities from Emeryville, California, USA - Original compost - Back yard soil (BY) | ecosystem: Environmental > Terrestrial > Soil > Unclassified | place: USA... | reverse complement strand
TGCGCCTTCAATGAGCAGGACGAGGCGCGCTACGTGGTGGAAAACATCGAGCGCTGGGTGGCCAAAGGCAATCGGCGGGAGGACATCGCCATTCTCTACCGCTCCAACGCCCAGTCGCGGGTGCTGGAGGAAGCGCTGGTGCGCGAAGGTGTGCCCTACCGGGTCTATGGCGGCCAGCGTTTTTATGATCGGCTGGAGATCAAAAACGCACTGGCCTATCTGCGCCTGCTATTGAACCGCAACGACGACACTGCTTTCGAACGGGTGATCAACACTCCCACGCGCGGCATAGGCAACAAAACCGTCGATACCCTGCGCACCACCGCCCGCGACCAGGGTTGCAGCCTGTTCCGCGCTGCGCAGCTGCTGATCCTCAACCAGGTACTCACCGCCCGAGCGGGCTCTATGGTGCAGGGCTTTCTGCAATTGCTCGACAACCTGGAAGAGCGCATCAACGGCCTGTCCCTCGATCGACAGGTGGATACCGTGATCCAGGTCAGCGGCCTGCTGGAATTCCATAAAAACGAGAAAGGCGAACGCGGTGAGGCGCGGGTGGAAAACCTGCAGGAACTGGTGAACGCTTGTCGCGGTTTCGACGGCTCGGATGATGAGCGCACGCCTCTGGCGGAATTCCTCGACAACGCCGCGCTGGATGCAGGTGATGCCCAGGCGGAGGAGTATCAGGACGCGGTACAGATGATGACCCTGCACAGCGCCAAAGGGCTGGAATTTCCCGTGGTGTTTCTGGTGGGTATGGAGGAGAACCTGTTTCCCCATCGCATGTCCTCCGACAGCAGCGAGGGCCTAGAGGAGGAGCGCCGCCTTTGTTACGTGGGCATCACCCGCGCCATGACAAAACTCATCATCACCTACGCAGAGAGCCGGCGGCTCTACGGCAACGAAACCTTCAACGCAATTTCACGTTTTGTGCGGGAGATTCCGGCGCAACTGGTTCAGGAAGTACGCCTGAAATCCACCATAGTGCGTCCCAGCTCTTTCTATTCCAGCCCCATGGCGCAAACCAGCGCGGACATGCCTTTTCGTCTCGGCCAGGAGGTTAAGCATGCGGTGTTTGGCGAGGGCACTGTTCTGCAGTTCGAAGGGCGCGGCCCCTCCTGCCGCGTACAGGTGAATTTCGGCCGAGAAGGTACCAAATGGCTGGTGGTGCAGTACGCGAAACTGGAGCCGGCTTAATTGCCGGAACGCCACGGCACAGCGTCCAGCTGTTCCTGTGCTAATCTTCGCTCCGCCCATTCTCGGGGCTCGGTTTGGATCAGCATCTTTATTCAGGACTTCTTTATGCAAGCGATAAAATCTCTCGTCCTTCCTGGACTTCTTTCCGCCTTCTTGTCCACCGTCGCCAACGCGCAGGACCCTTCCAATAACGGTCCTTTCGATCCTTCGGGAACCTGGGCTGTCGGTGGGGGTATCGAGCAGGTCAAATTCGACCGGCAGCAAGCCGCACAGGAATTTATTGAAGACTCGGCCACCGCTATTTATTTTGAAGGTGAGTATTTTTTCAACCGACTCTTTTCCACAAGTTTTGGGATGGGGTTTTATTTCTACGATGACAACGCGTCCTTCAGCGAGTGGGTGGAAGACTGGACGGGTGACGATGACTACACCAGCTCCGACGCGAGCGGTGTTCCGGTTTATGCAGAGGCAGGCTATAAACAATTCTTCGGTGCGGACGGCAGGACTTATGTCACTGTGCGCGGCGGTCTGTCGTTGATGTTGGCCTCCGAGCGCAGCATCAGCAATTGCTCCGATTGTTACGAAGAAGACATCGACATCGAAGGCGGTGGATACGGCGCAGTGGGTGCGGGAGTTCGACTCGGGACTTCCTTTCTCTTAGGTGTACATTACAAGCGCTTTTTCAGCGGCGACATCGAAAGCGCAACCGGTCTCAACCTCTCTTACCAATTCTAATATCGGGAGCGCTGCTCCCCCGCGTAACAGGGCTGTCGCGTGACGGCCCTGATCGCCGAATTAAATCTCTGCCATGCTGAATCCACGTTGTGAAGGACTAAAACAGCTCATGATTTATCGCTATACCCCTTGGTGGCTTCCTGTCGCCTTGATCGCTTCCCTTCTAACTTGCGTCGTCCTGTTTGCTGCTCTGGTGCTGCGCGCGCCCGTCAAACCCCTGACGCAGCAACAAGCGGCGGACGCGGTACCCACGACTGTTTATCGCTGGCGCATGGTAACCACCTGGCCGAAAAAATTTCCCGGGCTCGGATTGGCGCCGGAAAATTTTGCCGAGCTGCTGCGCAAAGCCAGCAATGGTCGCATTCAAATCACCGTCTATGGCGCCAATGAAATTGTGCCAGCCATGGGCGTGTTTGATGCGGTGTCGTCCGGCAGCGTGGAGATGGGGCATGGGGCGGCCTATTACTGGAAGGGCAAAATTCCCGCCTCTTCGTTTTTTACATCCGTTCCATTTGGTATGAATGCCACGGAATTTAACGGCTGGCTGCATTACGGCGGCGGACTGGAAATGTGGCGGGAAATTTACGCGCCGTTTAATTTAGTCCCTTTCGCCGGGGGCAACACGGGCGTGCAGATGGGCGGTTGGTTCAACCGGGAAATTCATTCGATCGCCGATTTTAAAGGTTTGAAAATGCGCATTCCCGGATTTGCCGGTGAAGTATTCACCCGCGCTGGCGGTACGGCGGTGAATATTCCCGGCGGCGAATTGTTTACCGCCCTGCAATCCGGCGTGATCGACGCTACCGAATGGGTCGGCCCCTACAACGACCGCGCTTTCGGCTTTCAACAAATTGCCCAATATTATTATTACCCCGGCTGGCAGGAACCCGGCCCCGGCCTGGAATTCGTCATTAACAAAAAAATTTACGACGGCCTGCCGGACGATTTAAAAACCATGATTGCAGTGACGGCGCGTGCAATAAACCAGGACATGCTCGACGAATACACCGCGCGCAACAATATCGCTCTGAAGGAATTAATCGAAGTCAATAAAGTGGATGTGCGCCCATTTCCCAAAGAAGTGCTGACAGCGCTCAAGAAATTCAGTTATGAGATTTACGACGAAATGGCGATAAAAGACGCGACCTTTGCCAAGGTCTGGACGTCGTACCGGGAATTTATGGAAAGTGCGACGGCGTATCATAAAATCAGCGAGCAATATTATTACGAGACGCGTTGATCTAAAAACTTAGTGCGCAACAGCCGCCTTAATCGCGGGTGTTTTCCTCAAATAGTTCGGTGCAAACGCGGTTGCGGCCGAGCTGCTTAGCCCGGTATAGAGCGGCATCCGCATTTTTAAATAATTTCTCCAATTTAGGTTCTTTCATAGTCGCCACACCAAAGCTTGCTGTCACTGAACTTCCGTGGCAAATAAGTTTTGATTCCAGTGCCGACCGCAAATTCTCTGCGACTTGTTTCGCCTGCTCCAAATTGCAGTCAAGGCAGGCCAATACAAATTCCTCTCCCCCCCATCGCGTAAGGGCATCCGTACGTCGAACCATGTTAAGCATCAACTGGGCGGCGTCCCGCAATACCGTGTCACCGATATCGTGACCGTAGGTATCGTTAATCCTTTTAAAATTGTCCAGATCGATGATGATAAAAGAAAAAGGCGTATTGTTATTGCGCCAATCCAGTAATCCTTTATAGAGGATATCTCGAACACCCACCCGGTTGAGTAAACCTGTAAGAGCGTCCGTTTTTGCTAACTCTTCGAAGCGGCGGGTTTCAAGGCTAAGCGAGGCATTTAACGCCATGAGTTCCTCTTGGGTCGTGCGCTGCCTTTTTAGCTCGATGCGCGCAATAAAAAGGCGGTAGGACAAAATATAAAAAATAGCGACTGACCAAGCAATAATAACGAATTGATAAAGCGTACTCTGCTTTACTATTGGGCCACTCCATCTCATTTTTTCTAATTGGATTTCATGCTTTCCAGATCGGACAGTAGAGCCCGTTTGCACTTCGATAATAGCCACTTCGTTAAATTCGGGTTGCGAATCACTTAGAGGAATATTGCCACCGATTATCCACCACCCGGCGACAGTAAAGTCCTTCATGCGCAATTTCAACCCTGTAGCAATTTCCCTCACTGGAACTTCAATCGCATTGTACTTAGTGCTCAGATCAATGCCTGGAACATAATAATTAGGATGCCGATTGCGTAAATAAAGCCGCAGGTGGGTCGCACTGCCTTGATATTTAGCCCATATTGTCAATTCATCGAACTCGCTTAAATCAACACCTATTCCGCGGTCATCGGTTACGTCAATTTGAATACTGCAAAAGGGATCCTGAGCACCTGCCTTCAGCTCACATGCCCACCGCTGCGAGTCTTTATCCAGCCAATGGGCTTCGCTTGCTCCGCCCACATAAACATCCCCGAGAATATGCGCGGGATAGCGATTCGGTACTATTTCAAACGATGTTTGGAGCCAATCTTGAGGTATGGCGATTATGGCAATCGAAACCACGGCCATAAACGCCAGAACGAGGTCAACGCGCGAGACGGACTTTATGGCGCCTGTGCTTGCGCTCATACGGATTTTCCTGGAGCGGATCGTTAGCTACGCGTAAGTATAGATCAGGCGGTGAGCGCTGCACCCACTGCAAGAAGATCAGCAGGCATCTCCGAAAAGAGCATTAACCTATTGATTCTAAATCTATTCAACCCGAGAAACAGGTTCATTACTGATTAAATGAAAATGCCAAGCCGCTGAGCTAAAAGGCGCATCGCAAGTGACTTTACGAGCAGTTGATCAGTAAAAAAGCGGGAATGCAGTTCTGGCTTTTTGATGGGTTTAATAAGAACCGTCACCCAGTTGCTGCATTTGATTTTCGATCCAGTTTTCGACCTGGGTGATGAGCTCTCTGCTAGTGTGGCCCTCGGGCTGGATGGGTTCGCCGAATACCACGGTGATCAGACCGGGATAACGCTTCCAACTTTTGGCGGGCCAACAGTAAGCGGCATTGACGGCCACGGGAATAATGGCGGCGCCGGCTTCGATGGCGATTTCCGGGCCGCTGCGCGCGTATTTTCCGCTCTCACCCGGAGCCACGCGGGTGCCTTCGGGGAACAGCAATAAATTCAATCCGCTGGCCAGCCGCTGCACCCCCTGAATTTTCACTTGGCGCAATGCATCACGGGGATTGTCGCGGTCGATCGCAATGGGTTGCAGGCAGCGCAGGCCCCAGCCGAAGAAGGGAATCTTGAGCAGTTCGCGCTTTAATATGGTGGAAGCGGGAAAACACAGATATTGCAGTGCGAGCGTCTCCCAGGTGCTCTGATGTTTGGAGAGCACGATTTTTGGTCCGGGTGTTTTACGCAGATTTTCCAGACCACGGATTTCATAACGTACGCCGCATGTCAGACGCAGCCAGAGCACGATCAGCCAGCACCAGGAAATCAAAATGCGATGCCGCACCATGGGCGGTAAGTAAAAAATAAACAGGGAAAAAAAGCCGTAAATCAAACCCAGACTCATGTAACCCACGGCAAAAACGGCTGAGCGAATAGAAGTCAGCATAGGTCAGGCTTTCTTAATCAGAAATTGGGCGAAATCCGCCAGGTTCTCGAAGATCAGGGTGTTCTCTCCATAGTGAGGCCACAAGAGGGTGGTGGTTTCGGTCTGGGTGCCTTTTCCCGTGCGCACCAGCACCGGTTGGCAGCCTTTGGCGCGGGCGGCTTGAATGTCTTTGAGGCTGTCTCCCACCATATGAGCACCGCGCAGGTCCGCTCCCAGGTGCGCCTCGATAGCGTCGAGCAGGCCGGTACGCGGTTTGCGGCAATCGCATCCGTCGTGGCTGTCGTGGGGGCAGTAAAAAATGCCCTCGATCTTACCGCCCAGACGTTCAACCTCAGCGCACATTTTGTGGTGGATGCCCTCCAACTCCGCCACCGTCAACCAACCCCTGGCCAGCCCCGCCTGGTTGGTTGCCACCGCAATTCGAAATCCCGCCTGGGTGAGTGCTCCTATGGCCTCCAGGCTACCGGGCAGCGGCGACCAATCCACTACGCGGCGGACGCAACCGTCCAATTCGCGGTTGATCACGCCATCCCGGTCGAGCACGACCCATGGGTTCATTGGCTCACCGCGAGCTGCGAGATGTCCGCCACTTCCCAGAAAAGATCCCGCAGGCTGGCCAGCAGTGCCAAGCGGTTGGCCCGCAACTGCGGATCCTCCGCCATCACCATGACTTTGTCGAAAAACAAGTCCACTGCCGGTCGCAATCCGGCCAGCGCGGCCAGTGCTTCTTTGTATTCGCGCGCCGCGAATAAAGGCTCCACGCGGGCTTTCAGATCGGCAACCTGCTGCGCCAGCTGCTGTTCCGCCGGTTCCTTCAACAGGCCAGGATCCACCGATGTGCCGGGTGCCACCGGTTGTTTGGCCAGAATATTGGCCACGCGTTTATTGGCTGCGGCCAGGGCTTCGGCTTCCGGCAATTGATAAAACGCCGCCACCGCCTGCACACGCAGATCGATATCCATTGGATTGTTTATCTTGCGTGCCGCCACCGCCTGGTACACCACCGTAGGAATATTTTGCTCCTCATACCAGGCGCGGAAGCGGTCGAGCATATAGGTCAGCAATACATCCAGGCATTTTTTCCCCTGGGGCAATCCGGGATAGAGCTCCACCGCCTCTTCCAGAAGATCGTACAAATTCAGGTCGTATTTCTTTTCCACCAATATGCGCAGGACCGCCAGTGATGCGCGGCGCAGACCAAAGGGATCCTTCGACCCCGAGGGCACTTGGCCCAGTCCGAAAATGCCGGCCAACGTGTCCACGCGATCCGCCAAGGCCACAATCGCGCCGGTGGTGGTGGATGGCAGCTCGTCACCAGCGAACTTCGGCAGGTATTGCTCTTTCAACGCCCAGCAGACTTCTAGATCTTCACCGCCGCTCTGGCCGTAGTAAAACCCTGCTATGCCCTGCATATCCGCGAATTCATAGACCATGGCGGTGGCGAGGTCGGCCTTACTCAAACGCCCGGCTCTTTCCGCCCAGCCATCATTTGCACCCAATTTGCGCGCAATAAATCCCGCGAGTACGGCAATACGTTCGGTCTTATCGAACACCGTGCCCAACTGCGCCTGGAACACCACATTGCGCAGTTTTTCCCGATGTTCGCTCAGCGCTTGTTTTTTATCTGTCTCGAAGAAAAAAGCCGCGTCCGACAGCCGCGGGCGAATCACTCTTTCATTGCCGGCGATCACTTGGGCGGGGTCAGTACTTTCGATATTGGCGAGCGTGATGAAATTCGGCAGCAGCACGCCGTCTTTATCCACCACGTGGAAATATTTTTGATGCTCCTTCATGGAGGAGACCAACGCTTCGGCGGGCACTTTCAGAAAGCGCTCTTCGAAGCGGCCAGCCAGAGGAACCGGCCACTCCACCAGGGCGGTGACCTCGTCCAGCAGATCCGGATCGATCACGGCTTTGCCCCCGAGTGTTTCACCAGTGGCAATAACCTGGCGGCGCACTTTCTCACGGCGCTCTGCAAAATCGGCAATCACCCTGCCTTCTTCCAGCAGTAATTTTTGATAAGCGCCGGCCGAGGCGATGGTCAGGTTGCGGTTGCAATGGAAGCGGTGGCCACGGGTCTGGTTGCCGGCCGCCACACCCAGAATCGTGCAGGGAATGATGGCCTCTTCGAACAGCATCACCAGCCATTTCACCGGCCGCACAAACTCGTCGCGTTTGGCACCCCAGCGCATGCGTTTGCTGATGGGCAGTTGCGCCAGGGCGCTTTCCACCAGACCGGGCAACAATCTTGTCAGCGCTTCGCCGCCGGTCTTGCTTTCACACTTGAGTTTTTCCGCTTTGCCATCGCTGGCCGTGGCGAGGTCCGCCAGTGCCACACCGTTTTTCGCGGCGAAAGCTTCCGCCGCTTTGGTGGGTTTGCCATTCGCATCAAAAGCCACATTTGCGGGCGGGCCCCAAAGGGTTACGGATTTGATCGGCGTCGTGGCCGGCAGCCCTTCTATCAAAAGCGCCAAACGGCGCGGCGATGCAAACGGGGTGATCTTGCGGTAGCCGACACCCAGGTTTTCCAGGCCGGTTTCCAGCTGCTTGTGAAATTCGGTGCTGAGAGCCAGCAGGGATTTGGGCGGCAATTCTTCGGTGCCCAATTCCACCAGAAAATTGTGCTCGCTCATGCCTTATCTCCCGCCGCAGCCTTGACCTTATTGATGACTTCCTCACGCAGGGCGGCTGGCGCCAATGGGAAGCCCAACTCCAGGCGCTTGTCGAAATACGCCTGCGCAACGGCCCGGGCCAGGGTGCGTACGCGCAGGATGTAACGCTGGCGCTCGGTGACTGAGATCGCCGAGCGGGCATCCAGTAAGTTGAAGGCATGGGAGGCCTTCATCACCATTTCGTAGGCCGGCAGCGGCAATTTGGCTTCGATCAGCCTCTGACTGGCGGCTTCGCATTCGTCGAAGGTTTTAAAAAGGAATTCCACATTGGCGTGGCTGAAGTTGAAGTGGCTCATCTCCACTTCATTCTGGTGGAAGACATCGCCATAGGTCACCACGTCGCCCTGGGAATTGCGCGTCCACACCAAGTCGTAAATCGAATTGGTGTTTTGCAGGTACATGGCGATGCGCTCCAGCCCGTAGGTGATCTCCCCGGACACCGGATAACACTCTATGCCACCCACCTGCTGGAAATAGGTGAACTGGGTGACTTCCATTCCGTTGAGCCACACTTCCCAGCCCAAACCCCAGGCGCCCAATGTGGGGGATTCCCAGTTGTCCTCCACAAAGCGGATGTCGTGAATGCGGGTGTCGATCCCCAGGCGTTGCAGGGACTGCAGATACAGTTCCTGGATGTTGTCCGGCGAGGGCTTCAGCAGTACCTGGAATTGGTAGTAATGCTGCAGGCGGTTGGGGTTTTCCCCGTAACGACCATCCGTGGGACGGCGGCTGGGCTGCACATAGGCGGCATTCCAGGTTTCTGGCCCGAGGGCGCGCAAAAAGGTGGCGGGGTGAAAAGTGCCGGCGCCAACCTCCATGTCTAGGGGTTGGAGAATCACACAACCCTGCTCCGCCCAGAACTGCTGCAGGGCGAGAATCAGGCCTTGAAAGGTGCTGACATCCACCGGCGCAGCCGGCGGTTGGGAGTTAACAGAAGTCACGGCTGGAGGTATCCGAATGCAGGCGCAGTATGCTCGCCAATAGTGGTCGAAGGGACGCAATTATAACGAGTGGCCAGGTCTTCGGCCACGGTAAAAAACCTGTAAATTCTGGGATTTATCGCTGTTCCCGGCCGAATTGCGCTGAGAAACGCGGCGACTTTTGGCACAATGCGCCGCAGCCCAACAAGATGGAATCCCCATGCTTTTTTCCAAATCGACATTCGCGGTTCTCGTTTTACGGCTGGTGGGGCTCCTGCCGCTGCCCCTGGCCCGGAGGTTGGGCTCGCTGATGGGCCGCATCGCCTATAGCATCAATGGCCGCAGCGCCAAGGTTACCCGGGAAAATCTTCTGCTGTGCCTGCCGCACTTCACCTCCGAGCAACGAGAAATTATGGTGAAGCACAGCCTGCGTGAAACGGGCAAGGTCGCCACCGAGATGTGCGTCATTTTGAATAACAGACAATCCCCGGTGCAGTCCCTTATCCGGCGGATCGAAGGAGAGGAGCTCGCGCGAGCGGCATTGGCCAAGGGCAAAGGCCTATTGATCCTGGCTCCCCATTTGGGTAACTGGGAAGTGCTCGGCTTACATCTGGCGAGCCTTGGCGAGGTGGTGAATCTTTACCAACCGCCCAAGCTTCCCGGCCTGGAGACGGTGATCCGCCGGGGACGCGAGAAGTCCGGCGCTCAACTGGTGCCCACCAATGCCAAGGGTGTGGCGGCGCTGTTGAAGAACCTGAAGAACAACGGCATCAGCGGCATATTGCCGGACCAAAACCCGAACGACGACAGCAGCGGCGTGTTCGCCCCCTTCTTCGGCCAACCAGCGCTCACCATGACGCTCATCCACAAACTTATTCAACGCACCGGTTGTACCGCCGTTTTGGCTTTTGCCAAGCGCGTGGACGGCGGATTCGAACTGATCTATCGCGCGCCGCCAGAGGCCATCTACAGTGATGACCAAATTGTGAGTACAACGGCTTTGAATCAGGGTGTTGAGGCACTGGTCATGGAAGCGCCGTCGCAGTACCAGTGGGAGTACAAACGTTTCAAGAAGACGGAACCGGGTGGCGTACGACGATATCAGGGGTATTGAGCGAACCAAGCCAGGAGAGGAGCCTTTCATGTGGTTACAAAAAGAAATTCAACTCAAGGCCCGCCCGCGCGGCTTTCACCTGATTACC
>Ga0164241_10006869_pt1 | contig 10307 bp, 9 predicted proteins | sample OricomyardsoilBY_FD_108780 | JGI IMG/M metagenome (GOLD analysis project Ga0164241, IMG submission 108780) | Backyard soil microbial communities from Emeryville, California, USA - Original compost - Back yard soil (BY) | ecosystem: Environmental > Terrestrial > Soil > Unclassified | place: USA... | reverse complement strand
TCGAGTTCGATGTGCGCCATGGCGGTCAGCCTCCCTTGCGCCGGTCGGGCGCCAGCACCAGCTCGCCGGCGGCGTCGAACACATGCACGTCGGCCAGGTCGAAGCGCAGCACCAGCAGCTCGCCCAGGCCGAAGCGGTGCACGCCGGTGAGCTGCGCCACCAGTTCGCCGGCCGGACTGTCCAGGTGCACGAAGGTGTCGGAGCCGGCGATCTCGGCCAGCACGATGCGCGCCGCCAGCTCCACCGCGCCCGCGTCGGTGCGGGCACCGGTGGACGCCCCCACGCCGAGCGCGCTGGCGCGCAAGCCCACCGTCACCTCGCCTTGCACCGCGGGCGGCAGGTCCAGCGGCAGCGGCAGGCCGCCGCCCAGCTGCACGCCGGCACTGCTGGCACGGCCGGGCAGCAGGTTCATCGGCGGATCGCTGAAGGCCCGCGCCACGCGCAGCGAGCGCGGCGCGTGGAAGACCTCGGCGGTCGGTCCGTACTGCAGCAGTTCGCCGGCGTCCAGCACCGCGGTGTAGCCGCCCAGCAGCAGCGCCTCGGCGGGCTCGGTGGTGGCGTAGACGACGGTCGAATCGCCGGCGGCAAAGAGCTGCGCCAGCTCCTCGCGCAGGCCTTCGCGCAGCTTGTAGTCGAGGTTCACCAGCGGCTCGTCCAGCAGCATCAGCGGCGCGTTCTTGGCCAGTGCCCGCGCCAGCGCCACGCGCTGCTGCTGGCCGCCGGACAGCTCGGCCGGAAGGCGGTCGAGAAAGGGCGCGATGTGCAGCTTGTCGGCCAACTGGCCGACCCGCTGCGCGACATTCTTTTCGCCACGCAACTGCAGCGGCGAGGCGATGTTCTGCGCCACCGTGAGCGAGGGGTAGTTGATGAACTGCTGGTAGACCATCGCCACGTTGCGCTCGCGCACCGGCACCCCGGTGACGTCCTGCCCGTCGACCAGCACCCGCCCCTGGCTGGGCGCGTCGAGCCCGGCCATGACGCGCATCAGGCTGGTCTTGCCGGCCTGCGTGGCGCCCAGCAGCACCGTCACCGCGCCGGGGTGCGGGGCGATGCTCTGGGGATGGAGCCAGGTCTGGGCCCCGACCTTCTTCGAGATGGCGTCAAGCGAGAGTTGCATCGGCAGTGATCTCCATGCGCGGCGCAGCGCGCAGCCAGGCGTCGACGCCTTCGCGCTCGGCCGGCGTCATGAACAGGCCCAGTTTCGAGCGGCGCCACAGCACGTCGTCGCCGGTCAGCGCCCATTCCTGCGCCTGCAGGTAGCGCAGTTCGCGCTCGTGCAGGCCGGGCGCCACGGCGGCACCCATGTCGGCCATCGAGCCGGCGTCGCCCAGCACCTGCTCGATGCGCGCGCCGTAGCTGCGGGCCAACCGGCGCGCCAGCTTGGGTTCGAGCCAGCCGTGGCGTGCCTGCAGCGCCGCCACGAAACGCTCGAAGTCGTCGTCCGGTCGCCGCGGCGCACCGATCCACGCCGACAGGTCGCCGCCGGCCAGGAAGGCGTGCTCGGTCCAGGCTGGCCGCGCCTCGCCGAGCAGGCGCCCCATTTCGTCGGCGGCATCCTCGGCCAGCTTGCGGAAGGTGGTGATCTTGCCGCCCCACACCGACAACAGCGGCGCCGCGTCGGCATTGGGCTCGAGCATGTAGTCGCGCGTCACCGCCGAGGCGTCGCCCGACTCGTCGTCGAGCAGCGGGCGCACGCCGGAATAGGTCCACACCACGTCGGCGGGCGTCACCGGCTTCTCGAAATAGCGGCTGGCCTGCGTGCACAGGTAGTCGATCTCCTGGCTGCTGATCTGCGCCGCGCCGGCGTCGTCGCCGCTCAGTTCCACGTCGGTGGTGCCGATCAGGGTGAAGTTCTGCTGGTAGGGGATGGCGAAAGTGATCCGCTTGTCGGGGTTCTGGAAGATGTAGGCGTGGTCGTGCGCAAAGATGCGCGGCACCACGATGTGGCTGCCCTTGACCAGCCGCAGATTGCGCGTTGCCAGCGCCTCGCCCCTGGCCGGCTGCGCCACGCCGCGCAGGAAAGCCTCGGCCCACGGCCCGGCGGCATTGACCACGGCCCGTGCGCGCACGCTGCGCCGGCCCTCGGCCGATTCGAGCACCGCGCTCCAGCCGGTGGCGTCGCGCTGCGCCGAAATGCAGCGCGTGCGCGTCAGCACCTGCGCCCCGCGCGCGCGCGCATCGATGGCGTTGAGCACCACCAGCCGCGCGTCGTCGACCCAGCCGTCGGAATAGACGAAGCCGCGCTGGTACCTGGCCTTGAGCGGCTCGCCGGCCGGATGCGCGTGCAGGTCGATGCTGCGCGACGGCGGCAGCACCTCGCGCCGCGCCAGGTGGTCGTACATGAACAGGCCGATGCGGATCATCCAGGCCGGACGCATCGACGGGTCGTGCGGCATCACGAAGCGCAGCGGCCACATGATGTGCGGGGCGCTCTTGAGCAGCACCTCGCGCTCCTGCAGCGCCTTGCGCACCAGCGAGAACTCGTAGTACTCGAGATAGCGCAACCCGCCGTGGATCAGCTTGGTCGACGACGACGAGGTGTGCGCCGCAAGATCGTCCTTCTCGCACAGCACCACGCGCCAGCCGCGTCCGGCCAGGTCGCGCGCAATGCCGCAGCCGTTGATGCCGCCCCCGACGACCAGCACGTCGCATTCGAGGGCCCCGGCGGAAGAAGAGGAAGAAGACACGGTGGTGTTCACGACAGCGGTTTCGGCAGGAATGGCGGGTGCATTGTGCGGAACCCGGTTGCCCGCCGCATGTTCGTACACTTTCATTTTTATTCCTTTAGACTCGATTCTGCGCTCGCTTACCCACCAGGCAATTCGTTTTTTTTCGTTTTAGCGCTGATCTGCCATTCCGGGCCCCGATGCCGTGAACTCCAACCCCCGCCAGCTCAAGCTCCTGGACGCCGTGCGCAAACGCGGCGCCATCACCGTGGAGGTGCTGGCCGAGATGCTCGGCGTGACGCTGCAGACGGTGCGCCGTGACGTGCAGCGCCTGGCCGACGCCGGGCAACTGACGCGCTTTCACGGCGGCGTGCGGGTGCCCAGTTCGACCGTCGAGAACCTCGGCCACCAGGCCCGCGAGACATTGCATGCCCCGGGCAAGGCGCGCATCGCGCAAGCCGTGGCGGCGCGCGTGCCCAACGACTGTTCGCTGATCCTCAACGTCGGCACCACCACCGAGGCCATCGCCAAGGCGCTGCTGGAGCACCGCGGCCTGCGCGTGATCACCAACAACCTCAACGTTGCCAGCATCCTGACCGCCAACCCCAGCTGCGAGGTCATCGTCGCCGGCGGCACCGTGCGTGCGCGCGACCGCGCCATCGTCGGCGAGGCGACGATGGATTTCATCCGCCAGTTCAAGGTCGACATCGCGCTGATCGGCGTCTCGGGCATCGAGGCCGACGGCACGCTGCGCGACTTCGACCTGCGCGAGGTGAAGGTGGCGCAGACCATCATTGCGCAGGCGCGCGAGGTCTGGCTGGCGGCCGATGCCAGCAAGTTCAACCGCCCGGCGATGGTGCGGCTGGCCGATTTCGCGCAGATCGATTGCCTGTTCACCGACGCCCCGCCGCCGCCGCCGTTTCCCGACCTGCTGGCGCAGGCGCAGGTACGCTGCGAGATCGCCCACGCGCCGGCCCAGTGACCCCAGGACCCTCCCTCTCATGACCTACATCCTCGCGCTCGACCAGGGCACCTCCAGTTCACGCAGCATCGTCTTCGATGCCCAGGGCCGCATCGTTGCCATGGCGCAGCGCGAGCTGACGCAGCACTATCCGCAGCCCGGCTGGGTGGAGCACGACCCGATGGACATCTGGCGCGACCAGCTCGCCACCGCGCGCGAGGCCCTGGCGCAGGCCGGTCTATCGGCCAGGGACATCCGCGCCATCGGCATCACCAACCAGCGCGAGACCACGGTGCTGTGGAACCGCAAGACCGGCCGGCCGGTGCACCACGCCATCGTCTGGCAGGACCGGCGGGCCGAACCGCTGTGCGCGCAGCTGCGCGAGGACGGCCTGGCCGACACCATCCGCGACAAGACCGGGCTGGTGATCGACGCCTACTTCTCGGCCACCAAGCTGCGCTGGCTGCTCGACAACGTACCCGGCGTACGCGCCCAGGCGGAGGCCGGCGAACTGGCCTTCGGCACGGTCGACAGCTGGCTGATCTGGCAGTTCACCGGCGGCAAGGTGCATGTGACCGACGTCACCAACGCGTCGCGCACCATGCTCTTCAACGTGCACGACAACCGGTGGGACGCGCAATTACTCGCGGCGCTGCGCATTCCCGCCGCGCTGATGCCCGAGGTACGGCCGTCGAGCAGCCATTTCGCCGACACCGATGCCGACCTGCTCGGCGGTGCGCTGCCGATCGGCGGCGTGGCCGGCGACCAGCAGAGCGCAATGGTCGGCCAGGCCTGCCTGAAGGCCGGCATGGCCAAGAACACCTACGGCACCGGCTGTTTCCTGCTGCTGCACACCGGCGCCGAGTTCCAGCCCTCCCACAACGGTCTGCTGGTGACCAGCGCCGCCCAGTTCGATGCCACGCCGCAGTACGCGATGGAAGGCAGCGTCTTCGTCGGCGGCGCGGTGGTGCAATGGCTGCGCGACGGCCTCAAGGCGATTCCGGGCAGCGCACAGGTGCAAGGCCTGGCCGAGAGCGTGCCCGACGCCGGCGGGGTGGTGATGGTGCCCGCCTTCACCGGCCTGGGCGCGCCCTACTGGGACGCCAATGCGCGCGGCATCATCACCGGCCTGACGCGCGGCACCACGGTGGCGCACATCGCCCGTGCCGCACTCGAGAGCATCGCCTACCAGAGCGCGGCGCTGCTGCAGGCCATGAGCCGCGACACATTGGCCGCGGGCGGCACGCCGGTATCCGAATTGCGCGTCGACGGCGGCGCCAGCGTGAACGACCTGCTGATGCAGTTCCAGGCCGACCTGCTGGGCATCCCGGTGGTGCGGCCCCAGGTGACCGAGACCACCGCCCTCGGTGCCGCCTACCTGGCGGGGCTGCACAGCGGCGTCTATCGCGACGCATCGCAACTGGCCAGCCAGTGGCAGGAAGAGCGCCGCTTCATGCCGACCTGGAGCAAGGACCGCTCGCAGGCGGCCATGGCGCGCTGGGAACGCGCGGTGCGGCAGGCCACCCAGACCTGAAGGCCGGCGCCGACCGCGCCCGCCGCGGCGGGCCTACCAGCCCCAGGTCAGGCGCGTCGCCACCCAGCCCACCTTGCCGCTGTCATGGCGCACCTTGGTCCACTTGCCGCGCTGGACCAGCGTGCGCAGCACGTCGCCATAGACGGCCTTCATCACCACCGCGGCATGCGTGCTCGGCGAGCGGCGCAGGTTGAGAACGTCGGACTTGACCACGCGGTGCGGCTGCTTGTCGGTCATCGGACGATAGACCCAGGCGCGGTCGTTCTCGAAGTCGCGCACCTGCAGCCAGTTGCCCTTGCGCTTGAGCACCTGGAACGGATAGCCCCGCGTCACGGTCCAGTCGGCGGCGTAGCGCGTGCCCGGGCCCGAGCGCATGTTCAGCGTCTTGACGTTGCTGGCGACCATCTCGCGCGCCCACGCGGCAGGCGTGGCAGTGACAAGCAGGGCCATGGCAACCAGGAAGACGGACAAGCGGTTGAACCCATTCATGACGGGGGATCCTTTCGGTTCTGGAAAAAAGATTGAACAAACGCCCGGCGCTGCCGGGCGGGTACGCGTCTGGGCATCGCACGCCGAAAAAGTTTCCTCGCCGCCGATATTTCGACGGCGCGGGCTCGGCGCGCGGGGCCAGCCCTGGAACGGGTTGTCAGGTCGTCGGCACCAGGAAATCCTTGCTGACGCCGACACCCAGGTCGTTCACGCGGTCGAGGAACTGCGTGAGGTAGGCATGCAGGCCGGTGGCCAGGATTTCCTCGTCCCGGCCGTACTGCAGATCGGCCAGCAGCTTGCCGGCGCGGCGCAGCGTGTCGGCACTCTGCTCGTTCTTCAGGCGGTCCAGGTTGGCCACCACCTCGTGCATGCAGCCGCGCAGCGAGCGCGGCATGTCCGGGCGCAGGATCAGCAGCTCGGCCACCCGTTCGGGCTTGATGGTGTCGCGGTAGACCTTGCGGTACACCTCGAACGCCGAGACGCTGCGCAGGATGGCGCTCCAATGATAGAAGTCGTATTCCTGGTCTTCTTCGGTGGCGGCGCCGAAGAACTCGCTGTTCAGGGCGTGGAACTTCACATCGATCAGGCGCGCGGTGTTGTCGGCGCGTTCCAGGAACGTGCCCAGCCGCGAGAAGTAGAACGCATCGTCTTGCAGCATGGTGCCCAGCGTGACGCCGCGCGAGAGGTGCGAGCGGAACTTGACCCACTCGAAGAACTGGCCCGGGTCGCGCTCGAACTCGTTGCCGCGCAGGATGCGCTTGACCTCCAGCCAGGTGGTGTTCTGCGTCTCCCAGGCCTCGGTGGTCAGGTCGCCGCGCACGGCGCGCGCGTTCTCGCGCGCCGCGCGCAGGCAGGAGATGATCGACGACGGGTTGCTCTCGTCCTTGACCATGAACTCCATGGTTGCCTCGGGCGTGATCTGGTCGTATTTCTGGGTGAAGGCCGGCAGCAGTTCGCTGATCGACAACAGGCCCTGCCAGCCGTATTTGGCGACTTCGGCCGATTGCGGCAGCAGCGACGTCTGGTAGTTGACGTCGAGCAGGCGCGCCGTGTTCTCGGCGCGCTCGGTGTAGCGCGACATCCAGAAAAGATGGTCGGCGGTGCGTGACAACATGGATTTTCCCCTTCGCGTTCGGTGTGCCCTCAGTCCTGCGACTGGCTCTGCGTCTGCGTCTGGGCTTGCGCCCGGGTGCCGCGCCGCTCGCCTTCGAGGACCCAGGTGTCCTTGGTGCCGCCGCCCTGCGACGAATTGACCACCAGCGAACCTTCCTTGAGGGCCACCCGCGTCAGCCCGCCGGGCACCATCTGCACTTCCTTGCCCGTCAGCACGAAGGGACGCAGGTCGATGTGGCGCGGCGCAATGCCGGACTCGACGAAGGTCGGCGAACTCGACAGGCTGAGCGTGGGCTGCGCGATGTAGCCGTCGGGCTTGGCGATGATCGCCTTGCGGAAATCCTCGATCTCGGCCTGCGTTGCGGCCGGGCCGATCAGCATGCCGTAGCCACCGGCGCCATGCACTTCCTTGACCACCAGGTCCTTCAGGTTGGCCAGCGTGTAGGCCAGGTCGTCCTTGTTGCGGCACACGTGGGTCGGCACGTTCTTCAGGATCGGTTTCTCGCCCAGGTAGAACTCGATCATCTTCGGCACGTACGGGTAGATCGACTTGTCGTCCGCCACGCCGGTGCCCACCGCATTGCAGATCACCACGTTGCCGGCCCGGTAGGCGCGCATCAGGCCGGCACAGCCCAGCGTCGATTCGGGCCGGAACACCTCGGGGTCGAGGAAATCGTCGTCGACCCGCCGGTAGATCACGTCGACGCGCCGCGGCCCGTGGGTGGTGCGCTTGTAGACGAAGTCCTCCTTGACGAACAGGTCCTGCACCTCGACCAGCTCCACCCCCATCTGCTGGGCGAGAAAGGCGTGCTCGAAGTAGGCGCTGTTGTACATGCCCGGCGTGAGCACCACCACCGACGGGTCGGACATGGTGTGCGTGGCGCAGGCGCGCAGGGTCTCGAGCAGCAGGTCGGGGTAGTGCGCCACCGGCGCCACGCGGTTCTGGCTGAACAGCTCGGGGAACAGCCGCATCATCATCTTGCGGTTTTCCAGCATGTAGCTCACGCCGCTGGGTACCCGCAGGTTGTCCTCCAGCACGAAGTACTCGCCCTTGCCGCTGCTGTCGGGGGCGCGCACGATGTCGATGCCGGCAATGCTCGAGTAGACGTTGTTGGGCAGGTCGACGCCCATCATCTGGGGCCGGAACTGCGCGTTGTTCTCGATCTGCTCGCGCGCGATGATGCCGGCCCTGAGGATTTCCTGGTCGTGGTAGACGTCGTGCAGGAAACGGTTGAGTGCGTTGGCGCGCTGCGCCAGGCCCTTTTGCATCGTCGTCCATTCGTCCGACGGGATGATGCGCGGCAGAAGATCGAAGGGAATCAGCCGCTCGGTGCCCGAGCCGTCTTCGTCCTTGGCGCCGTACACCGCGAAGGTGATGCCGACGCGCCGGAAGATGAGTTCGGCTTCTTCGCGCCGGGATCGCATCAAGTCGATGGGCTGCCTGGCCAGCCATTGTTCGTAGCGCTTGTAGTGCTCCCGCACGGCTGCCCCGGCGTAAGGCAACTGCTCGTACATTTCGTCGAATTTGTGCATGAAACGACTCTTCTCCTTGTCACTAGCTTAGCAAGTTCAAGGCCATCGGCAGCTTGCCGTGGCCCGTCCTCGGCGCAGGCGGCGATGCCGTCGCGCCGCGATTCGTCGCGTACGCCTGGCCACTCCCTCATCGCCCACCGCACCATCGTACGGCACCGCGGCGCGCACCTTGCATCGGCCGCAACCCGCGCCCGGCGGCCGGCAATCCGGCACGCCACCAGGGGCCATTGCTTGTCCGCTGCCGGCCGGGTGCCTACACTTCGTATCCGTGAACCTCTCCCAAGCCCTCCATGCCTCGCTCGCGCTTCTGCGCGCAGCCGCCGGCGTGCGTGCACAGGGCGCCAGGAAGGCACGCCGGCAGCTCACGCCAGCACATTCCTGAGCCCGGCGGTCCGCTTCACCTTCCCTTCTTAGCGCAACCATCCACCGCCGGGCACCGACCCCGCGCGGCCGCGGACGTCGCCCACCGCATCCGGCGACCCGCACTTGATGGAGTGCTTTCATGCAGCCCGACCCCTTTGGCGAGCGCACGCTCACCGAACTTGACCATGCGCGCCTGAGCAAACTGCTCGAGCGCCACCTGCCGCCCACCTTCGCCGATCTCCTGGCCTGCGCCGAGGTGATCAGCTCGCGCGCGGTGGCGACCGATGTCGTGACGATGTATTCGCGCGTCGAGATCGTCGACGCGCACACCCACCGGCGACAGACGCTGACCGTCTGCTACCCCGCCGACGCCCTGCCCGCGGCGGGCTTCATCTCCGTGCTGTCGCCGGTCGGGCTGGCCTTGCTGGGCCAGCGCGCCGGTTCGACCGCGCAATGGCTCACGCCCACCGGAGAACTCGGCAGCGCTTCGATTGCGGCCGTCGTCTTCCAGCCCGAGGCCACCGGCGACTACGCCCGCTAGGCCGCCACCGCCATCCGCCTTCCATGCCTTCGGCCCCGGAACGCGGGCAGGAGCGCGCTCGCCCTCAAGAAAGTGGTTCTCCGATGAACATCCATTCGATCCTTGCCTTCACCGATTTTTCAGCAGCGGGCAACGCCGCCCTGGCGCGCGCCGCGCTGCTGGCCAGCCAACACGCGGCCAGGCTCAGCATCACCTACCTGCCTGGCACCGCCGAAGGGCTCGACCTGAACATCTGCGGCTTGCTGCATGCGCTGGCAGACCGGTTGGGCCGGCAACATGCACTCGACGTCCACGCCATCGCGCCGCTCACGGCCAGGCATGTGGAAGATGCGGTCAGCCACGCGGCGTGGGCCGACCTGCTGGTGACGGCCGAACTGCCCGCTTCCCTGATGGGCCAGTTGCTCTTCGGCCGGCCGCTGGACAAGCTGCTGCGTCGATGCCAGCGGCCGGTGCTGGTGGTCAAGCGCCCGGCGCTCGCGCCCTACCGGCGTGTGCTGGTCGCCGTGGACTTCAGCGCGCAGGCCGATCGCCTGGTCGACCTCGCCCAGCATTTCGGCGAGGGCGAACTGGAGTTGTTCCACGCGTTGCGGCCGGGCCAGGACGGCGCGCTGCGCCATCCCGAGATCCCCTCGCACGTGGTCACGGCATGGCGCCAGGCCGGCATCGCCGAGGTTCGCCAGCGCATGGTCCGCCTGACCGACTCGATGGCCGCCAGGCGCAACCGCGTTCTTGCAACCATCGGCCACGGCGACCCCGGGCGTCAGGCCGCGGTGCAGCAGGAAAACGCCGGGGCCGACCTGCTCGTGGTCGGCAAGGCGCCCCGTTCGGCGCTCTCCGAACTCATCTTCGGCAGCGTTGCAAGCCGGGCGTTGCGCTGCGCCGGCGGCGATGTCCTGGTGGCGCCGCACGGCCATGCGCGGGCAACGAAGGTGGCTGCCGTGCGTCGCATCCTGCCAGCGCCAGGCGTCGGTGCACCGGCGCCGATGCACCGCCCCGCCGGGACCGGACCACGGCGCCCGGCGGGGGCATGATGTTCGACGGCACCTCCCGCGCGCCGCGCTCGCCCGAACCCGCGCGTCAGGGCAGCCGATGGCGCCAGTAGCGCGC
>Ga0164241_10006868_pt1 | contig 10314 bp, 10 predicted proteins | sample OricomyardsoilBY_FD_108780 | JGI IMG/M metagenome (GOLD analysis project Ga0164241, IMG submission 108780) | Backyard soil microbial communities from Emeryville, California, USA - Original compost - Back yard soil (BY) | ecosystem: Environmental > Terrestrial > Soil > Unclassified | place: USA... | reverse complement strand
GTCGTTGCCGGCCAACGCCTCCACCCGCTCGGCGAGACCCTCCCAGCGTCCGGTGAACCAATCCAGATGTGCCTCGTTCACCATGATCATGTCCCGGGCCCGCCGGTAGCGCTGGGCATCGGTGAGGGCGCGGGCCAGTTCCAGCCGTCGCCGGGCCTCCGTATAGTCGCGCCAGACGGTCGCCGCATGGCTGAGGTTCACCTGCGCGCGGTTGATGGGGTTGTGCTCCCGCGCGGTGGTGGGGAGGTCCGGGATGCGGGCAGCCTCCGTCCACCCTTCTGCCTCGCCGAGCAGGAGCAGGACGACCGCTCGGTCGACCCGAGCCGACAGCTGGTCCGCGGGCACCATCGACTCGATCACCTCGGCGGCACGTCGTAACCAGTGCAGGTGGGAGGCGACCGGCCGTTCCGTCCCCCGCGGATGGCTGAGGGAGAGCATCGCACGAGCGGCCAGGACTGGGTTGTGCGTGAGCTTCGGTACAGCGCGTTCCAGCTCGTCGGCGGACGCGGCGTACTCCTCCAATCCACCGAGCACGCGGGCCAACTGGTAACGGATCTCGCCTTCGTCGGCAGGTGCGAGCGCCTCTCTCGCCAGTGCGGACTCGAGCGCGTGGGCCAGAGCGCGGTACCGCTGTGGACCGGCCAACGTACTGAAGGAGATCTTGTCGGTCAGCCGGGCGACCACCCGGCCCGGCAGTTCGGCGCGCACAGCGACATCGTGCAGCAGTGCGACCGCCGTGGCCTCGTCACCCGACTTCAGGGCCAGGTCGGCGGCCTGCTCGGCGTACCTGCACCACCGCTCGGTGTCCGCGGCCTCCCGAAAGTGCCGGGCCAGCGCCGCGAGCGGCGGGTTGGATCGCTGCTCGAGCACTTGGCCGGTCCGCAGGTGCAGCAGCCGGCGGTCCGGGTCGGGAATCGCTTCATAGACGGACCGGCCGGTCAGCACATGCCGGAACATCACCTGATGGCGCTCGGTGCGTTGCAGCATCCCCGCGGCGAGTGCGTCGCCCAGTCCAGCCCGCACCAGGCCGGCAGAAAGATCCGACACCGCGGCCAAGGTGGCCTCGTCGGTCGCGTCGGTGAGAACGGCGGCGGCCTCGAGGACCGCCCGCGCCGCGTTCCCGAGCCGGGCGAGGCGTTCCACGACGGAGTCCCGGATCGTCGGCGGTACGTCGATCCGGTCGAGGTGGCGGCGGACCCACTCGCCATCGCGACGGGTCAGGTCCTTGCGGTCGCGCAGCAGCCGAACCGACTCCTCGATCGCCAGTGGCACCCCGTCGGTCCGGCTGTGCATGAACCTGGTGAACTCGGCAGAGGGTGACTCACCGGCCAGCATCGACGACAGCAGCCGACCGGTATCGGCGACGTCGAGACCGCGCAGAGACAACCGCAGGCGTTCGGCGCCGGCAGCGGGTGCGGACGTCAGCCGCCGCAGCAGCGAGTCGACGGGGACATCCTCAGGGCGGTAGGTCAGCGCCAGACTGGGCCCAGCCGGCCGACGAGCGCCCAGGAACAGCAGAAACTCGAGCGTGGCCTGGTCGGCCCAGTGCAGGTCCTCGACCACCAGCAGCCCGACCTCCAGCCGGTCGAGCACCTCCGCCAGTGCCCGGAACAACCGGTGTCGAGCAGCGGTCGCATCGTCGAGCGGTTCGGGCGCCGGCGGCAACGTGTCCGCCCACTCCGGGAACATCGGGCGCAGCACACCGGCCAGCGCGGTCAGCCGCAACGCGCCGACCTGGTCCGTGGCCGCCCTCAGCGCGTCGACGACCGGGCCGAGGGTGAACGGCTCCCGGAAGGGCGGGCATCCGGCCAGCAACGTCCGGCCGGTTGCTGGACCGTGACCCGGTCGCCCTTCACCCCGGCGAGCGTCGATGAACTCCTGCACCAGCCGGCTCTTGCCGATGCCGGCTTCTCCCTCGACCAGCACTACTGCTCGGGGGCCGGACAGCACTCGTTGCAGTTGGGCGAGTTCGTGATCGCGGCCGACGAAGGCCGGTCGGCCGAGTTCGGCTCGATCGTCGTGACCGTGGTCCCTGTCCGTGCGCCCCGTCATCGAGAGCTCCCTGCTGTCGACCTCAGCGATCGCCGTACGACGTAGCTGCAGCGTGGCGTTGTCGAGTTATCGCCAGTTGCCGAGTTGTTCGACGTACGCCTGCCCGGTGACCCGCTTGCCGCGGTAGCGGCCGGTGACGCTTGCCGCACCTTCGAAGATCCCACCGAAGGACTGGATCTCCTGTCCCTGCGGATCGGCGACGATGGTGAGGCCGGCATCCAGGGCGGGGATGTTCACGGTCCACCGGGTGCCGTACCGCTTCCCGGTCGTCGGGCTGGTCCAGAAGGCGGAGGTGGTGTCAGCGAGCGGGTTCACGGCGACGACCTCGTGGGTGCCGTCCGGGTGGAGCACGGTCGCGTACGAGTTCTCATTGCCTTGGGCAAATATGTCCCACAGGTTGACCCGGTCGCCGTTGGACAGCTGCACTGCCATCCAGGTCCACTTCTGCGCGGTGGACCAGTCCCAGGTGCCCCATTGGCGGTCCAGCCACGACTCGCCGGTCACCTGGTAGGTGTGGCTGTTCACGGTGAGCGTTCCCCGTGACGCCATGCTGGGCAGCGAATAGTAGTAGCTCGTACCGCCGAGAAAGGGAATCAGCCCGGTCCCGTTGTTGTACATCACGGGACCCTGCGCGCTGAGCGTCAGATCAATGGTGCCGACCGGCAGTGTCGCGTGCAGGTGCATCGCATCCATCGGCCCGGACAGTGTCGCCGACGGCACGCGTACGTCGAGCTCGCTGGTGGAGAAGCTGGTCTGGTCAGGCGAGTAGGCCTGGCTGTGCGTGTAGTACTCGCCGGTGGTCTTGTCAGTGATCGCGATCAAAGCCTGCGGTGTCTGGCCGTTGGCGATCTGGACCTCGTAGCCGAACCGGTGGCCGCCGGCATTGACGTGGCCGACCACGTACCACCATTCCTGGGTGGCGGTCGGATGCGCCGCCTGGTCGGCCGGCAGCTGCACGAACGTCGGGAACCCGGGTGCAGTCGCAGCGGTCACCGACTTGCTCGCGGCGGCCGGGCCGGAAGCGAGCTTGACTGTTGCCTGCACCGGCAACGCCGCGCCGGCCAGGACCGCACCGAACGCCAAGGTGGCGATCGCGACAGTTGATCGGCGATGCGATTTTCCCATGGTGGTGCTCCTCATCTCGTCGGCCAGGCCTGCTGAGGCCGGCCGCTCTGGTTGCGCTTCGTACACAGGAGTGACGAGACAGCCCGGCAACGCTGTGACTCGGCCCGTCTGTGACCTATGCCTCCCTGCTCTGCTGTCACGGTCACTAACACGCAAAAGCCGTATTGCCTGTTAGGCTCGGATCTGGAGGTGGTTCCCGGTGACGTATCGGCCGGAGTTGATCGGCGGGCATCTCGCGCTCGATCTGGTGAACACCGTGGCGTGGCGGCACGATCCACAGCGAACGGTCGATCGGTTCGCCGACCTGTCGAACGTGGAGCTCTGGTTGCTTGCCGCCGGAGTGATCACGGATCGCGCGGCGGTGACCGATCGGTTGCGCGACGGGCTGGTGGCTGCGCGAGACATCGCGTACGACGTCCTGGCGCCCCTCGCCACCGGAGACCGGCCGGCCCGCGCCACGATCGACGTACTGCACGGCCTCGTCTCCGAGACCGTCCGGTCGGCATCTGTCGAGGTCAGCCCGTTCGGATGGCGGGCCGATGATCCCGGCGACGGCGTCCGGCTGGCGATCTGGCGGCTGTTCGAGGACGAGGACCTGGGCCGGTTGCGGCAGTGCGGTGATGACGGCTGCGGCTGGCTGTTCCTGGACCGGAGCAAGAACGGCTCGCGCCGATGGTGCAGTTCGGCCGACTGCGGCAACCGTGCTCGCGCTCGACGGCATTACGTGCGAGTCCGGGAAGGATCGACCGCGTGACCGGGTCCGGTCGGCACTCGTTCACCCGCGGGCTTCGTCTCGGCATCGCGCCCGCGCTCGCAACCGCCGTACTGGCACTGAACTTCGGTGCCGAAGCGCGGGCACGAGGATGGGGGACCGTGGCGCCAGTGGCCTTCTCCGCGCTCGCGTTCAGCGGCTCGGCACAGTTCACGTTGCTCAGTTCGTTGTCCGGGGCAACGGCGCTGGCGGCGATCGTCGCGGCCATGGTGATCAATGTGCGGTATCTGGTGATGAGCGTGGCGATCACGTCGAGCCTGCGCGGAGGCCGGTTCGCGCGAGCACTCCAGGCCCAAGCGATTGTCGACGCGTCGTTCGTGGCCGCGCACGACGGAGACGATCGGTACGACGTCTGGCGGATGATCGGAGTCAGTGTCCCGCAGTGGGTCTGCTGGACCGCAGGTACCGCCGTCGGCGTCCTGGCCGCACCGTCGCCGGATCTCATGCACAGGCTCGGTCTCGACGTGGCGTTCCCGGCGTTCTTCGTCGTCTTGCTGATCGACGAAGTACGCCGGTCGCGGCGCGCGGTCGTTGCCTGTCTGCTCGGCGCGGTCATCGCCGCCGGACTGCTGTTCGTCACCGGTCCCAGCTATGCCTTGCTCGGCGCGGCTGCGGCCACCCTGATCGGGCTACGACAAAGGAGGTCTGATGAAGCTGTGGCTGTGCGTACTGGCGGTTAGTGTCGCCAACTGGTTCATCAAGGCCGGGGGCCCGCTGGTCCTCGGGAAGCGAGAACTCCCGGCGGCACTGATCCGGGTCACCCAGCTGACTGCACCGGCGCTGCTCGCCGGACTGATCGTGACCGACCTCGGCGGCCGCACGATCGACTGGACCCAGGTGATCGGGGTGGGCGTCGCCGGGATCCTCAACCTGCTGAGGCTGCCGATGCTTCCGGCAGCCGCCGCCGGCGTCGCCACGACGGCCCTCGTGCGCCTCGTGGCGGCGTAGAAGACACCATGAAAGCCCGGCCGCGCAAGATTGGTGACGTGTGATTGTCGGATCTGTCCGAGTCCGTTCGATGTGATGGTGAGACCGGGCACAGGGCTCGGCCGAAGTCGATCGAGAGGACGCGACGATGACCGACAATGCGGCGACCGGAGCAAGAGGTTTCCGATTCGGGGTGGTTGCCCCGCTCAGAACCGATCTGCCGGCGTGGCGAGACCAGGTGCGCCGTATCGCGGACAGCGGATACTCGACACTCCTGATGCCCGACGTTCAGCAGTGGCAGCCGGCGCCCGGTCCGACGCTGGCTGTTGCGGCGACTCTCGCCGACCTGCGGGTAGGCACGTGGGTGTATGCCTCTCCGCTGCGCCCGCCCCGGAACCTGGCCTGGGAAGCGCACTCACTGTCGGTGCTGACCGAAGGTCGCTTCGAGATGGGCATCGGCGTCGGCAGGCCCGGGATCGAGGACGAACTGCGTGAGTTGGGCCTTCCGGCGGCGACGCCGGGCCAGCGGTTGTCCCAGGTGCGCGACACCGTCACGTCGCTCAGAGAACTCGATGGCCCGGACCTGCATACGCCGGTGGTGATGGCGGTGCGTGGCCCGAAGGCCCAAGCGCTGGCGGCCGACCTCGCGGATACGGTCACATTCGCCACGATGCCGGGCGACTCTCGGGCCGACATCATGCGATTGGCGGTCGAGTTCCGCACACTCGGAGACCTCGAACTGGCGCACCACGTCGCGGTGGTCGGCGACGAGGTCTCCCCGTTCATGGCACCCCCCGACACGGACCCTGCCGCGTTGCGCGCAGCGGACTCGCTGTTGGTGCTTCCGAGTGACCCGACGGCAGCCACCGAAGAAATCCTGCGACGACGTGAGGAGGGTGGCTTCTCCTACCTCGTCGTCGGCGCGAACGCCGCCGACACGCTCGCTCCGGTCGTCGCCGAACTGACCGGACAGTGACCGCAGTTCGCCGGGCCTCAAGGTCCGGTGTCGGGGTGCTTGTCGGTCAGGTCCTGCACCGTCGCGACGTTCAACGCAGCCCGATGCGCTGGAGCCAGTCGGTGACCTGCGGTCGGGCTTGCTGGACCTGCTCGCCGCGGACGGCCAGGCCTTCGGCGATGGTGGCGCCGGCGCAGGTCCGGGCGTAGTCGCGCTCGGTTGTGCCGAGACCGCTCATGGCGTATGTCGTGGTGGGGTGAACGGTCTTGCCGGTGAAGTCGAGCTTCTCGGTGAAGGTGGTCATGATCATCGGAGCGCGCACGTTCCAGATCGGACTGCCCAGCAGTACGACGTCGTACTGGTCGAGACCGGGTAGTGGATCGGCGATCGCGGGACGAGCATCGGTGTCCTGTTCGCGGACGTTGCGGGCCACGGTGTCGTCGTAGTCGTCGGAGTAGGGCTCGGCGGCCTCGATCCGGTAGACGTCGCACGGTACGAGGTCGGCGATCATGGTCGCGACGACCTCGGTGTTGCCGACCTCCAGCCAGATGCGGCCACCGTTGTCGTAGTTCTCGCCGGGGCGCGAGAAGTAGGCGACCAGGACCTTCGCTGCGGTGGTACTCGAGGGCGCGGTCGACGGTTGCACCGTGGGTGATCCTCCTTGGCTCGTATCGCGGCCTTCGGGGCCGGGTTCGGCTCCTTGGGTGCAGCCACCGAGTGCTGCGGCGAAGGTACCTGCGGTGCCGGCCAGTGCGAAGCGGAGCAGTTGCCTGCGCGGCAGACCGCGGGAGCCGCTGCCTCCTGGTGAGTGCACGGGACGTCAGTCGATCCTGCGGCCGCCGAGGGCGCTGACCATGGCAGGATCGCGGTGGTCGAAGAACAGGCTGTCGCCGGTGTCGAGCGTGGCGATCTGCTGGAGGTCGTCGTCGGTGAGGGCGAAGTCGAAGATGTCGAGGTTCTGGGCCATCCTGTCCGGGCGGACGGATTTGGGGATGACGACGACGTCGCGCTGGACGAGCCAGCGGAGCACGACCTGGGCGACCGACTTGCCGTGCGCCTCGCCGATCGCGGTCAGGACGGGGTCGGTGAACAGGTTGTTGCGGCCTTCGGCGAACGGTCCCCACGACTCGAGCTGGACGCCGCGCCCAGCCATCAGTTCCTGGTCGGCGACGCGCTGGTGGAACGGGTGGGTCTCGATCTGGTTCACCGCCGGCGTGATCTCGTTGTGCTCGATCAGATCGACGAGCCGGTCGGGGTGGAAGTTGGACACCCCGATCGCCCGGGTACGGCCCTCGGCGTGAACCTTCTGCATGGCCCGCCACTCGCTGTAGTAGTCACCGAGCGGCTGGTGGATCAGGTACAGGTCGAGGTGGTCCAGGCCGAGCCGCCGCAGCGAGGCGGCGAAAGCGCGCACGGTGTCGTCCTCGACGCTGCCGGTCGGCGCGTGCTGGATCCACAGCTTGGTGGTGACGAACAGCTCGTCGCGAGGCAGCCCACTGGCGGCGATCGCGGCACCGACGGCTTCCTCGTTGCCGTACGAGGCGGCGGTGTCGAGGTGGCGGTAGCCGGCCTCCAGGGCGGCTTCGACGGCGGCCTGGGTCTGGTCTTCAGGGATCTGGAAGACGCCGAATCCGAGGATCGGCATCGTGACGCCGTTGTTCAACGTGACGGCCTGCATGGCTGTGTTCATGCCTCCAGCGAACAGCCATTACGGGCCCGGGTGAGAGTTCCCGCTGTACCAGGTACCGCCAGACCCTCCCAGCCTGACGCTCCCACCCGTACCGTGGCCACGGTGAGCAACAAGGACGACGTGCGTGAGTTCCTCACCAGCCGGCGAGCCAACGTGACGCCGGAGCAGGTCGGGCTGCCCACGTTCGGCGACAAACGCCGCGTCGCGGGACTCCGCCGCGAGGAGGTCGCGCTGCTCGCGGGTGTCAGCGCCGACTACTACACCCGGCTCGAGCGCGGCAACCTGTCCGGCGTCTCCGAACAGGTCCTGGACGCGCTCGCGCGGGCCCTGCGCCTCGACGACGCCGAACGAGCCCACCTGTTCGACCTGGCCCGGGCCGCCACCGGCCCGGTGCGCGGCTCCCGCCGTACCGCCGTCTCCAAGGTCCGCCCCGGCATCCACCGCATCCTGGAATCGCTGACCACCCCGGCCTACGTGCGCAACGCCCGCACCGACATCCTCGCCGCCAACGACCTGGCCGTCGCCCTGTACGGCGACATCCTCGACCGCGACCGGATGCCGCTGAACCTCGCGAAGTTCCTGTTCCTCGACCAGCGGGCGCCCGCGTTCTTCCTCGACTGGGAAACCGTCGCAGACGACTCCGTCGCCGCCCTGCGCACCGAAGCCGGCCGCAATCCCCACGACAAGAGCCTCACCGACCTCGTCGGTGAGCTGGCGACCCGAAGCGACGAGTTCCGCGTCCGGTGGGCACGTCACAACGTCAAGCACCACCGCATCGCCGCCAAACGCCTGCACAGCTCCCTGGTCGGCGACATCGACCTCACCGGCGAAGCCATGGAACTACCTGGCGACGGCCTCGTCATCATCACCTACACCGCCGAACCCAGCAGCCCCGCCGCCGAAGCTCTCCGCTTCTTGTCCAGCTGGGCAAGAAGCGCCGACGCGCCTTCACAACAGACCACGCCGGAGTACGACCGCTGATCGTCGTGTGGCGGCTCGAACTCGGCGAGGTGCTGAATCCAGTACTGCGTCCGTGACATCTCTCCGGCACGGAGAGCGCCCCGGCGCACGGCCTAGGAGTCCGCCAGTGGCCCGTGGATCTCTCCCTCGCCCGACTGGACCAGGTGAGCGATCTTCTGGAGGAGTCGTCGTACGGGAGGTCCCAGCGTGGGTCGACCATGAGGAACAGCTGGTCGGTGTCGATCGCGGCTGTCCGGCCCCAGGTGATGACCTTTTCGTCGTGACTCAATCGAAGAACGGTCGTCTTGCCGGAGCCGGCAGGCCCGGAGAGGAAGACGATTCTAGGCATCCGCGTCAGACCGTCGTGCCGGGACGAGCTCGCTCATGTCCGTCAGGATAGTTCGCGCCCCGGGCGACACCGGGGCTGTGGGCAACTTGTTGCCCGATCTGACCGGACCGGTCGCACTCGGACGTGCAAAGCGGTCGAGCAACTGCCCGGCGAACACGGCATGCCCGGCCGGGTAGCCAGAGCCACTTCAGGTTGACGCAGGCGCTTCAGGACCCGGCGGTGCGGAACCGGGCGACGAGGACCTCGATGCGGTCGGCGTCATGCCCCGGGCGTAGCCGATCGTTGCGGCCGAGCATGACCAATCCGTGCAGCGCTGCCCAAAGGACCTCGGTGAGAGTGTCGACGTCGCGCGCACCAGCAATGGTCGCGACTGCCTCGCGCATTTCACTGAATGCTTCGACCAGCGGCGTCGGGGTGTCCTCTGCACCGAAGGGCAGTCGCGTGGACCGGGTGAACATCGCGTCGTACAGCGCGGGGTTCTTCGCGGCGAAGCCGCTGAAAGCGGCGGTCACCGAGCCGAGCTCGTCGCCGGGCGTGGCGCTGTTGCGACGGGCCGCGCGCAACGTCTCGCCGAGTTCGTCGAAGCCCTCCAGCGCGACGGCTTCGACGATGTCCGCCATCGATCCGAAATGCTTGTAGAGCACCGGCTGGCTGTACTCGATCTCGGTGGACAACCTGCGCGTGGTGACCGCGTCCCAGCCTTCCCTCTCCGCCAAGGAGCGCGCCGCCGCCGTGATGAGCCGGCGCCGGGCTCTGCGCTCGCGCTGCCGGCTGTCCTCGATAGCCATAACTGACCATAGCATCGCTAGCTATTCTAGCGCTGCTATTGACGAGACGTCTCTGAATGGTTAGCGTTGCTAGCTCTAGCAGTGCTAACCCCTTATGAGGAGACCGACATGGCCACGCCCGAACATCAGCTCGTCGACCTCTACGTCGAGATGCTCAACACTCACAACCCGGACCTGGTGGATCGATTCGTCGCCGAGGACTACGTCAATCACAACGACTTCGTCGCCGACGGACGTGAGGCCAACCGGCAGTTCTGGACCGCCTTCTTCACCGGCCTGCCCGATCTGGCCGTCACGATGGAGGACCTGATCATCTCCGGTGACCGCGTCGTGGGCCGCTTCGTCTACCGCGGCAGCCACACCGGGGACTTGCTGGGCATCCCCGCCGGCGGAAAACCCGTTGAGATGCGCAGCATCGACATCTGGCGCGTCCAGAACGGCATGTTCGTCGAGCACTGGGACGAGCTGAACCTGATGCAGATGTTCCAGCAGATCGGCGCACTGCCGCCGCTCGGTGGCCCCGAGACTCAGGCATGACGCTGATCTCGCAACTCGCCGTGCTCTTGGCGATCGTCAGCACGGCGATCGTCTACGGCGCCGATGCCTTCTGCGCGCTCGTCCAGCGATCCGCACTCGCGCGGGTCGATGACGGCACTCTCACTGCGATGATGGGCACCGTGCACCGGTTCGCCGACC
>Ga0164241_10006867_pt1 | contig 10315 bp, 7 predicted proteins | sample OricomyardsoilBY_FD_108780 | JGI IMG/M metagenome (GOLD analysis project Ga0164241, IMG submission 108780) | Backyard soil microbial communities from Emeryville, California, USA - Original compost - Back yard soil (BY) | ecosystem: Environmental > Terrestrial > Soil > Unclassified | place: USA... | reverse complement strand
TAAAACTGGGTAGGCAAGGAATGCCGATTTTTCATATTGTGGCTGGGACTTCAATAGGCGCAATGAATGCGGCCGTCTTAGTCAGTTATGTGAAAGAAAACAAGAGCTGGAAGGGATCTGCTGATAGACTGATTGAGTTCTGGGAGCATATGTCAACAGAATCTTTTATGGATTCAATTCCAAGTTTTAATGCATGGTGGAATTATTGGCACTATTTTAATAAAGACTTGGCGTCAAGCGAATCAGCAAGAAGATACTATGACACAAAGCAGTTCATGTTTAGAGGAGTACCAAATGTATTTAGCCTTTCTAAAACATTAGAAGATAGGAGGTTTTTGGATCCTATTAATACACAGTACCTCTATAGTAATGAACCATTAAAAAGGAGCCTCGAGAAATTTGCAAAGTTTCCAGTAGCAACAAGTTACCAGAATAATGAACCCAGGCTACTCCTGGTGAGCGTCGACGTCCAGGAGGGAAGCACGGTAGTATTTGACAGCTACGAAAAGGAGGATGGTACTCGGAAAACTGAATATGGTCGGTACGGTCCCGAATACGCTAGAGGACCTAATGACCAAGAAGGATTTGAGTACATTATTAATCATAATGATGGGATAGAAGTTGACTTTGTTCTTGCAAGTGGTTCAGTACCTGTTAACTACGAATATACGAAGTTAAAAGTCGAAGATACTAATGGTAGTAATCGAACTAAAAGCGGTAATGAAAAACAAGAAGAAGAAGAAGAAGAAGATGGAAATAAGATAAATACTGCTAAGCAAGTCCGCTATTTCTGGGATGGTGGCATCATAGCAAATACACCTCTTAGGGAGGCCGTAATAGAACACCGCAGGTATTGGGATTTAGTAAGAAAATCTGAAGTGCCTCCACTCCGCGTTTTCATAGTAAACGTACATCCAATTAGACAAGATTCTCTGCCTGCAGATCATGATGCACTTGTGGATAGGAAAAATGACTTGACTTATCACGATAGGACATTATTTGATGAAAGGATGGCTTTAATGATGACTGATTACGTTAAAATCGCGAATAGTCTCATCAAGCTTGCCGAAGATAACAATGTTAAAAGGTCTCTAATAGAGGGCATCCTAAAGAAGCAAGCCGATACGAGAAACTTTAGCACTGGGAAGCACTTAAAATATGCCGATCTGATTGAACATATGGTATCGGTAGAACAGGTAATTAGAATAGAACGAAAAAATGACAAGCACACAATATCAAATAAAACTTTTGATTTCTCAAACACTACAGTAAAAAATCTAATACAAGATGGCTATGAAGAAACACTCGAACAGGAAGCCAATATACTTCAGGTATGGGACTCGGAGCACCCAAGATAAGTTAACGTTAATGGTTATGAGCACAGATCATCCATAACTTGGAAATTTCTCCATGCTGTAAAACCCTTTTAGGCTACTGAACATTCAAGCATACTAATATTTTCTAACAACAATATACTGAAATCATAGGCATATTCTTGCAGATCACAAAATGACTCCTCTTATTTACCCTGTTGCGTTGCCTAAAATGGGTTTGATATAATTTTGGAGTGCTCAAATGAACTAATAGAAAAAAATAGCGTTACTGTATGTATCAGGCGACAATAAATAGATATAGTCTGAAGAATTTCCATGGTACTTCTGAACCGAACCTAATTTTAGATTTGGCTTCATTAACCATTTCATTGATGCGGCATTAGTGTCGATCAACCTAATATTGGTAGCTTGCACAGTGAAAACGCATGGCTTTTGTTTTTTTGATTTTTCGAGTAGTCAATATGTAAGTGGAACCTATTGCCGTATGTTACTAAACCATAACAAATTTTATCTACGTTCCTAGTGAGTGTTCTTACTCCTTATTATTACTGGAGATGTCAATAATGATGAACTGGGTGCTCTCATAATATCGCCGTTTGACATCAATAGCTCACAGTTTAACAGACCTATGTCACGGACCTTTCCACTATTTCCAAATACGGTAATAACATCGTCTATCTTAAAGGGTCTCGTCAATGATAGATACATGCCTGCTATCATATTTCCCAAAAGATTCTGCGAAGCAAAGCCGATTACAAGTGCAGATAAGGTGCCGATAGATGCTGCTACTGCAGCGTTTTGACTTAGAAATGATAACACGATGGCAGCAACCACGATTCCTCCGAGAATCCTTATGAGGCTCCTCAATGAATTGGCTGTCTGGTCAGATTGCTGAGCCGTAATCACTAGTCGAAACGCCGTATTGGCTATTATTTCTATAACAAGGTATCCTGCAATACCCACCTGCAAACTTTGAAAATAGATCAAGTATTCTACAGGTAACAACCATATGCTTAGACTCAAAGTTACTGCCAAAATTGCTCCTAAAACGACCAACCTCTTCATAACCGATCGTTTGGCGTTGTTAACTATTCGACTATTTCCTGTTCTATCGGATTCAGACATGTTTATATTCTATCGCGACAGGTTTATACATCAGTTGCTATAGTTTTGAACAGCAGTAAAATATTGAATCATGATAGCAAATTATAATAGAAGAATCCAACTTATGAAAGAAGGATAGTGTTGTTCAAGATATGATTATTTAGAACTAAACAATCGAACCCTCTGAAACATTATTAACAAACAAGTAAGAGCTGCTGCCCATTTTGTTTTCTTTGGTCATAGTAGAATCGAAATGAGATCCATCTACAAAAAACGACTTTTGAGAATGAAAAGATAGTTAAACGTTAAAACAACAAAAATTTGGTAGATTTGATTGCTAGAAAATAAGGATGTGAGCTAGTGTTTTGGTATAGGGCAAATGATCAAGGATATTTTTTATTGGACCTTTATCAACAATTTCTCAAAGACACAATCATTGCCAAAAAAAAATTAGTTGTAAGGTAGAAGACCATTCTCTCGGGTTCATCCGCTGTTCAAGCCTATCATAACAAAGAATCCAATAAATGCAATTAATGATGCAGTTCCTATTATCGATATTGCCCAATCTAACTTAGACAATACTTGTATACCTCTCTTTTTACTAAATCCATCATTACTTTTGTGCGATATACTCTAACCTCATACCGCTTTAAAGCCCTTCTCCTCCTTTCGACTTTCTCTTTTATAGCCACCAATCTAAAGAATATCTCATCAATTCCTTATTAATATTGATTCTGAACTTGAGGAAACCATTTCTAGATTTTCTTCTTCTCTATTATCACATTTAATTTATTATTTTTGGGAATCGTATGTCAAAAATCTAAAATGTACTAAGTTTGAAAATCATTTCTATTTGCATGCTTGACCAACCAAAACCAAATCCTCTATTTAAGTATGTTCAAAGTAGGTGCTAGCTCTCACCTATGATGATCAAGTTGCCTGTTGCAGTAAAGTTGTAATGCATTTCACAAAATCAAAGATATATCAAAAGTAAAATCATATAACCTGTTCTAACTCGACATTTGAGAGGTTTAGTCAACACCCATATTTCCTCCACACGCACAAAAATAAAATTCATCTATACGAGAATTACAAAAAGGACATATTCCAACACTGTCATAATCAACATCAATAGCATCCTTACCATAGAGCACAAAGTGATCGTTTATTTCATCTGCTATTTCTTTAATGCTCATTATTAGACATAATATAGGTTTAGTCTTTCTTTAATATGTTTATATTATTACTTAATTAAATTTATATTTTCCTTAATTTAATTAAAAAATTACATATTTTAATTAAAAAAAATATAAAATTATTAATATAAAAACAATGAGTTGTAAAATTCCTGAGCAAGAACATTGAGTGGAACTAATGGAGGATTTCAATGAAAAAAGATACAATCATACTAGACATGAGAATGTAAACTAAGAATGTGATTACGATTTATCAATTGTAGGTGTTAAATCTTGGTATCGTTTAGTGATGCTATCTCAAGACATTTATTGGCTGTAACAAGCCTATATCCTCATGCAGAATGAGCACATATATCGCTAAAATATGATAAACTATTTGCCAAAGGGGAAATAATTACCTTGATTTTCACCGTATTGATAAGTCTAGATCATTGATCAAGACTATTTAAGGATGTTTTTCTAGTAAAATTAGAGAAGCTGCTGTCAATCTTATTTGTTATCAAGTCGTTTCAAGGAACAAGGAGAGTGGTTGCTCTGCTTGCCAGACTATTCAGACCTAACGCTTGAAAATAAATAATATAGTCCCAGTTTTATAGGAACCGATTACTGAAGTATAGATACCAGTCAAAGGAATCCCATAAAGGTATCGAGAATGATCCCCATAAGGACGAAATGATCCTTGATTATTTTTTTTTCAAAGATAGATGACAAAATATACATCTAATGGAAAATCTTCAACATTCCGTTGTGAAAAGACTTGATTTTTGAAGAACTTAATTCAAACAATATATTTATCAATACTCTAATTCCAGAAATGGTCAAAATTGATGACGATGACAATAATGCTGAAAAGCATCTAGATCCATTTACTGTAATCGTCCTACGTATTGCAAAAAAAAGATAAATTTGAAGAATTTGAGGATGGCTTTCAGGAATTTCTAAGGAGTTATCTAGATAAGATGGAATTATGGGTATTGACATAATTGGACCAACTAATAATAAATCTAAATCTGAAAACGTCACAATATTTAGGCGTAACAAGTATGATATTCTTGCAAATTGGAAAAAATCCTCAATTCGAAATGAGTGGTTACAAAAAGGTAGGAAATTCCCAGAACTCGATTTTGAGGTACAAAAACTGACAGGGCTAGAGTTTTGGTTTACACCATATCTAAGAGAACCTCCACTTGGGATTCAGCTAAAAGCTCCACCTCGGTACAAGATGGCACGCGTTACCATTTCAGTTATTTCTATTCTGCTCTAGACATTAGTTCCTCAAATTCATGTTTTAACAAAAATACTACTAATTCCTTATGCAATAAGACTTGTTATCGCTATTGCGATAACAGTTCTGTTAATGACCTATTTATTAATGCCCCCTTCTAACGAAAGTATAAGTCTTGGTTATTCAATTCTGAGCAAAAATATTGATCTCAATGTAGCAAATTATTTTATTTATTAGAGAAGTAAAAGGATTTGTCTCCTTAAAATCATGGGATCCTAAACGGGTTTACTATGTTTTAGATTGCCAATATGGTATAAATATGAATAGCCGAAAAGATTTCAACTGCGGTTATATCTGCAATTCCAATAACTTAGCCATGGTATTGAATCTATTACTAATAAAACTTCAACCTAACACCCAGTCTAGATTTGCGCGATTAAATTCCATGATTATGGCAGGTCACATGTATTATATCGTTTTTTATAAATTTTAGACTCTACCCCCGTCCGAATATTAATACGATTTGAGTACAATTTATGACAAAAAGTGACAATTTCTGAACTAGCTACTGTTCAGAAACCTGAATTGCACAAAGAAAATATCCATATTTATTTTGAAAAAATTGATAGAATATTTGGCGGAAGAGGTTCCATTCCCATGGAAGGAACAACCATCACCGTAACAAATTCATTTGGAGCCGTTGAGAATGAAGATGCTAAGCCGCCTGGTGTTTGTACGGTTATCTTTTGAGAATTATCCAAACTACTTAGACTCGTACTTGCAACTCCTGATTGCAAATTCTTTATTAAATCTAATGAATTTAGTGCAAGATTAAGAGTATCAGGTGTTAATTTGGTCTTTTCAATTAAAGATTCCACGGATCCTGAACCACTTGATAATGTTGACGCCATCTTTGAAGATTCCGCAGCAAAAATGACTAATTTAGTAAGATTTTCAACAGGCAGCTTGGTTACGATTACAGTTACGGGTAATGGACTTTTTCCTGTATCATTTTGAGTAGCCTGATAATTTAATGTAGCAGTCACATTATTTTCTCCTACCACTATATCATTTACTTTAATCCCGTTCACCATACTCATTCCTACCGTATTGGTAAGAGAATAAATGTTCTCCAACTTTTTGATTGCAGCCTGATCGATTGCCCCCGTTGAGTTGTTACTGGCCTGCCCAGTTTTATCCCTTAGTGCATTATTAGCTTGATCGATTATGTTCAAAGGAGAGTTTTTGAGTGCATTATTAGCTTGATCGATTATGTTCAAAGGAGAGTTTTTGAGTGCATTATTAGCTTGATCGATTATGTTCATCGAGTTGTTACTGGCCTGACTAGTTTGATTTTTGAGTGCATCTGTGAACCCGAATCCGGTCCCATCTTTACTCAAAGAAGGAAGTAACTGGGCAAAAACCTGATTAGAGAAAGATGTAAAAGCAATACCAAAAGATAGTATTGATAATGTACAAAATAGGATAAACAATTGCTTATTCATTAACCTTTTTACCAGGATGTTAGTTATTAACATATATAAAGTAAAATATATAAATTAAATATTTCTAAACATGGTCGGAGAGATAGAAATGCAGTGCATTTTCCCAAACGGACACTAATTTGATTTATTTAAGAGGTAATCATCCTAACTTCTATTTTCGTATTGTAAAATTATATTCAATTTTTGTGTAGGAAGATTTTCACTATGATTTTCCCATGCTAAAGATTTCGTATTTTTTATTTGAAAACATAATCCTTACTGAAATGATTTTGAGAATCAACGGTTAGTATGGCAAAATATTAGAGCAAATTTGTCAATAGAGGGCCAAATCGATGAGTGAAGGCTTGAAATTTTTTGCAAATGTACTAGTCAATAAAAAATATGTTAAACATTGCAGGGTGGATGGTAGATACGCTATTAACTTTAATAGGACTTTTGGCCACTGCATTTTCGGTTGCAAGTACTTTACCTCAGATCAGAAAGGCATTAAAAACAAGGGATACTGAGGATGTTTCTATTCGTTTTCTTGCTGTATTGATAGTTGGCCTTTTTCTGTGGGCCATATATGGACTCGGAAGAGCAGATAATGTCATCATTATTGGCAATACCATTGGTTTAATACTAAACATTTGTATGCTAGCACTTAAGATAATGTATTCAAGAAAACCATTGGAGGAAGGTTGAAATTTGTGTGTGAGAACTATTCGTAGTCATTTCTTCAATACTTTATTTCTCTTAATTCCTAATAATAGATAGTAAAGATGAAAACCATGTTTTGGGTACGACGTCAAATATTGGGAAAGGTACATTGATTCGGTTTACATATTTATGTTCTACTAGTATAGTACTTTAACACATTTATGTAATCCTGATTCTCTTCATTTCCATAGACTCTGATTCTAGTCTTCATATAGACCTCCTTTATCCCTTCATCTAGGAGATCCACCCTTCGCCTGAAATATGTAGAAATAAAATAATCATGTATGTTTGTTTTTCTTGATTGATGTGTTATCTGAATTTGTGGGCCATCGCTTAAATCATGTAAATGGAATGGTAGTACATTAGTCAGAACAGCTGTTTTGACGTAGCAAAATTTAAGAACATTTCGAACAGTACTAATACATTAGTAACTCATTTCAATATGGTCATTTCAAACTAATGGATGTATGAGGATAATCAACCCTCATATAAGCGGATAAATTGATGAAAACAGTAACTTTCTATTTTGAGTGAAAGAGGTTTACCACCGATATTGATGTTTTAAAAGGATTCTATTGGTATAGGGCACGAAAAAAACATAAAGAATATAGTATATCCTGAAAGGAGGATAATTCAAAGAACATATTTAGAGACAGTCAGCGTATCTTAATTTACCAAAATTTGCTGTTGCACATCTAATGTCAAGAATACTAATCTGTAGTTATTATTCTTCCTCTTCTAATTTGTCTCTTATTTCCTTCTCTTCTTTTTCATGTTCTTCTTTTAGTTCCTCTACATCCTGATCGCTTTCCATAATTATCTTTAGGTGATATGATCTTGTAAAGCTTTTTACTAATTGTTCTTAATTTAATAAAACAATATTGCAAATTGGATTCGGTAAATCTCTTGCTTAATTAGCGAAATCATATTTTTTATATTTGCGGTGTGAAAAAGTCATTTTTTTGACCAAGGAGACTGTGCAGAAAAGTTTGCCAACCCATTTGAGATTTTATTTATTTTCCATTGGTTTACTCATCCTTAGACTTGAATACTTAGTCTGTGGTCATTACATCAGTGTAGATAATTTTATAGGTTTGAGAGTTTTAGATCCCGCTATATTGGAATGTCTTTGCAATACCCGTTGGTAAATCAAAATATGTATGAGAATAATAAACGTGCAAGAAATACAAACAATAACAATGACTATTTTCAACCAACAATGGATAAAAAATTTCTTAGTAGATTATACAAATTCATACTATCAGTGTAATCCGAATTGGATATGATGTTGACTTGGCTTGCGTCCTTGCAATTCTTGTCATATTACAAGGTAATTGATTATGTAATATCTAAAAAGTTGACCAAATTTATCATTATCAGATTGCTATGCCCGTTCGACGAGGAGGCCACACGGTTTACTAAGCTATGAGTCCCTTTTATTGGATACAGATCAATAAGACAATCATTACCCAAGTCCTCATCAAATTCCTTGGCTCTCATTAAAGACAAGCAGGATATTTTTTTCTTCTTCATTATTTGTGCAAAGCCAATCGCATTGACATACTAATCAAGATTACAATACCATTTATTCCCTTGGTAATTGGTCTTATTCTAAGGATATCTCCATAGTGAGAAATGCTGTTTACTGTTTTGATCTCATTTGGGAAAAAAAAGAACACGCTGATAAAACTCTGAGATAAAATGCACTCTGAACTCTTGTTTGATTTACTCTCCCATGATATTCTTTTCTGCCTCTAAATTGACGGTACGTATTTAAACATCCTTAGAAAAGTGTTACTTATGAGAAGTGACCGCCTTTATAGAATCCTAGAAAAGTACCCTGTTGTTGCACCTACCATTGTAGCATCATTTATCATATTTTTTGGAGGTATTGGGGTATATCTAGTCGAACACGATCATCCGGGCGCTAATATAACTAACTTAGGCGACGCCTTTTGGTGGGCCATAGTTACAATCACAACTGTAGGATATGGCGAATATTTTCCTCTCACCTTTGTTGGCCGAGTGATAGGTGTATTAGTAATGCTCTCAGGAATCGGGACTGCAGTGATGATAGTAACTATTATTTCAGAAAGAAGACTAAAGCATTTAGAGGCAAGGTTAAAACCAAAGACTGATGGACATCTAGGATTATTTGGTACAGATACAAAGACAGATATAAAAATCAAAATTGACGGGATAGAAAAGTTATCCGAGGAGGATTTTAACAACCTGATCACCATGATGAAAAGTCTGCGTCTTACCTTACTCGAAGAGTCCAAGAACTTATTCAAATGTTCCCGGTGTAGTAACATTTCTTATGACAAACCTAAATTTTGCAGTAACTGTGGCCTTGAGATTACTTAGAATAGCCTTTGTATGTTCGCCTCTTTGAAATGTATCCGCTTATTCTACATGATAACTAATGAATCCCTTCATGTCTGTATCTTGGTTAGACCTACTAGATTATGTTCAGAACAATGCGTTCCTAGATCGAGGTCTATATGCCTTGTTGTATAAAACTTTGTTCTTCAATCTGATGTTTTTGATACTTAATATCAAGCTAAAAAGTTTATGCCAGAAATCTATATCATATACTATATAAGTTCTTAATCTAGGTAGCTTAAGTATGCTCGACAAACATTCAAAAAATGTGTAATCTAATCCTGTATTTGCCTTTATATACCAGTTAATTAAGAACAAAAGGATAAAGTTCCGGGATATTTATGACCTCACCTTCATTCTAAATTCTGTTAATTTCATCTTTTAATCCAAATTTCTGCAGGAACTACATTAAAAAGCCATTTTTGTAGTTATTCCATGGGATTTGGGATGTAAACGTAAGAGTTCAATAACCTTGTTAGAGCATCTGTGTCTATTAAAATCCAAATCAAAACTTTAAGCAAAAATTATGAAATGGCTAATCACAAGTAACGAATCTTGAGGTTGAGTATTACAATTTCGACTCTAGGTTTTTAGACAAATGAAGTCTTTTTTAATTGTGCTTTTATTTTGCTATCATGACTTAAATCAAAATATCAATCGTGACTTCCCCATTCACTAATGAAGTTGCCGTTGCTGTCAAACTTTTGGACACGATGATTTTCATCGTCAGTTACATACACAAAGGCTGAAGCATCCACGGCTACCCCTTTGGGAAACTTGAACTCCCCCTTGTCCGAGCCTTCTTCTCCCCATTCCTTTCTAAAATTTCCAATACAATCAGATTTTTGAATGCGATGATTTGCATCG
>Ga0164241_10006866_pt1 | contig 10317 bp, 7 predicted proteins | sample OricomyardsoilBY_FD_108780 | JGI IMG/M metagenome (GOLD analysis project Ga0164241, IMG submission 108780) | Backyard soil microbial communities from Emeryville, California, USA - Original compost - Back yard soil (BY) | ecosystem: Environmental > Terrestrial > Soil > Unclassified | place: USA... | reverse complement strand
CTCCCCAGGGAATCTTCCGCGGAATCGTGCGAGGCCGTCTTCGCCGCCGCGCCGGCGCCGCCGACGACCTGGGCCATGCTCCTCACCTCCTGGGTGAACACGACGTTGCCGCCGCTTGTGCTCAGGTCCGTCGAGGTGTTGCTGTCGGTAAGGCATCCTCCCAGGGCGAAGCTTGCCGCCGCGGCGAGGGCCCAGGGGGCGTAGCTCTTGAGAAACGTTTTCATGATCATCCTTTCCCCTCCCGCGGAATATCCGGGGAAATCCGGATCTGCCGCGGCAAGAACGGGGCCATTCCCGTAACCATGAAATTAGGCGGGAGAAATACCCCGGACAAGAAGGTGAGGGCAAACTCACGGGGACAAAAAGTCCCCGGTCCGGAAAGGGTCATGCGGCGAAATGGAGGGAAATGGTGCACCCGACACGATTCGAACGTGTGGCCTTCGCCTTCGGAGGGCGACGCTCTATCCAGCTGAGCTACGGGTGCCTGAAAAAGAGGGCCTTGAAAGGTAGTTACTTCTTTCGGCAACCCTTACGCCGCTTTCAGCACCCGCATGAGCACCGTCCTTTTCTCGGGATGCTTGCGGTGCTCGCACAGATAGATTCCCTGCCAGGTTCCCAGCAGCATTTTGCCCCCGCCCACGGGGATGGACAGGTCCACCGTGGTCACGATCGAACGCATGTGGGACGGGGAGTCGTCCTCCCCTTCCATCGTGTGCTGATGCCATGCCTGCCCGTCGGGAGCGAGGCGGTCGAGAAAGGCCTCGAGGTCGCGCTTCGCGCTGGGGTCGTAGTTTTCGCTGATGCACAGGCTGGCGCTGGTGTGCCGGATGAACAGGAACACCATGCCTTCGCGCGCGCCGGTTTGGGCCAGTTCGGCCGCGACCGCGTCCGTGAATTCATGCAGGCCGCGCCGCGGGGCCTGAAGCCGGATTTCCGAGGAGAACCATTCCATGGACTTAAGGTAAATCGAGGTAAATCGAAGGGCGGTCTTCCTTGTTATTTTCCCACCGGATTCACCGGGAGTTTTGATGCGCGTTCAGGGAACAGTGAAGTGGTACAACGAGGCCAAGGGATTCGGCTTCATTGGCATGGAATCAGGCCAGGATGTCTTCGTGCATTACAATGCGATCCAGCGTAACGGTTATCGCACGCTGGCCGAAGGCGCGCGGGTCGAGTTTGAAATGGCAAAGGGGCCCAAGGGCCCGCAGGCCGAGGACTTGCAGGTACTTTGAGGCGCAGCCTTCTTGCGCATGCCGCCTGGATCGCCTGCCTGTGGGGCGGCGAGGCGGATGCCCAAAGCTGGAAACGCGTTTCGGGCGTGGACAGCACGCGCGGCGTGTACGCGCTGGCCCGGCAGGACGGGGCCTTCTACGCGGTCAGCGACACCCTCGTTTATCAAAGCGCGAACGGCACCGTATGGTCTCCCACGACGAGCCAGCCTCCGGCGCGATTCGGCGGCTACTCCCTGCTGGGAAATTCCACCGGCCTCTATGTCGGCACGGTGCAGGACGGCGTGTCGCGCACCACGGACGGAGGAAAAAGCTGGCATCGGCCGGCCTCGGGCCTCGACGCGAACTCCGTGGTCGGCCTCGCCGCCCTGGGGGACACGGTGTACGCGGCCACGGGAGAAGCCGGTGTTTACGGTTTCAACTCCCGCTCCGGCGGCGCAAGCTTTTCCTACAACTCCGGGCTTTTCCAGTCGGGTTCGACGGCGATCGCCGCCACTTCGGGCGGACTCCTTGCCGGGGTGGGGAACTATCTCTTCGCGCGTCCGCGCGGCGCTGCGGAGTGGACCTCCGTCAACACGGAGCCTTCGCAAGTCCAGGTCTTCGATCTGCTTTCCACGGGAAAGGTCGTATACGCCGGAACCGACAAAGGCGTCTTTCGCACCTCGGGGGATTCCGCGAATCTCCTCGCCTGGCGGTCGGCGGACATCGGCGCGATGAAGGGCCGGTACATCACGGCCCTGGCCGTTCAGGGATCCCGCGTGTATGCGGGGCTGAATTATTCGGGACAGCACTGGATCTGGTCCACCGACGACGGCGGAACCACATGGGACATCCGCGCGCATGAATTCACCGACCTGTGGAATTTGATGGTGGCCGGGAACCGCATGTGGGCGGCGCGGGAGGATGGGCTTTGGTACTACGACCTCGATCCCGTGTCGGTGCGGCCGGCGGAGCGTGTCGCCCGGCCGGACAAAAAGCCAGGCTTCCGGATCTTCGACGGAACGTCGACCCGTCGTCTTGATGGTCGTCGGGCGCGCGAGGCTTCGCTCGCGCGGTGACGCGGCGGCTTCCGACTAAGAAACTTCCCGTTCGCAGGCCGCCGCGTAGAGCGCGCGCAGGCGCGCGAACACGGGGCCGGGCTTGCCGTCGCCGACCTTTTCATTCTCGATCCGCGTGATCGGCACCGGCCCCCGCACCGAGGAGCAAAGGAAGGCCTCGCTCATGCGCGAGCGCGCGGGGCCCTTGATTTGCGCCGGGAAGATTTCGCCCTCGCGAAACGGGATTTTGTGCCGGCGCATTTCGCGCAGGAGCACCTGCCGGGTGATTCCCGGCAGGATGCCGGTGTCGATCGGCGGCGTGACGACCACGCCGCCGATCACGCAGAAGAAGCTGGAGGTCGAGAGCTCGGCGATTTCGCCCCGCGCGCCGAGCAGGATGGCCTCATAGGCCGCGCGCTTGTCGCCTTCGGCCTTCGCGAAGATGTTGGCCAGGTAGTTGATCGACTTCACGCGCGGGTCGAGGCCCGAAGCGGCGGCCTTGTTGATGCCCGAGATGGCCACCTTGACGCCGCGGCCGAGGATCGATTCGGGAATCGGCGTGACAGGCAGAACGGTGATGATCAGCGACGGGGGCACGGAGGGGTCGATCGAGAGACCGCCGACGTAGCGACCGCGCGAGAGCGTGATGCGCACGGCGGCGTCGTCCATTTTGCTTTTGCGGCAGAGCGTCCCGATCAGGGCGCGCAGCTCTTCCTCCGACACGGGAATCGTCAGGCGCAGCAAGCGCGCCGACTTCGTCCAGCGGCGATAATGCAGGTTCAGGAATTCCGGCCGGCCGCCCCGCGCGCGCAGGGTCTCGAACAGGCCGTCGCCCAGCACGAGCCCGCGGTCGAACACCGAGATCGATGCCTGGTCGGCCGGGACGATGCGCCCGTTCACGTACGCGTAAGTTTTGTTCATCGAAGCGTCCCTGTCTGCCATTCCGCTAGTGGGCCACGACGAAAGGCGATCTCGGATTCATGGGGTTTTGCGCCTGGCGGCCCAGCAATCCGTTGTACAACCCGAAGGTCACGCCGAAGGAGATGCGCGTGGCGTACGTGTTGATCGAAGTGCCCGCCACGTCGATCTTGATGTCCTCAAGGGGTCGCAGGTTTCCCTGCCCGTCGAGGATCCCGGAGAGCGCGCGCGCCGCTTCGGCGTAGATCATGAAGGGATAATTGTTGTAGATGCGCGCGTTGACCTTGAGGCCGAGTCCCACGCTCTGATACCAGCCGCCCGGCTGGCGGTGCGGATCCGTCACGACTTTATCGAGCTTCCATTCGTTGGCGGAGAACAGCCCCGTGTTCCACAGAGGGCCGTCCCAGGCCCGCCCCGCCTCCCAGAAGGCGTTCAGGTACAAGTCTTCCACGAACACGATCCAGAAGCGTTGATACACGTCAGGCAACAGCGGCTGGTTCAGGTCGGCGCTGAGGGTCAGGGTGTTCTCGCCGCGGAAGGCGAGGTCCTCGACCGTGCGCAGGTACGGATACCCGCGCAGCATCAGGCCCTTCTCGAAGAAGGAGTCGAGCGTGTCGCCCTGGTTGGCGGTCTTCAGCTTCCAGTCGAGCAGGCTGGCGGCGAACGCCGAAGCCACGAGGGTGCTGTGCTTCGCCCATGGCATCGGGAGGCCGTAGGTGATCCCCGTGTTCAGTTCGTTGATGACGTAACGGCGATAAAGCGGCGTCAGCTTTCCGTGGTCGAACACGAACGTTTCCTGGAAGGTGCCCGTGCGCACGAGATCGTTCTGGCTCACGGTGTAGCTGGCGGCCGCGGCCAGGCCTTCGGGAGCCACCAGGCCCTTGTCGTTGTAATCCGCGCCGTAGAGGCTCACAAGCGCGTTCAGGTACAGGTTCTTGAAGTAGGTGAAAGCGAAGCCCTGTCCGCTGCCGTTGAGGTCGTAGAAGTTGAAGTCGTTCCACCCGTATCCACCGGCCAGGCGCACGTAACTGCTCTTCTCCGCGTCTCCCACCGATTGTGCGTCGAACAGGTCGTAGGAAGCCGAGGCCTCGACCCCGCGGAAGGTGAGCGCATAGTTCTGCTTCTTGGTGACATCGCACACCGGGGCGCCGCCGGGGCAGTCCGGGTCGGGAACGGACTGGTTCGTCACCGTGTCGTAGGTGTCGAGGTTGCCGCGGAAGAACGAGGCCCCGAGCGTGACCGGAGTTGAGTGGTTCGACAGGCTGAGATAAAACTGCGACTCCTTGTCGGGAGAAATGAGCGCGCTATGGCTTCCGAAGTAGTCGAATCCCTTGCCGACTTCGGCGAGCACCGCGCCGGAAAGCTCGTTCTTAAGCACCGGGTCGACCAGGTAGCCGGAGGCGCCCACGAGCCACTTGGGAATCCCGTTACGCGGAATCACATTGCGGTCCCGCGTCGAGGTCATGGTCTCCTGCCCGAAGATGATGGGAGTCAGCACGCCGCGCGTGGGGACGGGCATATAGTGTTCGCTGTTGCCGGCGAGCTCGATCGGCTCGGGGGAGGGACTCTCGGCGCGCACCGGGCGCGCGGCGGGCGACGGCGTATTCACGGCCCCGGCGCCGTTCAAGCCGGAGAGCAGGTAGATCGAGAAGCCGTCCTTGTCGTAGTTCACATAGGCGAGCTTGTCGCCCTTCGGTGAGATCGCCGGAGAGAAGGCGCCGCCGGCCACGTTGGTGACCGCCTCGATTGTGCCCCCCGCGCCCGCGAACGTGTAGCGATAGATGTTGTAAATGCCCGTGCTGTCCGAAGAGAAGTAGAAGGACTTGCCGTCGGCCGACCAGTCGGGATCGCGCTCGTCGTAAGGCCGCGCCAGCAGGGGAACGAATCCGCTGCCGTCCGCGTTGACGATGCCGATGTTGCGCGAGTTTTCGTCGAAGTAGGAGAAAATGATCTTCTTGCCGTCGGGCGAAAAGCGGGGCGTGAAAAGGCTGAATCCGAAGCGGCCTTCCAGGAAATTGTCGGACGGGAAGATCGTCTTCACGTCTTCTTCGTCCAGTTTCTTGCCCTCGGGAACGGGGGCCACGCACAGCCGGAAGTTCGATCCCCCGCCGCGGATGAACACGATGCGGGATCCGTCAGGGCTATAGCTGGCGTTGGCGGCGTTGAGGTTTTCGGTGAATCGTTTCTCCGTCGTGTCGACGCGCTCGAAGAACGGCGCCTCGCGGCGCAGGTTCTTCTGGTAGATGTCGAGCTTGCGCACCCCGTCCTTGTCGGTGTTCTTCGCCGAGGCGTACAGGAAGGTGCTGTCGTTTTGCGCGACGTCGAAGTATCCCCGCACCCCGGGAATGGGCTGGAAGCGCTCTTCCTCGTCCTTGGCCGTGTCCTTGAGGTTCACATGGCCGAGAGTCGAGCGGAAGTCCGTGCGCCCGGCGTTGCTCACGTAGAAGATTCCCGAATCCTGCCGGTCCCAGCGGGGGTAGTAGTTGTAGAAGCCCTTGGAGGTGAGCTTCTTGCCGTACACCTGCCTGCCGAGGCCCTTGATCTGCTCGCTGTACTGGGCCGTCATCTCGTTCTTCCAGTCCTCGTACACTTCGCGGTCGGTCTTGCCCAGCACGCGCTCCATCGAACCCGACATCGTCTGGCGGTAGATGCGCGAGTTCTCGGCCCACAGGCGGATCATCGCGTCGTCGCCGTAGTGCGCCGCGATGAAGCGGGTCAGAGCGAATCCCTGGGTGTAGGGCCCGAGCTCGTACTCCAGGCTGCTGCCCGCGAAGCTGCCCATGCGGTCGATCGGCAGGAGCTTGTTCTCCATCGTGGCGATGCGCATGAGCATGTCGCGGTGCGAGTCCCACGCGTCGAATCCCGACTTCTCGGACTCGTACTGCGCCACGCCCTCGGCGAACCAGTTGGGCTGCTCGGTGAACGGGATCAAGGTCGAGAGGTTGCCCTGCACCGGCTCGTTGAAGTAGTCGGAGTAGCCGATCAGCACGCCCTGGATGTAGCTCGGCAGCTTGCTGCCCGACTGGATCGAGACCAGGTGGGAGAACTCGTGGGTGACCACGTCCTTCAGCCAGTTGTGCGTGCTCCGCACGGGGAAGTCCCAGTCGGTGGCCCAGATGGTCATCGTGTTCTGCAGCGAGTTCGCCCAGCCGTTCGAGAAGATATCGTCACGCACGATAAATTCAACCTTGTTGGGCAGCTGGATGTTGTAGCGCTTCAGCTTGTCGGCCGCCACGCCCTCCGCGATGCCGGCGATGTATCCGGCCTGCTCCTCGAGCTCCTTGGGATAATGGAAGCGAAAGTGCGGCGTCTCGGCCGTGCGCCAGTCGATTTGCGCCGCGTTCCGGTTGAGCGTAAAGGCGGAGGCGGGAGCGGACAGCGAGGCGCACAGCGCGGCGGCCATGGCGGCGACGGAAACGAGGCGCTTCAACGCGGACCCTTGCCCGCAGCGAAGGATGGCGCGCGGACGCAGGGCGCGGACGCAAAGTCGAACGCAAGGTCTAACGAAAAGGCGACGAAATAAAAACATGGGGCCATAGTGTACAAAATACACCCCACAGCCTACCTTGGTGGGGTGCCCAGTTTTACCGAGCGCTACCACGAATCGACCAAATACCGGCCCGAAACCATCGACCGCCTCGGAGGCGTGCAATGGGAGGAGCAGCCGGAACCCTTCAAGGACGAGCCGGCCGGCCGCCGGTTTGACCTGATTCCCTACCTGAAACCCCTGTTTGAGGACGCGCAGACCCCTCCCGATCCCGACGAGGCCTGGCTGCGCGGCGACCCGACCGGCACGGACGAGACCGCGCTCGTGCTTCCCGCCCTGGCGCGCCTCCTCCACTTTACGCTGGGCCTCACCGCCCGCCTCACCGGCTCGGGACGCGACGTCTTTTTGCGGGCCGCACCCTTCGCCGGGGGCCTCTACCCGACCGAAGTCTATGTCGCCGTCCGCACCTTCTCGGACCTGCCCGCCGGCCTGTACCACTATCACTCGCTCCGCTCCGCTCTCATCCCCGTCTGGGAAGGCGATTTCTTCGCCGACCTCAAGCACCATTTCCTCGCGCATCCCGCCGTCGCCGAAGCCGACTGCGTTGTGCTTTTTACGGGCATGTATGGTCGCAGCGCGTGGCGCTATAAAGAACGTGCATACCGTCGCATCTTGCTCGACACCGGTCATGCGGTGGCCAACCTCGTCGAGATGGCCGATGCGATGGGACTCGATGCCGCGGTGCTGGGCGGGTTTTACGACGAGGGCCTTGAGGAGCTGCTTTTTCTGGGCCGGGCCGAGGAATTCCCCCTTGTGGGCGTGGCTCTCGGCCCCGAAGGAAGCCTGCCCGCGGCAGGCGGGCAACGTCCCGGGCCCGTCCCGGTCGAAGCGATCACGCAAGCCGACCCTTCCGGGTCGATGCAGATCCAGCAGAACGCCTGCGAACGCATCCAGCCGGGCAGGACTCTTCGTCTTGCCCCCCCTGCGGGCACTTCGTTCCGGTTCGATATCGGGGACTTCAACACCCAGTCCGCCATCCTGCACCGTCGCTCGACGCGGCGATTCAACGGGGGATCGATCCTCCTGAAGAATGCGGAGGACATGCTCCGCTTTGCCCTGCGCTCAACGGATCCGGCCGCCGCCTCGCCGCTGCTCGCGCCGGGAATGCTGGGATTGCATCTGGTCGTGTTCGCCGTCGAAGGACTGCAGCCCGGGATTTATTCCGTCGACCCGGCCACCCTCGACCGCACGCTTCGCAAGGCCGGAGATTTCCGAAGCGACCTGCTTGCCGTCAGCCTCGGCCAGGACATCGCCTCCGAATGCGCCTTCGCCCTCGTCTATACGGCCGACATGGAAGCGCTGGTCGAGGCTTACGGGGACCGCGGTTATCGCTACGCCTGCCTCGACGCGGGCCTCATCGGCGAGCGGATCGCCCTGTGGTCGGTGCACTGCGAGCTTGGCTCCTCAGGTATCGGCGGCTACTACGACGATCTCGCGAACGAGCTGCTGGAAGTGCCTCTGTCGCACGGAGTCCTGTACCTCACGGTCGTCGGCGTTCCGGAGGAATAGGCCGCGGGCCGCCATTTGGCGCGTGTTTTCCTGCCGCCCGCCGCCCGCCGCCTGTTTATCTTTTCTTCCCTCATGCAACTCTCCCTGTACAACACCGCCGCCCGCGCCAAACAGCCCTTCGAGTCCCTGATCCCCGGGGTCGTCGGCATGTACTGTTGCGGCCCCACGGTGTACCACTTCGCCCACATCGGCAACCTCCGCACCTACGTGTTCGAGGATTTGCTGCGGCGCGCGCTGGAGGCGGCGGGGTACAAGGTCAAGCATGTGGTGAACATCACGGATGTCGGACATTTGACCTCAGACGCCGACACCGGCGAGGACAAGATGGAGAAGGGCGCGCGCCGCGAAGGCCGCAGCGTCTGGGACATCGCCGACTACTACGCGCAGGCCTTCTTCAAGGACTGGAAGGCCCTCGGCCTGCTCGAGCCCACCGCCTGGCCGAAGGCGACGGATCACATCCCCGAGCAGATCGCCCTGATCGAGGACCTCGAGAAAAAAGGTTACACGTATTTCGTCGAGGGCGACGGCGTGTATTTCGACACTTCGAAATTTTCACGCTATCCCGACTTCGCCAAACTCGACATCGAGGGCCTGCAGGCGGGCTCGCGCGTGGCGATGGCCGACAAGCGGAACCCCACCGACTTCGCGCTCTGGAAGATTTCGCCCACCGATGCGCAACGCCAGATGGAGTGGGATGCCCCCTGGGGTCGCGGCTTCCCCGGCTGGCACGTGGAATGCTCCGCGATGGCGATGAAGCTGCTCGGCGAAACGCTCGACATCCACTGCGGCGGCACCGACCACATCCGCGTGCATCACACCAACGAGATCGCCCAGTCCGAGTGCTCCACGGGCAAGCGCTTCGCGAACTACTGGATCCACGGCGGCTGGCTGCTCGAAGCGCCCGATGACTCGGGCAAGGGCGCGGGCAAGATGTCGAAGTCGGCCGGCGAATTCGTCACGCTCGACGTGCTCATCCGCCAGGGCTACTCCGCGATGGACTACCGGTTCTTCTGCCTCACGGCCCACTATCGCAACTACCTCAACTTCAGCTATCAGGGCCTCGACACGGCGCGCGACTCGTTGCGCAACCTGCGCAAGCGCACCGATCCCCTGATCGGCAAGGCCGCCTCGATCGGCTCCGATCGCGCGCAAGGCTGGCAGGCCCGGTTCCTCGAGGCGGTCGGCGATGATCTGAACTACCCTCAGGCCCTCGGCATCCTCAACCTCATGCTGAAGGATCCCGACCTCCTCGAAGGCGAGAGGGCCGGCCTCGTCGCCGCCTTCGACAAGCTCCTCGGCCTCGGCCTGACGGTCGCCGAGGCCCCTGCCGCCTCCGTGGATCTTCCCGACGACCTCAAGCCCCTGCTCGCGGAGCGCGCCGCCGCCCGCGCCGCCAAGGACTGGGCCCGCAGCGATGCGATCCGCGACCAGTTCAAGGCCGCGGGATTCGTGATCAAGGACAACAAGGACGGGACGGTGGGGTGGACAACGGGAGGGTAGAAGGTAGAGGGTAGAGGGTGGAAATGAAGATTCCAACTTGTTTGTGTTGTCTACCCTCCATCCTCTACCTTCCACCCTCCGTTTCGTTCCATCCTGCAACATATTTCTGAACCTTCAGAACCGATGTATTTTATCCCTCATCACAGGCCTTAGTCACAAGGCAATACAGGGGCAGCTTCATGCAAAACTGGCGCAACGACGACGACGAAAAAGAAAAAGAAGAGAAGAAGGAAAAAGACGAGGCCCCTCTCGCCAAGGAGATCGCCGAGTCCTTCATCAAGCAGCGCAAGGTCTTCCTGTGGACGGCCGTGGATGACGAGAGCTCCGAGCGCATCATCAAGCAGTTCCTGTACCTGGACTCCAAGAGCCACGACGAGATCACGTTCTACATCAACAGCCCCGGCGGCATGGTTTCGGCCGGCCTGGCGATCTACGACGTGATGCAGGCCGTGAAGTCGCCCATCGCGACGGTGGTGTGCGGCCAGGCCGCCAGCTTCGGCGCCGTGCTCCTCACCGCGGGCACCAAGGGCCGCCGCTACGCATGGCCCAACTCGCGCGTCATGATCCACCAGCCGCT